>SDBT01013643.1_pt1 | contig 13013 bp, 34 predicted proteins | sample 2277101 | NCBI WGS metagenome assembly SDBT01 (sample SAMN10404973, study PRJNA504765) | marine sediment metagenome | isolation source: marine sediment core GS10_PC15, 103 cmbsf | place: Arctic Ocean: Southern Knipovich Ridge | collected 2010 | reverse complement strand
GTCGTAAAGGTAGTACGCTTGTGCTCTGTGCCGATCTTATCCATAAGACAGTGAAAGGTAGATTCGTATTGCTGAACAGTATTGTCTTGCAGTAATTTCTTATTGCTCCAGTTCATACTTTCAGTCGGCTCTCGCATTATGAACTTATAATCGTTCATTTTTCCCTGCGCCACGAGCTCAAATATCGGCTTATTGCCCCATAGATTCATATCAGTCCAAAGGGTTGTACCAATGAACCGAGTATCGTCAATCACGACGCTCTCATTCTGTAGGACAATGACAGATGTCCCCTCAGCGGCTTCCTTCATTTTACGATAGCCTTTTGAGAAGTAGCGGCCCTGTCCATAAAACTCATGGTTTCCAGCTACATAGATTGTCGGAACAAGACGGAAAGTCTGTGCTGCCCATCTAACTCCGTGTAGGCCTGTGCCGATGTCGCCTGGCAGAAGGATTACCTCAGCATCAGCAGGCGCCTGGTAGCTCGGATCCATTATCCCGAACTCAAGATGCAAGTCGCTCATTAGATGCAGTTTCATTTCTCAACCCTTATTCTTATCTTCTTCTTTGTAACAGTCCATTCGCCAATTGTCAATGGCTTATCCCAGCCGTTTTTACGGGCTTGGCTAACGCTCTTGAAGATATCCGCCTTAGCCATAACGTGGGCCATTAACGGATTCTTAACTTCTGCAAAATCACTGATGTGGAATACCTGTGCCGGAGCAGCCATATTTCCATCTTCATCAAGGTCCCACCAACCTTCGAGGAAGCCTTCGATGACATTTTCTTGATGTTCGCGTTGGAGGCGCTCCATAAAGGCTGCGTGGTTTTCTGGATTAGCTTCACGCCACTTGCGGCCCTCTTCCTGCACGCGATGGAATTCATCTAAGCGTTCTTTGTGGGCTACTTGGAGAGCTGCCTCTTCGCGCAGGGGAAGGAGTTCTTTGATACGCTCACGGGATTTCATGATCTGCTCGTTCTCAGCGGCGAGCTCGATCTCAATATCCTGTAATTTTTGGTTCAAACTCATTATGCTATCTCCTTATTCGTATGATAGCATAATGAGTAGGAGAGTCAACCGATTATATCTTATCGGCTGGATCAGCTCTCAAGAGAATAGTCTTGGTCGGATGACTCCGTTGGTTCCGAGCCACTGGCTCATTTTGGCCATCCTGAATCATCGTTGCGAGCTCTAATGAGCCTCTAAGCCGACCAATTGCCCAACTGTTCTGCTCAAGGAACGAGTTAAGCATGATGGCGATGTTCTGCTTATCTTTTGGGGACTGTGACAGTTGCTTGCTAAGAATCTTCGTGACGGCGGCGACCTCAAGGTCAACCATCTCTTGAAGCTTCTTAATATGGGCAGCAACTAGATCGACTGCTGGTGTGGTCATGTCATTCCTCCTTGTTAGTATGATAGCACGACGAGCAGGAGAGTCAACCAAAAAAGAAGAATAGATCAAAGAATGGGTTGGCTGTGATCAACGCGATGCTATACTGGAGACGCTGTAGCATGATCTCATGATCAAAACCATGCTGAGCGAACATCTCTGCGCCTAAAAGTCTAAAGACATCCTTAATCATATCAGATCTCCTGTGCTGGTGAACTCCATGCCGAACAAGTAGCCTACATATATGCGGGCCGACGGCGTGTCTTTGTAAAGATCGATCGGCTCATTCGATCCATCAATTACAACCTTGAGGTGTCGGTCACTCTTGTTGAGGATGTCTGCCTCAACGGTGAGATCTGAGTCGGTGCTGGTGACGGTTGTCTTATCCATGTTATTCCTCGTCGTCATGCATCGGCGTATAGTTTGCCCCGTCGAGCAACGCTTTGATGACTGCTTTGTTAGGTTTACGTCCGGTATAGAAAACTGCCCAATACCGACGGTTATCGCCGAGGCCGATCTCCGATGAACCGATCCTGCAGCCAAACAATTCCTTCAGATCATCTGCGTGATAATCGATATCGTGATAATCGATGAAATGTTTGACACAGGGAAACTTAGCAGTTAATGTCTTAGCCATTTATCAATGCTCCTGCTAGATGCTTCAGATAATCGTTAACGTCGCCATTACGGAAATCGATCTGTCGAATAACGTCGGCGATCTTGTTTTGTTCAACAACGGAGGCAGAAGCAATATGCTCTATCACAACGTCAGCGTCGATGAAATGAGTGATACCGTCTTCCGCGGTCAAATCCCAACACGCGGAAGGCAGTTGCTTCTCTTGGAAGAATGTCTCAAGGTATTTGATCAACATCGTGCATCTCCTCATTTACTCACATCATATATTAGCACAGATGTCGGTAAAGTCAACCCAGAAAGAATGGGACCCCGGAGGCTCTAAGTTGCCAGGCCGGGGTCCCATCGGGGCCTCTTGAGGTGTGAGCTGAGGAGGGCCCCTACGATATCAATGCCTTAGCCTCAGCAGATAAGTCGACAATAACAGCAGGACCATGTCTATCCTTTTTGACGACTATCTCCTCCGCAGTCTCAACCTCACTCAACAGCCTGCTAAAGCATGCTCCAGGGTGAGGGTCTTTAAAATCTCTAGTCAAGCCGGCTGTTAGGATACGCATCTTCGATACCAGCCTCCCGGAGAGTCTCAGCCATTGCTCGAGCGTGAGCTGCCTTACGCGTCACGCTCTGATTGTGCTCGCCAATCCAGATGGTGCAGCCACCGTAATAGTTATCCTTGCGAGCGTGGTTGTTATCGATCAGCCAACGACCAAACTTACGGCCCAAGCCTTTCGCCATCTTGAAGTTGACCCAAGCAAAGCCACAGGGGCCATCCATAACGGGCTCGCTCTCATATCCCGACACAACCATCGGCGTCGGAGTCTCGTCTGTGCCAGTGACATAGCCGTTGGCCTTTGCCTCTTCCCAAAGCTTTGCGTAGTCCACCTTGGGCGTGCTCTCGGTCGTCTGGCCCTTCGCCTCCTTCAGCTCACCGATCTTATCGGAAGCCTGTTGGCGAGTAAGGCCAGCTTCGCGAACGTCGCCGCCGCCAAGATTGCGGATAAAGATGCCTTGCTTATAGGTCATCGGCTCATTCGGTTCTTTGATCTCATGTGACATAATGTTTCTCCTCATTGCTCACAATAAGAGTCTAACATGGATCGGTTTGATGTCAAGGATTTAATGTTGCTTGATTGAGCTTGCGATTTCACCCAACTCCTGAGCGACCTGCTCCAGCTTGTCGAGGGACATTCCGATCGAGCTGCCGGATTCCTCAATGGAGGCGGCGAGGATGAGTTGGCCGACGAGATTCTGTGTGCCTTCAGTTACTGACACAAACGTCTCATCGCCTTTGGTTATCACATTGCCGTTGGTCAAACCAGCCTCAGTCACAGCGCCCAGGGCGTCGTTCAGCATCTTGATCATTCTCTGCTTATTCATCTTTCCATCTCCTCAATTGCTCACAGTTATAGAGTAGCATGGATCCGATACGAGTCAATCAGAATTTTGGGAGTCGTTCGATGGCCTCGAGCTTTCGTTGCTCTTCAGATTTGATCATAAAACCTTCGCCTGCGAGAACAAGGCAACTCGTTTTACCAGGAGTTGTCGCTGTTATTGTAAAGCCACCAGTTTTTTCATTGATATATATTTCAACAAGATGCCCTGTATTGGTTACTCCTGTTGCAGTAACGAACTCATTATACTTTCCATTTAGAAGTTTGCTTACTTTATCGTAAGTATTGCATTGCGGTGATTGTGCAAATGCAGCCGTGCTTAGGCATAGTAGAATGGTTGCGAGAAAAATTCTTTTCATAGCGTCCTCTCTTTCACTCTATATTATATAGTAGTTGACATATTTAGTCAACTTATCGAGTAAGCTATGAATAGCACAGAATTAGAATATATCAAATTGTAAAGATGACAATACCAGATAAATAATGTCCATCCGGTACAGTCTGAAAGCGTATTGTTAAGATATTAAGAATTAGAAATCACTCAGAAAAACGGGGCAGGTCGCTCAGCGTCCCACCCCGTCCTCCGATAACTAGAAGATGCCTTAGCCGTTGGCAAGCTTCTTCTCGGCACGCAACTGACGCTTACGAGCGTTCCGCGCCTCACGCTTGGCATCGTCGGACATCGTGGCCGTCTTCGCCTTGGCCGTCTTCGGAGTCTTGGCCGGACCGTTCGCCTTCATGTAGGCCTTGCGAGCGGCATGGGCGGCGCCGGAGCGGGTGTCGATGAGGCCCAGGCCCCTACGCGAACCGTCGGTGTTCATCACGAAAGCCTTGTAGCCGTCAACGCCGCGGGTCTTACGCAGCTTGCCGACGAGCGTCGAGCTGATCAGCTTCTCACCCTTGAAGACATCGTGGTAAACATTGGACCGGCCGGCGGCCTCGTTGGAAGCGGTGGTAATCTTCTTGACTCGAACGTTGGTACTCATATCGTATCTCCCTCTGTTGGTGGTGTGGTGGACACAATGTCCCGTCTTATGGTCTTAATATAGCACAATCAGACCATATGTCAACCGGTTTTTCAGACCGACTAACTATTTGTTCCAGGCGAGTTTATCGCTACCTCGGTAGGCAGACCAGGATTCCCCATTCCAGACATAATGGTACATCGGAGAAAATAGCCATCTTGCACTGGCAACGGTGGCGCACTGACGTGGCTCGACATCATCCCAAGGCTGACCTTTATCGCGATGGTAAGCGATCACCTCACTGAGGTTGGCTACTCCAGCTATTCGAGAACAGTTGCCAAGAGCGACGAGGGCAATCACCTGCTCTGTGGTGCAGAATACATCGCGCAATGTTTGGCCGACGCCGGACATGCCGCCGTCGTTATTGACGGAGATGCAGTCGTATCCGTTGTCGGTCTGTAAAGAAATCACTGCCAGAGTTGACATTTCGGTACTCCTTTTCCTAACTCACATCAGGAACATAACATATGCCTGATCGTTGTCAACCAGTTTAACTCCCCATGCACAGCTCGTAGTTGCCATCGCCCTTGTCGATAACGCCCTCAAGGAACAAATCCGACATTACGTGACCCCAAATGCCGTAGGGGCCATCGCTACAGGCACGATTCAACATACCGGGGATCATTCCGGGATCACCCGCAACAGCATCCTCTTGGGCGTAAATGTTTTTGTAGCCCTCATAGACGCAACGGAAGAACTCATAGCGGGAAAAACCGCCGGGGTTGGTGAACGTTAGCTTCGCTTCCCGCTCGAGCGGATAGCTGAACGTGATGGTAATCTCGTCTCGTGCGACAACGATCGTGTCGGGATAGACCAATTCTTCATCACTCGGCGTGCCGATTGTCTTATGTGCAAGATGTTCGAGGAAACTACACACGGTCGGACACGTAATGTATTCTTCCGATGTACCCTTCATTGCGATGACGTCGATCTGAAAATCAGCCATGTTCAAAATCCTTCTCGGTTAACTCTGTTACTTTGATCAGATATCCGAAATCGTCAATAAGACGTTCGTACATCCATTCATACGGATCACCGTCGCGAGCTTTTTGTACACCGTATGGCATTTCATCTCGGTACATCTCGTAGAGCTTATCGCTCAGTTCTTGGTCGTCGTAGATCTCCATCTCCCCTTCAAGGATCCGGATGATTTTGATCTCGTCTTCTTTGGTAACCATGTTAACCGTTCGCGCCTGGAATAGTTGTAAAGGCGGCGGCGATACATCCGGTTGCTGCGGCTACACATACTATGGCAATCACCCAACCTAGTTCCCCAAACCACGCAAATCCACCAGCGACAATAAGAAATATTATGCCGGTGATCAAAGCAGGTCGATATGGATAGGATAGTTCGTTTGGCATCTCGTTACTCCTCGTTGCTCACATTACATAGTAGCACGGAGTGAGCAAATGTCAAGATTTAATCTCAACCACCTCCATGCCAAAATCGGTATAGCCAGCATCAAGTCGCCGTTTGCATTCGATGCTCCATGTAAGCATGTCTGGACGATCGTCCCAAGCGCCTTCAGCCAGCATCTCAACATTCATATTGAGACGCCACATTAGCTGAGTTAACTGACCTTTCATCGTTGCTTTGGTTTTATGCACACGAGCATGTCGTTTACCGACAACTGGAGGACCGCTAATCGAATCAACCCAATCAAGAGAGCGACCAAAATAAGGGAAGTTCAAGACAGTTGCGTACTTCTTCTCGATTGTATCATACATTGCAAACATTTGTTGTTCCTTCCGTTAATCTTCGAGCGTATGTTTGAAGCCGTTCACAATGGAGGCAGCAACCTCACCGAACGTCTCACCTGCATTGTGTGGGTCGGACATTATGATGAAGATCATGAACGCCATGCCGCCACGGCGGCAAAGATGACACTCGCTATTGCTCCAAAGAACCACTTGAATGCGAACGGAACCTTGGGCTGTTCAGGTGGGTATACCAATCTCATGATGCCCTCGGCGTAAGGAAGGATGCCATGCTCTTCTGCAGCGGCGACGGCTCAGTCCGATTATCCATGTCAATTATGAGCCGTGCTGCGACATCGCCAGGGATACGATAGCCGATCAAGTATTCCAGATCGTCTACTGTTTTGATATTGGTCTCCCCCATACCCGCCATCGTACTGATAGTGGGTAGCTCCTGCCCGTCAACCTCGACATCGCCGAACAGCGTCTGCAGCGGGTTATCCCAACCAACGATGACAGTGACGTTGTCCTCTGACAGCGTAAGGCCGGGAACCTTGCGGGTGGGCGTATATGAATATCGTGACATCGTACTCTCCTCAGCTTTTCATGATGGTGCCAAGAATACTGCGCAATTGATCGATCTTGATTCCCTGGCGGGTGTTGTACGCGCCCAGCACAATGTCATCGCCGACCTCAAGCTTGGCTATAACGAGAGCCCGTGCAAACACGTTGGCCTCTTCCCTCGACATAAGGACCGTAGCGATCCCAGCGTCGTCAATGCTCTTGAAAATCATCGTCCATCTCCTCTGTTGTTCACAATACCACAATAACACAGCTTTTTATGACGTCAACCAGAAAAGACGACGGCGGCGGGCATTATGCCCGTCGCCGGTAGTAATTGAATGTTTCTCTATCTATCAATAAGGGCGTTCGATATCGATCGACGCCAAGGGCGAATTTTCGGGGCCGCTAACGCAAGCTCGTACTTTTCCGCCAGGATCACAGCATAGCAGATATACGACTGATGTCAAGAGAATAAATTCGACTGGCTGCCCGATAATGTACCTTAGCTGAGCTTCGTCTTGATAGCCTCGATGTTCTTCCGCCAGTCTGAACGATCCCGTCTGCCACGCTTAGCCTGTAGATGGCCGAGCTCACGCCGAGCCGTCTTCTCCGCATCCTGTGCGTCTGACTTAAGGTCGAATGTACCAATGTGATGCGACTCTCCCTTGATCGTAATACTAGCCGTCCACGTTCCGTTCTTACATTTGCCTGCCATCTTAATATCTCCTTATACTATTAACAAATACCTAACGTATGTTAAGTATGCTAATAATATATTGTATTTTATATAGATTGTCAATATATATTAACTTTTTATTAACGTTAATAATCCTTAACTGGTGCAGAAAGGAGGCGATTTAACTCGCCTCAACTTCCTGTATCGATTATTTCCGCACGGGGTAGGGATCTTGGATCTTGACGCAATCGTCAATAGCGAGCACGTAATGCTCATTCTCAGATATGACGAGGTTATTACGAACCTCCTTGCATCTCAGAACGAAGGAGCAATCCTTCCATTTAGCAACATAAAAGTCGCCGGGCAGGATCGCTTCGTCAAGCGGCACATGGTCGAGTGACATGGCAAGGTGCCAAAGCTCATTCTTCTTGACACCGCTATCAAGTGGAATATGGACTTCGATAACTGTCGTCTCCGTTATTGCTCTATACTCATGATACGTGTCATGGGTTTCGTGGAATGTCGCTTCGATCTCAGAGGTGGGATTATACGGATCGCAGCCGGCCTCCCAGAACTGAATAGTAATGCTCTTGGGCTGTGGGGCCACGATGGGATCTGCGGGTTTGTTTTGTACGGTCATGTCGTCCTCCTGTTAACACACGGCTCCGGACTCAAGCCACCGAGTCTCTTCTTCCTCACGGCCAGCTTCCTTAGCAACATCCAATGCGTCCTGTAATATTTCGATAAGGGCCTCTTTTTGACCGAGCGCTAGGATCGGGCGACTGTCGATAAGTTTCTCATATAGCTGGACGCCGTTCATGTCTGCCTCCTCAAGGTACGTAAATGCACCAGTTCTCATTATTACATGCTTCTCCTATCGTGTCAAGTGCGGCCTGAAGCTCATCCTCACATGCGATGCGATGCTGCTTCATGTGATTGTAGATCAGAGCCAAAGCATCCTTAAGCTCGGTAGTAGTGACGCTCGGCGCGGTCATCTGATCCGACTGTACCGGTTTGTCGAACGCGAATAATTTTGCCATTAGTCAATACTCACTACGTGATATGGCCGCATATACGAGCGGCGAGATGTCTTCCACGTTACGGTTTTCCGGGTCAGCTTCGCCCACAACCATCCACGGAAAGCTGCCCATCCGTTATGCGTACCAAAACCACTCATTGTCTTTCTCCTCCTGTGTTTTCATATATCTCTGTCTTCGTCATTATTCAATTCTCCTTAAGCCAAGATGAGATCAGCGAGCCTTAACAGCTCGTTAATGTCGTCTTGATAATCGAATTTGGTCGGGGCGCTCGGCCTATGACACATGCCCGGCGCAGTCTGCATCAGGCCATGCTCAATCGAAGCTAGATTATTCCATTTTCTTTCCTCGGGGGAATAAATCGAGATCCGCGCAAAGCACTGGGCGGCATACGAGTCGGACTTAATCGTAACCCGAAGCTTGTGCCGTAGCGTCTGCTTCACCGCGCGGCTAGTGTACTCATACGCAGTGGAATAGAGCTGCGTCAAGGTGTAATCCTGACTACCCTGCGAAACTTTGCTGTCCAAGAGTTCCATCGTCGTTCTCCTCATTTCCTAACTCACACCAGAAGCATAACACAGGTTGGTCGTATGTCAACCCTTACCAAGGCATTTGTATTTCTTCCCGACGCGATACCTTATAGCTCTTAGCGGCTTCGTCCCAATGCCGTAAGTAGTATTGGTCCCCGCCATGACCCGCATCACGTCCCGGTCCTCCCGGCCCCGGCTTGCTTGTCTGAATCATTATGCCGGGATCGATGTTAGCCCGCATCCAATCTTGGAACTCGTCAAGCGTAAAGTTGAGACCGTATATGCTTTGCGAGCCAAATCGGTCATCAGTTAACTGAATGGCATTGTGCCACATTATCTCGAATCGTTTTGTGTGTGCCCTAAATTCATCCGTCGCCGCTGTTCTAGTAACTTGAACAACATATCGCAACTCGGCGCAATACTTTTCAACAACAGGCTGAACCGGCACAACATGAATGCTATGTCCGTTCAACTCGCCAATAATAGTAGCTTGAGATTCGAAACTAGGCTCAACCGTCTCGACGTATTTCAACTCTTTCGCCGAGAACGATACACCTTGCATGAGCTGTTGGTAATAATGCTCGTAGTATGAAAAATCGAATTCCTCATCAGCATCGCAGCAAATCTTGTATAGCCGCTTAACTGTCGAGGTGTCAACAACGGGCATATCGGTTTTCCGAGCAGCAGACAAAGTGGCTGTGCCATCAATCTGTTTTATGCCGCCCCATGTGTTTGCCTCGTCGTACACATAGCCCTCGATGGATTCGATCATTTCAAGCACGTCTGCGTTAGCCAACCAAAACAAACCGTCGTCGTCCGCAGTTGACTCAGCACACAAAATATATTTGCCCATTATCTTGCTCCTCTGTTCCTAACTCACACCAATAGCATAACACAGATTACTCGCTTGTCAACAACCATATGGAAGTTTCCAGACAAGCCACTCGAGCTCATCGTCAAGCTCGCGAACCTCCGTAACGATAATGCCTAGCTCAGCCAAAAAGCCACCGCCGACTCGCAGCCAGGCTTCCTCGTCGGGCTCATCAGTCAGCAACTGCCGCCAGTAATCCAAATCGTGCGGACTGTTGACGGCCCAATGCTTTTTCTTTCTCCTCGGTTAAAAATGTTCCGAAAGCATGTGGTTGTAATCTTTCACTGCCTCGACGAGAGCATCTTCACCGATATAGCTGTTCCCCTCAAGACAGTCTTTGAATTGTCGCTTATTATTGATGACATAGAACATAACGCTGTAGCATGGCTCGAGGTATCCACCACGAGCAGGGCCGACCATCATCGACAATGTCAGCATAAATCGATCGCTGTCATAGCCGTTGACGAGATTAGTTGAACGGGTTTTCTTGAACAACACCGTTTCAACGTGCTCGAGGGTTTCGGTCACTTCGTCAATGGTTAACTCTTTCATAGCGTCTCCTCCTTCATTCCGCCAGATCGGCATCCCAAATTTTGATATGCTGGGCAGCCAATTTATGCAGCTCAACCATCATTATGTTGAAGTCCTGGATAGCCCCAAGACCGCAGAAATGCGGCATAACACCGTCTGTCTGGAAGTCCCAGTCGGAGCACCCATCCCATTTGATAGTGCCCGCAATGTTACAAGAATGTTCTTTTTCGGCTGTGAACGTCATCGTCGCCTCACGGACGACAATCTCCACCTTATATCCCTGAATGACAAGCTTCATTATCTCGCTCCTCAAATAGTTTGTTGACACGAGCCCGATAGCAGAGCTCGTATAGGGCGGGGGTGACGGTCTCTCCTGTGCCCTCAACGAGACACTTAGCAAGCGACCCACTGCCACCAAAAACAGCCTTGCGCTCGAACCTCTGCTCTGCCATGCTTTCCCGCAACGCATCGATTTGTACGCCACTGAGAGCATCGTACTCCTCGCAAGCTTGGTCCAGCTCAGCTTGTGTCACATAGTTAACCATTGACATATGCCTCCATAACATCAATGACTCCAGCAACATCCACAATGCCATAAGTCCAGATGTAATCCGGATCCATAACAGGCAGATTATCCAGCTGCTCAACAGCAACCGTGAACTTCTTCCCGTTATATGTCACGTCGATTTTGATGGAATCGCCCGGCCCGTCTTGAAACCACGTCATGATATCGTCGCAGCCAGCAAGGGTCAACGAGGACATTACTTTCCTCGCCTCTGCGTCAGTAGCTAATGGCTTGGCCACAGTGTCTAATAGATTGGTCATCGTCGCTCTCCTGTTCAACTTACGCCATACATTAGCACGAGTCGACGAGGAGTCAACCCTAGATTTCTCTCACCTCAGCCTGAAGCAGTCGGCTCCATCCACTTACCTCATCGAGCAGGGTATTGTGATCCTCATGCGAACAGCGATGAACGCGAGCGCCATCTGATACAGACGTCGCCACCCACTTTTGCTCGGTTTCATCATACTTAACTTCTATATAGGTCATATCAGACCTCCTTATCTTGTTGCCCTAAAATATTAGCATGAATAGTTGTATTGTCAATACGTAATAATACTACTAACACCGTTTTAATCTTATCATACATTTAGTATAAAACTAAAACCTTAAGATACCGTTATTATTGAGTTTATTTTTGTTAACGTTAATTCGACATTAAGCATCAAATCAAGTATAATGAAGAATGGAGGAAGTATTAGATAAAACTATAGTTCAGGTTACTCTCGGTCTTTACGAAACCGCCAATATCTGTGACCCTATTAACTTCCCAGATTCGTTCTTTGCTAGGATAGTCAAGGACCCAAACGAATATAATCGCATCGGTAAGCAAATAGAACTCTTCGTTGACTCTATAGTAGTATATCGGATATAAAAAACAATAATGGCCAATAGATATCTAACAATTGTGACTAAAGTAGAAAGAACAATAGGACTAATCAAGCTAGGTCTACTTGAAACTGCCAAAATACAAGACCCAATAATATACTCATTTTGCATCAAAGGATAACATATGCCAAAACTATACAACTATACACCAACAGACGACTTGACACTTTCTGAACTGTCAGATTTAATGAAAATGTTACTCGTATCGCTTATTGAAGGAATACAAGGACAGCCCGTGAAAGGCGACGACGACCTCCAAATAGACGACGTAATATTTGACAGCTTAGGCGAGCACCTTAAGCAGCATTTCACAGAAATCACAGATACCGAAGACCCTAAGAGCCTTTAACGTTAATTCTGCTTTAACGTTAACTTTCTGTTAATAACCACACCTGGTCAACATAGTTAAGATATTAACTATTTCTATTGACATACGTGAAAATACTGTTATGTTCGACAAACCAAAGGAATACTTGAATCGATGAGTAATGATAAAGTAATCGATATTAAAACTGGCAAAGTCTCAAAGAAAGGCCACAACCGCAAAGTCAAAGCCGAGTTATGGGACAAGATGTTCCAACTAATGAAGGCAGGATTACTTGGTGTAGTCATAGCTGATACAAGATTGACCAAAGCTGAGCTAGATGCGATGGTAGAGGTATGGTTAGAGGAGATTGTATTGGACAGTAAAGCCAAGAAGAGATGGGAAACCACTCAAAGACTCCGTAAGAGAAGAGCAATAGAAAAAGAAACGAAGACTTGAGCTGTACTCTCCTTCTAGAGTACTGTACTCTGAAAGAAGAGTACAAGATTTATGTACTCTGAAAAAAGAGTACATTTAGGACAAATTGTATTAATTTCCATTGAGCTCATCTTCCTACCTTCTTAGCTAGTTTGTCAGATACTATAAAGCGGTTTTCGTCATACCAACTTGTGTAAGGGTTCAAAAATGCACACTCATAATACTGTGCATACAATACACCAAGTCTGACACGTTCTTCATTTAGAAACTGTTGAGTGATAATTCCATTGTCAACTGCCATTTCTGCACTGATCTCACGGACTTTGAATTTTGCCATTTCGTGTTCTTCATCACCATGCAGTTTTGATGCTTGGTAGATATTCCAGATCTCACCCCTTTGGCCTCTTGGTGGTGATTCAATTAACAGTGAACCGTTTGTATTTGCAAGTCTTGAAAACACTGCACCAAAAAATCCG
>SDBT01013642.1_pt1 | contig 13013 bp, 7 predicted proteins | sample 2277101 | NCBI WGS metagenome assembly SDBT01 (sample SAMN10404973, study PRJNA504765) | marine sediment metagenome | isolation source: marine sediment core GS10_PC15, 103 cmbsf | place: Arctic Ocean: Southern Knipovich Ridge | collected 2010 | reverse complement strand
CCACGGGATCGGACATTCGGGTACTCCAATCAGCCCACGACGAAGTTCAGGAGCCGGTCCTGGACGTAGACCACCCTCCGGATCGATGCGCCGTCCAGGTGCCGTGCCACGTTGTCCTCGGCCCGAGCAGCCTCCTCGGCCTCCTCCTGGCTCGCTCCGGCCGGGACCGACACGGTGCCACGGAGCTTGCCGTTCACCTGAACCGCCAGATTGACGGTGGTCTCCTCTGCTTTGGCCGTGTCGAAGTAGGGCCAGTTGGCGCCTTCGAAGATGCTCTCCGGATGTCCGAAGGCAGCCCACATCTCCTCGGCGAGGTGCGGAGCGAAGGGCGCCACCATCGGGATCACCGGTTCCACTTCGGCCCGAGCGGCCTTACGGCCTCCGGCCCGCACTGCGTTCATGTACTCCATCAGTGCGGCGACCGCGGTGTTGTACTGGAGATCGGCCAGCTGTTCGGTCACCTGCCGAATGGTCTGGTGCAGTTTCCGCTCCACGTCCCGATCCGGGTCGCCGTCATCCAGATCCTCCACGGGCATGACGGTATCCCACAGACGATGGAGGAAGCCGAAGGGGCCCTGGATGCCCTCGTCCTGATAGTCTCCGCCCTCCTCGAAGGGTCCCAGGAACATCAGGTAAAGACGGAAGGTGTCGGCCCCATACTCCTCGATCACGGGATCGGGGATGATCACATTCCCCTTGCTCTTCGACATCTTCGCGCCGTCACGGATGATCAGACCGTGCTTCCTGAACTTCGTGAACGGCTCCTCGAAGTCCACCTGCCCCAGGTCGCAGAGGGCCATCGTAATGAAGCGAGCGTACATCAGGTGGAGGACCGCGTGCTCCTCCCCACCGATGTAGCAGTCCACCGGGAGCCAGTTCCGCGTGATGGTGTCATCCATCGCGTGATCGCCGACGTCGGCGGAGGGGTATCGCAGGAAGTACCAGGAGCTGTCCAGGAAAGTGTCCGAGACATCGGTCTCCCGGCGGGCTACCTCCCCACAGGAAGGGCAGGTGGTCCTGAACCACTCATCGTCCCGGGCCAGCGGACTCACACCCGAGTCATCGGGCTTGAAGTCGTCCAGGCGTGGCAGAAGAACCGGCAGGTCCTCCTCCGGCACGCCCACTGGACCGCAGGCGTCACAGTGGATGATGGGGATCGGTGGTCCCCAATACCGCTGCCGGGAGATGCACCAGTCGTGCAGCTTGTACTGCACCTGGTGTTCACCCAACTTTCTTTCGGCGAGCCAATCGGTGATGGCCCGGATAGCCTCCGTTACCGGCAGTCCGTCGAAATGGCCCGAGTTCACCATAACTCCATCCCCGACGTACGCTTCCTCCAGGAGGGTGTTCGCGTCCTCGTCCGGTCCCGCCACCACCCGAGGGATGGGAAGGTCGAATGCCCGGGCGAAGTCGAAGTCGCGCTGATCGTGCCCCGGAACCGCCATGATGGCGCCGGTTCCGTATTCCATCAGCACGTAGTCGGCGATCCAGACGGGTATAGGTGCTCCGGTGCACGGGTTCAAGCAGTAGGCGCCGGTGAACACACCGGTCTTCTCCCTCTCCTCCTCCACCTTCTTTCGGGTGATCAGGTCCATTCCCGCAATTTTGGCGCAGTAGGTCTCCACCGTTTCCCTCTGCTCGTCGGTGGTGATCTCCGTCACCAGCGGGTGCTCCGGTGCCAGTACCATATAGGTGGCTCCGAAGGTCGTATCCGGGCGTGTGGTGAAGACCGAGATGATCGGGCACTCGAAGGAGAGAGCGTCCGCGTCAACGGCCGGTGGTGCGCTCCCCTCGGGAAGCACCGGGAAGTGGAGTTCCGCGCCCTCACTCCGGCCTATCCAGTTGGCCTGGGCCTTTCGTGTGGTCTCGGACCAGTCGATGGTTTCCAGGTTGTCCAGGAGCCGGGCGGCGTAGTCTGTGATCTTGAAGAACCACTGTGCGATCTTGCGTTGCTCGACAGCGGTCTCGCATCGCTCGCACAGGTTGGCGATGACCTGCTCGTTGGCCAACACCGTCATGCAGGATGGACACCAGTTGACCGGAGCCTCCTTCCGCTCCGCCAAACCCGCGTTGAAGAGCTGAAGGAAGATCCATTGGGTCCACCGGTAGTACGCCGGGTCCGTGGTATCGACGGTATGGTTCCAGTCGAACATCCCGCCCATCCTGCGGAGCTGCCGCGTGAAGTTCGCCACATTCCTGGGGATCAAATCCATTGGATTGACCCCTTGCTTGAGGGCGAAGTTCTCGGAGTGGATTCCGAAGGCGTCGAAGCCGATGGGCTCGAAGACGGTCTTCCCCAGAAGGCGCTGATAGCGACCGTGGACGTCGGCGCCGGTGAACGCGTAGATGTTCCCTACGTGGAGACCCTCGGCGGAGGGGTAGGGGAACATCATGAGGTTGTAGAAGGTGTCCTCTGCGAACCTCAACTCCTCGAGCGTAAAGGAGTTGGTCCCTCGCTCCTCCCAGATCTCCTGCCACTTCCGCTCCACCTCGGAGGGGGAGTAGGCCGTCTTGTCGTTAGGTCCCATTTCCCTGGATCTCAACAGGTCACGTCCGCGTCGCACATTTTCATCCCCGGCTCATAAACCCTCTAAGGTAAGAGCGGAGACGCAAATGACAACGGAGCGTCGGCATTTGTTTCGTGAGCCGGGGTTGGGCCACAAGCGGAGAAGCTCCACCGTACCAAAATGAGAGGAAATGCAGTAGATGCCGGCTACCCGGGCGGAGCGTCGTTTCCACCACCCGAAGGAAGGAGAGAGAAGGGATCCTGGGTGCCGGGGGCGTGGGTCGTGAAGTGCAGGACCGCCGCGGGCAGATCTCCCTGGTTCTCCTCCAGAAGGGCCTGGAATCCGGGGAGGCGGTGGTAGTAGCGCATGCGTGCCAGAAGGGTGGCGTTGTTCAGCGGTGTGGTGATGAATCCCTGGAAGGTGCGGGACTGGAACCGGGGCTGGACATCGGCCCGGAAGCGCTCCTGATGTCGCCTGAACACCTCTTCCCGGCGCCGGACCTTCTCCTCCGGTGGAATCTCTTCGCTGCCGTAGAGGGCCACCAGCTCATCCACCAGCTGATCGAGAAAGACGGAGAAGAGCATCTCGTCTTGCCAGCGAGCCTTCGCTCGCAAGCACCACGGGGTATCCGGTCCTCCGCCCTCCCGCGAGCAGAAGAAGCGGATCGCTCCCACACGGCCGACGAAGGTGGCGAAGCTCTCGTTGAATCGGACCTGCCCCGGTACGTAGAGGTGATTGTGGGAGAGCTCGTGAATGACGGTGGTCACCAACTCCACGTGGTCGTAGCGCAGGAGGGTGGACAGGAGGGGGTCCGAAAACCACCCCAGGGTGCTGAAGGCCGCTGTGGGCCTCAGGTAGGTATCCAGACCTTCCGTCTCCAGCGATCTCTGTGCCTTCTCGGCGGAGCTTTGGCTGAAGTAGGCCCGGTAGGGCACACTCCCGACAATGGGGAACCACCATGTCTTCGAAACGAGACTGTCCCTGTGGGCCGCCGATAGAACCATGGCCAGGGTGTCTCGTTCCAGGAGTGTGAAGGTGGTGTAGGAATCACCCACGTCCAGCTCGAGCTCGGCCGCCGCGAAGTCCCTGGCCTCTTGCACGAGCGTCAACTTCCCCCTGGTGTCCTCGTCGGTGGCCGGATCGAGGATGACTTCGGGGAGGGGACGACGGGCGGCCAGGATCTTCGCCTCGGCGATGCCGGCGCGAAGCACGTAGAGCGGGGAGCAGGCTGCGAAGGAAGCCACTATCACCACGGCCAGGAGCAGGAGAGCCCATGCTCTCCCGCTCCGCAGGAAGACATGTTGGCGCTCATCCGACGGCTCGTTCGTCATGGATCGGCTCGGGTGCGCTCCGCTCGGCGCCTACCGGCCTCCACCAAGGGACCGGATCAGCGGAATCCCGCCTTCAGTGGGCACGTAGACCACCGTGCCTTCCGGCATCCGGGTCAGCTGCTCGATGTAGAAGAAGGTCAGGTATGCGGGAGTCAGCCCCGCGGTGATGATCCGCTGAGCTTCGGCGATCCCCTTTGCCTCCTCCGCCTGCTGGCGGGCCCGCTCCTGGATGATCTCGGTCTGGAAGCGCTCGGCGGCTACCTGCTGCTCGCGCTGGAGCTTCTCCTCGATGGCCTCTCGGACCCTCGGCGGCGCCTGGACATCCCGGACGAAGACGTCCAGCACCTCGATGCGGTTGCCGGCCTTCGCCTGGATCTCCCGCTTCATTTCGTTGGCGATCTCCCGTCGGTTGGGCCCGAAGATATCGTTGATGGACTTGGTTGCCACCGCGTCCCGCACGCCGTTGCGCACCGCGTTCAGGACGATGCGGCTGGTGATCTGCTGCTCCGAGCCGATGGTCTGGTACAGGTTGGGGGCGTTGGCGCCGTCGATCCGGTAGAGTATGGAGATCTCGAGATTCACATTGAGCTGCTCGCTGGTCTGGGCCTCGATGCGCTCAACGCTACCGTCCTCTGGAAACGCCTGCTCCCGGACCGACATCTTCTCGATGGAGGCCAGGGGATTGATGACGTGGATGCCTTGCGTCAGCGCTATCGGGTCCACGCTTCCCAGGAAGTGCTTCACGCCCACCTCTCCGACGTTGACGAGGATGACCGTGCTGAGCAGTGCGACCACGATGCCCATCAGCATCGTTGCGTACGATACCAGACGGATCGAGCCGGACTTTGCGCCGGCGGCCGGGGCGACGAAGCGAAGCGCCGCGCCGACGAAGATGATTAGGATGGCCACGATTGCGAGGCCCATTTCGATACCTCCTTAGGACGGGGCGTCATGCCCCGCGCGGAATGTGCTTACAGGAGTATGGTACAGGCGGTCCCGAAGGGGAATACGAAGCGTGGCACAGCCTTGTTCCGATTCCCTTCGAACTTCGGCCTTGTGGCGGCCACCACAGCAGGTCTATCCTCCCTGCCGTGAGCCTCTTGGAGACATTCTATTCCGGTGCCGTCCGGGCGTTTCGAGGGATCTCCCCCGCGCTGGCCAGGGGGGACTCGAAGCTGGCCCGGGGGATCCGGGGACGCCGAGGCGCTTCCGAGCACCTGTCGCTGTGGGCGCAGGAAGCGCGAGACCCATCCCGGCCGCTGGTCTGGTTCCATGCCCCCTCGGTCGGAGAGGGCCTCCAGGCCAGGATCGTCATGGATGCCCTCAAGGAGGAAGTCCCCTCCCTTCAGTTGGCGTACACCTACTTCTCCCCCTCCGCCGTGGCGTGGGCCGACCGGACGTGTGCGGACGTCACGGGATACCTGCCCTGGGATCTCCCCGGGATCATGGGGGGTGTCCTGGACGATCTTCGCCCCGATATGGTGGTCTTCACCAAGACGGAGGTGTGGCCGAATCTCTCTCGGGCCGCCGAGCAAAGGGGCGTCCCCACCGCCATGATCGCGGCGACACTGCCGGCCGCCGCGGGCAGGCTTCGCTGGCCGGCGCGCTCCCTCCTCGGCGATTCCTTTCGCCGTCTCCGGTGGGCCGGAGCCATAGCCGAGCCGGACGCGCAGCGACTCGGATTGATGGGGGTGCCTGCTGAACGAGTGGTGGTCACCGGAGATCCGGGGATCGACTCGGCGGTTCGCCGGGCTGGCATGTCCGACCCGGATGCCGGGTATCTTCGTCCATTCCACTCCGATCCCTGCCCCACTCTCGTGGCTGGCTCCACCTGGGAGCCGGACGAAGAGGTATTGATCACGGCCTGCTCGGCCCTTCGGGAGTCGGTGCGCGACCTCAGAGTCATCCTGGCGCCACACGAGCCCACCGAGAGACGCCTGGTTCAGCTCCGGGCCAGCTTCCTGGAAATGGGGTGGAGTCCCGCCACCCTCTCCGACGTGGAGGAGCAGGGCGCCGTTGGAGGCGCCGACGTGATCGTGGTGGACCGGGTCGGCGTCCTGGCCCACCTCTACACGGTAGGCTCCGTCGCCTACGTGGGTGGAGGTTTTCATCGGCATGGCCTCCATTCGGTGCTGGAGCCTGCGGCGGCCGGGATACCTGTGGCGTTCGGCCCGCATCATTCGAACAGCGCTGCCGCCGAGAGCCTCCTGGAACGCTCAGGGGCCAGTGAGGTACTCTCACCTCCAGAGTTGACCCGGGTGCTGGCGGAGTGGTTCACCGACGAGGAGAGTCGGGCCAGGGCTGCCGAAGCCGCCTTTGGGTATATTGAAGAGCACGCAGGGGCTGCCCGACGCACGGTGTCGGCCCTCACCGATATCCTTGGACATTCTTGTTCGTGAATAGACCCGCCTACGGTACTGCGCGCCCGGCTCTCTCAATCCGGCTGGGTCTCCTTCTGTCGATTGGCGCATGCGGCGCCGAGGGAAGTGGGGCCGGTGGCGATGCTGCCCCTGAAGTAGCTCCAGCGGATCCGATTCCCGAGGCAAATCACGAATATCCGGAAATCCCTGCCGATCTTCCCGCAGGGGAGGATGATCCAAGTCTGGAAGACGGGCCGGGCGGCTCGGAGGGCGGCGAGGAGCTCCCGCCACCGGAGTTCCCGGAGGTCCACCCCATCTTCCCACGGCCCGAGCACGTCCGTGGCGTCTACCTGAACGCATGGACCGCCGGGTCATCGACCAGAAGGGCGACTCTGCTGGACATGGCGGCTCGCACTGAGATCAACACCTTCGTCATCGACATCAAGGACGCCACCGGCTACGTCAGCCATGCCACCGCCGTGCCTCTGGCCAGCGAGATCGGAGCCACAGGGGAGGTCCGCATCCGGAACATCGTCGGACTCCTGGATCTCCTGAAGGCGGAGGGGATCTACCCCATCGCCCGCATCGTGGTGGCGAAGGATCCCCTCCTTGCCGCTGCCCGCCCGGATCTGGCGGTGCAGGACGTGGATGACTCAGTTTGGACCGACCATAAGGGATCCGCCTGGCTGAATCCCTTTCACCGCGAGGTATGGGAGTACCACGTGGAGTTGGCCATGGAGGTGGCTCGCCTCGGCTTCCCCGAGATCCAGTGGGACTACCTACGCTTTCCCGATGCCCCTGACTCGTTGAGGGAGCGGGCGGTCTTCCCCGGGGATGAAGGGAGGAGCCGGAGCCAGGCGATCCGGGGGTTCCTCAGCTACGCCCGGGAGGAGCTGTCGAGCGAGCCTGTCCAGCTGACCGCTGACGTCTTCGGCGTGACAACAACGGCCACTCGGGATTTGGGGATTGGGCAGCTGTGGGAGCACTTCATCGACGTGGTGGATGTGGCTCTTCCCATGGTGTATCCCTCCCACTACTGGGAGGGGAGCTTCGGCTTCGACCATCCCAACGGACACCCCTACGAGGTTGTCCGGCACGCGCTGTCCGGGGCCCTGTCCCGCTCGGAGAAGATCGAGGGGGCGGGCGCCACCCGTCCGTGGCTTCAGGACTTCACCCTGGGTGAGCCGGCGTACGGGGCCCCCGAGGTCCGGGCCCAGATTCAAGCTGCATACGACGTGGGGATCCAGGAATGGGTCCTCTGGAATTCCGGGAGTCGATACACGGAAGCTGCGCTCCTTCCCCAGGGAGGGTTGCCGCTCTGGATGGAGCCCCGCATACGGGTGGGTGGTCGGGTTGTTCCGGTGTCAGAGCGCTTTCAGGTCTTGGGGATCCCTGACGAGGGGGGAGCGGACCGGCCCGTCTTCGAGCTGCCAACCTCCGATGAGCTCCCGGGCAGATCGATGCAGCCCGCACCACCACCCGACACCTCACTCGCCACAGCCCGGCGCGGAGAGGGCATCACGCGCTAGTGTCCCCTCGCGGAACGCGCCCCGGCTAGCCCGCTCGGGCCTCCGAGTCGTCCTCGCGCATCTCCTTCAGAGCTTCGTGGATTCCCTGGGTCAGGTCCCGCTCCTGGCGGAGCGCAATGAGGAGCCGCTCTGCCTCCTTGGCCTCATAGGTGAGCTGCCCCGAGGTTGCGATGACCTGATCCACGACGGCCTTCTGACTCCGCAGTGACTCCAGGCCCGCCCGGATGTCCATCAGCAGGCTGTCGGCGCGGGCTAACCGTCCCTCCGCATCCTCGACCTGTTGCTGCCGCTTGTCGATGCTCGCGAGCACCTCGGTCATCTCCTCCGTCCTGGCCCGCACCACCTCGAGATTCTCGCTGGCGGCCCGGACCTCGTCGCTGGCCGAGGAAATGGCCCTCACCTCGTCGAGGGTGCGCTCCGCCTGGGCGAAGAGGTCCTGTACCTCGTCTCGAACCTGATCGATGCTCCCTTTCCTTGCCGACAGTGTCTCGATGGAGCGGCTGAGCTCCTGCTCCACCTTGTCGAGCTCCGCGAGCTTCTCCTCGAACTGGGTGATGCGCTTCTCCGCGAAGCGCAGGTTGCCGGCCCGGGCATCCAGCCGCTCGGCCCGCCTGCCGACCTTCTGAGACAGCTCTATAGCAGCGGCCAGGTGCTCGGTCACGGAGCGGAGTTGGTCCTCCAGCGTTTGGATGGCCGTGGCCGCTTCCTGGCGCAGGGTAGCCACTCGATCGAGATGCTCGGTGGCCTTGTCGAGGGCCTGCTGACGCTGCGCGATATCGGCAGCGACTCGATCCACCCGCTCTGACAGGGACGTGATGAACTCCGAGCGCTCCACGGCAGCGTTGACCTCATCCCCCACCTCTGCCATGCGGTCTTCGGCCTTCCGAACCGCAGCCGTGACGTCGTCGATGACGGCCCGCACTTCGTCGGCTGCTTCGGCTCGGGCGGCCACCGCCTCGAAGCGGCGATCGGCGTCGGCGAGGCTGGCGAGTAGATTGCTCGTACGCTCGTCCAGCTGAGTCCCGATCTCCCTCAGCTCCGACATCCGATTGTCGAGCTCCGTCAGGGACGGCTCGCGCGCCTCCAGGTGTGAGGCAGCCGCTACGACCCGGTCGGCGTTTTGCCGCATGTGCTCGACGTTGGCGGTGAGATCATCGAGCTGTTTGATCCTCTGGCGAAGTTCGCCTATGGACTCCTGGGCGGTGGCGAGCCAGGCCCCGGTTTCGAGTTGTCCAGCCTGCATCCGCTCGATCTCCGCGCGGGTGGCCCGGAGACGCTCCAGCGCGTTGACGACCTCCTCTCGCGATCCCCTGAGGGTGGTGAGATCACGAATAGCGTCCTGGGCCTCGGACTGCCGAGCCTCGATCCGCTCGAGACGGCTGGCCGCCTCGACGGCAGACGCCTCGGCCCTGTCCATCCCGTCCCGCATCCCGGCGACCAGCTCCACCTGCTCACTCAGCTGATCGAGTCGAGCCGACAGCGACGTCAGGTGGGCAGCCAGCTGGTCACCCTTGTGCGTGGCCTCACTCACTCGCTGGCTCACGCCCTCGAGGGCGCTGAAGCGACTCTCGAACTCCGTCACCCCCGTACGCAGATCCGAGATCCTCTGATCGACGGCCTCGAGGTGGGCCTGCTCGAGCTCGAAGCTCTTCGTGCTCTGCCGCACCTCCTTTTGCAGTCCGGCCAGCGTCGACCTCAACTCCTTGTCTTCTCTCCGGATTTGCTGCTGTCCAGAACGGATATCGTCCGACTCCTCAACCACCTTGGCGTGGAGGGCATGAAGCGCATCAATGCTCGTATTGACCTTCTTCACCGCTTTGACCTGCGTCCGGGCCTCCTTGAGCTTCGACTCCAGCTCCCAATGGAGGTCCGTGATGGCCCTTGCCTGTGCCTCCGTTCGATCGATGGCCTCTCGCTGGCGTTCCAGCGCTTCAGTCTTCTGGCTGATGTGGTCGGACATCCCACGTAGTGCGTTCAACTGCCGTTCGGTGCGGCCCGCCAGCTCCTCGGCTTTGGTCAGATCCTGCATCGTGTTCTCGACGCTGGCCACGCGATTGGTGGCATGCTCTACACCCTGATCCAGGGTATCCATCTTGGTCCGGATCTCTGCGTACCGGGAGAGGAGGGCCTCCTGCGAGCTGCGGGTTTCTGCCTGATCTTCGCGGACACGGGCAACATCCTGGCTGTAATCCAGGAACTGGACCCGAGCCTCCTCCACCTGGCTACGCAGCTTCGAGAGCGCTCCCTCCGGTCCGGAAATCTCGGCGATCTCCTGCCTGGCCACAGCCACCGACTGCAAGCTGTTGCGGAGGTCGGAAACCTCCGAGCCCATCTCGCCGACCTCCTGGGAAGTCGACTTTATCACCGCGAGGGTCTTCCGCTGATCCTCGGCCACCGTGTCGGCCTGCTGGGCGATGCCCGCCACCCGCTCCTCTAGCCGGCCAAGATCGAGTGCGCAGCCTTCGAGACTGCTGAGCTCCTTCTTGATTCTACCGAGGTCATCCTGAGCCGCGGAGAGGTCTCCCTTGGGCCCGGTCAGCTCGGCCACGGCCTCCACCTGTTCGTGTAGGGCGGTTACCCGGCCCTCGAGTTTGTCGGCCGAACCCGAGCTGCGTTCCAGCGACCCCGCAAGCTGAGTCTGGGATTCGGCGATCTCTTCGATCCGCTTCTCGACGACGTCGAGGTGAGATTCGGACTCCTTCAGTCCGGTCGAGTGCTCCTGCGCCTGCTCGACCTCCTGGCGGAGCAGGTTCACCCGCTGGAGCAGGGACGCGACGGTGCCGTAGGGCCCGGCCAGGTCGGTAATGTCTTTCTTCGCCACTACGACCTCGTCCGCCATGGACTGGATCTCCCGGACCTGCGCCTTCAGTTCGCCGACGCTGCGGGAGGTGTCGGTCAACGTGGTATCGGACCTGCTTTGGGACTCGGCGAGCTCCTTCGCCCGTTGCTCGACCGAGTCCAGCTGGGCCGAGATGCCGTCGATTGAGTCGGCCCGCGCCTGGAGGTCGGTCATCTGCTGGCTCATGGCTTCTGCGCCGGCCTGGACGGCGGCCAATGGGCCTGAGACGTCAAGGAGGATCTGCTGCGCCTTCTCCGACCGACGGAGGAGGTCTCTGAGCGCTCTCCGGTCTCTCTTGGCCTGAACGAGCATCTTCTGGAGATCTTCGGGGAGGTCCGTGATCTGTTCGCTGCCGCCGAAGAACGATTTAAGCCAGGAAGCCATGGTTTCTCCCGATCGGGGTTCCTAAGATAATGTTACCCCTCGCTGAAGATACCATGTGGTCTCCCCCCCCCGCGAGTGTGCCGAAGGTGGAGCCGTCTCTGAACGAGGTGCGCTCCTGGCCCATCCGCCGGGGCTGGAACGCCGGCAAGGCCAGGTGGAGGGAAAGGACTACGTGGTGTCCGACGGCGGGATCATGAGCATCCGCTTCAACGTGGAGCGGGAGGCCGGTGGCGTTGGGACGGCGCGGCCGGGGGTTCGTCAGTAGGTCAGGTACGAGACGTCGACCCAGCTACGGTTCGGCAAACGACGTGCCCGGGTGAGGGTCGAGTTGAGGATCGCGCGGGTGACGGCGCAGCTGGAGTACTGGGTCACTGAGCCACCGCCGAGAAAGTCCACGCCGAGCATCGCATTCCCCGCCATGACCCCCCCCAATACCCGGTTTCCGCTGCCAATGGGCTGAAAGCTGCCCTGGACAATGATCACGCCATAGAAGGCGAAGTTCCCGCGGAGAGACAGGTCGCCCGCCACGAGCAGTATGCCTTGCCCGCTTCCATTGCCCTGGAGGTTGGAGTCGCCGTTCACGAAGATGATGGGGAAGTAGTCTTCGCAGGCACTGCCTGGTGTTTCGGGGGCGCCCCAGTTTTCGACATCACCGGTATCGCAGGTGCCGTTTCCCCTCAGACTCGGTTCGGGGTTCAAGGTCCCCGTCGGGACTCGTTTGTCCGCCAGGAGGATGAGGTCGTTCCACGTCAGGTCCCCGAACTGGGTAAACGTATCGTTGTTGATGGAAGGATCCCGCAAAACCGCGGGGCTGCCCGCTATGGTCCCCTGCCCTAATGAATCCACCGTGGAGCTCGGGTCGATCGTGATGCCTGGCCTGTTCTGGAGCTCACCTGTGCACATGTCCCACAGCGGAGGGTCAACGTCCTGGCCATTCACGCTCGCATTGCCTCGAATCGAGATGTTCCCGCGTGTGGCCAGGGCTGCCGGTGGGGCCAGGTCGGCCGAGCTCATGTGCACGATGACGCCGATGCGGTGCGACGCCCCCGCTCGCAACGGGCCCCCTCGGCTGACTACGCCGGTCACATCGACGTAGTACAAGAGGTCCGACATCTTGGTGACCGTCGCGGACCATGTCCCGTCGGGGAGCGTGCCCGCGACGTTTGCGCTGCTCCAGGGTGCAAGGGCGCTGTAGGTGGGAGAATCCCAGTTGGTCAGCACCTCGTCGACGCTCCGCTCGGTCATGTTGAACGCAACCGACGCTTGATCGGTGGACCACCCGACCCGGTATTCCTGCTGGGCCATGTAGATCGCCCCGGTGATCAACACCGCCAGGATCACCAGCGCCAGGATTACCGCCGGGAGCGCAAAGCCTCGCGAGGTGAGTCGACGCATCTCAGTTCCTCGGGTGGATGTCCATGACGATCGAGTCCTGGATGACCCCACCCGGAATCTCGGACGTTGTTCGAAGCACGAGTCGGATCCTCGCTACCTGGGAGGGTACGATCGCCGCGGTTCCGGAGGGGTCCCAATACGTGAACGTCGGAGCGCCAGCCACGAGCCGCAGAGGACCGGCCATCGCTGCCGAAGCCGAGCTCCCTGTCACGGCGAGGCCCGACAGCTCCCTCGCCAGGAAGGTCTCCCCATCAATGATGAACAGGCCATAGGTGTAGTGGAGGAAGCTTCGCACGGGGGCCCCGACGCTGACCAAATCCGGCGGCGGTCCCACCGTTATCCCATTGAGCGTGATAACCTGGGCCGTGTCCGATCCGTTGCACGTCGTCGTGCTGACGATACTGGCGACGATCCCGAGCTTCCACACGTCGTCGTCCAGGTCGAGGGGATCGTTGGCTGCGAGGATGAAAATGGAGTCGTTGCGTGCGAACGGGTCCCCCACGGTCTTCACTGTGAACTGAGGATTGCCGCCGCCGGAAATCGCACAGACGAGTCCGAAGCTTCGAGTGACGCGCACTTCTACGGAGTCATCGCCCATCGCGATGAGGTCCCCCGTGGCGGGGCTGATCTCCCGCAGCTCTCCCGCGAGGATGCCGAGCCCCGATCGG
>SDBT01013641.1_pt1 | contig 13013 bp, 12 predicted proteins | sample 2277101 | NCBI WGS metagenome assembly SDBT01 (sample SAMN10404973, study PRJNA504765) | marine sediment metagenome | isolation source: marine sediment core GS10_PC15, 103 cmbsf | place: Arctic Ocean: Southern Knipovich Ridge | collected 2010 | reverse complement strand
TGGCGCCTTAGAACACAAGAAGGCCTCCAGACTGTCGGCGCACGCCTACGACCGGCCAAGGGCCAATCTGTTTGTCAATCGCCAGGAAGCAATCGACGCGGAGCTGGTAGGTCCTGTTGTTGGATAGCGCGATCTCTTCTCTGTCGGCGTAGCTCCTTTCCGAGTGGAGTCGAGTGCCAACGCGAGCAATGGGAACGTGATAGAGTGTCGTCAGGCTTGCCGAAAGCCACTCGTCGTCGAGCTTAAAACAGGCGCTCGGGATCCTCTTGATGGGCTCGGTGTGGCGCACAAGACCACGTCGCACGATGTAGCCGTGCGCGCCCCAAACGACGTCTACGAGCGTGGGTCCAGGGCGCACCCAGTTGGTGGCGTAGATGCGATACGGCCTAGTCAGGCCCAGGCCGAACTCCATCGAGACGCCGCTTACGCCCCAGACTGCACCGGGGAAGTGATGGGACCACCAAGCGAGCCCGGCAATCAGCCCCACGTTGTAATCTCTGTCATCGTCGACCACTACGATGCGGGTGTCTGGAGACGTCTCGTACTCGAGGGTCGGCAACAGCTTTGTTGCCGGGCCGTAGTCGAGCGTGCGATTGATACACAGAAGCGGCTCGTCGATCCAGCTGTACCGGCTCGACGAAAGCGTGTCGGGATAGGACATGCTCGGGTGGCGCGCCATCGCTCCCCTGGGCACGTTCAGGTGGATGGCATCAGGACGGACGCTCTGCGACGCGATGCTGGCGATGGTTTTGCCAATATTGTCCAGTCTACCTGGCGTCGTAGTCAGGCTGACGACAACACGAAACGGGGGTTTCCAGCCGTCTGGCGGCGCCGGGCCAAAGTCGTATCCAAGCGGCCAGGAGGCATGATACATGGCAACTGCAATCGGAAAGGACAGCTCCCGAGACCAACAGAGCTCCGCGGCTGGCCACGCCAAAAGGATCGCACAGAAGATGCATAGGGACAGTTTGCGTAGTGATGGCATCCTTTCGGGCAAGTGTTTACGCGTCGACGCCAATCAACCCCATAAACATTCCATTTCAACGCGATGGCGAGGGTGGAAGCGCGACGCGTCGTACGGGGCAGCACGTGCAAGTTTAAGGAAGACAACATCGTCGTCATTGGTGACCACAATGAGGTTATGGGCAGGAACTGTGTCGTCCAGGGTGACTATAATCACGTCTATGGTGACGGATGTACGATCAAGGGCGATCACAACTACGTCCATGGCCCGCATGCTATCATCAATGGCGACTGGAATAACATGCACAATCGCATCTACGTGAGCGAGTCTGGCCAGTTCAACAAATTTGTGGGTCGGGCGTTGGACAGCCGGATCAAGACGCAGCCGGCGTCTATCCTACAGAACGTGGTTTTCGGTGGAAGTATCGGAGAAGGCGTTTCCATCGTGCAAAGCGGCCGACAGAGAACCACGGTCATCGGATCGATGCACGGTGATTTCAAAGGCACGGCCTGGAACGATCGCAAGATCCTGCTGCGCGGACTGACTGGCCAATCGGTGACGTCGACGCCAGATTCCATCATCATTGGCGGCGACCTGTCGATCAGACCAGACTGCGTTACATACAAAGGGCGCCTCGTCGCCGGCCTCGACGTCGACAGCTTTACACCCGACGCACAGCTCACTTATGACGCTGTCGTTGATCTTTGCAACGCGTCTCTTCGTTCCAAGAGGCCGCGCGAGTCTGAGGACGACGACGACTCTGCCCCAGCGTCCTCTTCCTCAGCACGACCCGTCAAAAAGCACAAACCAATGTCAATTCCATCGGGCGAGGACGAGGAGGCAGATGAGGAGTGCCAAGAATGTGTCGTGTGCAGGGAAAAGAAGGCAAAGTGCCGTATCAGGGACTGCAACCACGTCATCATGTGCATCCAGTGCACGAGGACCATCCTTGACAAGGACAAACCGACGTGTCCCAAGTGTCGTAGACCCATCATCAAGGGCGCCAAGACAGTCTTTATCTAGAACATGCGTGAATACACCCCTTTAGTGAATTACGTCGAGGGTGACACCTCCTCCCGAGCTGCTGCTGCTAGATCCTGGAATGGGCAACGAGCGGCTGTCTGCCGTGCCAAAACCTGCCCTCAGATCACTGATCGACTTCCAGTGGCGCCAGAGAAACACGAGCTCGATGAGGACACGTATCGAACTGACCACGATCCAAAGTATGGCCATGGGATACGCACGCGGGCAGCTCTCAGACTCTGAATCGGAAGAGATGCTTCCAAGGAGAACGATGAGCGATATCGTGTAGCCCAGATAGCCAGCCTTTCCTAGCAGCGGGTGCACTTGGTCGGCCTTCATCCACCAGAAAAGCGACCAAGCAAAGTCGATGATGCCGACGAGCAAAAGGCCGCTAGACAGGTCGAATGGGATGCCATCTGAGGTACAGGCGCCGTCATCGTCGGAAATGGCTAGGCCAATGATCAGGATGTCGACCACCAGCCACAACAACAGGACTCTCTGACGCCGTTGCATTGCGCTAGACTTGAATATCTGATTTATTGGCTCTTTAGCGCATCTACGGCGGCTTTCCAGTAGCCTCCGGCCGCGTACTCGGCCTCGGTGCGCCTCAGAAGAATGGGCAGCAGCTTCTCCAGGTAGGCGTCCTGTTTTCCGAGCTCGAACAGCCTCTGAAACTGGCCGCCGCCGAGGAAGCTCAGTGGGTCGGCGTCGCCCTTCACCAGGCCAAAAAAGTTCTGAACGAATCCCCAACGAGACAGCCAGGCATCTATGTTGAGCCCGGGATCGAGCTGCTGGAGGGCGGCGATGGCTAGCCAGTAGCCACCGTAACTGGCCGTGTCTACCTCGCCTGTGATCTCGTCGAGCGCATGGATGCTTCCCTTCGAGGTAACAGACTGGATGTGCTTGTCAAAGGTTTCCTGGCTGCCGATGAGCGCCTGGATCAGCGTCATGCCCATGGCCCACATGTCGGAAGACTGGGTCTTTCGAGGGAGCACAGGTCCCGCAGACCCTGCGACGATGTTTGGTGCTTGAATCGACAGGTGAAAGGGCAGAAAGGCGTACGTGCCGGCATCCAGTTCGACCGGCACGAGGCCTGCCACACTGGACAGGCCAAAATCGATGAGACGCGGCTGGTTGTTGTCTTCCCGATCGATGAGGATGTTGTCCGGCTTGATGTCGCCATGGACAAAATCCACGGTCCTCTGCAGCTGGTAGAGCGTCTCGGCTAGCTTCTTTTGCACTGGACGCGTCTTTTGAACGGCCAACGCCGCTTCCCCTTGGAGCGCGTTGTACCGCACCAGCTGGGACATCATAAAGGCTCGCCGGCTACGGAAGGCTGGCTTAAAGAGTGCGCACTTGGAGGTCTCTGTAAAGGACTCTCTGAAGTGGATCTCTGTGCCAAATGCCCACACAGATGGCATGACGGCACGTCCGAGGGCTAGATCTGTCTGCTGCTGCTCCTGCTCGAGAATGAACAGGACCATGGCCTCGCGCGGGTCGTCAAACACCTTGTAGATGTGTTTGGGCTCGTCATCCAGCGTGTAGATGCACCCCAGCTGACCAGTAGATGCCAGTCGAGCAAACGGCGGATTGGTTCGGTTGAAATGCCCCGGACTGTGGATCAGCGGAACGGCGCTGCCCGACGGCACATCGATCAGGGTGGTCGCTGCCAGGATCAAACCCCTGGTTTCGTCGATCTGGAGTCCGCGTGACGTCGCGCGCCCGAACATGTCTAGCGCCACCATCCAAGGATCTCGCGCGTGCTGCAGCATCGCTTCTCCCCTTTCCATATTGCCTGTATGGTGCGTTTATTAGGCTTGAAAGTTCAGTGTTACAGACGCGGCAGAATGGCAGGTACCCGCGTGTTGCGCTTCGCCGACCAGGCGCAGTTCCTCTTTGTACGCGGCGTCGATGGCCGTTGGACGATTCACGACGTGGTGCGCAAGGCAGCCCACTGCAGCCACATGCTCGATTCGCTGCGCCAGGTGATTCGCGACGGCCACGAGCCCTGCCCGCTGTGCTCGAGCGAGGCTAACATCGGAGCGCCGGTTGGCTCAAAGGCCAAGGACCGGTCGCGCTTCAGCCAGCTGTATCGGGCCTGGCGAGACAACACCTGGGAAGACGTCGACCTGTACCGCTGGCTGCGCGACCAGATGCCGGAAAGCAACAGCAACGACCCCATGGAGCTCGAGTGGCCCGACACAGACGCGGCGGTTTGGTCGCCCGACGTCTTCCGGCGCCTCCTGGAGACGTACGTCAGACAGACTCTAGACCCCAACGACGTCAGCATGATGTATCTGGTAGAGCTGCAGCTGCTCGAAGTCCTCGGATCGGGCGGGGCGCTCGCCGCAGACGCAGAGCGTGCCATCCGTCTCGGTTCGCGCCTGCCCGACCTGACACGGATGCCCAGGCCAGCCAGCTTTACCAAGGGGAAGCGCGCCAGGGCATACGCACGCATCGTCAAGCTGCAGGGAAAGTGGCCTCTGAGCCTGCCACGGTCGGTAGTTGATCGGAAGAAGCGCCGTCTGGTAGAGGCGCTCGAGACGATCCTCGTACTGGAGCCGCAGGGCTCGCAGGCAGTCGGTTGGATCCTCGACAACCTCGAGTTTATCCTGTACAGCTTTATCGAGCCCGAGTTTGAGCTGGGCGGCCACTCGTTGATGCCGGCTGTCTATGCCCATGCACCTCTGCAGCCTCACCTGATGGGCCTGTTCCGGTCGTCCGGCTTCAGCGCCGACGCCACAGGCTATCTCCCTGCCTTTTCACACCAGTCGATCCTGATCCAGCGGCACAAGCTGGCCGAGCTCGAGCGGTCTATCCTTACCAGCTACAGCTGGACAGACGCACAGCCGCCCATAGACTGGCCGGTGCCCAAGGAGCCGCCGCGCCTGACCAGCCGGACCAGTACCAATGTGTGGGCGATGGTGATGACCGGGAAGGTCCACTCTCCTGGCCCTGCGCCGGTCAGATGGGACATGGTGATCAAGGGCGAGCCGTATCGTGCTGCATCCGTGGCGCAGCTTGACACGGTCACCTTCTTTGAGTGGTCTTCGGCTGCCATCCTGGCAATCGTGGACATCCAGATCTCGAACCGCGTCTCTGTCCTGCAGTGGCGCGAGATGCGGCCCGAACTCGAGTTTGAAATCTCTGGCGTCCTCTCTTCGCGCTACGACAGCACCCTCATTGCCTGCTTGATCGAGGGTCAGTGGGGCTACGCGCGCGAGATCCTCTTGCTCGCCGAGGCGCGTCTGGCCAGCAAACCAAGGGAGCTGTCTGCGTATGTGTCGCGCGTCATGTCGGGACGCTCTGTGACAGCCCTTATGATAGCCCATCGGGCTCACCAGGATCGCCTGGTAGCCGAGATGATGCGTCTGGGCGCCTGTCCGTTCCCTCTCGAAAGCGCGCTGACACGCGCAGGCCTTTGGGACCCGGCGAGCGATCTGGCCAGCGAATGGGAAGAGTCAAAGTATGTTGTCTCCGGCATAGACAAGGGCGGCTACGTCACCCTTCGTGAAAACGCCGCCATCTGGAGCGATCTTTGGGCGGCGCGCGCCAGTTCGCAATAAACACACTTTTAGCGCTCCGCAAGATGTGCTCGACTTGCCTGTCCGATTGTATGCCCTTTGAGGCCGGATGCGGACGGCCTGGCCAATGTGCTCCAGTGTGTGACAACTGCATTCTGCACTGCTGCTTCTGCAATCGGGCCGCCTGTACGGCGCACTCGCTCCACTGCATGTCTTGTCGAAAGAGCGTAGTCTGCGACTCCTGCAAGAACATCGCAGAGTACTTTTGCGACACATGCGGCCAGCTTCGCTGCACCGATTGTCGCTTCGTTTGCTCTGAACCATCAGACCAGTGCAAGAGGCGCCTGTGTGTCGTGCCTGTCAAGGGCGTCAAGTGCTATTGCGAGTGTAGCGACTGCGGGCTCATTCTATGCTGGCAGCACGCCCTCTACGACGACTCGATCGACAAGCCCGACTTCTTCTGTCCCACGCACCTACCGCGCTGTACGGATTGCAAAAGCGCGCTGTTCCAGCAAGACACCACCTGCTCTGACTGTGGCAAGCTTTTTTGCGACGCCTGTCTCCAGGACTGCGCCAACTGTGAAAACCCCTTTTGCCCCCGCTGTCTCCAGGAGTGCGAGCTGTGCGAACGCAACTGCTGCAACATCTGCATCGAATGGGACTATGACACGGGTTCGAGGGGCATTCTGCGATGCCTGGACTGCAAGTTTTCCCAGTGAAAGCCCTATAAGGGAGTAAAAACGCGCCTAATGGTTAAAAATAGCGCCCCACAAAAACGCGTCATGAGCCACCCCTTACCGCCAGAGAAGAAATCCAGGGCGACGTACCTGGTCATCCTTGAGATGCCGCCCTACCAGCAGAATACAACGGCGTCCATCTACGACGGAGGCAACGGACGCAAGATCTACGACCGACTCGAGGCGAGCGTTGGCACCGCCAATTGCTGGGGCATCTTCGTCATGCCGCACTACATGAACAAGGAACAGAAGGAAGCGCTCGATCCAAACGAGCGCAAGGCGATGGAACTGGAGGCGCGGAGGCGCGTCATCGAGCTGCGTCCGCGCAACATCATCTGCTTCCACTCGTCAGTGAGGAACCTCCTGATGGACTGGGCGAGAGGCACTGTCAACGCCAGGCTTCCGGCTGGAGCGTGGCGCCGCCTCGACATGACCGACCTGTACGGTGAGTCGGCTGTGCCGGTCTGCTACTGCTACCACCCGTTCGTGGTGCAGGATCCCCAGCAGCTCCACGACGTACTGATGCGATTCAAGACGCTGCGTCCGCCAGCAGACGAGGAGCAGTCCACAGACGAGGCGTCCAAGCGCAAAGAGTGTGGGCGCATCGACGCCAAGGTTGTCCAGCTTCGCAAGCGGCACCAGGACCAGGAGATGCGCGAGCAGGGCCAACTCAAGAAACAGCGCTTTATCATTCCCGACGACGACCACAGACGCCGTGTGATCAAGTCAAGAGATGAGCGCGAGTTGGCGCTCCACCGTGCCGAGAGGGACGCGAAGGATGCAAAGAGGGTCGTTTGGGGCCCAAAGAAGGGGCCAGATGTCCCTGTCCGAACGCTAGACTCGTACTTTGGACAGCAGAAGTAAAACCACCCCTCTTTATGCGCTGTCGTCTGGTAGCTGGCCAAAGACAAGGAAGAACAGGTCTACTAGGGTCTGGCGTCGGAGGCAGACCTCGTCGATGCACCGGGAGCAATAGGCCCGCAGTGTTGGCCACGGCGCGAGGGGCAAGCGTGTCACCACGCCTTCTGGAGTGGTCGACAGCGTGTAAACAACCGATCGTCTGGTTCCGTGAGGTCGGCCACACTTGAGACAGTTCATAATTGTGGCAAAACACTGTTATGAAACGATCCCTGGCTGAGGACGATGACAGCGTCAGCGAGCACAAGCACCAGAGAACCTATGTCTCGGACCCTCTCAACGCGCTGCCTGTGCTAGATCTGATAAGGGCGCATCTAGATCTGGCGAGCTTGAACAGGACGCGTCTCGTCGATAGCCGTTGGTCGCGCCGGCCTGAGTTTGCCAAGGAGGGGAACAGCCCGCTCTACAAGTGCCTATTTTTAGACTATTGTCGCTCGGGACACACCGACGAGCTTGACAGGCTTGTGGTCCAACACGGGAGTCTGTTGATCGACCGGAAGAGTGTCATCTCGGCGGCACTCGGCTGCAGCACGGCGCTGGTGCTGGAACACATGCGCCAAAAGGGTTGGATCAACAAGGACGACGCGATGGGTGACTATTTTTGCGAGGCTGTGTCGCTGGGGAACCTTCAGGCCGCAACGCTGATCAAGTCACTTGGCGGGGCAGACACGCACAATGTTGCGCCGCCGACATGCCATGTCTTGAACTGGCTGCTCCAGAACCTCTCTGTGGAAGACCTGTCCAGGGAGATTGGCATGTGGTGGTGCAACGCAGCAGCCAACCGATCGGAGGAGGAGCGAGACCGCATGTTGTCTGTCCTGAAGCGCTACCGATCGATTGGCAAGCCTCCGTCGTGCTGGTGGGCAGCCTCAGACAACGAGAGCTTTATCGACGAATGGCTGCCCAAGGAGCGCATCGAGCACTGGGCGTATCCTTCCTGCTGGACGACGGAGCGCGCCGCGATAGCCCTGGTGGGTTCGATCAAGCAACGCGATCCGTGGATCATCCATGCGCTAGGGAATGGATGGCTGTCGTTCCTCGACGAGAACCTCTCCGACAAGCAACTATGCTTCCTGGCGGTCTGTATGCGGTCCTGGGTGTGCAATGACAAGGTCGTGAAATACCTGGTGAAGCGTTTTGGCCCCGATCTGTTCATGCCACCGTACACCTCGTCCAGGGAAGGCCTCAGCTCGGACCTGCCTCAGATGGACGAGGTGAAGCTCCGCTGGGCGGACCGGCCGCTGCATTGTCTGCCAGAGGATGCGTCCTGGTTTATGCGTCACCACACCGACGCCTTTGTGGCCCATTTGCGCCGCTGGGGCAGCGAGATCGACCCCGAGACGCTGAGGTACTGCGCCACCAAGCTGACCGATGGCTCGCCGCCAGACCTCGTCAGCCTCCTGACCAATGGCCTAGGCATCGATGTGCCCACCAAGGAGCTTCCAGAGGTTCTCCAAGCCCAGATACACCTCCGCCAGGCAAAGGCGCGCTATTTGAAACGCGACGCGCCGCAGTAAAAACCAGTTTTTCTTCTCCATCCATGAAGCGTTACCGAGAGGAAGAGGGCGCTGCGTCTGGTCCAGACAAGCATCAGAAGTGTCCACGGGAGCCACCTATCCTGCCGTCGGAGATTCTGGCACACATTCGCAGTTACGTACACGACGAAGGATGCATCAACGCGACGCGTCTAGTTTCAAAGGCGTGGGCCGATCCGGCGTCGCGCCCCCATGGCTATCGCGAAAGGAAGTCTCCGCTCTTGACCACGCTGTTCTACTATTACTGTCGCATTGGCCAGTTCGACCCGATCGGCCCTATCTTCTACTACCACGGCACAAAGTGGCACAACGTGTTTAAGGCGAGGGAAGAAGCCATCAAGTCTGGCGGCGCGGCTTCACTGCGACGCCTCTTGGAGTGTGGCATCATCGACCGAAAGACGGCCTGCGGAGGCTTCGCAGAGTCCATCAACAGCGGAAACATCGAGGCAGCGAGTCTCATTCGCACTCTAGCGCCGCAGAAGAGGCTAAGGCGCGCCAGATTTAGTCCTCCAGATATGGCCACGCTGGAGTGGTTGTTGGCCGATCCAGTCATAGAATGCGCATTCCATTGTTCTGATCTGTGGGAAAATGCTGCAAGACTCAATAGCACGGCCATGTGCGACGTCTTGATACGTGATCGCGTCCCTCAGTATCCGCCATACTTGATGGCGTCCAGCTCTCCCACTTTCATCCACGCGAGACTCGGCATCGATGGCCCTTCCAATCGTCTAGTGACGTTCAGATTGGAAGACTGGATGACACAAGAAGCAGCGACAGCGATTTGTCCGCGTTTGACAGGCGGCATGCCCTCAGGCTGGCTGACTCACGCCCTATCAAAACGCTGGAAGAACTTCCTCGATATACGGCTCGCAGACAACCACATTGGTTTGATTAACACATGCATCGAGCAGTGGGCGTCTGAAGAGATGGCTTGTTATGTGACTGAGCGTTTTGGCCGGTGTATCCATCAGCCGCGCCTGCACACACCTGATTGTCGCGGAATGGCCGCCATGGACGCCTTTCTTCGCCACGGGAGCCACGTAATCGACCCAGGCACAGACCGTATCGCAACTCTTGTGGAATCAAAGCCTCTGGGCCTATTGGAGCACCTCTTGCACTGGCAGGGCAAAGTCGCCGAGAGGGTTATCAACGACATCGCCAGTAACCTCACTCCAAACACCGACCAAGCCCTTGTCACATACATCTGCGATGTCCTGAACATTCCCATCTCGTCTACCAGGACAAGGGGGATGCTAGAGACGACGGTCATTATCGCGCAGGCCGAACTTCGCGCGCTCAATCAGTAAAGGCTATTGTATTCAATCTCATAGGTGTCTAGGTTGAGGTACTGGTCTTCGGGATGCTTTTCGCACGGTGGCTCGGCGGGAACGGGAGGCTGGGCCGAATCGAGAAAGTTGGGAACGCGCGCAATCCCGAGCTCCTCGGCGCTGGGCAGTCGCAGCTGAACGTCAGTGGACTCCATGATGACTTCCTCTTCGGTCCATATCGACAGGGTCGTCGGGGGAGGCTGCCGGACGACGCGCTGGACCTTTTTGGGTCGGGCCAGATCGACTTTGATCTGAGCGGCGTCCAGAGGCCGTTTTGGGGGCCGACCTTTCTTGGGCTTGTCCTCTACAAGCAAATTGATGCCTTCGAAAAGCGTACCGGGTGTTACGAGACCGTTCTCGACCAGTTCGGCGACGAGCTTGCAGGAAGGCGCGATAAGTCGAAGCTCGACCTCGCGACCGTTCTCCAGTGTCAAAGTAGCAACTAGGTTGAGCCCGTAGCGAGAGTACGACATTTTTCCTTTCAGTGAATACGCGAAATGATTTTAATCTGTGATCAAATACCGCGCGGCGGCGCGCGGTCATAAAATTTTGCGCCACCATGAGTGATTCTGCCGAGGTTAAGCAGGGAGGGTATGATGACCTACCAGAGCTTCTAGACGACCACGAAGGCGTCTCTTACAAGGTGGAGGCGGTGGAGGATACGGACGCGCGTCGTGGGGGGTTTGAGGATATTGGACGGGCCTACCACCACGCGCAACAAGCTCTCAGTCCAGCTATCAGCGCGCGATTCATGCAAAGGGCTGACCTTCTCGTCGATGCACTGAAAAGGATGGATATTCGTCGTCGTGATCTCGTCGAGAAAAGGGCGCAAGCCATTGATCAAGCCGCTGCTGCCCTCAACCCAGCTCTCAGGATGCGGTATGAGCGATGCGCCAAGAAGTTCGAGGTTAGCCTGGCAGAACTCGACGCCAGACGCTCAGAATAAATCTGATATTCAATCGAGCGCGCGCGATTGACAAGCCCTATCTCGTGCTCAGCATGCGACTGATACTAAAGAACGAGGCGCACTCCGCCGTGAGCATCAAGCGAGAAGAACCCCCAGCACCAGAGGACACGGAAGAGGATCCCATTCGTCGTGTTCTCCTCGAGAAAAGGGACCAAGCCACCTCTCAAGCCCAAGCCTCCCTCAACCCAGCCCTCAGGACGCGATACTGTGAAATCATCGAGCAATTTGAGACAAGCCTGGAAGAACTAGATGCCAGACGCCACCAAGGAGCGCGTTGTACACTCTTTGAGGAAATTGGCAAGGCCTACAGCCAGGCGCAACAAGCTCTCGATCCGGCGATCAGAATTCGATTCATGACAAAGGTCGAGTCACTCGTCGGTGAGCTGAAAAGGCTGGACGAGGCGCTCGCCTCGTCGACCGCCATGAGAGACGATCAAATTCGGCGTGTTCTCCTCGAGGAACTGGCCCAAGCCACCTCTCAAGCCAGAGACACCGTCAACCCAGGCCTCAAGATGCAATATGTGCGACGCATCAAGCAGTGTGAGGCGAGCCTGGAAGAATTCGACACCGGACGCCCGCAATAAAGTTGATATTCAATCAAGCGCGCACGCGCGAGAACGATGGACAAGCCCTATCTCGTGCTCAAGCTGCTCCTCCCAGCCAGTGACCATCACCATGTCACTCTGGCCTACACAGAGCAACACACCGACGAGCGCATCGCCATGATGAAGGCTGACGCGGCCACGCTGCCGCTGCCCATTCGACTGGATGTTGTGCCTGGAAGACAGATGTTTGGTACCAACAACGACATCCCTGTGCGTTGCTGCACCATCGAAGACGCACAGACGCGTTCCTTCCTCCTAGAGTACTACCGGAGACACGAGGATCCCACGAATCGCTTCTACGACCCCGTCAACGGGCGCAACCTGCACATTTCCCTTTCAAAGGGCAAGTTGCCTTGCAACTTGGTGCGCCACCTCACCTGCGGAAGGCTGGAGCTCAAGTCGTCCAAGGACGGCGTCATCTGGACGCGTTCCGAGTGCCATTTCGCGACCGATCCAGCCAAGATCGCACAGGAACTAGTGGAAGCCAGACAAGCCGTCGTGCGATGTACCGAACAGCTATCCATCGTCGATGGCGGGCTGGACGGACGCCTGCCGACCAAGTGGTTCCCATCCGCCGTCTCCACTGACACGCTGGTTATGTGCCTGAAGGGGAGCTGTTCGAGCTGGATGCTGGAGATACGTCACAAGCTCTTCTCGGGGTTCCAGGTCCACATCTACCCTGACGCCATGTCATCGAATCATGCCTGGATGGTTCTGGTGGACACCTACGGGCACGAGACGCATCCCCTTACGCTCGGGACAAACATCGAGGACATGCATATCCTGGGCGAGGACGACATGTGGCGATTCACCCTGACCGATCCAGACGAGCCAGAGTTTATTCTCCATGTGCGTGTGCCATACACCCACACATGCCTCTTTGTGCGTCATATTGCACAGTAAATCATGGTGAAGGGCGCTCTTCCGCCATTGCAGTGTACACCTTGCCATAGATGCGATACTGTTCGGGTGACATTCTCTCGCCGTATCCGTTGAGGGCGCGCGCGGTCGGCAGCAGGCCAAACTCCTCGACCAGGACTTCCACAACGGGCGCCTCGGCTCCACCGCGCCCCACGGCAAACAGGCGATTGAGGAGGTTCTGAAGCACGGTGGTGTCGTACACCTTGGCCATGCAACGCAAATGAACTGCAGTCGCGTTCGGGGAATGACTCGATAACTGAGCGATCTTCTCGTAGTCGTCCAGTGGCTCGCCAAAGTTCTCAATGGCCAGCGCCGCTGTCTCGCTATCGAGCCATGTATTTCTCGGGTAGTTACGGTTCGGCACAAAGGGGATCAGCGTGGGGCCGAGATACCGGTCTATCATGTGTAGCAGGACGCGCTTTCCCATTAGACGACACTGCAGACAGGTGAGGACGTCCTCGCGTATCACTTGCTTGCTGAGACCGAGCCCG
>SDBT01013640.1_pt1 | contig 13014 bp, 11 predicted proteins | sample 2277101 | NCBI WGS metagenome assembly SDBT01 (sample SAMN10404973, study PRJNA504765) | marine sediment metagenome | isolation source: marine sediment core GS10_PC15, 103 cmbsf | place: Arctic Ocean: Southern Knipovich Ridge | collected 2010 | reverse complement strand
TCTTCTGAGGCCCTCCCCTACGGGAAAAATAATTAGCACATAAATCTCCCACCGTTCACGTCGAGCGTCACGCCGGTTATGTAGCTTGCGTCATCGCTGGCGAGAACGATGTATCTCAGCGGACTTCAGTCGTCAAGGCCAATCGCCGCTCGTGTGCTCCTCCGACCGCGACTATTCCATCAAACCTGCCCGCGCCAAAAAGCTCTCCGACGGTCTCGATGGCTCGCCTTCAATGTGATCCTCCACCACAAAGAGGGGCAGGGGCCGGCAAGGGCGGACTCTCCGTTTCCATTTCGCATCCGGCACCCTGTGCCTAGCGAAAACTCCGTGCGCGGTTAGTATGTCTGGACTTGCGACAACCGTCAAGTGTATGCTCTCCGGCGCGCTTCTCTTGGCGGACAGCTGCAGTCCAGGCTTGGCCTGTTAGCCAATGGCTGGGCGAAGAAGGGGAACGTAAAGTATTGGTATGCTTGCCGTTCCTTCGTGTTCTTCGCGCCCGCGCCTCGGCGAGTAAACTTCGTGGTGAGAAAACCCTTTCTTTTAGTTAGGCGTGCATAAATAATAGGGGATGTGAGGCTACGGAAGGGAGGCGAGGCGGTGTTTCGAGCGACCTTCACCATAGGTCCTTGCCTATTCCCGGAATTGCCTTTGAAGAGAAGAGCCGGTTCTGAGGGGGGGGCAGCGATGCACATAAAACCGTCGCCGCTTTCCGCTTTCACGCTCGTTGAACTCCTGGTAGTTATCGCCATCATCGCCGTTCTTGCCGGGCTGCTTTTCCCCGCGTTGGCTCGAGCTCGAGAGTCGGCCAGGCAGGCAGCATGCCGCAGCAACCTGAAACAGATAGCCAATGCCTATCAGGACTATCAGACCCCGAACGGCGGCTACATACCGTATAACATGATCGGTCCGCTGGGCGGCGAGGATCCGGACGTGCCGGGAAACGACGGCTACCACAACTATGATGAGGAATACACCCCTTACACCGTCGGCATATCGCCACAGACCGTCCCCGTCCCTCCGCAAACAGGGACCCTGGTGGGCGACCCCCAGGTGTCGCTGGCGGTGATCTATCCGCTGTACATCGACGAGCTGATGGCGTTCGCCTGTCCGAGCACGGCGGACGTGCCGACCTGGACGGGGAATTGGGTGGGAGGCGCACACTGGATTCACTTCGGAACGGCCGACGATCCTGACGACACGCTCAGCGACGAGGACACCCAGAACCCATTGAACTTGGCTGCTGGTGAGGCTCCGCGCGAGCGTAACCTCACTCACGAGTCCACGAGCTACGGCTGCGACGACAGAGCCGACTACCGCGCGGTGAACACCGGGCACGCTATCATCGCCGACATGGACGGCACCTCCGCCACCAATCCGGAGACGGCCAACCATAAGAAGGGCCATAACGTCATGTATTTCGACAGCCACGTGGCATGGAAGGGAACGAACACTTGCAGCTTCGATTCGCACGACAACATCTGGACCCTGCAGCCCTTTCTGGACAACTACAACTGGTCGTTCGAGGCTCTTTGGAACTATGATACCGATTCCAACATCAAGCGTACGGTGTGGGATTGACGTCTGCTCCGAATGCCAACGGAACCGGTTTGTTCCGGTGCTTATAGAGGACTTTTTCGCGGGAAAGAGCGCTGCTCAGAAAGCCAGCGGTGATTTCGGCTTTCACTCTGATTGAAGTCTTGGTTGTAATTGCGGTGATCACGACATTGGCTGGTCTCTTAATGCCGGCGCTGATGGCGGCGAGGGAGGCGGCTCGCAGAACCTTGTGCAGGAATAACCTGAAGCAGATCGCTGCGGGCCTGCAAATGTACTACATTATCAGTGACGGTTTCGTCCCCGGTGCGCCGCATCGCGGTCAGTGGAGTAACGAGAACACCTCCGGTGCGATCACGGATCCGGTATCCAACCTCTATATCTACCGCGACCCGAAGACGCGCAATAACGTCCAGGTCCATCCAACCGGCTATAACACCTGCGCTGCTACGCACCTTCAGGGCATGTCTGCAGGCATGAAATACTACAGCCCCAAAAACGCGAGGGCGTTCGTGAAGGGCGATATCAACCAGGCGCCGGTCAACCTCGGCCTTCTGCTGGGCGGAGGCATGGTCCCCGACGGCAGTGTCTTCTTCTGTCCCTCCGCCGAGGGCATGCCGGAGCTCCACTACTGGGAGGGACCTGGAGGATACGTGAGCTGGACGCACAGAGGCAACGCCATGGGCTACGTCAAATTCGCAAGCAGTTGTGAGGCGGTCCTCGGCGTACGAGAAATGAAGAAGCTCGGCGGCACGGACGCGGATTCCATGCTGCGCGGCGACTGGTCCTGGACCAAGAATTTTCAGTGGATCCGTCCCGGCATCGTGGAAAAATTCGGCGGGAGCGACCCCGTCCCGGGATATCCCCCGGGCCCGCCCCGGCCCGACCCCGGCGAGAATCGCGGCCTCTTCTCCCACTACATGTTCCGCTTGATGCCCACGATTGCGATCCGAGCCGAATGGTCCGAAAATCCACCTTATATTTTTGGCCACATACCGGTCGGCACGGTCATGACGCTCCGGGCGACGAGGCCGAAGGTCAAATTCACTGCTTTCGAGCCGTACATGTCCAACGAGCGACAGATCAAGGGCAGGGCGATCGCGTACGACTCCAGGGGCATGACGTATGGCTATTGGAACGTCAGCTGGTGGGGCGAGATGGTGTGGCCGGGCTACGCATGGTGGGCGCACAGGGAGGGTTATAACGTCCCCTTCGGCGACCACAGCGTCCGGTGGTACAGCGACCCGCAGGGCACAATCATGTACTGGCCCAAGAGCAATGGAGGCACCTACGGAAACCTCAACATGCCCCGTATAGCCGAAAACGCCGACCAGGGCTTCGGAGCGGTGTATTGTGACGGCACGGATCCCTATTCCGATAACTCATGGGATCGGTATTACCGCAACGCACGCCTGGTTGCGCATATCTTCGACCAATGGGCCGGCATGGACACTGGCCTGAATGACGATAGCGACTTCTGAGTTTTCAGTTTTGATGTTTGAAGGGGCTTGTACTCCGGCAGGGGTCCAAGCTCCTTTGCTTACGTTCTAGGTTTTACGGAACACGATGAGCGGGAAGGGCCGAATGATCAATTGGGAGCGTTGGCTGCGCACCATGGGTGAGCGGGAGACCCCGCGTGCCAGGCAGTGGACCATGTTATCGACATGGAGTGCGGTCTCTGGGCCGAGACGTTCGACTTCTGGCACAAGCGAGGACTGCCGGATGATGTCAATGACAATTGGAAGGCGGCGAGGCACTTTGGATTCTGGCGGCTCAATCAGGAATGGGTAGCTGAGAACTTAGGTCTGCTGCCGCCTTTTGAAGAGAAAGTGCTTCGGTGCGACGAGCGATATAAGACGATCGTTGACGTTGACGACGCAACCGAGAAATTTCGTCCGTACCGATGAAGCCAGGGAGTGACGAAAGGAAGACATGAACCGCAATGCGGAAAGGAGCCTGAAATGATGCGGGTGACGAGTATTATGGTATTGGGCTTATTGGTCTTCTCAGGGACGGTGGGAACAGGTTACGCAAGGGCTGACGATGTTTCCGAGGGATCGGAGAAAACGGCTCAAACAGTAGCCGCCATGGGAAGGAATTTCTTGGCGAACAGCGGCTTTGAGGGCTGGAAGCACGGGAAGAATAAAGCTCCGGATGGCTATGTTTCCAGTGGGAACGCGTTGTTTTTTCGAGAGATCGCCCAGGTAAAGGAAGGAAAATCTTCCATGGGATTGGCCGGGACCACAAAGGACGGTCACACGTGGGTGGATCAACGGATACCGGTGGGCGATTTGGCGGGGAAGACGCTCGTTTTCGGCGTATGGGCAAAGTCGTCCGGATGTCAGGTCAGCTTGTCGATATTGGATTGGGCTGATGATAACCATCAGGCCGCAACCGGCGAAGCGCATTCGGCCGACGGCAAGTGGCAGTTTCTCACCGTCAGAAAAAAGATTCGTGAGGCAGCGACAGGCAAGATCTGGTGCAGGGTGAATCACTATCCTCAATCTCCCGAAGATGTCGTTTATTTCGACGCAGCGATTGCCGTCATGGAAAGGGAAGCGGATAGCCAGAAGCAGACCGTGACGAAGCCCGAGGCAGTCGTCGAGCAGGATTTTGTAGTTGCCTGGCAGGAGGATTTCAACGGTCCTGAGGTGCCGGGGACGATGGTTAAGCTTTTGCGGACAGACGATTATTCAAAGGAAGCGGACCAAACACGCCTGATTTTCTCGCTCGAGAATGGTGTTCTCACACTGGGCGGACAATTTGAGAAAGAAGTCGCGGACCGGGGCATTCTAGCCTGGGGACAAGGTCGCGTAGGGGAAGCTCGTATCTCGGGGAAGGGCGGGCCGTGGAACTATGACGTCAAGGAATACCCTATTCTCGAAATCAAGGCTCGGCGAGCGCCGGGACTGAGGGACCCCGGAGTCTGCTTGTGGGCCGTTCTGAAAAGGCAGGATGGCGGTGGTCAAACTGGGCGCTTTTGGCCGACCCTCGAGGATGACTGGCGGGTGAGCACGTTCCGATTGGCCCCCGATAGCTCGGTTCCCCAGGAGATGACGCCTCGAGTGTTGATGGGTCTGAATATCGATCCTCATGGCTACCAGCCAGTGGGCCTGGAGATAGACTGGATACGCGTTCGCAGCTTCAATGCTAAAGAAAAGGCTGCCGAGGAGGTCCGAATCGAGAGGCTCACGCGCTACCGCGTGCCCCGGCATAAGCTCCTCGAAGAGTTTTTCCCATTCGGTCCCTTCGCCGCTCAAGATCAAGTTTTTTATCCCAAGGGTGCTCCGATGATGAGTTGCGGCGGATTCGAGGGCAACTACGGACTGATGGTCCGCAACCACATGAATGCCTTCGCGACTGCGCATACTGCATCCTATTACCGCTACCGGGGCCACTCCAGGACGTACGGCCCCAAGAAGGAACAGATGCAGGCGGTCGAGGAGTTCATCGAAGCGATGCGTCCGCGGCTCAAAGCGGCTGAAGCGACCGGGCTGCGCATAGGCGCAGATGTCATTGGTTTTGGTCCGGACCTGGAAGAGCACGGGCCCGCTTTCGTCGAGCCGGCCATCAAGAAGATCGTGGAGGCATTGTCCGACAGCCCGGCGCTCTTGGGCTACAGGATTATCGACGAGCCGTCCGCCGGAGCGGAGTGGCGAGTCGTGGGTGTCAAGCAGATATTCGAAGAGAACGACCCGGAGCATCCGACCTTCTTCGCGATCAACGCCGGACTGCATGGTTACAAAATCTGGGAGCCGTACGTCGCGCTTCATTTCCCCGACGACTATCGAATCCATTTCGGCAACCGCGATCCATGGCACGTCGGCGAGATGTGCAAGGCGGCCAGCCAGTTCAGCAAGCGGCCGCACTGGATAATCCCTCAGGCAATGGGTGCGATCGAAGGGCCTAATCAGTACGGTACTTACGCCTGCCCTACACCGGCGGAGGTCCGGCTTATGACCTATCTCTCCCTGGCCTACGGAGCGAAGGGGATCTTCTACTATATCTGGTCCGGCCCACTCCACAAGGAACAGGTCTTTCCCGTGGACCCCTACGGGAACCCGCAGGCGGAGGGCATTCTGGCGGAGATCTCTCGACTCGGCGAGCAGTTGGTTCCGATCGGGCATCTCCTGCTTCCCGCCCGATGGAGGGAACCCTCGGAATTGTTCGAGGTCAAAGCCAACCAAGCAAGCGAGCGCGGCCTGACCCTCGGCCTCCTGGAGGACAAGGGACTGGGCGTCAGATATCTAGGGGTGGTGAACAACGATCTTGAGCAGGAGCTGGACGGTGTCGTGACGATTCTGCCCAAACCGGCCAACGACGGGAAGCAGGTATATAACCTCCACAGTTTCGATGTGGTTGGCAGCGCCGGCGCGACCGAATTCTCCGTGGCGAAGCTTGCCCCCGGCGACGGCCGCTTCTATGTGCAGGCTACTGCAGAGGATTTCGAGAAAGTCCGCACGGCGCTTCTCATACAACAAGCGAAGGAAGTGCTGCGGATAATGACCCCGGATCTTCGCATCGCGGAGCGGTGGGAACTAGATATGACAGGTGTCCGGAAACTCCAGGCGGATGCGGAAGCCAGGATGGCCGCCGGAGACGGCGAGGCGGCTTTGTTGCTTGCGCAACAGGCATCGCAGGCGCTGAAGGAGCTGATGGCCGCGGACGAGACGCTGCCGGAATGCCGGAAGCGCCTGGATGCGATTCGGAAGAAAATGGGCGTAATGAACGTCCACATGCCCTGGCGGAACGAACCGTGGCACGAAGAGCCCTGGAGGAAGAACCCAAGAATCGTCGAACTGCTGAACCCCTACTGGGCAGCCAGAGCGAAATACAACGAGCTGGAAACACGATTCATCGCCGGCGAGAGCGATGGGCTCTTGGACGCCGTCAAGGCACAAGAGGAATATGTGAATAAGCTAGCGCATGATGTGTTGGCTGCTGTTGGCAAAGCCCCGGCCGAATAGGACGCCGGTGGTGCTGGAGGATAAATTCACGAGAAAAGGGGGCGACGGGAAAATGAAACTTTTCGGTCCCGAGTGTAATAATTTACGTGGAGCGGACGTCAAGGGTTTGTTTGTGAATCTGCTCGCCACATTGGCGCTGCCTGTTGCAGCCGGCCAGGAAACGTTCGAGGTGGAGCATCAGAAACTGATAGTGAACGGCGGGAGTGAAGATATTTATCATTACCATGACGTGACATGTGAGATCTTCACGGTGGAGCAGGGAAATCTCATCGCTTTTGTCAACGGCGAAAGCATGCCCCTGGAGAGGGGAGCTACTATTATCATGGAGCCCGGCGATAAGCACAAGATGGTGAACGAGGGCTCGGAGAGTGCCACTGTGATCGAGACCAGGCTGAATGTTTCCGAGGGCGACAGACATTCGGCATGAGGCAACTGTTGGAGGGAGGGACAATGAGGATATGTGGTCCCGTTCTGAAAAATAATCGTGCCGGATTTATTACGGCGGTCGTTGCCTGCTGCCTGGTCATGGGTTGTCTGAGCGGAGCCTCACCGGCTCAGACGCCGGTCGAGGAACGACCCGTCTGTATTCCCATGCGCGCAGAACAGCCTCTGGTCATCGATGGTCAACTCGATGACGAAGTCTGAAAGAACGCTCCACCCCTGGAAGATTTTCGCCTCGTAAAGATGGCGTTCCGCGGCAAGGACGAGCCCGAGGCACAGACTGAGACGCGAATCCTCTACGACGAGAACAGAGAGAATATGCGACTTGCCGTTGGGGTCTCCGGAGAATTTGTGAAGAAGGGTTGCACGATACACCTCGCCTTCAAGGACAAAGAAGTAGGGGAGGCTATATATGGCCGAGGCCTATAAACGGAGCTTAAAGCGGACCGACAAGAAACCCAGATGTTTTGTTGTTCAAAGCTCTGGAATCTTTGACGAATATTTGACGGAGCTTGCCAAGAGAGAGAATGTTGATATATCTCCAGACCACATTGGCCAGGCTGGCATAGCCGTGTCGCGGGCGGCTTATCACGCTACCCAGGAGCGCGGCTTCAAATGCATGATCCTCGGGGGAAGGGCACGCGACCCCCATCATTTCACAGAATTCGTGGGTGGCGATATGGCCATAACCATCAGTGAATATACGGTGAAAGATCTATTAGCAGAGGACACGCCTGTAACAGTCTTGCGTCTTGCGATCAGCGAATATGTATCCTCTCAGGAGTAGGGTATGAGATGCGCACTGCAGCTTTCGTTTCAGCTATGGTTGTAGCCATGATCCTTGACGGGGCTCGATGGGCGAACGCAGTGGAAGGCCTCATTAGGCATTACGGCAATTTCGCCGAGGACTCGGAAACCGCGGTCCAAGACCTCAGCGGCCGAGGAAACGACGGAACTACGCACGGCGCCAAGCTCGTAAAGGGGGTTACGGGGACGGCGCTGTACTTTGAGGACGGGAACTACGTCTCTTTCGGCTCGCCGGCGGATTTTAAGTTTACGGACAAAGTCACCCTAACCGCATGGGTCTATCTGACGGACATAGCGGAGGGTGACCACTCGCTCATCGTCGGCAGGCAACCCCACAAAATTCGGCCTCTGCGAGCATGTGGGCGGGCCGAGGCTCTATATCAGATTCCGCCCGTTTTTCCTCGGACTGGTCCTCGGACAATACGCCTGTGCGGCGACGTGGATGATCATCAGCGCCGTAACCGACACGTGGGGCATAACCGTACTTTGGATCTAGAAGAGAAGAAAGGAATTGATGGAGCAAAGACGTGCAGGAGCGCTCTGAGCGACGAGGAAACGCTGCAACGTCACCACTATGCAACGTCAATATAGCAGGTTAAAATACAGGCCGAAGTAGAACAGCGCCAAAACGGCATGAGTCATAACACTAACTCATGCCGTTAGTTATCTGGTAGCGGTGGCAGGACTCGAACCTGCGACACGCGGATTATGATTCCGCTGCTCTGACCAACTGAGCTACACCGCCATAGCTTTAATAGGAAAGCTTTCGCCTTTCCAAGTCGCTTGCAGCGATCATATTACCACGCTCATTCCCGGAATACAAGTTCCCCCCGATATCCTGAAGCCGAGAAGGCAACTCTATATGGCCCCGTATACTACTTGACGCACAGGGCCGCAAGCCACGCGTGCACCACACATGCCTGTGTGCGCCACCAACCGCAGAAGAGCGGCTCCGGGCAGCCCACATCATTCCAGGCATACACGCCAAAACCTCCAGCGTCCCCCATTCCTCGATTGAACAAGGCGCGGCAAGCGGGTATCCTACAGGGAGCCAGGACTTGTAAGGGCGTTCATCTCCGAATTAAGCTCTTACGGATGGTCGGAGGATTCGGAAGGGTACGGGTGTCGCTGGAACTTTCCAAGAGAATGCGTGTATTATGTCCCAGGATTACTGGAATACTCCCTCGCCCCTTCTCACCAGTTCTTCAAATCCTCGCTCTCAATTGGTAGTAGTTCCTCAGCTCTCAATTCAATAGGCTCATCCTCACCGGGCGGCATCAGCACCTTATGACGGTATGTTACCCCTATGGATGGCCCGTCCTCTCCGATTGTCGCAAGTCCACCCGTCGCGAAGTATAGCCAGTCGCCGTAGCGCCTCCTCAACCACACTTCGCCAGCTGTCTTCAACTTCAGATAGTCTTCAATGCTGCAAACCTGGACGGCGGTCATGGTCGTCACGCCGGAGAACTCACCTTGCCTGCAGATTCTTTCTCTGTGTTCTGGAATTCCAAGGAATGCGACCGACGGATTCCCGTCCTGGTCCGTGGCGGTGTACTCCTCAGGATATTTCAATTCCCTCTCACCTTTGAAGTCGGTCATTTTCTTAGGTTTAACCGCGTCGCAGGACTTGATTACCTGATCCCACATCTCCATAAAGGCTTGCATATCTTCGCGCGTGGGAGTGGTTTGGGGGCCGAGCTCTTCAATCTCCTTTCGCAGCCACTTGAATCTTTCAGAACTACCACAATGCTGGAGTCGCCTGCGTTGTTTCCCGCGCTGCACGGAGAGAGTCTGACGAGGACCGCAAGTGAAGACATAGCCCTCTGCTGAGGGGGGCCTAAAAAAGCGCGTTTCCTCGATCTCCTTCAATAACCTGGAGATTTCTGATGGTGGAACGAAGCCCACTGCGAGTGTGTGCTCAGGAATGTTCACGTTGGCTTCAATGGCAATGTTGGTGGCCTTACCATTTCCATCCACTTTGCGCACCACCATGCCATCAGCCCATGCGGCGAAGAGCATAGCAGGTTTGATTAGAGACGAATCATCCCACAGTTCAACCACAGGTTGACTAGCAAGGGGCTTCTGATCTTTGGAACGAGCCTCTCCTGATCCAACCTCCGTAGCTCTAGACTCTTTCTCTCCGGCCTTATATTCAACGAACGGATGGGAGGCTAGAGGTCTCCTTTTTGCGGACCAGACGTCTCTTTGCACCGTTCCGACGTCCGGGCTGATCTCTCCGGCTGCCTTCGCCGCGGCTGCTCTCAGGCGTTTGTCCTCAGAGCGGTTAGCGAGCACCTCAAGAAGGGTCGGCAGCGCCTCTTTGGCCTCTGGGCCGATTCTTCCCAGCGCCCAGGCGGCATAAGATCTGATCTCTGCTTCCTCATCACGGTTCTTCAAGAGGCTAATCAGAGCCGGGACAGCCTGAGGTCCCATCTTGACGAGCGCATTACTGGCGACGTTGTGAACGGTCCAGTCGTCATGTTTCAGAGCCTCGAACCAGAAGCTCATTGGTTTGCCGCGATATACAGGCTCCTCTTTCCCATGCGTTCCCTGCGCGAAGAACAACGTAAGGGCCAGAAAAGCCACCCACACTAATGCATTTCCCTGATTCGTGCTCACAACTTTAGAAAGCATAATTGACCCAGACTTCTAATTGTGGGGAGACAATGCTTAATCCCCTCATCTTCCCTGTCAGCTAGTATCATACCACCCCATCTTCCGGCACCCCTCTATAATACTAGACGAATTCCAGAGCGTTTCCTTGGCAGAAAATCAGTTTTTTCAGGATTTTCCCCAGGCTCCCGAAAACCCCGTCCGCATTGATGTTACTCTACTTGCGGCGAATTGCAAGTATACTGTCCGGGCCGGATTTAGCTGCTAACGAGGCAACACGGAATCACGAATGGTGACCTTGAATTTCCTGCCGCCCCCAGGCAGAATGAGGTTTTTGGGAGGCACGGGCGCCGGAGTCTCCCTTCGCGAGAAGCGGCTATATCAGATTCCACCGGGGAATATGGCGAGGGCCTTCTCTCCGGTTAGCGCGGAGATTATCAACCAGAACACCCAGGCGCCATATTGCCCCAGCACCAGCCCCAGGAAGAACGGGCGAAAACAAGTGTAGAGCCTGGGCCCGCCGTATTTGAGGAGCAGCCGTTTTATCAGCCACGCCAAAAACACGCTGAACCACAAGAAGTGTGACCACTGGCCAACGGCGATCGGCAACGCGATTGGATTGAACGGCCACCAGGTGAACCGGAGGCGTGCGATGGTAAAGACGGCCATAACCACAAAGCCTATTACCGTGGCTATCCCTCCGCGCACATTCGGTCCTCGTGGCTCCTGTACCACGTATTCCCTTATCATTCCCGCCGAGTAATCAAAGGGGTATTTCGGGCCGTCTGTGAAGAACCATTTTTGTAGGTTGAGCGCGCCCTCCTTGTATGCGATATGTAGTGTGGTCCAGGACGCCAGCCCGAAGGCTAGAAGGATCGCCAGGAATATCGCCAGGATGAGGAGTCGCTGGCTGCGTTTTACATCCGAGGCTGCTCGGAATCCATGCGCGGTGGACGACATGACCGTCGTGCGCACATCCCCGTTCCAAACGTAGGTCCAGGAAAGGGCCGACATGCCATTTGTACCCAATGCCTCGGTCCCCGTCGCAGATGGGACGAATGAGGAGGTTATGAGCGGCACGATCGAGACCGCCATTCCGCTCTCCGCGAGGATCCGCGTTATCCCAACGAAGCCGACGAATGCCCCGAACAATATCAGCAACGCCATGTACCAGGAAAAGCCGCTCAACATCAGCCAGACCGTCATAGCTGCAAGGCCAAACATCATCCCCCAAGTGGCCGACCGGTATGACATCGGTTCCAAGGAGTCGTCCGCGTCGCTGGGCAGGAATAGGGCCTTCCGGGCCACCGCTATCAGATGGCGCCGTTCGGACCACAACATGAAAAAGACCAAGGCGATCATCGCCCCCATTCCGAAGTGGCCGAGGTCGGGCCAGGGGCCGGCCCCATAGATGCCGAGACCCTCCGCGCTTTGGAAACCGCTGAACTTCGCAAGACCGCCGTAGAACGAGCCCAGTAGACCAAAGAGCCATACGCTTAGTGCGACGTCGGAATATACAAGGAACGCGAGCCCCAGCGTTTGCCAGCTGATCTGGAAGTAGAGCGGCCAAGCTTCCTGCATCAAGTATGCGATCCACTGGGTTCGAGGCAGCGGAAGACCCGGATAGAAACGAGTAAGGCCCGTGATGGACCCGAACACGAACGGGATCGTGAAGCCCAGCCACATAAGCCGATTGCGAAGGAAGGAATTCGCCCGACGCCCCTGCTCGGGGGTCTCGACCAGCGCCAGCGGCAACTGCACCATCGGGAACGCCACCCGCTCCCTATCCACCCAACACTTCCGCAGGATGGCCATGATGCAGACCATTACCAAATAGAGCGGTACCAGCAGTAGAAGCCACCAGAAGAGCACCGGCAACCACTCGGCCCACGGAATCGAGCTGCCCCCCTCATAGAAGTCCCACAATGCCTCGCGGTCCGTCACCATAATCTTCATCCATGAAGGGACGGCCTCCCGCATCTGCGGCAGCAGGAACTCCTGCCATCCCCTCTCCGCCAGCGTGGTTCCGAAATATATGGGCGAGGTAACGTAGGGAATTAGAGCGGCTATGAGGCCCATGGTCACGAGTGCGCATGCCATAGCCATCATTATGTAGATGACGATCATCTCGCCCTTTTCCAGCCGGCGGAATCCGCGGACCAGCAGCACTATCAACATCGTGACCAACGCCAAGATGAACGGGCGGGCAATCACTCCCAAATAGGCGGGGCTGAGGCCCGGCTTCGCGGTAAGGGGCCCAAGGTTGTTCAGGGCGTAACGTGTCGCAAGCAGGCACGCCACAAACATCATGGCGTAGATGGTGGCTAACTCCCATTTTTTCAGTCGGTTGCGACCCGGCACCAGCAGGCATGGGGGCATTATGATCAACGGCAGAATGAACAGGAAAGCGGCCGCAATCAGCTTCGTGCGGTCCAGGGCGAGCGGCGTCGAACTCAGATAGAGCACCGCGCACGGCGCTACCAGGCTGACGAGCAAGACCCCTATTGTGGCGGCCAACAAAGCCCGGAATGACGGCGCCAGCAGCAACGCAACCGCAAAAATGCCGAACACGGCGCCGGCGATGCTGTAGTCCCGTGTCACCGCACCGGTTCCCATATCATGCGTCGCATATGGG
>SDBT01013639.1_pt1 | contig 13014 bp, 14 predicted proteins | sample 2277101 | NCBI WGS metagenome assembly SDBT01 (sample SAMN10404973, study PRJNA504765) | marine sediment metagenome | isolation source: marine sediment core GS10_PC15, 103 cmbsf | place: Arctic Ocean: Southern Knipovich Ridge | collected 2010 | reverse complement strand
TGATTATCCCATTGGCAAAAGGAATACGGCCTTGTTCGCTTGCTGTGTCGATCATAAGCTCGGTCACTTTTTCAAGCACTTCGTTTTGTTCGTCCGTCAATGGTTCGGGTTCTTTGTCGTCATCTGCGCCAGCCCCGTCGTCGTCCTGATCGGCTTCTGCCAGCCCCAAAGCAGCTTTAAGTGTATATCTCTGTAAATACGTAACAGTGCTACCAAGGGCTTGTATCGCATTTTTACTGCCAGACGTATCGGATTCAGCCGACAGCCATGTTTCCTCGCTGTGCCCTAAAACATGCGTAATCTTACAGGTAACTTTGATTTCCTTTTCTGCTCTTTCAGTCACCCATGAATGAGACAGGCCGTGTTCGCTAAGCATCGGTGCTATCACTGAAACTATATCGGACAGCCCGGCGTATTTGCAATTATGGCCTTGTTTTTGTTTTATGATCTGAGGGCTTTTAGCCTGAAACAATGACATTGCCTGATGGTAAGCTTTTTTGGCCTCGTTCTTTTCCCATTTTAACTGAACGTCAAGAAGCTTTTCCATCTGCTCGGCGGTTATTTCACCCTCGGCTAATTGTGCCCCAAGCTGTACAACAGGGGACATCGCCTGTGTTTCTACTTTCTGTATTTCGTTTTCCATGTTATTCCTTTCTATACGTTTCTTGATTCTTCGATTTCTTTTTTCAGTTCTTCAATGAATTTATCACACTCGTATCGCAAATCGTCGCAGATTTTTTCGTCGCGTTTTACTCGTAAAATACACAATCGCCTGTCCTTTCCGTCAGGGAAAGCGTCTGGATGGTAACTTACCAAATCCCACCACTTACGACCAGTTGCCATCAGCGAACCGTTGACCTGCCATTTGTAGTCATTTAGCAATTCTTGTTTGTTTTTCAGGTATTTAAAATGTGTGGTGATAAGCGGGTTTTTAATCTCTAACCCCCCATCGTCACCGATCAGCCCGTCTGGAGAAATACCCATCCACTCGTCGATTTCTACAAAGCCAACCCGGCCAACAATAATAAGCTGGTCGTCCTCATAAACGCTTATTGATTCGTCCTCTCGTTCAGTGCCGTCCTGCATAGGGCCAGTTGTCTTGAACTTATTTTTTATTGTGATGTTGCAGACTTTTTCGATACACAGCTTCTCCATGTAATCTTTCCTTGTTTTACTGGGACCACCACCCCTGCCCTTCGCTTGCACCATCTGGAACCCTGTGCCAGTTATTTTTCCTCGGCGTAGCTCAAACCATTCGTCGCTTCTTTGTTCGCAGCGGTGTATTATCATTTATTCATTCTCCACACTTAGTACATTCATATATTTCTTCTTCCTGAGTGGTACATTCAGGGCAGGTCAATTCCTTGCAAAATTCACATTTCGTCACATCACTACTAAGATGCCTGCAAATATGGCATAGATGGCTTGCGCAAACCTTGCACATGCCCTTGTCTGCGTCATAAAGCTCTGCAAATACCATCCTGTCACAACCGTGGCACTCGTATTTTGTGCGCTCTGAGCAGGGATGTCCGAAATGTTCTAAGTCACACATTGCTTTGTTCCTTATTTCTTGTCGCTGGTGTTTATTTTCTTGCGTTTTAGGGTGGCTTCCATCTTCCCTTTCTCCTCGGCGATAAGCTCGTCCAGCTTGGCTACCATCTTGCGCTCGGCTGCCTGAAATGCGTCGAAGTTGGCGCGGGAACGGTCAGCAACAAAGGCTTGGAACGCATCAAAAAGCGAACTCCATACCGTAGCACCCTTGCCAGACGTGGTGCATCGTTGTAGCGGACAAAGACTACACTTTGTGTTGCTACCTTCTGCGGTTCCATATTTAACACAAAGGGCACAACCCTCGCCACCAGTAATACTTTCACCATCGGACATCCTGCGTACTGCTTCTTCATACTCACACTCCGCCCCTTGCTTGTGGTGTTCCATGCTGCACACAAGGGCGTCGAGTAGTGGGCCTTTTGCTGCTGCCTGTACTTGGTCTTTTGTTTGCCAATTAGTCATTTCTTGCTCCTTAAAATAGCGTTTCTTTTGGTTTCTGAATCTTATATTCCCATGTGCCTGTAGTTCTCCGCTTCTTGTCAACGGTGTAAGAGCCAAACCGTTCTTTCCGCAGATGTCTTAGCTGGGCTGATATGCTGGCTTCGGGGTAATGTAACCGTCCGCTTAGTTCAGATAGAGTCCACCAGCTATTATACAATAGCATAAAGTCTCTGATGGTTTCGTGCTGTTTAGCAATGCGCTTGCCATCCTTGGCTTCATTGTAAGCTGGGCCGAATGTTCTGGTCATTTTATAGTCTCCACATGAGTAAATTCAACTCTTGTTGCTTTTGACATCGAAACATTAAAGCTACTGACTTTCCTTAGCTCTTTGTATTTAACCTCAGCATCCTTCTTGAGTTTGAAGCTGTAAGCGGAACCGGCATTAAGCACGATGTAATATACATCTATTCTCATTTCTGTATCTCCCTTTGAATAGCTTCGTAAACTTCTTTCCTGTGTACGCTTACTTCTCTCGGTGCGTTAATGCCGAGCCTGACTTTATCGCCTCTAACATCTATAATAGTAATCTCAATATCATCACCTATAATAATACTCTCGTCCTTGTGTCTGGTTAATACTAACATTTCGATTCCTTTCGTATAAGGTTATAATTGCATAGGGCAGGCAGGAATCTTATCAAGGAGACGGCCAAACCCGTAGGTGTCCTGCGACCGTTGTGCTTTCGCTACTGCCCCATATTTCATTGTCAAAGAGCCTACTCTGCTGGTTCTAATGCAAAGTAAGGGCAGTTTGCACGAATATGAGTGTTTGGTATCTTTAGTTGTATTAAATCGTCAAAAATTGTTCCAACCACAGTAATTTCGCCTTGCAATTCTTTCTTGCCCTGAGAGCTATCCCACCCATCGCGGGTGTACCCATCTTCGTTCTCTTTAAACTTCCGCACTACCTTAACCTTGCTGCCGACCTTCCAGCCATAAAATTCAACTGCCTTAGCCTGTTTCTCTGCGTATGTGCCTTGTAATGGGCGGAGGTCTTCGGCGGACAGATACCCCTCTCTCCCATCATCAGTGACGACCGTCTCGTTTCCTTCATCGGAAAGGCCCCGGTACTTCATAATGCTACCGATAAGGCTTTCTGACGCGCTAACTGACACACTCACAACTTCTACCAAGTCGCCAACCTTGTATACTGGCTCAGTTTCAACTGGCCAATGAGGTGGCTCAAGTTTTTTCTCTGGCTCGGCGAAGTAGGCTTTGGCGATAGGACGAGCTTCGGCATAACCATCTACTCCCTGTATATCCATTTCGCCAATCTTTCGTAAATCTGCCTTCAACTTCAAGTCGTCTATGGGTCTATGATAGCCCTCGCCTTCCACTGAACCCGTGTTGTCTATCGTAGAAAGACCATGCACGGCATCCATGTAAACAATAGCCTGCAATGTCTTGCCTCTAAGCTCAAACTCCACCACATCGCCCGGAGCCGGGGTGTAGCTAGAGGAGCAAGTACTTTTGGTCGATGCAGACTCGATCTCCGGCGGCGTTGATGATTCCGATGTACTGCGAACAGGTTGTATTAGCCTTGAAAATTTACGGTAACGGCTCTCACTTCGTCCATATCAGCGCCAGTGGTCTTGGTCGCAGCCATAGCCTTGATTTTGGCGTTCTCATGGTCAAACGCAGCGAGAATACCAGTACCGAGAATCTTCAGTTTCTTACTGTCGATTTGGCCGTTATCGTCTTTGCTCTTGATTGTTTCCGTTACTGCATAGCTAAATAGTGTTTGTTCTTTCATTGTACTACCCTTTCTAAAATTGGTTATTGTTTTGCCCTGTCGATCAGAGCTTTTGCTTAAATTCGATTCCGTCTTCTTCTTTTTGCCTTAGCCCTGCTTTGACCTGACGATCTTACAACCGCGACATTAGTTTCTAATAGCACTATTCTTTCGCGAAGTCGTTTGTTTTTATCCTTAAGGTCGGCTATGAGGGTGGAGTTGATGTCATCAAAACACACGGAATTATAGTATTTCTCACCGATGTAATATCGCGTGTGCCAGCCGTGAACCTCAACGGCGACATCATACCACTTGCCTACCTCTAAGTCGTCCTTTGTGTCAGAGAAGCCGTGTCCGCCGTAGCCAAGCTGGTTTTTCGAGTTATGCTCTTTTAGCCTAACTGTCTTAACGACCTTGTATTTATTCTTATCCATTAACATTCTCCTTATTAACAGGGACTACGTTGACCCCGTTGTTACGTTTTCTGGACTTTGGCTTGCCATATTATGTAAGTCCCGTGATATTTCATTGAATAAATTATAGCCCATCGACTTGCCTGTTCCATCAAACGTCCAGTTTGGTTCAATGTCAGCCCACGAACACGATTCCTTGCCTTCGACATGTAACTTAAAAACAGGCTTTTCGTCCGGCATTTCAGGATGGTTCAAGCGAAGCAACGCCTTTTCAATGACTTTTGCAATAGCCATTTTTTCTTTAACGCTAAACATTTGTCTTTTCTCCTTGATTAAAAGTTAAGGCAAGGCTACGGATAGCCCTGCGTTATTTATTTGAGGCAACAAATTCTTCGAGAACTGCTGTAATCTGCGCACCCAAATCAGCCTTACCTTCATCGAATCCCCCGTTAAAGGCATCGTCACCATTCCCGCCCCACCCGTCTTCCATATTAGACTGGAGGGCTTCGGGGTCAATCGCACACTTTTGGGCTTCTATGGCTATTGAAGTAATTTTGTTTATCATCTGTTCCGTGTTCATTTTCTTCCCTTTCGTTAAGAGTTAATATTTAAAGCCCCCATCGGGTGCTTCTGATGCGAACCTTGGGCATGACCGACAGGGGCTTATGATTTTCATCTGTGAATAAGGTCGCATCTGTTTCATGTTTAGCATCATCGGCTATCGGCGTGGATTTGTAAAGAACTTTTTTGGAATTTGAGTGAAATAGCAGGATAATGACTAAACTTAGCAGAATAGGAACAAAAAAGGCGGCCAACTCGGATGCTGACCGCCTCTTTAAAAGGAGGAGAGTCCCCTCTTTCGAGGGGTTGATGAAAAGTAGTCTATAATTGAGCCTTTTCGCTATATTGTTCTTCGTATCTTTTTACCCGATCCTCATGGCGGGCTTTGCTTTTTTCAAGTTCATCCTCAGCTTGGCTGATTATTTCGTTTTCGGCTTCTGTCCGGGGATTTTCCTTGCGCTCAAAGATTGTCTGCTGCTTCATCCACCGGACATCGCTTTGTTTCCGATGTATTTCGTCCTGGCTGATCGACAAGCCTACTCGATGGCTGAGTTTGTTGACGGTTGTTGCCTTTGCAAAATACGTCATTGCCTTGGCTACCGCTGCACAGGCCACCGTTATAAGTACAAACAGCTTTACATATTTCGTGATGTAGTGAATAACGTCTTTTTTTCTTGCCATGTGTTGCTCCTTATTTGCCTACTTTAACAGTTTTCTTTTTCTTTGGTGCCGTAATATGGTAAACCTTTTATTCACCGCCACCGAAGAACTTAAACGCTTCTACGCCTTCAAACGTCAATAATCCACTTTCGGCTAAGTCTATTAAGGGGACGCCCTGTTTCATCTTAATAACGGCGGCCTCCATCTTTATTGCTGCTCTGGTTTTTCCAACCTTCTCTTCGATCTGCTTTCCTTTGTCGAAGTCGTTTAGATTCTTGTACTGATCTGTGTTTATCAAAGCCTGTACAACTTTATACGTTAATTCACCCAGCCTTCTCCATAGTTCGGTATTTTCTTCGTCAGTTAGAATGTCAAATCCGTCTCGGTCACCTAGTAAAGTGGGGGTAACTTCAACCTTGTTATCAGCTAGTCGCCTTAATTCGTCCACCACAACATCGTTTCTAATTTTAGATGGGCGTGATGGGTCTGCCATTACCTCTAGTACATTTCCTCCATATCTCGGCAAGTCCTGCCCGAACACGTTGATTTTAGGTGGAAGCGTTTCTCTTAAACCCGGCACCCGCGATATAACTCTTTTCGCCGGACTACCGGTTCTGCGCTGTATCTCATCCTGTGCGCGTGCTATATCTGCGACTATTGTAGGAACTGCCGACCCTGCCATAGAACTAAACCAGTTTTCAAATGACCTTTCGGGATTAACCAACGCACTAACAGCCTGATTAACGCCTCTTACAAATGTTTGCTCAGAGAATGATTTTGCCGATCCGGCCAGTGCTTTGGCAATCGCAATAGTCGGGCTACCCTCTTGTTCAAGTTGATGCGTAAAGTGACCACCGATTATTAAGGTGTTTCCTACAGGGCCGAGAACCTGTATCGACCGCCATTTACCATCAATCTTAATACTGTTGGCCGCCCTGCCCTCAAGTTCCCACAGCCTGCGTTCTCGTTCGTTACGTGGGCGATCTAATGTCAGCAGCCCTGCTTCCAAAAGTTTGCCGCCGAGATACAAACTCCCTGTCCCCAATGCCGCCCTGCCTGTAGCTTGTGCGAATTGCCTTTGGTTAAAAACTCCTTTGCTGATTTGTTCAGCCACTTCTTTAACAGCGCCTACTGGGGTGTAGTTGATTATCTGCGTTGCCACTGCTGACGGAGTTCTTCCAAACGGGACTATGATTTCACCTATCGGGACAGGGCCGAATTTAGCTTTTTGAATTAGTTTTGCAAGATCGCCAAACCCCGTACGGTTCTGAAACACTGCGACCTCTGCGTCGTGGACAGCAGCTTCCAACATATCGTCAGTAGGATTCTTAGCCATCTTCTCTACGAACGAATCAAGCTCTTTGCCTTTTAGTCCTTTGTTTTTGCCTTGAGCGATGGCTTGACTAAAAATAGACCTTGCTTTTGCACCGTAGTAAAACGGTTGGTCAGCCGCTCCTAACAAGTGAAAAATAGTTTCTTCGTAAGCCTGCAACCCTCTGCCTATCTTGCTTGTGCCAAAATTAACCGCCCTATAATCAAGCTTCTTCCCTATGTCTCGTTCACTATACCCAGTTCTTAGATATATCCATCCATCTTTGATGCCCTTGATAATTCCAGCCTTAGTGCCCTTGGTGGTAAACACCAACGATCTTTCGCCAGTAAACAATGATGCAGCCGTGTCCACCAGCGATGCCGGTATGTCTTTAGCTGTTTCGGTAACTGAGTGAACCATGTTCGACAAGGCGTTTAATCCCTGAGTTTTCAGTCCTGTCAACAATCCAGCTTTCCATAGCGTAACCGCTCTGTCAAATACACTGCTTACCGGAACACGTTCTATTGTTATCTTGGAGAATGTCTTGCCAAATACTCTTTCGATATTTTTAACATCTCCATCGGTTAAAGCTGTTCCTGCCAGAAGTTTTCTAAACGAAGTCGCCGTATTGACAACCTCGAAATACTTTAGGTCTGGATGATTATTTATTTTATCATAAGCAGCGTTCTTTTCTTCTGTAGTCAACTGGTCTTCAATGGATTCAAACCTTTGTTCGTAGTCGGTCAATTCACCTTTGAGGAGTCCGGTAGACTTAAATATCGCCTCGTCTGTGGGTGTTCCTTTCTTGAGATTAGACCTTAATGCACCCGCAGCAGCACCTACCCGCTTTTTGAGTTCAGTCTTTTGTTCAGCCTTAGTAATAGGCTGGACTTCTATTGCCCTTGCAAGAGCAGCTTTTATCTTGAAAATAGGGTCTTCCTCGGCAATCTGTTTTTCCACCGGAGTTATAGATTCATTCGGCTTTAAAGCTTGTTTTGCCTTGACATCAGGTGGGATAACTTTGGGTGCTGGCTTCGCTTCTGTGGGGGGTTGGGTAATGTTTTCAAGTGCCGCTTTATTCCAAGCATCTTCGCCTTGGTCAACCAGATTTTTTAGCCAAGTTATATGTTCGGTTGCAGTTTCAAAATCTTGTTTCCCCAAGGCTATTGCCGCATCTCTTGATCTCTGCTGAACTTCATTAAACACTGGTAATTTTGCATGTTCTTGGGCGTATTTTTCACCATTCTCTTTCAGGGTTGCCCTAAACTCTGCATCTGTCTGCTTTGAGATTTTAGCATTATTAACGATATTTTGCTCATGAGCTTCTTCTATTGACCGTCCGAATTGACCTTCTGTTAGAAAATTAAATGCTCGCTCTATTTTAGGCTTTGACGCTCCAAAACCGCCATCTCCAGTTAATGTTCCGCCTGTCCCTGTTAAGTTCTCAGTCATCCTATGTGTAAGGTCGCCAACATGCTCTAACAACCATGACCATGCTCCTGAATGATGACTTGTCGCATCCAACATGGCGGACTCTGGTTTTCCCCTTTGCTGATTCCCTAATGCTTCAAATTGCTCAACTGTACCGCCATCAGGTTTAACAGGAGAAGTCTTTGTTCCACTCACTTCTACCACACCCTCCTGCTTCGCTTCTAAGTCACCCGCTCGGTCTAATATGTCAGCTTGAAGCTCTGTGTTAGACAAATCATCATCTAGTGTTAATTCCCTTGCCCCTTCTTGGTTATTAGCCTTGTCGCCAAAGAATTTGCCAAGGCTCACACGGCTTGAACCCCCTTCTGGGTGAACCAAAGATGCATGGGAAAAACTCCCGTCGGGTTTGAAAATTAGTCTCAATATGAATTCGTCTCCATTTTCGTCCGTGACATTTATTTCTTTGTGGATACCAGCTAGTTTTCCAGACTTATGCCTGAATTCTGACACCACAAATCCGCCCTCCTGCTTCGCTTCTAAGGGCTTTTCAATCGTAACACTTTTGTCATCAACAGTTATCTTTACATCGTCACCAGTTCTTTCGGCCACTGTCTTAGCCTTGTCTGCAAAGCCTTGTGCGTCCTCTGGGGTGTCAAACTGCACTGTTCCGGCGTCAGTAGCCTGCTGAAGCTGTTCGGCCTCTGTGGGGACTGTCACGCCCTCTGTGAGTGATACACCGATAGTCATACCTCTGCGTACCGAAGCTGGAGCGAGCAAGGTCACAAATTCAGAGCCAAGATTCTCTAGCTTAAGGTCTTCCAGCATACCATTCCAAACCCGCTGTCCGACATTGCCCTCGCGATCTGATACACCGGTAATTTCCCTTAGAAGTGTCCCAAGCCGTTCTTCGCCCATTTCGCCTAAGATACTGGAATAACCGCCCTTGGTAAGCATCCTGGTTGCAAAGTTGTCCGCCGTTCCACCCGTAAGAGCCATCCAATCATCCCTAAGTCGTGGTATGAATTTATTTCCAAAAGGTAATTTTCCGGCAAGACCTGCGATGCCTTTGGTTATAAACCTACCAGTCTCTTCCGAGAACGATTCGATTACCGTATCACCCCACGCTTTAGAAAGACTTGTTGCCCATCCCTCTTCTTGGGCTACGCCTAATTCTACCAAAGCTTGCCGGTTGACGGCTTTTTCACCTACCCTCGGAAGCAATCCTGTCGATGTTCTGGTTACTGCGCCAGTGACAAGCCCGGCAGATTTAATAGCCACTTTTCCAGCAGTTGTCTTAGCGTAGTTTCTTAGCAGTTTTTCTCCGGCGATTCTGGCCGCATCATCCCCAAGAGCAGCCAACCCACCGGTAGCCGCAAATTCAACCATCCACGTAGGTAACTGAGATATACCTCTTGCAACCTTCCCACCAAACGTCAAACCTCTCTGCTCTCGCTCAAATCGTTTAAAAGCTTCGGCTATAACCCTTCTATCTGAGTCTCTTGAAACAAAAGAAACAACAGGTATATTCGGGCTTGCACTTCCGAATATACCGCCAGCGCGTCTTGCACTCATTGACCGTCTTTCATTAAGCGTATCATAATTGAATGACGGATCGACTAAACGGTTCGCTGCAAGGATGGTTTCGGCTGCCTGACCAATCCCAAAGACCCCGCCAATAACAGGTATTTTAGTAATTCCTTTTGTCGTCCACTGGTCTATAAACTCTTCACTGAATCCAACCCTGTTATCTGGGATAGGAGCGGTGAAGTCATCCGGGTCTACCGGAACAGATGGGTCATAGAAATACTGGTCTGCTACTTGAGTGGGTACATCAAATTCTATAGCAGCATCCCACACCTTGCCAGCGCGTTCAAAGGCTACTTCTTCAGGAATTGGGCCGGGCTGTACTCCGCCAAGTTCTAACTCAAGCGATGTCAGTTCCTTTTGCTCCTCAGGAGACAAACTGAGTTCTTGTTCAAGTGAATCGAGTTCTTTTTGTTCAGTTACCGTTAATGGCATTACCTAGCCGCCTTTGCTCGTAATTCTTCAAGCCTTCTTTGTTTTTCAGATCTCGACTGTCCAGTCGCTTCAGCACTTTGTTTCTCTCTTAAAGCCCTGAGTTCGTCAATGTTCTTATTCCAATAAACCTGCTTCAACGATTCTTTGAACTGGAAGAAATCCCTGCCCGTCTTGTCTGGATTGTCGGCTACCCATTGCCTAGCCTCAAAGTTATACTGAGCCAAATTGTTGAACTGCAACTGTCTTCGCTCGTTTGCATCATCCCTGAACGCATCGGCTATGTCCGGCTCTAATCCAGCAATGCTATCTGCAAGGAACGCAGCAAAGGCATCTTCTTCTTTAAAATCTACCAAAACGTCAGCAGCCTCTTCGTCGGCCCTTGAGAGCGCCTGTGCTTGGGATGTTTTAAGCGTATCTGCCGCAGAAGCAGTAACTCTCTTAAATGCATTGTCATCCAAGACCTTTGCTCTTCTCAATAATTCTTTATCGAATTGCCTCTTAGTTACATTTCCCCTCCATATATCAAGAGACATTTCATACATCTCGTTCTCAACAACCCTGTTGTTTTTAATAGGAACGCCTCTGGCTGCTGCCGAAGCCCTGCCCTCGATAGTGATAAGTAGGGATGTTTTAGCCTTCTCGTCAAGATCCGATCCAAGCACGGCTTGCGTGGCCGTTTGATAGTCCTTAGCGTTAAACACAAGCTCATTAATCTCGGTGAGTTGCTCTTCTTGTGCCGATTCTAACTCTAGCGCCTTTTCCGCTCTACGATTAGCGATCCTTGACCTAGTATCTCTTTCTATATTACCCTTTTCGTCATCGGGTATATCACTGTTTTGTATAAAATCAAACGCTGCGTTTAAGTCGCCGTCAGGATCTTTCTCTGTTACAGTTGCTTGCCATACATCAAATGCTGCACCTGTGGTATTTTCTATAGCCTGTTCTTTCAAAACCTTTGTTTCCGCTGCGTCGATAATATCAAGGTCGTTTTTCATCTGAAATTCAGCTACTTCTTTATTGAGTAGACCGGCATCCACCATATCGCCTGTGAGTTCCGCAAGTCCTTCACGGTCAAAGCTGTTAATCAAGTTTTTTCGTTGCAACTGATAAGAAGCAATTTCCTGCTTTGCTCCTATTGCCTCAACAGCACCTTGAGTTTTGGCTGCAATAAGTTCTTCGTTATTGTCAAGCCACTGCTTGATATTTCGCCGGGCAATACCTGTAGTGGCTTGTCCGCCTGCTTGCCTTATTGCTTCCATCATTTCATTACGCTTTGCTTCTAGCACCTCAAAAGGAGCGCCGGGATTTGTCGCAACGAAAGTTTCAAATTCTTCTATGGTAACTTTAGCGCTAGACTTGAACACAGCTTCCTCATTGGCAGCTCTTGCGCCAACAAGCTTCGTAAAGATAGGGCCTACGAACTTAAATAGACCGGTACCAATATCCTTCAATCCGGAACTTGGGATTTGCTCTGCACCGGGCTTGGCTTCGCCACCCCTTAACGGGCCTACCTCTGTTTGTTCTGGTAATGTTATTTTAGCCATTGTTATTGCCTAAACTGAATCCCATTATAATTCCTTTCGATTATGTACCGATCAACTGCCCTGTCCTAGTTTATCGCTCAAAAACATTAAATGGTAATTAAACACCCTTGCATCACTTCCAAAATTATCCGTTGCATCAGTTTCAGAAGCGTTTGCATCGCGGAAAATCCTGATTAGAACTACATCCATCGGCTCAAAGCCTGTTGTCACAAGATGTATCTCCGCAGAGCTATGTATTTTTTGGTCATTAGCTGGTGTTCCCGTGGTTAGGGCTGTATTGGTAATGACTGTTGTTGTTGCCCCAAAATCGAAATTATCACCGATAGATAGCTTTTGATATTCAACCCCCCACGTTACGTTTGCCGCCCCTCCGGGGGCGGTATCAACAAAGAATTCTACGTGTAGATGTACTTCCCCGCCCGATGCGTATGTGTGGGGTATTTCCCAATGTATATGTACACTCTCATCGTTAGTTGCCTGATAATCGTGTATCGGAAAACCATCTTCCGTACTGTCTGTCGGCCCTACTCCTCCCTTTTTTACTGCATCCGGCTCAAAGTCCACGCTTCTTAAAACCCTTGCTGTACCTGCCATTGTCAGCAAACCACCAGAGGTATATTGTGTTTCATTGGTGCCATCGCCGATATTAGTGGCATCGTGTAATTCAATACTCGTACCCGCATACAGATCAAGTGTGCCGTCAGCATCAGAGCCTATACGCTCGGCTTTATCGGTTTGCCCGAAAGCAAGATCACCAGTAAGAAACGAATCGTCACCTAAAGAAAATATCGACCACGTATCGCCCGTTGTAGCACCTGTGGCAGCTTCGAGATACACAGCATATTTATCGCCCACAGTCCCCGAAAACCCCGTAGGCAAACCGTCAATTTTCAGGCCGTACATATTGGTAATATCAGCACTGAATCCGTAGTTAGAGCCCCATGCACCCTCAAAAAAAACTACTTTGTCGATTGTGCCGTCATACAGAAGCCCAGTCAGTAACGTTGAAAAAAGCCCAAATTGTGCCACTTGGTCATTGTCGCCAGCCCCTCCTGATATACTGTTTGAAAAACTCGCACCGAACACTGATTTACCATCTGAAATACTAGCGTCTAATACGGGGGCTGAATTGAGTCCAATGACTGAAGTATCCGTTGTGTTTGTCTCTGAAAAGAGAAAGCCCGACCCTACTGTTGGTGCAGTGCCTACTCCGATATGTCCGGATCGTAAACTACCATTAATCGTAACCAGGTCATCAATAAACTGCATAAGGTCAAGGTCTGTGATAGTG
>SDBT01013638.1_pt1 | contig 13015 bp, 12 predicted proteins | sample 2277101 | NCBI WGS metagenome assembly SDBT01 (sample SAMN10404973, study PRJNA504765) | marine sediment metagenome | isolation source: marine sediment core GS10_PC15, 103 cmbsf | place: Arctic Ocean: Southern Knipovich Ridge | collected 2010 | reverse complement strand
CAACTAAACCAAGCTTGGCTAGGATAAAAATAAAATTTCCCGACGCGCTTTGGATTTCAGACATATTTAGAAAATTTCCAGATATAAAAATGGAAATTCTAAATTTTCTTCCCTACGATTTAGAAAAGTCCATCGGAAATTCGATTATTGAGATAATTTATCACGAAATCAATTCAGTTATTAACGAAATTAAGAATCATCCCTCAGTATTCGAGTTCAGTGTCATTGAACAAGAAGATACTAGAATTAAAATTAATGTAAAAAGAAAAGATCCTTACTTACTTTATGGAGTAATCAAGCATGGAATCTTAGTTGATTTTCCGGTAAAAGTTAGAGATGGTAGCGCATATTGGAGATTAATATCTACGAGAGATCGAATTGATAAACTGCTAACCCTTTTTGAACATAGAAACATTGATTTTACTTTACTCCGAATTGGGAAAGCACCTTATAATCTTGAGGATGAAAGGGCTAGACTAAGTTTAGAAGAATCTAATGTTTTGGATAAAGCAATTGAGTTAGGATTTTTTGAAGTCCCTAGAAATATCTCATTGGAAAATTTAGCAAATGAATTAGGAAAATCTAAATCGGCATTATCTGTTATGTTAAGAAAATAATTAGAAAGAAAATAATATTTGAAGCGTAAAATATCCTTTAATTTGAAACCAATTTGAAAAAGAAGAAAAATAAAAATTATTTTTTTTTAATAAAATTATAACCATTCTTCATGAAGGAGATTTCCTTGTATCCCAATAACTAAATATTTTATTGGAACTTTTCTTGTTGCCCTTTTGGCAGCTTCTTGCGCAAGCATTAGTAAACCTTTACAGCAAGGGACTTCCATTGTGGCAACTGTTAATGTATTGATTTTTGCATCATCAATCAGAGATTTAATTTTTTGAATATAACTCTCTTGTCCTTGATCGAGCTTAGGACAAGCAATTGTTATGGCTTTTCCCTTCAAAAGTTCGTTATGAAATCCTCCATAAGAAAATGCCGTACAGTCCGCTGCCAGCAAAACATCTGCTCCTTGGTAATAGGGGGCTAATGGTGAGATTAAATGCATTTGAACAGGCCATTGTCTCAATTCTGATTTTACTTTCCCCTCAAAAACTTGTTCTTCTCCATCAGACCTATCGGCAAATGTCATTGTTTGAGATCCTGCGCATCCGCAAGCTACACTTCCGGGTTCCTCCGTTGCTAAATGACGGCTAATTTCTTCTTGCATTTTTAAATCTTCTAAATGAGTTTCAACTGCTTCTTCATCAAATTCGTCTGCCACTCTTTCGATAATTTTCAGGGCACCCTCAGGACACTCTCCGATACAAGCTCCTAAACCATCGCAGAAAATCTCTTTTATAACTTTGGCTTTTCCATCTATAACTTCAAGCGCACCCTCAGCGCAAGTAGTTACGCAATTTCCACATCCCGTGCAGAGATCATCATCAATTTCTATTATTTTCCTATTAATTTTTTTATATTGTTTTGTTTCGGTCATTATTGTTCCTCTTTTTATTATTTATTTTCTTAATTATTTAGAACTTTAATCGGAATATAACTTTAATTTCGAACATGTTCAAAATACGAACATTTCTTATTAAAAAACATATAGAGAGGTCAAAAAGTAAAAAAAAATAATGTTTTTTTATTGATTTTTAATGTCGATATATAAATTTAATAACTATATTCCCAATTTTTTCCTATTTGCTTCAATGTGAGCTAAAATTCCATCCGCTGCATCACTTGCATCAGTCTCCAAATGTAAGCTGCCTCCTGTTATATCCTTACAATCTTCAGTTAAAAGTTTCACTAAATCTGGACCACCTGTAACAGTTGGAACTGGATTAACATATGTATAAAGTCCAAATGCTAAAGCAAATACGGCATCTATTGTAGCTTTTTGTTCCATATACTCTGGAGCCGCAGCCGCAACAGGTAAATCAGGAATAGGAACACCACCTAGTGCATCTGATATGGCTCCAATTAGATCAGCAAGTCTTCCTGTATCTGTGCAAGTACCGTAGCTTAATACAGGAGGGACTCCTAATTTCTCACATAAAGCTTTTAAACCTGGTCCTGCAAGCTCCTTAGCTGCGGGATCACAGAGACCGGCAACTTGTAAACCAGCATTACCGCATCCCATTGACAAAACCAATAAATCTCTTTTTATTAATTCTTTTGTTACTGCTACAGTATGAACGTCTTGGCCATAATCTCTCAAAGTAGTACATGAAATTACTCCAACAACACCTCTGATTGTACCATCCTTTATAGCATCTAAGAGAGGATCAAGGGTACCTCCAAGTGCATCTAAAATACTTTCTGTTGAAAAGCCCACCACTGCCTCCTTCATTCCCTGTCCCGTAATTGGTTCTATTGAAGCTCTACGATCCTTAAAGTTGTCAATTGCCATCTGTACTAACTCCTCTGCTTGTTGCTCAGCCTTTTCAGGAACGTAATCAATTCTTTCATCAATACCTTCAAATGCTACAACATCTGAGACAGGAATTAGTTTAAACTTATATTTTTCCGCATATTTAGGATCAATTGGCATACAGCAATTCATATCACAAACAAACGCATCAACACACCCACTTGCTAATATAGCTTCTTGCATTATCCAATTACCCGTAAAACCATAAAAAACATCATCCATTTCCCATCTCTGTACCATTTCTTGACCTGTTTCTATGTTCGCTATAACTCTTATTCCTTTTGCACCCACAGCTCTTGCCTTTTCTTGCCAATCTTTTTGCCTAGCAACTTGTATCATAGCAAATCCTAAAAATGGTTCATGCCCATTAGGTAGAATGTTCACATAATCAGGGTCTAATACACCTAAGTCTACACGTATTTTATGTGGTTTTGGGATATTAAACATAATGTCTTGGCAAAATTCATTAACAATTTGACTCTGATATGCCATAGCTATACCTAATCGCATGGCCTTAAGTGCTAAGCTCACATAATATCCATCCACATTAGTGAGACATGAGCTTGTTGAAAGCATTATCTCCCCATGAATTCCTCCAGGAAAAATGTTTAATTTTTTCCAAACCTCTTTTCTCTCTGGAGGTGCTAACGCTTCAACTACTCTACTTTTTTCGTAATGTGGTAAATTAAAATCTTCTTCTACAAATACACATAGACGAAGCGCAATTTCATTTTCTGAACCTGATATATCTACACCTAAACGTTCTGCAAAACTTTTTAATTTTTGAGGTTCAGATATTTTAAAAGGAGTTTTACCTTTTGCTGTTGCCTTTAAAGTCTTTATTGTTGTTTCTGTGTGATATTGATAGGTTGATGCCCCCATAACATTTCTAAGCAGCATCATTCGCATTGCCATACCATCTGCGGTCATACCACATACTCCACGTTTATCAATCGATGCATCTGAACGACAAGGTCCATTTGAACATAAATCGCATCTCGCTCCCTTTAAACAGAAGGGGCATCTTTTATCGGGATCTCCACCAAATCCTTGAGCTTCAAATCGATCCCAAATATTAGTCATTCCATCCTTTTTTATTCTCTCATATGCCTTTTGTACTGATTCATGTAATGATATTCTATTACCTTCCATTTTTTTTACCTCTCTTAATGTTATTCTTTTAACAACTTTAATCTGATTTATTATATAAAGTTTCTACTAATGATTTAAAGAAAACTTGATTTAAATTATCGATTAATGAGTAATAATAAAAACTTTAAAATAAAATGATATTCGTATTAGACCTATGGAAATTGTGATTATTGGAAACGGAGTAGCTGGCACATTTTCAGCCCAAAATATTCGAAGACTTGATGGTGAAGCAGATATTGAAATCTATTCTCAAGAAAATTATCCATATTATACTCGAATAAAACTTCCCGAGCTAATTAGTGAAAAAATAAAGATTGACGATCTTATTGTTTTTAAAGAAGACTGGTATAAAAATAAAAATATCACGACTAATCTAGGTAAAAAAATTACAAGAATCGATCATAAGCAGAAAAAGTTATTTATTGAGGGAGAGGTACAACCTGTCTCTTATGACAAACTCATAATTGCAACAGGAAGTATGCCTAATATCCCCCCTATAAAGAATGCAGTTGAAATGATTGGAAATGGAGTATTTACTTTGAGAAACATTGATAACGCTTTAGAAATACGGGAATTCATTAAAACAAATGGGGCGAAGAAGGCTATCATTATCGGTGGAGGATTATTAGGTCTAGAACTAGCAAAACAAATTAAGAATTGCGATTTAGAAACAAAAGTAGTAGAATTTTTTCCAAGATTATTACCCCGTCAATTAGATTTAGATTGTGGTGGAATGTTAAAAGAAGCGATCGAAAATATGGGAATTAATGTTGAATTAAGTGCTGCTACTGAAGAAATATTAGTAAATGAGTCTGTAAAAGGAATTAGAATAAAAGATGGTCGCAAATTAGATGCTGATATTGTCTTAATACAGGCGGGGATCCGATCTACAATTAACTTAGCTAGTGATGTAAATATTGAGACTAATAGAGGCATTAAAGTTAATGAATTCTTAGAAACTAGTATAAAAGATATTTATGCTGTAGGAGATTGCATAGAATATAAAGACCAAACATGGGGTATCATTCCCGCCTGTCTCGAACAGTCCAAAATCGTAGCAGCTTCAGTATTGGACAAAAAAAGTATAAAGTATGAAGGGACAGTTCCTAAAAATACACTTAAAATCGTTGGCATCGACCTTACGTCAGTGGGAATTTTCGATCCTGCTGATACAGACCTTGTAGGTGCTGGATGGGAAATCTTGAAAAATATTGATAAGAAAGGGGGATGCTATAAAAAAATTGTAATTAAAGAGAATCGATTAAAGGGGGCAATTATATTTGGGGAGCCAGATGCAATTCCATATGTAAATAAGAATATTGAGCAATTAATTAAAGAGGAAGAACTCAGAGAGGCAATTAACTTATATATCTGGGTTTGTGGAGGATGTGGTAACGAATATGATGAAGCGAAAATGGAATTCCTATTCAAAGATCTTCCTGAAGATTGGAAGTGCCCAAAATGCAAAACTCCAAAAAATGGATTTAAAAAACAAGAATTTCGAGGTGGTCAATAATTCCAGCTTATCGCTGTAAAAGATGCCAATATCTATATAAGGATGAATTTCAAGAAAAGAAATTTGAAGAATTAGACGAAGACATCAAAATTTGTCCTAGATGTAGTGCAACCAAGAAACTTTTTGATAAACTCGACTAATTAGTTCCTTTTTTCAGAATAATGTTTGAAAAATTAAAAACTGTATAAAATATTATAAGTTGGTTCTTAAATAAAAAATACTTACTATTGAATAGTGAAAATTATATGTCAAATAGATATTCTACAGATAAAAAACCTCATTTAATTTATCTTCCTTTTATTCTCTTATTTATTGGAATTTATGTAATTTACCTTATCAGTGTTACCCCCTCTGCTTCTGAAATGATTCCTATTATCCCAGGTCCAGCGATCACAGATGCTATTATTTTATTGATCTTATTACCCACCGTGGGTTATATTTTACTAGTTTTTACACCTTACATCGCAATGGGATACTACAAAATATATCGACGGATTTTGGGAAGTCCAGGCTTTATTTCTTAGATATGAAAGTTCAGCTCGGCCGTTTAACTATTAAAGATGTAGCAAAACGGTCATTAACCCCGGGACTTTTAATCTGTGCTTTTTCGCAAGCAATTGTTGATAGCACTGGAATTGATATGTGGGTTGTTGAAAGTAACCCAACATCTTTACTTTTGGCATTATTTAATGCTGCTTTTTTCGCCTATTTATTAGTTATAATATTAATATCTCCTTTATGGCTTCTATATGATGCTGGTGTTGTAAGTAGGACCAATCCTGAAAAAATACTTCAAAGGCGCATTCCTGAAACTGTCGAAACAATTCATAAATTTTATATTAGTAAATTTAGAGGTTTTGGAGGTATTGCTTTTCTAGTGAGTTTCATTTCTCTGATTTATCAGACCATACTTAGAACGGTCTCTCCTCTGGTTCTTTTTTTTGTAATTTTAGTACCCTTCTTAGGGATCGCATTAATTATTCCAGTACAAGCTCTCTATGAGAGATATTTACCAAAAATGACTAAAAAGATACATATGTCAACTATGCTTCACAAATCTGAACTCTCAGTAATTAAATCTGAGGATTGTCCAGCTTGTGGCAAAAAATTTGAGAATTAAATTTCTATTATTTGAATGCTCCTTATCACAGCCCTTCTTCTCTTTCCCAAATAGAAAAAAATAATAAGGATGAATATTTTTCCAACAAAAATAAACTAAATATATATTTTGTGATTAAAATAACGAAAACGATTTGTGTATTTTTACATTATCAAGGATCGTGGTCAACTGAAACTAAAGAGGAGATTTTTAAGGAAGGTAAGATCATATGGGCTGGTTACAAACCTGTTCAAATTGGTCATGACGATGGAGTTGAATGGGATGAAATCGTGGTAGTTGAATATCCTAATGAAGATTTATACAATGATATTCTTGAATCTTTAGCAAAGGACGCCAGATTAAAAACTTATCAAGTTCTCTTATTTAAACCTATTCGTCCTGAACAACTAGAACAAATGAATGCAATTTTTAAAAAAGGTCGCGACGACACTTCAGTAGATTTTACACCTGGTGCTGAAATTGAAGATGTGTACGATGTTGAAGGTATAGAAAAATGGAAAAATTTATTTAATGGAGATTATCAAGATGATATCGTGATTATGAATATGAATTACTTTCGCGATGTACCTAAATATCCCGATGATTATAAAGGTATACGAAAAAAGAAGACTAAAGAAGCGTATATGGCATATGAATTTTCTGCCATGCCGACTATGGGTAAATCTGGAGTTCTCATGGATATAGCCGGAAGAGTACTAGAAGTTATTGTTAGCGTTAGAGATGTTAAATATAATAGTTTTGCCTTTCCACATTATCCTTCGATTCCGGCGTTTAAATCGGTTTTCACTGCGACAAGTAGGCTAGAAGGTAAAATACATCAGCTAGCCGCTTTAGATATCGAACAAGGAGATGGATATGCTGTTAGACCTTACAAGAAGTTTTAATTGGCTTTCTACATCCTGTCTTAAAAATATTTAACTTCACTTCTTTTTAAATACGGTTTTTCCCCGAATGATCGTTTCAAGCACTATTAAATCCTTGATCTCACTTTTAGGGACTTCTAGCGGATTTTTATCTAAGATCACTAAATCAGCTAATTTCCCCGCTTCTATACTTCCCTTAATATCCTCCTCAAATGCGGAATATGCCCCATTTATTGTATAAGTCTTTAGTGCGTCCTTCATGGAGATACATTGTTCTGGAACAAAACCATCTCTATTGACCAGAGCATGAAGACCTAAGATTACATCCGGATCCTCAACTGGACTGTCTGAACCAGACGCACATAGTACTCCAGCATCTACTAATGACTTAATAGGGTAAGTATACTTACAGCGCTCTGGACCTAACCTTGAAACCGCTAATTTTCTGTCTCCTGTAATGAATGGAGGTTGAACTGATGCTATTATTCCTAGTTCCTTCATGTCTTTTATAACATCAGATGTTAATAGTGAAGCATGTTCAATTCTATGTCGGTGATTTTCCTTAGGAAATTCAGTTAAAAGCCTCTTATAGAGATCTACTAAAACTCTATTTGCTTTATCTCCAATAGCATGAACTCCAATTTGATACCCTAAATTATGTGCTTCCTTCATTTGAAAATAAATATCTTCCAGATTATTATATACGCAAAAACCCTTCTTATCTGGCTCATCTAAAAAAGGTTCATGCATCCAAGCTGTACACGCTCCTAGGGTACCGTCAAGATATAATTTTATCGCTTTTGCCTTGAATTTACTTTCTGTCGCACTCTCAAATGGAGGTTTCCTTAATCTTTTCAAACTTTTGGGTCTTCTCGTATAAATAAAACTATACCAATTCTGCAATATTTTATCTTGTAGTGCTTCCAGAATAGGTACCTCATTTGCTCTATAGTATTCAGATTTTCCCGAAGTATCGTAATTTAGGATACTATGAACAGTAGTTATCCCTTTTTCTGCTAGATCTTGAAATGCCTTGGTTGCGAGGTTTTCTTGTTGACCTTCCAACGGATTATATGCATACATTCTAAATATTCTGGTAGCCCTCTCAGTTATTACTCCTGTCAGTTCTCCCTTTTCATTTTTTCTAAATTCACTTCCCTCAGGAGGTATACTATCTTCCGTGATTTCGCCAAAATTTAATGCCATACTATTAGCAACTCCTATATGTCCATCATTTCGAAAGATAAAAACAGGATTATTCGGACAAATTTTATCAAGCTCCCATTTATCTGGTAATTTCTTTTCATCTTCGAAGTTTTGTTCATCATAACTTAATCCAATTATCCACTCTTTAGGTTTCTTTTTTTTAGCGATTTCTGATAGCTCATAGAGAAAATCACTATAGTTTTTAATATGTCTTAAATTAAGGAAACTAAAGAAAAACACATATGCTAAAGCATGACAATGGCAATCATGAAAACCCGGTAGAAGACAATGCCCCTTTAAATCTATTAATTCAGCTTTAGATAATTTCTGTCTAACATCTGTAAGACTACCTGTTGCGACGATTTTATCCGCTTTAATTCCAACCGCTTCAAGAGTTGGTTCGTTATCATTCATAGTAATGATAGGTCCGCCATAAAAAATTTTACTTTTGCTCATCGATAAGGGAATTTTTTTTTTAAGGAATTAATCTCAATTTCTACAATGAGATAAATTAATATAAGTAAAAATAATTTTATGAATTATTAGCTTAATATTTTTAATAGAGTTTCAATTAAAATCCATATAAATTAATTAATCAAATTTATAAAATACAGATGATGTAAATGGCAAATTGGGAATGTACAGCATGCGGATATATTTATGATGAGGAGGCTGAAGGAACTAAGTTTGAAGATTTACCTGATGATTGGACTTGTCCTGTCTGTGGAGTTGGGAAGGACATGTTTGAAAAACTTTAGTTAATAATTATTTCTTTTTTTTTTTATTTTAGTTGAAATTATTTGTTAAATTAGATTAGATTATTAATATAACAATTATAAGTAATATCCCTAGAAAATGCCTCTCAATGTTCAATTGGCCTCAGTTAATAAAAAAGATGAAATTTTTGAATTACTTATAAATTATTCTAAAGAACTTGAACAATATCAAGAAAATCCCATAGGAGAAATTGCTTCAAATAAATATTTTGATTTTTATTGGACAGAAAAGGATAGATTTCCTTTCGTAGCGTATATTAATGAAGAATTAATTGGATTTTGTTTACTTAGAGTAGAAGAAAATTATTATAGTATTGCCGAATTCTATATTAAACCTGATTTTAGACATCAAGGATGCGGTAAAATATTGCTAAATTACATAATAGAATTCTGTAAAAAGCAAGGAAAACATTCTTCCATCATAGCAGATTCGTTTATTAAAAACTCGATAGCAAAAAACTTCTGGACTGCTAATGGTTTTATTACTATTCAGGAAATTGCCTATGAAAATGAACAATCTTATAGAAATTTAAGGGAATTATAAGATATCGACAATAATGTCAATTGGACAGTAATTATTAAATGTAAATAAAAGAAAAAGTAACTTATCCTTACAATTTAGTAAAATAATTAAATTTAACAATGAGGTGAAATTCAAAAAATGCCTTCTTATATTCAAGAAACAGATGAAGAGATAATTATCGATGTAGCACAATATAATAAAAAGATCAAAACCAATTGGCTAATAGTTATAATAGTGGGCGTTGCGACAATCGTGGTTATTGTTGGTGTTATAATTCTAATCATAGGAATTATCGCGTACATTAAAGATGATACATACAGGTTTCAACAAATACACAAAGAATATGAGGAGAAAGCAAGGAAGAAAGGAAAGCGAGCAGTATATACAAATTTTCCTCCAGGAGTTGAGGAATATTATAAACAGATTTCTCAATAATAATGAATACAAACTACAGATAAATTAAATTATGTTATCTGGAGAAAATATGGATTATACAAGTACCCCCAAGCCCTACCATTTGTGTTAAGGCGTATTTAGGAGGATTAGGTATTTGGCGCTTCCCAGCTTCACCCCTCATCTGCGAATACACTTCAGCTATCTGTCCAATTCCTGTGGGTCCCATAGGATGGCCCATGGCTAATAATCCTCCACTTGTATTAATTGGGATTCGCCCATTAATTTGAGTTGCCCCCTCTTCTACCAACTTTCCTCCTTCACCTATAGGACAAAGGCCAAGTTGTTCAGCAACAGAGATTTCCTCGATAGTGAATGCATCGTGCAATTCCACTAGTCCAAGATCAGATGGTTCTATACCTGTTTTATTGTAAGCCTCCCGTGCTGTTACTGCAGTTATATCGCGAGAGTCTTTCCTAGGATCAAATTCACTTTTTGATACAGAAGCAGAGACCCAAACAGGATTGGAAATTCCCAATTTTTTGACCATATCTTCACTCGCTAAAATACACGCTGCAGCTCCGTCACTCGTCGAGGTACAGTGAAGTATTGTTAGTGGATCGTCCATCATAGGAGCATTATGTACATCTTCAATGGTTATTTCCTCTTGAAATTGTGCATATGGATTCAGAGAGCCATTATAGTGGTTTTTTACGGATACCATCGCTAATTGATCAACAGTAGTCCCATATTTTTTCATGTGGGTTCGAGCATCCTGAGCAAACTTTTGTATAATAGGTGAAGGAATTTTACCCCTATTAGAATTTCGAGGGTTTTTCTTTTTAAATAAACTCTTATGACGTTTATCGATACCAAGAGCAAGGGCAATATCAAACTCCCCCAATGCTACTTCTAAATAGGAACCTCGAAAGGCATAAGAGCCTGATGCCGAAGCGTTCTCACAATTAGTTATTGACAATCCTGTTTTACCATATCGTAAAAATATTCTCGCTCCCGCGGTTATTCCTTGGTTAATATGGCCACACCATCCACTTTGTATTTGATTCCATTCAAGATTAGAAGTTTTCAAGGCACCATCAATTGCCTCTTTAGCAAGAGAATACGAAGTGATATTATCCCATTTTCCATAACGATGTAAACCAACACCTATTACTGCTACTTTACGCATCCAAATTACCTCTAAATATATAAGAATAAAAAGTAACATTCTACTTATACTATTATTTTATTATAAACGAGAAAAAGAATGTGATTCTACTAAACTTATCATGAAATGTTATAAAAAATAGAAATTAATTTTAAATCATTATCAAAGATATTAATAATAATTAACATAATAGTGAGTGATTAAATGATATGACTGATTTAAAAATAATGAAGGACGTATATTACGTCGGCTATGTGGATTGGGAGGTTCGCAATTTCCATGGATATAGCACACATCGAGGTAGCAGCTATAATGCTTATCTTGTTAAAAGTGGCGATAAATGGATCCTAATTGATGCGGTGAAACGACCTTATTTCAAATATTTTTTAAAGAATATTCAAGCTGTCTGTAAATGCGATCATATTGACTATTATATTATAAATCATATTGAACCAGATCATTCGGGATCTTTTCCATTAATTTTACCCTATCTCAAAAATGCAGAGATAATAGCATCTACCAAGGGTGTGGAAATTTTAGAACAACATTATCATGAAGAAATTTCTGCTGAGGTATTTAAGAAGATTCGAGCGGTTAAGGATGGAGATACATTAGATGTAGGAAATGGAAAAGTGTTTACATTTGTTCCAATTCCAATGATTCATTGGCCAGATTCTATGGTTTCATTTATGACAGATGAGAATGGAAAGAATGTTCTCTTTTCTAATGACGCGTTTGGACAGCATATCGCAACTTCAAAACGTTGGGATGATGAAAATGGTTTATCTGAAATAATGTGGGAAGCAGAAAAATACTATGCAAATATACTACTACATCTTTGCAAATTAATAGCGAAAACTCTTCCTGTTGTAGGGGCCTTACCTATAGAAGTAATTTGCCCATCTCACGGAATTTGCTGGAGAACGCATATTGGAGAGATATTAAAAGCATATACCAAATGGTCAAGCGGAGAAGTTGATGAAAATAGCGTGGTAATCGTGTATGATACAATGTGGGAGAGTACTGCAAAAATAGCAAAAGCTTTGCATCAACAATTAGAACTAAAAGGCGTTCCAGTTAAAAGATTTAATTTAACATCGTCAGATTATAGTGATGTTATAACTGAAGTTATGAAAGCTCGTGCAGTTTTAGTTGGAAGTCCAACCTTAAATATGGGATTATTTCCATCAGTAGCACAATATTTGGTATATCAAAAAGGATTAAAACCGTTGAATAAAATTGGTTTAGCTTTTGGATCATATGGGTGGAGTAAGGGGGCTGTGAGAGACATAATTACAGAATTAATGGCTACAAGAATAGATGTTATGGATGAGTCAATTGAAATTCAATTTGTACCCCGACCAGAGGATTTAGATTTTACAGATATCATTGATAAATTAATTGAAAAAATGGGAGGTAATTAATTATTCTTGGTTTTACTTTAACTGAAGAACAATTAGCTTTGCAGCAAAAAGCAAGAGAATTTGCCATAAGAGAAATTTTACCAGTTGCCAGAAAATATGACGAGGCAGAAGAATTTCCAATGGAGGTTCTTAAAAAAGCTCATGCAGAAGGATTATTAAATTTAGGAATTCCAAAAGAGTACGGAGGTCCTGGCTATGGATTGGTAGATGCATGTATTGTTGTTGAAGAAGCTTCTGCGGCTTGTCCAGGTATAGCAACATCTTTGTTTGATAATAACTTAGGAGCAGAACCAATTGTTATTGGCGGGAGTGAGGAGCAAAAACAAAGAATTCTAGGTGAGCTTGTAAATGAGTTCAAATTAATAGCTTTTGCTACATCCGAACCAACTATGGGTTCTGATGTCGCTAGTATGAAGTGTAAGGCTGTTAAAGATGGTGAT
>SDBT01013637.1_pt1 | contig 13015 bp, 10 predicted proteins | sample 2277101 | NCBI WGS metagenome assembly SDBT01 (sample SAMN10404973, study PRJNA504765) | marine sediment metagenome | isolation source: marine sediment core GS10_PC15, 103 cmbsf | place: Arctic Ocean: Southern Knipovich Ridge | collected 2010 | reverse complement strand
AGCAGTTTCTGAAATGTTATCCTTTCCATAGACCTATCCTTCCATATATCTTGATAAAGTATATTTACTTATTGCACACCTCTCAAACCGGGGCAGCTGGAGGAGGTTCTTGATCCAGGTTGGTAAACAAACATTGAATTTTTATCATTATTCTGGTCCTTTGAAAAAATTTTAGAAATAACACTGGAAATACTAAAATAATCAATAAAATTAATATAATATTTTAATTCCTGCCTTTTTAGCGTTGTGATATTCATTTGGAAGATTTTTTTATACAGGATTTTTACTTTTTTTTGTTCCGGCGCCCTTCAGGATAAGTGGCCTTACTATATATACTATCCCCCCGATGATCCCTAAAAAAAGCAGGAATAATAATGTGATAAGTGAAGTGAGAGCTGCTTTCTCATTTATCACTCCAAGGGATAACATAATAAATACAAGGGAATTTTCCCGGAGGCCGATTCCACCGATTGAGATCGGGACCATTGCAATAATGGTGATCATGGGGACAATAAAAAAGAATGCAGCGAGATCCAATTGTATTCCAAAGGCCCTGGCGGCAAAGAAATAAAATAATATTACTGAAAATTGTAAAAGAAGGCTGTAAATAAAAACTCTGACAAGTGCCCATTTAAATTTTTTAAAGTTTAAGAAAGCCTGATATATATTTATTAATCTCTGCCTTATCCTGTTTAAGAATTTTATTCTTCCAATGATTTTGTCAAGCCTCAGCAGTGAAGGATTTAAAATAATAAAAGCAATAACTGCACAGATAAAAAAGAAGATAGCAATCGGTATTATGACTGACCGTTCCCCGATAGCAGTAAATCCCAGAAATAATGCGATTATGGCATATACCATAGCACTGATGATCCCCGTAAATCTTCCGACCAGGACTACAGACAGGGATATTTCAACCGGTTTACCTGTTTTTTTTGCTACATCATAAGCCCTGAATATATCTCCGCCCACGCTTGTAGGCAGTAAAATATTAAAGAAAAGGCCGATAAGGGCAGATGAAGTCAAATAACCCATACCCAGGTTTATCTTTTGGGTCAGTAGCAGGGTCTTCCACCTGACCACAGTGATCCAGACCCCAAAAATATGTGTTGCTGCAGATAATAATATCAGGTTTATATTGGCTGATCTTAAAACTTCAGTAATACTCCGGATATCTTTAAACTGGGTTTTTATTAGAAAAAATATTAGTGATATACTGATGGCTATTCTAAGTACCATGAACAGCCGTTTTTTATTTTTCTTAAAAAAAGATAGCAATTTTTTTTTCATATTTTTTATTTGATCATCTTTTTATAAGATCCCTGTAGACCTTTATAAATTTAATAAATGTTTTTTCCCATGTAAAGTTATCCAGCACTCTTTTTCTTGAAAGCCGGCCTATTTTTTTTGCTTCCTTTTCATTATTCAGCAGATACAGGGTTTTTTTAATAAATGATCCTCTATCATTATAATCAGCATATACGCCGACCTCGCCCAGTATTTCCCTATTGGTGGGAGAATCGAAGACGATACAGGGAAGACCGACAGCCATGTATCCAAAAAGCTTGCCGTTTGCTTCAGTCTTTGAAAGTTTTAAAGATACGCCTATGTCACCAAGGTTAAGATACTTCGGTGCATCCTGGTGCCTTACTCTACCGGTAAATGTTATATACTCTTTAACTCCCAGCTTTTCTGATAATCTCCGGTAATGGTCCTCATCAGGATAACCCACAATTAAAAAATGGACCCCGGGATATTTTTTTATAATACCGGGTATGCTTTCTATAAGGATATCTATTCCCTGGTATTTTGTAAGTACCCCCAGATAAACAACTATTTTTTTATCTTCCGGCAATCCGAGTTCTTTTCTTAAGCCGCTTATATCGTAATCCGGATGAAAATCTTCTGTATTCGTCCCCTCTATGAAGGTAGCCACCTTCCGGGGGCTGATATCAAAATTCTTAATCAAATATTCCGATGCCTGGGTAGAACTAAAAATTATCTTATCCGGCCATTTGTTGATCGTCTTCTCAAGCCAGAAGTTGAATCTGTATGAAAGGCTCTTTTTATCAATAAATCCATGGTCCAGCATTTCGCCGGTCATGCTGCCCTGATAATCAGCAAGGATCGGCCTCCTTAAAAAAAATTTTACAATCCTTCCCACGAATACTCCTTCATGCAGGTGGGCATGGATAATATCAGGCTTGAACCTGGCGGCAACAAATAATGCCTTTATTGCTAAAATAATATCCAGATAATATTTATGGATAGAAGGGCCTGCATCTAATTTGTTATACCATGGTATTTTTATGATCCTTCTTATATCAATATTCTTGATGTCTCTGCCTATATGGTAGGTCACCAGGACTACTTTGAGACCATGCCTGGAAAGTGTTTTAAGTTCCTCGAGGATTTTTACATGACAGCCCCTGTCAGAGAAAAATGGGGTAGGAGCGATCATCAGTACTTTAAAATCATGATCATTCACTGTCAATTTTTTTTTATCGGCCATGTAAGATCGAAACTCTTTATACTTTAAGAACTTTTTCTGGATTTTATTGCCCTGGCAGGAATTCCTGCCGCTATAGAATATGAAGGGACATCCTTGGTGACTATAGAGCCAGCGCCAATAATGGAATCATTACCGATTTTTATACCGTCAAAAACTTTTGCCCCTGCCCCTATCCAGCAGTTTTTACCTACACTGATACCATTAGAGTGTTTTTCCTGTTCGGATATTGGTATATCGCTCCGGGAATAATTGTGGCCGCCTCCTATGATATAGCTATAAGCTGCCAGTAAGGTATTTTCTCCTATCTCAACACTGCTTGCAGAGAATACTTCACAATTAAAGCCGATATTAACATTTTTAGAAATAAGTATATTCCCGTTCTTACAGCTGAGTATGCTGTTCCTGCCAATAAAGACTTTTTCCTTTATTATTATTTCATTATCAGACAACCCTTTTGCATCAAGCAGGCAGAAGTCATCGATTACAACATCATTTTCTATGGTTATTTTGTGGGGATGCCTTATGACTATGGATCTTCCAAAAACTACACCCTTTCCAACTTTTTTAAAAAGCAGGGGAAAGAAAATATTTCTAAGGAGGATGCCGATGGCCCCGGGCGTGTTCTGGAAAAGGACTATTATGATCTCATATTTTAATAAAGTCATTATGCCTTTTTTGCCTATAAACAGATCTACATATTTTGATATTTTTGATTGTTTTTTTGAGAAAAGATGCTGCTGTATTTTATCTTCATATTTTTTATCTTTTTGCAATCCGACCACCCGATCCTAATTTTTAGCTGAATAAATATTAAATTTTAAGATTTTAAAGATAAATTATATTAAATTGCCAGTCAAGCCTTTCATTTAATATATCCGTTTTTTAGATACCAGTCTGCCGTTATCTTAAGTCCCTGCTCCAGGCTTAGCCCGGGTTTAAACCCCAAAATCTTTTTTGCCTTTGAAATATCAAAGGCGCGGTTCTTCTTAAAAAATGCCACCCTCCTCCTGTACAGGGGAGGCTGCTTTTTGAATGGCTTATAAATATATTCAAGTATAACCGCCAGTAATTCTACCGGGAGAAGCGGTATATGGATTATCCCCGGGGAAATATTGAATATTCCGGCGATCATCGTGAATAATTCATTTAGAGTCGTATATTTTTCATGGCCAATAATAAATACTTCTCCAAGGGCCCTGTTTTTTTCAGAAGCCAATATAAAGCTATTTACCAGATCATCAATAAAGACCATATGGAACAGGGCATTCCCATTGCCAAACATAAATATTTTCTTCCGGGCAGCCATTTTAAACATTTTTAAAAGCCGGAGGTCCCCGGGGCCATATATTGCACAGGGCCTGATGATCGAGGCCCGGAGGCTCTTTTCTTTTATGTATTTAAGCACTGCTTCTTCTGCTTTGCATTTTGAGCGCTGATAGGCATCATCGGGGCTGTAAGAGGCAGTTTCATCACCGGGCGGGTCTTTTACAGAACTCACGACTCCGATGGTACTGCAGTGCACAAGCCGGGGCACATTATATTTTAAGCAGGCATCCAGTATATTTATTGTTCCCTTATGATTTACATCCCAGTATATCTTTTCATCAAGAGTCGCTTCCCGGTAAGCAGCTGCAATATTAAATACCCTGTCAACGCCCCTGACAGCATTGAACACGCTTTCCCTGTTTGAAATATCCCCGACTGCAATACTTGCCCCCAGTTTTTTTAGATCGCTGACTTTGCTGCCGGCCCGTGCAAGGACCCGTACCCTGTACTTTTTATTGATCAGTTCTTTGACTAAATGACTTCCTGTAAATCCGCTTCCACCCGTGACAAGGGCTTTCATATCAAAACTCCATGATTTATTTTCTAAAATTATCTTTTAAAAATACTTTCAAATACTCTCTTGGGATCCCCAAAAAGGTTTTCCTCCAGATCCTGTCACATTCCCTGCAGGGACTGGTTTTTCTTATCATTCCAGTTTTGAAATCCCTTCTGATCTTTTTTATTGCTTCACCATTAAAAATCTCATTTATTGAATTCTTGTTTATATCTCCAAGAAGTATCCTGCCTTCAAAATCCTGGGGGCATAAATATACCTTCCCGTCATAAAATATAGTAAGTGAATACCAGGGAAATGTACAAGGCATAAGCTTTGACTTATTTTGATCGACTTTTTTGACACCATCTATTTCCAGGAGCCCGCCCCAGTTATGCGGGGTCCTGATCACTAATTTATCCAGCGGCAGGTCTTTAAAATTATTTATGAAATTTTCCTTTTGGCCTTCAAAGTCTTCAGGTGATAGTCCCTCATCAAATTCCATTATTTGCAGGATCGTGAAAGGTTTTTTTGAATTTAGCTGTTTCTTTATCTTTAAAAATGTAATTATATTATCCAGGCTGCTCTCATAATCGGCATTTACCCTATTTTTTTCATAGGTATCCTTTGTATATCCATCAAAGGAAAATGATATCAAGTCTAAACCGGATAATATTATTTTCTTACTCAGTCCGGGGTTTAAAAGAGTAGAATTGGTATGGATCCTGGTTTTAATTTTCCTCTTACTGGCATAGGAGATGATATCAGTTAAATCCGGATGCAGGAGCGGTTCTCCCCTGTGAAACAGGTTTATATCGTAAATATGATCTTTTGCTTCATCTACTATTTTTTTAAACAGGCCAAGATCCATATCTCCCTTTAAAGATGATGGAATTTCCTTATTTATGCAAAGCCTGCATTTTAAATTGCATCTGCTTGACAGTTCTACCCAGAGCCTTACGGGAAGATAATTACAATGGTTCTTTCTCAGGGTATAATTCAGGTATATTTTTGATAGATGGAGTAGATGTGAAATTTTATTCATGGGTGGCGTTTTTCTCAATTATTTCCCTTATCACATAAATCGGTTTGTTTTGAACTTCATGGTAGGTCCTCATTATCAGTTCAGCGAGGAGGCCCATGGTAATAAGCTGGATGCCAATAAAAATCATAAAGATAGAAAGTAAAAACAGCGGCCTGTCAGCCAGGCCATAGCCGAAGAAAATACGCATGATGATCAAATAGGCTGTCATAATAACACCGATCAAGCTTGCAAAAATTCCTGTCAGTCCAAAGATCTGGAACGGCCTCTGGGAGTAACTTAAGAGAAACTTCATTGTTATTATATCCAGGATCACTCTTACGGTCCTTGTCAGGCCGTATTTAGACCTGCCAAATTTTCTGCTGTGGTGCCTGACGACAATTTCTGAGACTGTGACCCCCATCGAACTGGCAATTGCGGGTATATAACGGTGCATTTCCCCGTACAGGTCTATATTTTTTATTATTTCCTTCCTGTAAGCCTTTAAGGTACACCCATAGTCATGCAGGCGGATCCCTGATAATCTTGATATGAGCTTATTTGCAAGCATGGATGGTATTCTCCTGGTAAGGGCGTTTTCTTTTCTTTTTTTTCTCCAACCGCTTACGATATCAAACCCTTTATCCATTTCTTTTAATAGTCTGGGTATATCCTCCGGATCATTTTGCAGGTCAGCATCAAGGGTTATAATAATATCCCCCCTTGCATGTTTAAAGCCGGCGCTCATTGCAGCAGTCTGGCCAAAATTTTTCCTGAATCTTATTATTTTATAAGAAGCATTTTTTTGGGGTATTTTCTGTAATTTTTCATGGGTACCGTCCAGGCTGCCGTCATCGACCAGGATCACTTCATAATCCAGGCCCAGCTTGCTGAGGACCGCATCCAGTTTTTTATAAAGGTGGCCGATACTTTCATATTCATTATAGATCGGGACCACTACTGACAGGTCCATTTTTTTGCCGGTGTCTTTCTTGCGGGAAGACTGCCTTTTTTTTATTTTACTATCCATATGATTTTTCCTATTTTCCTGTCTTGCTGAATGTCTTTTATTAATATAAATCGCTAAAATGTTTTGATTGGTATTTTAACATTTTTTTTACTTTTCTTATATCAACATAAGCATAAATACTTCTGATATGCCTGGACAAGGCAGCGCGGATGAGGGATATTATTGTTAAAGATAGAATACGGGGTAATATGTGCCTTATTGGCAGGATAGGCCTAAGTTATAAATAGAAGGTGTTTTAGTACCTGTTATTACTATTACGGTATGAATTTTTTGTGAGTAGTTTATAATGATAAAAACCGGCCCCGGGCAGGATCTGCGGGGCCATTACTGTAATAAAAAGTATTAGATATATCAAACTATTGAAATGAAACCGGTATGAGCAAAGTTTTTATCCTGGGTATGAGCCCGATGCCATTTGAAAATGACCAGAAGGTCTATGGTACCGGCATAAGGACATGGCAGTTTGTGGAACCACTTTTAAAAAAGGGCCACAAATTATGTGTCTGTACCTATGCCATACCTTCGGCATATCCGGACGGTTTCACTTCCAGGTTCTTAAAGGAATATAAAATCGGGGAAAAGACCTTCGAGTACAATGTTCTTTCAAAGGATGACTTTGATAATGTGGAGCTATTGTCAGGGATTTTCTTAAGATTTGGGCCGGATTGTATGGTAGGCTGCACCTTTTATCCCTCATATATTGCCACCAGGACCATAGATCACCTGAAAAAAAATAATCCTTCAGGCAGTGCTGCCATTAAACCATTCTGGGCCGACCTCTTTGGCCATGTCATGGCTGAGGCACAGGCCAGGGCGGCTGTAGATGGGGATGATGGCTGCCTGTTCCACTACTGGAACAGTGAATATAATATAATCTCGGCTGCTGATATTTTTTCCTGTGTCTCGGAGAGGCAGCAGTATGCACTTATCGGGGAGCTGGGCGCAACAGGACGGTTAAACAGGTTCACTTCAGGATATGATTTTACCATAAATATTCCATGCGGCCTGCCGGGGGAGGAATATAAGAAGACCAGGACCATGTTCCGCGGGGAGCCCGGTATAAACGAAGATGATTTTGTAGTGCTGTGGACAGGAGGGTATAATACCTGGACCGATATCGATACCCTGTTTAAAGGGCTTGTAATAGCCATGAAAAACAATCCTAAAATAAAGTTTGTTTCTACGGGTGGAGAGATCCCGGAGCAGGACCTGAATACATATCCCCGGTTCCTTTCCCTGATCGACAGCAGCCCGTACCGTGACAGGTTTATAATGAAGGGCTGGATCGTGGGGAAAGATGTCCCGGATCATTACCTGGAAGCAGACCTCGGGATAAATATAGATAAAGATATCTATGAGGTAAGGCTGGGCAGTAAAAACAGGATCCTGGACTGGTTCAGGGCAGGGCTCTGTGTCCTCTCTACAAATGTTTGCGAATTGACCGATATCATGGAAAAGGAAAAAATCGGTTATACTTTTAAGGCAGGAGACCCGGAAGATCTGGGCAGTAAATTAATATACCTTGCGGGCCACCCTGGAGTTGCCAAAAAAACAGGGACTGCCGGGAGAAAATACGGCCTAGAGTATTTTAATTTTGAAAAAACTACAGAGAGACTCCGGGAATGGGTAAAAAAACCAGCTTTTTCCCAGGACCATGGAAAAGATAGAAAATTATTTTTCAGCAAAGAAGAAGCCCTGGGAAATCTTGAGCAGATCACCCGAAGGCAAAAAAAGATGATAAGGCAGAGGGATAAAAGGATAACTGAACTTGAGGGTATAATAAAAAGAAGTTTTCCCTATAGGGTATATAGTTATTTTAAGATCGCAAAAAGAAAGATCTCCGGCAGGAAGTAAAAAATCTCCAGGGCAGATAAATTTTATAATCGTGATTACAGCCCCCGGCTGTTCCGGGCCAATAGGATGGAAGATAGAAGCCTTATAGTGATCATTACCTACAATAGCGGGGACTATATAGAAGAATGTCTTGCCTCACTCCTGAAACAGGCTTACAAAAACTGGTTCCTGGTCATAGTCGATAATAATTCTTCGGACCAGACAGTCCAAAAGATCAGGGGTCTTAGAAATTCCAGGACCCGGCTCTCGTCCAAAAACTTCAAATTGGCGGTCCTTTCCAGAAATATTGGCTTCTCGGGAGCAGTAGGCCATGCAGTCTTTGATCTTATGTCCGGGAGGGAAGATATAAGTGATCCCGGGATAAAATATTTATGCCTGTTAAATCCTGATGTAGTCCTTGAGGCAAATGCACTGCAGGAACTCATCAGACCGTTTAAAGAATGGGAAGACCATGGAAGGGGTAGGGATATAGGAGTGGCAGGCGGGCTTATCCTGGACTACAGCAGTGACAGGATACAGCATTTGGGGGGTGCTGTCACAGGCAATTTTATTACCTCTCATATTGGTTCCGGGAAAAAATACTCCAGCATGGATAAAGGCTCCAGGCAAGGCAGTAAACGTGACGGCCCCGGGGAGTTTTTAAAAAGCCTAAAGGATGCAAAATATGTGACAGGTGCATTTTTTGCAGCCAGGTATCCATTGTTTAAAGCCGTGGGCGGTTTTGATACTGGATACAGGCCGGCATATTATGAAGAACTTGATTATTGCATCAAGGCGGCAAAGCTGGGTCATAGAGTCGTGGTCAATCCACTTGCTGTAGCAAGGCATTTTGAAGGAGCTTCAGTTAAAAAGTTCAGCAGGGATTTTTATAAATATTACCATAAAAACAGGATAAGGTGTGCAATACTCAATTTGAGTTTTGGAAGATTTTGGAAAGACTTTTTTATCAGTGAATTAAGATGGTTAAAAAATAAAGCTACAAAGGACCAGGCCGCCCCCTTGTTATACGGATATTTTATCAATACACTATTATTGCCGCTTAACTTGATCATAAAATTAAAAAATCATTTATTCTTAAATGGATTAGAGTTAAAATGATTATTACTTAAAAAGTTGTATTTCTTAAAGTCTGGTAAGCGGTATTAAATGATTTAAGATTCTTTAAATTACAGGAGATGTAAATGGTTGTAGAAATAGAAAAGAAAAAAGCTCCCTTGAAAATAACCATCATAAGCCATGATGTGATAGGAAAGAATATGGCAGGGCCGGGTATCAGGTTTTATGAGTTCGCCAAGATACTGGCCAATTACCTGGATGTGACCCTGCTGGCCCCCAATAAGATAGATATCGAAGTCGAAGATGTCAGGACAAGGCATTACCGTCCTAAAAATTATGACAGCCTCAGGAGATATCTTGAAAATACAGACATAATATTGATCCAGGGACACATTCTCTATTATTTTCCATACCTCAGGAATTTTAAGGGTAAGATAATCGTCGACCTGTACAATCCATTCAACCTTGAGAGCCTGGAAATGTTTAAAAACCATGAAATGACCGAGAGGCTAAGGATCGATAAAAATAATATGAATATATTGAAGACACAGCTTGCCGTAGGCGACTTCTTCATATGTGCAAGTGAAAAGCAGAGAGATTACTGGTTGGGAATGCTAAATGCTGTAGGGAGGGTAAATCCATTCAGCTATGACAATGACGCTACCTTAAGAAACCTGATAGATATTGTGCCTTTTGGAATTCCGTCAAGGCCTCCGAACAGTCCAAACCTTTCCATAAGTGATGTTATTGAAGGCATAAAGGAAGATGATAAAATACTGCTCTGGGGTGGAGGGATCTGGAACTGGCTTGATCCTATAAATACCATAAAGGCATTGTGGGAAGTCACAAGAAGCAGGAAAGACATAAAACTTGTCTTTATGGGCATAAAACATCCTGATCCCAAACTGCCTGAGATGAGGAAATGCATAGAAGCCATAAAGCTGAGCAAGGAACTTGACCTGTACGGTAAAAATGTTTTTTTCAATGAATGGACCCCTTATGACCTGAGGCAGACCTTACTGCTTGAGGCTGGCGCGGGACTGTCCATACACCAGGAAAAAATTGAAACTGAGTTTTCATACCGTACCAGGGTAATGGATTAGATCTGGGCAAAGTTTCCCATAATAACAACCGAAGGAGAATCAATAGCCAAAATGGTCAAAGCGGAAAATATTGGAGAAGTCATAAAATATGAAAACACTCCCCAGCTGGCGAGGGTAATGGAAAGCGTTGTGACAAATAAGAGCTTAAGGGATATTTACAAGAAAAACTTGAACAGGATCACGCCGAGGTTTTACTGGGAGAATGTGACAAAACCCCTGGTGAATTACTGTCTCAAACCATATCATGCCATTGATAAGAAGAAAACGAAGGAGCTTGTCGATCTGCAGAACAGCAAGATCTCAAGGATCGTCAGGAAGAATTTTGAGGGTTTCACAAATGTCCTGGTGGTAACCTCAAACAGGTACAGGGATGAGGAGATCATTTCCAGCGGGGATGTGGGGAAGATCTTTTATCTGGAAGTCGGTGGGGATGCAAAGGATCTGTCAGCCTCAAAAGATAATGGAATAGATGAGATCGGGCTGCTTAAATCAAAAATAACCCAGAGGACAAAATTTGATGGAATAATCGTAAATAATGTCTTTGGCAATATCAATCCCAAATTTTTTCATGACCTGATAAATATTTTGGCCGTGAAGCTCCGGAGAGACGGCATGCTTTTTATATCCTTACCGGATGAACGGGGACTGCTGGGCAATCTGGGGGAAGGTAAAAAAGACAGCAATATCGATTCCAGGATCGATGATTTTACTTTTGGATTTATATTGGAAGAAGCCGGCTTCAAGATCGTGGACAAAGGAATCCTGGATAAGCTTGAAAGGGCCGATATGGAAAGCGATGGAGATATAACGAAAAATATCTATGGGAAGAATGATCTAACTGAGTTGTTTGAGATAAAGCTTGACAGGGAAGATTTCAGCGAGCTGAAGCTCTTGAGCAGGTTTGACATGCTGGAGTCAGAAGGCCTGGCAGCAGATAAGACTGTCAGGGGCAAATTCAAAAAATATATGTATTCGCTCACCAGCCTGTATTTTGAAAATCTAAGGAAAAGCTATAATGACTCGATCAAGGCAATAAATAATAATATCCAGCTTCAAATAAACCGGGAACTAAATGAGGTAAACAGGAAAAACAGGGAAAGGCTGCTGCTTATATATTTTGATATATTTAAATCGATCCACCGTGAGATCGTAAGTCTCGGCTATGACATAAGCAGCTTAAAAGAAATACTCCTGCCCCTGAAGGCAAAAAGTAAAATAATAGGAGATACTGACCTGGAGCAGAGGCTTGAAGTCTTGATGAGGGATTTTGAGAATATTGATGAACTGTTGGGACTGACTGTATCTAATAAGTACTATCTGGTAAAAAAAGGTTAGATTTTAATGGTAAAATTTGTTATAAGAGTAAATAAAAAATGATCAAGGAGAAAAAAGGTTTGAGCCTGGTTAATTCTATATTTCTTATTCTTCTCAGTATCTCTATAGCAGTATGCGGGCAGATCCTGCTTAAAATTGGGATAAACCGGATAGGGATCGGGGATTTTAGCGGCATGGATTCAGTTCGGCAGTTGTTTATAGGGGTTATAAAGAGCCCTATTGTATTGACCGGCCTATTTCTTTATTTCATTTCAGCTGCTATCTGGATAATCGTATTATCTACTGTTGACCTTAGCTTTGCATATCCTTTTATCGGTTTGACTTATGTGCTGGTGCTGATCCTTTCGAAATTGATCCTGAAGGAGGACGTAAGCCCTATTCGCTGGATCGGAACTGCTATTATTACAATCGGCGTAATCGTAATATCCAGGGGAAGATAGTTTTAAAAGGCAAGGTGAAATAATTAATTGGCACAAGACGATGATCCATTAATATCTGTCATAACGGTAAACTTCAACGGTAAAAGTTTTTTAAAAGATCTTTTTGATTCAATCTTAAATCTAAACTATCCGCTAAAGAAACTTCAAATAATAATGGTAGATAATCATTCTACGGATGGTTCTATAGAATTTGTAGAAGACAGGTTCCCCCGGGTGGAAATAATCAGGTCAAAAGAGAACAGGGGTTATGCCGGCGGAAATAATGCAGGATTTGCAGCTTCGAAGGGCAAGTTTATCGCCCTGGTCAATAATGATTGCGTAGTGGACAAAAACTGGCTCAGGGAAATGCTTTTAATTTTTAAGCAGTCAACAGATAATGCTAAAATCGGGGCAGTGGGCCCAAAAATAGTATTTTACCATCCTTATTTGCCTCTTCAAATAATATCAAATAATTCCAGCCAAAAGGGAGCAAGGGATCCAAGACGTTTGGGAGTAAAGATATCCGGGATAAAGATCATTGATGATAACGGCAGTAAGAAATCAAATAAGGCCGGGGAAGAAAATATTAAATACCTGGATGGTTTTTACCCGCCTGAATCAGATGAAAACGGAAATACATGCTACTGGTCCCAGGGAAATGCAATTCTTGCCGTGCCTGTATCTGATCCCGGTAAAGATATTGAAATACAATTTAATGTGTCGTCATATCTTTCTCCAAATAAGCTCCAGTTTGTTATAGGTGGAGAGATACTGGATGATCTTAAAGTATATGCAAAGCAGAAAAAAATAAAATTAAAGATACCAAAAAAATTATTTATATTCAGGAAAGATATTATCAATAGTTG
>SDBT01013636.1_pt1 | contig 13015 bp, 12 predicted proteins | sample 2277101 | NCBI WGS metagenome assembly SDBT01 (sample SAMN10404973, study PRJNA504765) | marine sediment metagenome | isolation source: marine sediment core GS10_PC15, 103 cmbsf | place: Arctic Ocean: Southern Knipovich Ridge | collected 2010 | reverse complement strand
CTAAATACTTTTTTTAAATTTTGCTATATAGTTCGCTTTATACTTGACACCTTAAAAACCCTGCTATATACTATGTATAATACAGATAATACGTAGTATTAAGCTAAATATGACAAGAAAAAAGCTACCAGCCGTATTAGAACCGGAAGAAGCGCAAAAATTACTTAAGCAGCCAAACAAGCGCTACCCTACCGGTTTAAGAAATAAAGCAATAATGTCTTTAATGCTTCACTGCGGGCCAAGACTTGCAGAGGTTACCAATTTAAGACCAGGAAGCATTAACCTTACCAAAGGAAAATTAAGAGTGGTAAACGGCAAGGGGAACAAAGACCGAGATTTGGCCATACCAGAATATTTAGTAGACTTACTTGAAGCCTGGCGGAAGATAAGGCCAAAAGGTGATTATTTCTTTTCGACCCTGGAAGGAAAAAAACTTTCCGACAGGTACATTCAGCAAATGGTTAGGAGATATGCAGATAAAGCAGGTATTAAAAATAAAAAAATATCACCCCATACTTTAAGGCATTCCTACGCAACACAATTCTATAAACAGACCAAAGACATTGAAACACTAAGGCGGATCCTGGGACACACTGATATCGGCACGACTACTATTTATATTACCCTTGCCAACACTGATGTTGAAGAAGGCATGAAAGCTTTTAAAAGCTTTCATAAAAATTAAGGAATACTGCTCTAAAACAACTAATATGGTGAAGTTATAAAAACCCATAATTACTCGAATATCTGCCGTCTCCAGTAATATCATAGTGTGTCAGTTCGAGTTTTGGGTTCATCATCACAATATGATGTGGAAAGTGTATAGCTAAAAAATCATTATTTAAAACACTTGATGTACTGTCTATTAAAACTTCTCCAAATATCTTAATCTCGTCAGGTTTTTTCCCGGCCCTAAAAGTTTTTTCTCCCACTTCAATTACCCACACATATCTAGAAAGTAATTCCCCTCTGTACCAACGGATTAAGTCCTCGGGCATACCAGAGTCGCCGATTAAGGTTTTCTTAAAGTTGTTTGAGGGAACAAGATAAGTTCTTAAAACGAAATTAGTAGGAAGGCTTTGATAAAACAATTCGTAAAACTTTAAAAAAAGTCTTATGCCCTTCCTCTCAACTTTTTCAGCACTAATAAAAATTTTTTTAGGTAGAGGAGTAATAATAGTTTGTAATATCCCCTCGTATTTCATCTCCCCGCCTTCGTATGTTGAGTAGTCCTCAGAAATCACGCATACTCCAGGATCGTCTTCGGCCAGTCCTAACTCTTCGTTCAATCCTGACTCTTCGTTCAATCTTAGCTCGCGGTATGGTCCTCTTTGGTCGTCATGTGCTATAAAACCATCAACCCAATCGCTTGAATAATTGTATGGTATTTCATGTTCTATCCCCCCTGCTTTTACTTTTAAATTATTAGATTCTGGATTAGCTCTCCAATCATAAAGATGCCCTGTAACTACAATCGCGTGGAGGCCCCCGGTCTCTATAATTTCTTCTCTCTCATTCCTTTCTATTCTTTTAACAACTAACAACACAGGGATATTAGATTCAACATATTTGTAAATAATGTTCTTAGCGCTAGCCACCTCAAAAGGCCCTTCATACAAAAGAGGATCTAGCTCCATACCTTTAAAGGCCCAGTTGATTTGTTCAATGGTTAAGCCTTGATTAGGAATAACTCTACCTAGAGGAATAAATCTACTACCCCCCTCAACCGTAATTTCTATAGGAGAAAAACCTCTTCCACCGTTAAAATTTCGTAAAACTGAGGTAGAAGCCATCCAAATTGCCGATGTAGCACAAGCCGACACGCGATAATCCTGTTCAATAAAAGGAACACCTTTGACTTTAATATTAAAACCCAAAAGGTTAACAGTAAAACTACTTTTACTGTGCGGTACCCATTCAGGTTTTCTGGGCGGGTCAATTACTGTTCTTCCTATTGTTGTGGGATAATTAGGACAAATTATTGAATAGCCCAAATAATTCTCTTCTAACCACTTATTCATTATTTGGACTTTTTTTTTGGAGCTAAACGCCCCCAAAATATCTTCCTTAAAACTATTTAGATTATCTTTGAAGAAGTGTACCCTTTTAGACCTTTTTTGATAATCCATAAAAGCTTTGGAATAATAATAAGTATAGCCGTCGGTATAGTCCCTATCAACATATTCACATTCAATTAAAGCGCCTTTACAATATGGGTTGCTTATTGTTTGGCCGATCTCCAATATGTCTAGTATTCTAGAGGCTGGTATTTTATTATAACAAGACTCAAAAAATTCTTTTTTTAATATGTCTAACTCGGTACCATTTTCTAAATTAAAAAGTTCAATATTGGGGAAGTAGTCCTCAAAAACTGCAACCAAATACCGCCGTCCTCTCTATATTTCTTGTTTTCTGGGGAGGTTAAAGATTACTCGTTTATAACCTGCTTCAAAGTGTCTCCAGTTATTGGAGGGTATTGCCTTTCCAGCTTGGGTAGGTCTATCTCGCGAAAATCCTTCATTGCTGATTTAACCGCATTATTCATTTGTCCTTTGGTTGGTTTTATTTCTCGTGGTTTTTTTGGTGGGAACTCGTCTAGCTTAATTGAAAAGTCTCTTTCTTTAGATGCCGTTGGAACCACCCCCTTTTTATTTAATAAATGTCGATAAGAACTTATTATTATAACAAAATAAATTTTAATTTATTATTTTACTTTTTATTCTTTTTAAATCTTTTTTGTTCCTGTTCTAGTTCCTGGCCAATATGTTTTTGTATTATCACCCCTGCTATCGCTGCTATGCTCCTGCCTGAATACTCCCCAGGTAGTTCTCTTAATTGTTCAATGCCCTTTTTTATATCAGGCTTGCCTCCGCTAACATCGTATGATATACTGAGCCTCTTCCTTTGCATATTAACTCTTCCCTAATTATTTTTTGAAATGTCTATATTCTACCTTAACGTACTTTACATCAAACTACTCAAGTGTGCATTGCCTTAATTTAAACAGAGGTGCTTTGCTTTGTCAAGGGATATTTTTCTTAAGGTTTTATTTCTTTCCATTTATAAAAATTCCTCTTGACATCTTCTTTTATCTTCAACTATAATGTAATAAATTCAATTAAAAGAGGAGTATCTTCAAAATGGTAGAAGAAAACAAAGACGCAATCCTCACCATTGACCAAACCGCAGAACTTCTTAAAGTAAGTCCTCGAACCGTTTATGATCTTGTCAGCAAAGAAAGAGCTCCTGGAAAAATTTTTGCTAAAAAAGTCGGCAGATCCTGGCGAATTATGCGCAAGGAAGTCGACAATTACTTATCAGAAGAACCCCAGGGTTTTAACCAAATGACTTTAAATCAAACAGAAGTTATTAAAAAAAGCGGGTAGTTTTCGTTTAAGAATTTATGCTTTAATAGAACAATGGCCAAAGACAAAAATATTGAAAAACAGAAGAACGCTATTAGAGAACAACTCGGTCTTCCCATCGAGGACCTCACCCCCTCCAAAAAATACAAAGACGAAAAAATGGTTACGGTCGAAATCCAAAAAGAATTTGACGTTTTGGGCAAATCTTGGGATAACAAAGTTTTTGTTAAACTTTTTGTAGCCGCCAGAACATCAGGACTTTTAAAAAAGATATCTGACCGAGAATTCAAAACTTTAATTGCTCTTGCCCTTTACATGGACGAAAACGGAGACTGCTATCCTAGCCAGGACCAGGTCGCCCGTGATTTGGGCTGTAGCCGAGTAACAGCAAACCGAAGAATCCAAAGCCTTTTAAGGTTTAGATTTAATGGTGAACCGGTAATAACAGCCATTAGATTAAGAAATAAAGGCGGCACTTGGGAAAATATCCGTTATACTGTTTTACCTGTTGCTCACTTGAAAATTTTTGAGAAATCAAATGAAAAAGAACCTAAAAACGACCATGTATCAAAAACGATACATGGACCATGTGACGATACTGCTACATGGCGAAACCGTCACACTAACTATACCCATACGTTAAACAAGAATCATTTAAATAACGTTAAGAAGAACGCTGTTTTAAAAAAGAAGAAAAGAACTCCGGAAAAGGAATCATTCGCTTCATATATGGCGGAACAATTAAATGATGATCACTCTTTAGGATTTTTTAGAAAAATTGTAGATCTTATGCCAGAAAATTTAATTTTCCAAGCCCTAAGCGAAGTCAAAGATACCCACCTTACCGGAAATATTAAAAAAAGCAAAGCAGCTTTATTTACAACCGTAATCAAAACTAAAGCAATAGAACATAATATAAACTTAGGTATCAAAAAATAGGATCTTAAAAAATGGGAAAAATAATAGCCATAGCAAATCAAAAAGGCGGAGTAGGAAAAACAACAACTACTTTAAACCTGGGCGCCGCCATAGCAGAAAAAGGTAAAAAAGTACTTTTAGTTGATTGTGATCCGCAAGCCTCGTTAACAATTTCCTGTGGCATAGAAATGCAGAAACTTGAAAAATCTTTGTACGACGCCATAATCGAAGAAAACGGCGACGGAGAAAAATTTGTTAAAGGAATAATAATTAGAACAAAAATAAAAAATGTCGATTTATTTCCTTCAAACATCGACCTCTCAACAGCAGAGATTGAATTAATGAATATGTACGACCGGGAAAGGATTTTAAAATCTATCTTAGAGCCGCTAAAAACCTACTACGATTATATTTTAATAGATTGCCCCCCAAGTCTAGGTATTTTAACAATAAACGCTTTAACGGCAGCTGACGAGGTTATTGTCCCAATGGTAACAGACTATCTGGCTTTAAGAGGCGCCGGGATCTTAGTTAATAGGACAATTAAAAAAGTAAAAAAGAAACTTAATCCAAAACTAAAAATTGCTGGGATTTTACCAACAATGCACAAAACAAGGACCCTACATGCAAAAGAAGTTTTAGAAACCCTGCGGGGACATTTTCAAGACTTGGTTTTTGAAACTGTCATTAAAGAAACAGTTAAATTTAAAGAGTCTTCGGTTGACGGAACGCCAATCCTTGAATACGCAAAGAGTTCCGAAGCAGCCGAAGAATATCGCAACCTCGCAAAGGAGGTGATGTCAAATGGCTAAAAAGAAACCAAGTATTTTAGAAAAAGCTGATGATATTTTTAAAGAAGACGAAGAGGAATTATCCGGAGAGCTATTTGACTTCAATGCGGGTAAAGGCATGGTAAGGATTAAAATTGGTCGGCTTGTACCAAACCCAGACCAGCCGAGAAAAACCTTTTTTGAACAGACCATATCGGAACTGGCCGAGTCTATTAAAGAGCATGGGGTTTTAAGTCCAATTCTTGTTAGACCACAAGGGAAAAAGTACGAGATAATAGCCGGAGAAAGGCGCTTTAAGGCCGCCAGGCAAGCCGGTCTAAAAGAGGTACCAGCAATAATAAAGAATGTCTCAAACGGAGACGCAAGAATAATTTCCTTAATAGAAAATATTCAGCGGGAAGACTTAAACGATATCGACCGCGCTTCTGCTTTAAGAGAGCTTAAGGTCAACCTGGGTTTACCATGGGTGAAAATAGCAAAAAAACTCGGGCTAACAAAAAGTAGGATTTTAGATCTTGTTGGTCTTTTGGATCTTCCGGAAGAAATAAAGGAAGATATCCAGAAGAGGAATTTAAATGAAAAACACGGCAGGGCCCTTAGGCAACTATTAAACCGAGCAGAAATTTTACGAGAAGTAGCAAGTTTTATTAAAGAAAATAAACTAACCGGAGATCAATCACTCGGGCTCGTGAGGAAAGTAAAAGGTCAACCTGGGTTGACCCTCCAACAATCTTATGAAAGCTTAAAAGAAGAACCACCCAAAAATAAAAAAGAAATAAGAGAGCCTGCTAAAATGGCTGTTTTTGAAGGAACGCACTTAGTTAAAACATTAACGAAGATAAACTTTAGCAAGATGAAAGTAAACGAGAAAGAAGCTTTAAAAGCAATTCTTCTAGTGATTAAAAACAAAATAGAAGAAATATTAAAGATTTGAACGGGTACAAGATTAGAAAAAACAAGACATTTGAGCTAAGGAGCCCTAATATAAAAGGAGTGATAAAACAACATGAGCATTAAATTAATTGATGATATATTTGGAGAACCAGAAATAAAACATGGATTAAATGTTTTTAGTTCTGTCGAGTTACAGAATTTAAATTTATTAAATAAGGTAAACATATATTGTCGAGAAAAAGACAATGCAATTGTGGTTAAGTGTTTAAAACGAAATAGAGAAATTATTGCAAAGCCAGAGGAAATTGTCCGTCAATTATTTCTTGTGTATATTAGAGATTATTTGAGCTACTCTCTTTCTCAAGTAGATGTTGAGGTCCCTATCCAGATGGGGGCAGACGACTCAAAGAGAGCAGATATTGTTGTATTCACAGATGACACATGTACAAGAAAATATTTGCTTTTTGAAATTAAGAAACCAAATGCCGAAACAGGAGTTGATCAATTACAATCATATTTAAATGCGACTGGTACTTTTTTTGGCGCATGGTCTAACGGAAAAGATATTGTATTTCAGTTACGAGAGGAATCACCGGAAACAAAAGGCGAACCATACAACTATCGTGATATTGCGCGGCTTCCCAAAAAAGGCGAAGCCTTAAATGATGTTTTAAAACCTTTAACTAAAAAAGATTTACGGGCAATTCAAAACCTCAAGGACACTATTAAGCGTCTTGAAGACACTGCTTTGTCGAATGCCGGTGTAAATACTTTTGATGAACTTTTTAAGCTCTTTTTTGCTAAACTCCATGATGAATTTGATCCAAAAAAAACAGACGATTCACCAATGCGTTTCAGGGTACCAAAAGCTGATCCTGATACTGTTTACGATAGAATAGACGGGCTTTTTCAAGAAGCAAAAAATAGACCCGGCTGGCAAGGAATTTTTGACAAAGATGAAGTTCTTAAGTTGAAAGACGATGCGCTTATTTTATGTGCCTCTGCTCTCGAACCCTTAAGATTCCATGACGCAGATTTAGACGTTATAGATTCTGCGTTTGAATATTTAATCAACCCAGAACAAAAAAGTGCAAAAGGCCAATACTTTACACCCCGCATGGTTGTTGATATGGCAGTAAAGATGATAAATCCCCAAGTTGATGAAAGGGTGGTAGATCCTGCTTGTGGATCGGGAGGTTTTCTTATTCACACGATTAAACATATAAGAACAAACCAAAACTGGGAGAAAGAATTTGAAAAAACCTATCGTTATGCCAATGACTATGTATACGCAGTAGATTTTGACGATAAATTAAAAAAAGTTGCAAAAGTAATGATGTTGATTGCTGGGGACGGAAAATCAAATGTTTTTGGAGTAGACTCTTTAGATTTTAGAAAATGGGCAAAATCTGAAGCAGTAGCTAGAATCGGACCATTTAAGAAAGATATTAAAGATGGAAATTTTGATGTTGTCTTAACTAATCCACCTTTTTCAGGAAAAATTACTGGCAAAGAGCAACTATCTATGTATGAATTGTATGAACTTCGGCAATCTGGGGAGTTAATAGAGGAGGAAGAAACAAACAAAAAACCAAAAAGAAGGAAAGTTAATTCAATGAAAAGGGACATACTTTTTATCGAAAGATGTCTACGGTTCTTAAAGCCAGGTGGCCGAATGGCTATTGTGTTGCCACAGGGTAATTTAAATAATATTGGTACTAAGGCGCTTCGTGAGTGGATTATGCAGAAAGCAAGAATACTGGCAGTTGTAGGTTTAGGGGTTCACACTTTTAAACCATTTACAGGGACCAAGACAAGTGTTTTGTTTTTGCAAAAATGGGGTGGAACCGCAGGTAAACAGATTAACGAGTACCCAATTTTTATGGCTACCAGTGAAAGATCCGGGAAGAATAGTTCTGGAGATTATATTGTTTTAACAGATAAAGAAGGGCATTTAATTGATAAAGAAAAAAGAATGTTGGATCCCATGAAAGATAAACCAGTGGTAGATAACGACTTAGACGAAATTGCAGAAGCATTTGAAGATTTTTGTGACAAAGAAGGAATAAAGCTTTATTAATTATGGCAGTATGGCAAATAATTTCAGCAAAAGAACTTTCTTTCGGGCTTCGAATGGATCCTGAATTTTACCAACCAAAATATTTTGAGTTAGAAAAGAATATAAAACCATTTTCTAAAAGCTTAAAAACTGTTGTGGGACATTTGAATACAGGTAAAACTCCTAAATATTATGAAGAAAAGGATACAGTACCAGTTATTAGGTCTGGAGATTTAGACAACTTATTTTTAAACGAATACACTCCTAATTTATTAAGAACATACGAAGAAAATAAAGGAATTAATTTAAGTTTTGGAGATATATTAATATCTGCAATTGGAAGAGGTTCGATTGGTAAAGTTTCCTTGTATGTGGGGAATGGGCTATCTACAACTGTTTCAGAGGTAATTGCTCTACAAGACTTAAAAATTGATAAATATTTTTTAACAGCATTTTTATCATCAAATTATGGTAAGTCTCAAATAGATAGACAAATAACTGGATCTACTGGGCAATTACATCTAATACGACAGTATCTAGAGAATATATTAATTCCTGTTAATTTAAAAACAAAAAAAATTATTAAAGAGTTATATGTATCAGCTCAAAAATCTTTAGATATCGCGTCAACGCTTTATCCTGAAGCTGAAACGGAGCTTTTGAAAAGAATGGAATGGAACAAAATTAATATCAAACATATTCTGCATTATCGCAAGACAAGCGATGATGTTTTAAGTAATGAAAGGATAGATCCTGAATTTTATCAGCCTAAGTTTACAAATCTAATTAAACACCTAAAAACACTTGGCTCAAAAAAAGTCAGAGATTTTTGCTCCATACCTAATAGGGGAGTTCAGCCTCTCTACGACAAAAACGGAAAGATTTTGGTAATAAACAGCAAACACTTAGGGCCAACAGAAATAGATATTCAAACTGTAAAAAAAACAACTCGAGAATTTTATGATGAAGGCACAACTAAAAAAGCTTTATTAAAAAAATATGATGTTTTAATGTATTCCACTGGCGCATATGTTGGTAGAACAAACATTTATTTAGAAGATGCTCTAGGTATTGCTAGCAACCATGTAACAATTATCAGACCAGACAATAAAATTTGTAACCCTGCTTATCTAGCACTGTTCCTGAATTCACCAGCAGGACTCATGCAAACTAACCAACAAGCAAGTGGATCTGCGCAGCGTGAGATTTATCCTCAAGATATAAATAAATATGAAGTTTTTGTCCCCGAAAAGAACGGGAGACCAGATTTAGATTGGCAAAATAAACTAGCCAATAAAATTATTCAATCTTATGAAGCTAAAAGTAAAGCAAGAAAAAACCTCCAAAAGGCAAAAGAACTAATTGAAGATGAAATTAAAAAATTAATTAATTAAAAGCCCATGGACTCATTTAAAGACATCGCTTATCAGATTTTAAAAGAACTAAAGAAGCCACTTCACAGTAAGGAAATAACTAAAATTGCACTAGATAGAGGCTGGCTTAAAACAGCCGGTAAAACTCCGGAAGCCACAATGACCGCTCAGCTTGTTGTTGATATTAACGCAAAAAAAGATAAATCTCGTTTCATTAAAACCGGCCCATCAATTTATGGTTTAAATGAAAAGGTTATTATTCCTGAAAAAATTAAACCTTCAAAAGAAGAAAGGATCTATAAAATTTCTAAAGATGTTTCCTCAAGACAAAAAGGCGATATAGCTGAAGCAAGGATAGCTGAGCTCATAACTCTTTATGGGGACACTACCTTGTCTTGCTACAAACCAATTTCTGATGATGAGGGAATTGATTTAATTGTAAAAGAAAAAGGTAGTTTAAAGACAATGTATATTCAAATTAAAAGTCGTTTTGGTGACAACCCGGACGAAGTTTTTACTGCAACTACCAAAACAAGCGGCATGGTTGATAATTATTCTATGGCCATAGTCTTTTGCTATTTTGATACAGAAGAAGGAGACCTTTGGGATTATTTGTGGTTTGTTGCAGCTCCAGATTTTATAAAGAACGCAAATAAATTAACCGGTGGGAACATGCTCGGTTTTGTTGCTGGGAGGCAGAAAAAAGAATCAAATAAATGGGATAATTATTTGATTGATAAACGCGATCTAGCCAACCAGATAATTGCTCAAATGAAAAGGATTTAATAAACAAGTCTGTCTACCACCCTTGTTTTTCGAAAACCATACCCAAATGGTTTTTCCCGCTAAAATTCTATTCCTTCGGAATTATTCAGGGGGGAAGAATAATACGAAGGCTTTAGATCAGGCTCACTCACAAAACTATCCTCTTTGAAGGATATTTTTGCTCAATACTTCGCACCACTGCTTTAATAATAGCTCTAACATTATCTTTATAGCAGTGGAATTCGCCTGATAGTCAGCCTTCTTAGCGGGTGTCTGGGGCTGGTAAAAAGTTATTTACCGCCCCCGACTAAACCCCATTCCGCCCTTCCGTTTTATTTCCTACGGAAACAAAACCATTCCTTTACAGGAATGAAAATCCTAACGGATTTTTCCAGGAGGGTTCCTTCGCCTGCTTACAGCAGGCTTCAGCGGCCGTTCAGGCTAAAGCCTTCACTAATTGGGTTTAGTCGAGCGCCGCCCGACACCCGCTGGCGCCATCGCGGAATTCCCCCCTGAACCCCCCTTCCGCTTGGCGTTCCTTGCCTGACGGCAAGTCTAGAAAAAAGCAGCGCCTTAAATATTTTTCTTTGTATCAAAAAGACTGCGCTGCTTTTAAAAGATATAATTTCTTATACCGGCAAAAATTTATGGTTTGTTTGATTGTGCTATTTAGTAAAGTTTTATAAAATATTCGGAATGTACGAGTCTTGTCTATGATATAATTATAAATCTTTAAAGAGATATATTTAATTTTAAAAGCTAGGAATTAAATGCATATAAAATCAATAAAAATCGAACGGTTCCGATCTGTAAAACAAGCAAAAATAGAGCCGATGAAATTAAATGTTTTTGTTGGACAAAACAATCATGGAAAAACCAATTTTTTTGAAGCAGCTCAATGGTTCTTTAATGGAACCAAAAAAGGTGAAAGTCTAAAAGATATTCGCTTCGGCAGAAAAGGAAACGACGAAATCCTTGTGGAAATTGAATTTGAAGGAGCTCAAGAAGGCGCAGAGGGAATGAAAAATGAGACTGGCAAAACAAAAATTAAAGGTGTGCTGGATGGATCCGATACTGTTATTGTTAGGAGAACAAGCAAAGATGAAAAGAATAGATCCTTGATAGTTAATGGCAAATTAATCGAAAAACCTCCTACAGGGTTTGACCGCGCTTTGAATGATTTTTTACCAAGATTTGAGTATGTAGACACAAAAAAGTATTTTGAAGACGTAGCCAAGTTCACGAAGAGCGCTCCTGTTGGAATGATGCTTTCAGGCGTACTTACGACAATCTTAGAAACCAGTAAACAATACCAGGATTTTCACCAGAAGTTTGAGGCTCTTTTCGGTAGTGAAGAATCTGACGTTAAAATCGAACTGGACAAGCTTAGTGACAAAGTTAAAATCTACCTAGAGAAACAATTCCCTGATTGCACAAAAGTAAAGTTTGAAGTAGCGCCTCCTGTTTTTGAGGACCTATTGAAGAATTTTGATACAGAAGTAGATGACGGAATAGTAACTCCTGCTTCTGAAAAAGGTGACGGTATGCAGAGAGCGCTAATGCTTGCTATTTTGCAGGCATACGCAGACTTTAGAAAAGAAAATGATGATATAGGAAAAACCTTTATATTTTTTATAGATGAAGCCGAGCTCCACCTACACCCAACAGCCCAGAGAAATTTGAAGAAGGTTCTTTTAGATTTATCATCAAAAGGGGACCAAGTTTTTATTAATACGCATTCATCTGTTTTAGTAGTAGATGAACACGATGACCAAAAAATATTTAAAGTTGAAAAGGTAGAAAAAGAAACACTTATAAGCCCATTAAAAAAATTAGATAAACCAAATGTTATTTATGAACTTTTAGGAGGGAGCCCAGGAGACCTATTGCTGCCGAAGAATTTTTTAATAGTGGAAGGTAAAAGCGAAATAGAATTTTTAACTAGAACAATAGAAAGACATTACTACGATAAGCCCCAAATTCAAATTGTCCAAGCTGGCGGCGATCTTGAACAAATAAAAAGATCCTTAAACAGTATTGAACAGCTTTTTAAACCTCTTGAAAAAAGTATCTATGGCGATAAAGTCGTTATTTTGTGCGATAAGCAAAATAATCAGGCAGAACTCCAACAATTTTTTAATACCCACCCTCAGCTAAAAGGGGATGATAGGTTTATTCAATTGCCAGTTGGTAGCATAGAAGAATATTATCCAGATATTAATGGCTGGAAAAAAAGTAGTAGTGAAGTCAAGGGAATGAATAAAGATAAAAAAATAAAGCTGGCGAAAAGTGTTGGCGAGAACATAGATAAAAACACATTCGAAAATGATATGGTTGAAGTTTTTAAAGCTCTTGAAAAATGCTGGGAGAAATCTTTTTAAAATAGTTAAGGATTAGGTTTTGTTAAAACTAGGAACGGAAATAGAAAACGGAAGCTTCATAACTCTTTCTCCTAACAACAGGAAACAGGGAACCTATGTAGTAGGTGTAAATGGAACTGGAAAAACCGCGCTTTTAATGAATACCGTTTTGTCAGACGCAAAAGCAGGAGATGGCCTGTGTTTTTTAGATCCTCATGGAGACGCGATTGAAACGCTCTTAACCTTGCTTCCGGAAAACCGCAAAAAAGACGTCATACTTTTTGATCCTGCTGATTATGAGAACCCGTTCGGGCTTAATTTATTTGAATGTAAAAATCTTGATAATCCAAAGGAAGTGGACCTGGTATGTTCGGAAATTGTCGGAACATTTAAGAAGCTTTATCGGGATAGCTGGGGACCGAGGCTTGAGGATATATTAAGGCATTCAATTCTACCAGTTCTAAAAACCCCCAATTTAACCTTGCTGGAT
>SDBT01013635.1_pt1 | contig 13015 bp, 17 predicted proteins | sample 2277101 | NCBI WGS metagenome assembly SDBT01 (sample SAMN10404973, study PRJNA504765) | marine sediment metagenome | isolation source: marine sediment core GS10_PC15, 103 cmbsf | place: Arctic Ocean: Southern Knipovich Ridge | collected 2010 | reverse complement strand
CTCGATCTTGACGCTCCTGCTGCTTTGCTTACGGCAGAGTCGGACCATACCATTGAGCCAACCTACACCGCGGACCTCATTCTTTGGAGGATCGCAGCTAACCAGCGTGCAACGTATCGTTGGGTTGCTGCTCCAGACGGTGAACTCATGATTCCCGCTACCGCTGATGCAGGTATCGGTTGGACCACGATTGCTGCCTCTGGAACTCCCAACTGTATCCTTAACGTGCATCACTTCGAGTAAACGGTGTATAAACCACAAGGATACGCTACGCTCACAGAACCTGCATCGTCTCACAGTAATGGGGCGGTGCAGGAATGTGACACGTTCACTTGTGGGCACTGCAACTGTATTGTCCACGTACCCCCCAAAGCTGATCCGTCAGTCGTAGGGGGACTTTGTAAGCAATGTATGACACTTATTTGCCCAACTTGTGTGAATAAGATGGTATGCACCCCTTGGGAAAGACAAATGCAGATCATGGAGGCTAAAGATGCAGCCCGTCGAAGTTACGGGTTATGACTACACAACTCCGACTCTTTAACTCTATTGGGGCTTGTCCTAACTGTAATTCTCACAGTATTATGGGAAGTGACGATTTCAGGACGTGTAATGATTGTGGAAACTCTTGGCCTGTTGAATCTCTACAGGGAGACGACAATTCGACACGAACTTTTCTTTTTATTGCAAGTCTGCTGACAATCACTGTAATCTTTCTATTCATTCTCTAATGGGGGGTACAACAGAATGCCCTCTGTTCGTGTAGTCTGCGAGATTGATAAGGGTCTCCTAGACGAATATCCTTTAAATACTCTCCCGTGGATACCAAATGCGAATGGTATCTGTGGGATGATCGAATCTCCTCCGATGGTGGAGGAGTTCTTCGCTTTGGTCAAGCCGTATTTCAATGGGGCGAGACTCGGAATGAATATGGTCTCGAAAGTTATTAAGGGGCAAGCTATTCAACTTCATTCTGACCGTCATGATGGGGTTTGTAGGACAAGGGTACATATCCCTCTCAAAACGAATGAGGATGCGTATTTCTACACTGGAGGGAGATTCCACCACATGGAACAGGGGAAGGTGTATCTCATCGACCCGAGTGAGGAGCATGGGGTTGTGAACCTCGGAACAGATGATCGTATTCACCTTATCTTTAACATGGTACATTAATGAGTAAGTGGATCATATACTACGATGACGGAGGAACATTCTCGTCTGATGAGGGCTCTCCTGAAGAAGCGCCGTTGGATGGAATTCAGGTGATTGCTGACAAACTTGACGGGCAGCCTCAGTATTTATTCGACAGGGACTTCTATTATTGGACGGGTGATATGTGGGTCCACGGATATCAGAGGGATTTCGAATGCTGGGTCCGCTCTATCGCCAAGCAAATAAAATATGGCGTCGTAACCTCCAAGGAGAATTATGACGGCATCTTGAAGGAGGCGTTAGGTGGCAGTCGAAGTTAGTGGCACCCCGGTAAGTGCGGCGGGCAACCTTAGTTCGGGTGCTTCCCTATCTGTCACGACGGTCACTGGCACCACCATTCTATGCGTGACGTGGCATTCCTCAGACGGTACGGTACTTACTGGAGTCACCTTTGACGGCGACGCGCTTACGTTGGTTTCTTCAACGAGTGATGTCAACGGCGATACTTCTGAAATCTGGTATCGCGAAAATCCAAACATCACAACAGCGAATGTCGTTATCAGTCATTCGGGTGGTATGCACCACTCTGCCTTTAGTGCTATTCAATTCTCCGATGCGGCTGTCCCGAGTGATGGAGATACCAACAGTCCGACAAGTACCACCTCAAGTTCTATAACTGTAAGTAATGTCGTTGCTGATGATTTTGTCCTTGATGCGATAGCTTTACCGGAAGACCCCTCGGCGGGCGACGGCCAGACCAATTTTGCTGATAGAAACTCCGGTGGTAACCATTTTTCCGCCTCGCATCAAGATGGTGCGACGGATGGCGTTATGTCATGGACGTTTTCGTCTGCGACTGGCGGCCATTCAGCTTGTAGAATTCCTCAAGCCGCAGGGGACCCTACAGATCTGGAATTTGCAGGAACTCGGGGTCAAGGGCAACAAGAACCTGTTCGTGAGAAGAATGAAATGGTGGGGTATTGATATGGCAGAATTAACTTTGAAGATTGGTGCTGGAGCTAATTATGTAGACGGTGACATTCTTGCTGCGTTCAATTCTCGCCGCATCCGTTGTGTTCATGCCCAACATATTTGTCATGTGAAGAATGCCGGTGGCGGTATAGGTGCCTTGCGCGATAACGCTCATGTGGCACGAGACTGGTTCGAGCATACGCACCAATATCGCTTCGAGCGTGTGAGCCGGACGGAAATCAAACGCATCTTGCTGTTCGACATGAACGAGGTGCTGTTCGACAACACGCCCAAGCTGGTTGATGGCAAGATGCAGCACATGGACGTGGAGCTGTACGTCAATCGTCGAATGCTGCATAACCTTCATAAGATATTTGGCACGCCTGGGGCGGAAGTTTGGTACGGCGGTAAGACAGACGTGAGCGATACGAAGCTCAGTTTAGTGTGGAATGCCATCGAGACCAAAACCGCGTTCCGAGAGGTGAATTTTCCACTCTGGCCCGCTGGCAGCAAAGACCTGATCTCGCATTTATTCGTAACAGTGGACGACTTCGATGAAGCTGAGGCGAGCGATCTTGTCTCGCCCGAACTTGATTTAACCGATCCTGACAATCCAATCACCGTGAAGAAGCGCAGGCGTCATATCGAGTGGAAGACGGTGATTGACTCGAAAGAGCACACGGATATCGAGGACAAGACCGTGAGCGTCGATCTTCGTGAGACCCTGACGCCGCTTGTGCGTGATGATGTTCTAAAGACCAAAGCAGTGATAATTAACTAATGGCGACAATTACTCAGTCCATCGGTACAGACACCAGGGACCACAGCACTATCACGTTGTGGGAGGCTGATCTTGACGATGACCCTACGTATGACGCCGGTGACGACGCTGTAGGTGAGATGTATGACGATAGTGTATTTGATGAGGAAAGTAGTATTAATGGTGGCAGCACGATTGGGCTGAGTAGTATTAGGCTGACCGTTGCTTCTGCTGAGCGACACGATGGGACTGCGGGCACTGGCGCTCGTGTTGTCATGGGGGGCACGACAACTTCAGTCATCATACGGTTTAATGGAACGATAGAAGATACTACCCTTGAGTGGTTAGAACTTGATTACAATTCACAAAATTGTCGGGGTGCTTTTTCTGCGGGGGATCGTGGGCATTTTATTAAGAATTGTATCGTCCATGATTTAGCTGCTAATGCTAATCTTGCAATAAATATTATTAGTCTTTCTCATTTTGGAACTTCTGGGTCTCCAGATGCTAACGCCTTTAACTGCATTGTTTATGCTATAGATAATATTAACACGGGCACTTCTGCTGAATTGCACGCATTTAGGTCTACCAGTAGAACGGGGAAAATTCTTAATTGTACTGGTCATAATGTCACTTTTGGTGGGGGAGGTAGTGAGACGGGGACAATATTTGAGATTAATAATTCATTGGTGCAGTTTCAAAACTGTATCGGAACGGATGGTGAAACCGCCGATATTGGCGGCACTACAAACGGTACTGAGGATCATAACCTAACATCCGACACCACTGCTACCGGCACTGGATCGCTGACAGAGAAATCAGCAGCCAACCAATTCGTCTCCACCGCACTTGGCTCGGAAGACCTCCACCTCAAGTCAGGCGCGGACGCCATCGACGCAGGTACGGACCTGGGCACGACGCCGAGTGGGGTGGAGATAGATATCGACGATCGTGATCGGGATGCCGAGGGTGACATTTGGGACATGGGCGCACACGAGTTTGTGGCAGTAGTTGTGGTAGCTGCGGCAGGACCCATCCTCCAATTCGATCCTAAGTGGCAAACTCGTTATACGATAGGTTAAAATGGCGAGACGTTGGCAATATCCGAGTTGGGCTGCAAATGATGCAGACGCTTTAACTCGACCGGAAGTTACCACTCCTGATAAGTGGTGGCAAGCGTTCTCTGAGCCTGCTCGCCAACACGCAGGGAAGCTTGCGTTTGCTGCACTCCTTGCCTCTGGTGTCGCAGCGATTGACTCGGATGCGCTTACGCGCCCAGAAGTTACGACACCTGATAAATGGTGGCAGCCACTTAGTGAGCCTGTACTCGCCAAGAAGCCAACTCCCGTTGCCGCGTACCCATCAACTTGGGAGGATACAGACGCGTTAACTAGACCAGAGGTTACGTCACTCGACAAGTGGTTTGCTCCGCTCTCCGAGCCTACTCCTCCAGTTCCAGGTATCGAACAAGCACTTATATCCTCCGGAGGTATCTTCCGCATTGATGTGGGTGATCTTGATATCTCTGCGGAAGAGATGTCTTGGTACAAGAATCTTGAACTACACTTGAATGTCTTTACAAAGAAGTACAACGCAGCTGCCCGTGAACCTGCATCTATCATTGATGTCGATCTGCTAACGCAGCCGGAAGCTACCTCTCTAGATAAGTGGTATGCGCCACTATCTGAATACCTCCATAGAGATAAACGAGTAGACGCTGCACTCTATCCATATTCTTGGATAGATACTGAGCTTCTCACACAACCGGAACAAACTCTCGTCTCCAAGTGGGTCCCACAAACAAATGAGCCGATTAGAACTAAGAAAACACTTCCAACTGCGCTACAAAAAGCCTTCTTCATCGACGCAAAGATAGACTTCGAGGAAGCAGAAGACATTACCGTAGACAAGTGGTATCGCCCCCTCCTCGGTATCATGGGGAAAACAGGACTGTATCTGTCTGGTACAGTCATCGTACCCGAGTTGGCAGAGGCTACAACACTTGACAGGTGGTATCAGCAATTCTCGCAGCCGCTCCTCGTCAAAGAGCCGATAAACGTTTCGTTCGGTGAGTTTAGTACTGAAACCGATCTGGAGGAGGCAGCTCCTCCTCTAGATACTTGGTATAAATCACTATCTGAGCCTCTTAGGATCAAGCCTCGTGCATCTGAGTTCCCGACACATACGAATGATACAGAAGGACTGACACAGCCAGAAGTAACCTCTCTTGATAAGTGGTACTCCACCCTCTCTGAGCCTCTAAGGGTCCAAAAACCTCTTGGAATTGGGGCCTATCCGAGTTTTGTTTATGAAGGTGAACCAGCTGACGTCGATCCCACCGCGGAGTTCCTCGGTTGGTATGTTCCCCTTGACGAACCAGTTCTCGTCAAATCAAGAGCCTCTGACTTCCCGAGCTTTGTCACAGATGACAAGGGACTCGGTGATGCGGAGAATATCACGCTTGACAAATGGTATGCTCCGTTATCTGAATATCTCCATGACAGGGCACGATCTGATGCGGCTCTCCTCTCCGGTAACAATTATGAAGGTGAACCTACAGATTTTGATCCAACAGCAGAATTCCTCGGGTGGTATCGTCCTCTAGAGCAATTCCTACACAAAGACAAACGAGTTGATGCTGCGCTCTATCCATATTTCTGGATGGATACGGATGCGCTCACAAGACCCGAAGTTACAAGCCTAGATAAATGGTGGAGTCCGCTATCTGAATTCCTGTACAGGGTTAAGAGGTCTGCCGCTGCTCTAGAACCGGCATCAATCATAGACTCTGATCTGCTTACGAGGCCTGAGGAAACTCTCGTATCTAAGTGGGTGCCGGAGACGAATGAGCCTGTCAGAGTCAAAGCCAGACTCTTAACTGCACTCCAGCAAGCTTTCTTCATTGATGCAGATATTGCTGAAGTTCCTCCTGCGGAAGAAATCACTCTAGACAAGTGGTATCAACCGCACTCAGAGCCGGTTAGGGTTAAATCGCGAGCATCTGATTTCCCGGAATACACGAACGATACAGAAGGGCTTACGCAGCCGGAAGTCACGTCACTTGATAGATGGTGGCAACCACTATCTGAGTTCATCCATACCACAAAGAGGTCTGCTGCGGCGCTTGAGCCCGCCTCAACCATCGACACGGAGCAGTTAATCCTCCCGGAAGAGACGCTCGTTTCAAAATGGGTGCCTCAGACGAACGAGCCAGTTAGGGTCAAGAAAGGACTTCTAACCGCACTCCAAAGAGCTTTCTTCGCAGATGAAGACCTCGCAGATGTACCACCTGCGGAAGAGATCACCCTCGACAAGTATTGGCAGCCTCTAGGTGAGCCAGTACGGGTTAAGTCTCGCGCTAGTGACTTCCCAGCGCACGCGATTGATACTGAGGGACTCACACTTCCAGAGGTTACTTCGCTCGATAAATGGTTCGCACCGTTCTCAGAACCTGTTCGTGTGCAGCCCACAAGCCTCGCGGGGCTCCTCTCCGGTGCAGTTTATGAAGGTAATCCGAGTGATGTAGAACCCCTTGCAGAGACTCTCGCATGGTACACTCCACTCAGTGAGCCGGTTCTGGTCAAGGCTCGTACGAGTGAGTTCCCGGCATCATTCGTTGACTCTGATGCGTTGACGGATGCGGAAGCCACTACAATTGACAGGTGGTGGAGAGAGCTTTCTGAGCCAGTTCGTGTCAAGGCAAGGTTCCACGAGGCACTCCAACGCCACGCCATCCTCGATCCGTTTGGTGTGGAGGTTATCACCCTTGATAAGTGGTACGCTCCCCTTGGTGAACCAGTCCTAACCAAAGCTCCTCTCCCAATCGGAGCAGTTCCACATGTCTCCTTCGATGTTGGAGTTCTTGCTCCAATCTTCCCCGATTGGTTTGTACCGCTTTCCACTCCGTTCTTCGTAATCGACCCGACAACTCCGCTGAAAGCCTACCTCTTCATCGACCCTGTGGCGCTTACCCTTGCTGAAAACATCACAATTGATAAATGGTATGTTCCTCTAGAGGAACCTGTTAGGATAGGTGATCGTTTGGTGGTGCCGTTCAGACTCCCGGCATCTGTAGGATTCAAGCTCCCGATCACGGCAGTCGTACCAGTCAAAACCTTTATCTCGAAAGAAGGGGATCAGACACATCTAAGTCTCGAAGCGGATATGACACACATCTCTCTCGAAGACGATCAGACAAAAGATAGCAAGAGGTGCTAACATGACAGGACAAACGATAGTTAACCTCGGCGTGTTTGCAAAGGGAGAGATTCCTGAGACTCTACAAATCACGATCCAGGACGCAGATGGGGTAGCTATCAACCTCACAGGAATGACTGCAGAATTCGAGATCGTGGCTGTGAGGCAGGTGGTAGCTGGACTAGGAGCAGGGACACCCTCGATTCCGACACCCCTGAGTGGAATCACGCAATATGTTTGGGTGGTGGCGGACTTCAATACTGTGGGCACCTTCCGAGGACAGATGTGGGTGGGGGACGCTTTGTCCCTCAAAATCGCATCGAGTGTTTACCAGTACGAAGTCGAAGAAATCACAACAGCGCCGAGTGTATAATCATGGCTAGAGTAGAACCCCACGAAGTTAAAGAGATCATCGAGACGGCGCGAGTAGATATTGAAGCATTCATCACCGCTTCAAACTCTCTCGTGACAGATGTGTTAGGAGGAGAAGGGCTGGGAACTGTCCGACTTAAAGAGATTGAGAGATGGCTCGCTGCTCACTTCCTATCACATGCGGGGACGGATAAGACGGTTGGGCAAGTCGTCGAGGAACAAATTGGGGACACGCGGAGGAGGTTTTCTGATGGTCAAGCCGCCTTTGGAAAGCTTGACTCTACGAGGTATGGTAAGATGGCTCTCCTGCTTGACACGACAGGAAAGTTGGCAGGGTTGGGTAGGACGAGAGCGCAGTTTAGGGTGATTGCGCCATGAGCTATTGGAAAATACCCGAGATCTGGAAAGGGGAGACAGTCATTATCCTTGGAGGGGGTCCAAGTCTAGCGCAGGTAGACCTCAAACTTGTGAAGCAATGCAAGGTAATTGCAGTTAACGATGCGTATAAACTCGGTCAATGGAATTGCTGCTACTTCAAAGATAACAACTGGTACTACCAGGATGCGTTCAAAGACCATCCTGAGGCAGGTCACAACGGGAAGCACCTCAAGTATTTCAAGGGACTGAAAATCACTTCTGATGAAAAGCTCGTAGACGAACCGGATATCAAGGTCCTCAAACGAGGAAGACGAAATCACCTCGAACTCGACAGAGAATTCATCACACATTGTAGTCATGCTGGGGCGGAGGCCCTTGCACTTGCTATCATGTTGGGGGGCAACACAATATTGTTGGTGGGTTTCGACATGAAACCAGTGAAAGGTAAGCACAACTGGCACGACAACCATACTCGTAAGATGCCAGATGACATTTACCAGTTCCAATTCCTAGACCCTTTCAAAACTCTCTCCATCGGTGCTAAGAATCTCGGAGTAGAGATAATTAACTGTACAATCGGTTCAGCATTGGGTATATTCCCTATAGTACCTATGGAAGAGGTTCTAAATGCTGACCGTCGTATGCGTGCTTAAATCAGGTGGAGATTTCGATGAGGATTATGTGCTTGCCCTGCGGGATGGGGTGGAGAAACATTTAACGATTCCTCACAAATTCATCTGTTACACCGATAAACCAATCAGACATGTAGCGAATCGACTGCTCACCGAAGGCCTCGACGGCTGGTTCGCCAAGTTCGAGGTGTTCAAAGAGACAGGACCGGCGTTGTATCTTGATCTTGATACGGTCGTGACAGGAGAGATTGATACTCTCGGGAGAGATATAGAAGAGGGTGGAGAAACTTTCTGGATGTTAGAGGCATTCAATCCATCGAGAAAATGGGCCTCGGGTATTATGGCATGGAAGGGGAATTGGGGCTGGTTAGTTCAGCACTGCAAGAGATATGCAGGATTGTATTTCACAGATCAGGAGTGTATTGCGAAGGCTTTGAAGGAAGAGCTGATGATTCCGAGATTGATAAGGAGGAGTTATTATCACATTTATAGTTACAAGCATCATTGTTTGAAAGGGCTGCCAGAGGGGGCGAAGATCGTCTGCTTTCATGGGAAACCGAGACCGAAGGAAGTGAGGGAGACATGGGTGAAGATGTAACAAACAGTTTGACGGTCCCAACACCGTTCTATATCTGGACGGGGCCACTTGAGCAATTTGTACTAGGGATGTTGGCACTTGGTACACCCGTAGAGACATTGCTAGTCGGTGCATTCAACGATACTGGACGTGGCGCTCAGCGCGACATGGACTTAACCCTCCATCGTGATGGGGAGCACGATGCCCAGCTCGCTGCGGATCAGGGGGGGATGTATGTTGAGCATCCTGGCGGAGTGGATTACGTCGGATTCTACTGTATTACCGATAATCCCAAGTGTGTCACCTGCATACAGATGGATGATAGTCACAAAGTGCAGGAAATTATCCTAAAAAGTGGGCAGGCACTTATCTTTGACAACAGACTCATGCGACATGGGCGTAAGGGTCCAGTCGGCGAGCGGATTCTGTTCCGACTGTGGATTCAAGCCACTGAGACTGGCTCTGGTGTAAGAGGAAGCAAATGACCAACGAATACTCAACAATTAAAGCGCGTTTAACAAGAGACTACTCAACTTTATGGTTCGAGTATGAGAAAGGTCGAACTGGTACATACACCGATCGAGTTGTGGATGGTAAAGTCCTCTTTCTCTTTGATGGATATGAAGAGGCAAAACTTAGAAATAAGAAGTTGTGGTTGGAAGAGGGGGAAGGTCATAATATAGTGCCTTGGCATGCTGAAATACCAATTGATCTTCTTGAAAGGATTACGTGATGACAGACGAATACTCAACAATTAAAGCTGCCTGGCATCTTGATAAGATACAACGACTTCGTGATGGCCTCCAAATCATCCCGAGTCATGTGCAGCTTATCATATCTGACTTGTGTAATCAGAACTGCCACTTTTGCGCCTACCGCATGGATGGAGGGTTCTCGACAGAGCAGTTCGGGGAGATGAAGGGAGGGATACTCGTTAAGAATCCGAACCGCCGCATACCAGAAGAGAAAGCAATAGAGATTCTCAACGACTGTGCAGATGTGGGGGTGAAAGCGATCCAGTTCACTGGTGGGGGAGAACCCACCGCGCATCCGAAGCATATTGATATCTTCAAACATGCACATTGGAGGGGTCTCAAAACAGGACTTGTCACGAATGGTCTCATCATGAGGGATTTCGGAGTCCTCGCTAACATGGACTGGGTGAGGGTTAGTCTTGATGCTGGTAAGGGTGAGTCGTATGAGAAAATCAGAGAGAGTAAAGGCTTCGATAAGGTTCTGTCAAACATTAGAACCCTCGTGGGTGTTGGTACTCCTTGCGTTATTGGTATTGGCTTTGTCGTGACGAGGGAAAACAATAAAGAGATTGCTACCGCTTGTAAAATTGCGAGAGATCTTGGAGTGAGATACATCCGTATTTCTGCAATGTTCTCAGAGGAGGGAAGCAAATATTATCGTGGACTGGGAGCACCTATCAGAATAAGCATAAGAGAGGGGAAAGAGTTTGAGACTGACTCTTTCAAAGTTGTTGATCTCTTCTCTCGGAGAATGAGTGACCTTGACCAAGGGAGTCCGAAGCATGAGTTCTGCGGGTATCAGAACTTCACTGTGTATATCGGAGGGGACCAGAAGGTTTACAGATGCTGCACGACGAGTTATACGAAGCATGGGGAAGTGGGAGACCTGTCGAAGAGCACATTCAAGGAATGGCTTATCTCTTGGGAGAAGAAAGAGGCGTATGAAAAGTTCGATGCGAGATCGTGTCATCATTGTCAGTTCCACGCTCAGAATGAGGTAATTAACTATCTCGTGAGTGAGCCTACTCATGTGGATTTTGTATGAAACTCGTCGTCATCACTCCCGTCGGTCCAGGTCACGAGAGCATTCTCCCTCTCGCGGCACTATCTGTGTTACATCTGGAGTATCACGAGTTCACCGAGATTCAACACGTTATTGTGAACGACACGAAAGGGGAGCTTGGTCGTAGCAAAGCACGAAACCTCGGTATGATTGATGCGGATTGGTATTTCTTCCTCGACGCAGATGATGTCATGATGCCTTACGCTCCGAGATTCGTGAAAGTACAAGCCGACGCTATATTCGGAGCAGTACAGGTGGATGGCAGAGTTCCCGCGATTAACAAGTGGCCCTGTACAAGGAAAGAACTTTTCGAGTATGGAGGGCGAGGAACTCTTTGCATGGGTTTCTTTGTCAAGGCGGAAGTAGCACACGACCTGAAGTTTGATGAGACTCTAGACCAAGGAGAGGATTTCGACTTCTACATGCGACTCCCGAATTTCTACAAAGTTAAACCCCCACTCGTCTCGATAAACAGTAAGATAAAGTCTGCTGTGGGACCTCGTGGTTATGAAGAACTTAACTGGCGCGAGACATGTCAAGCAGTAGTGGAGAGATATAGAAAGGACTGAACTATGACAGATATCCAAGCTAGAGCCCATATCCTCGATCAAATGTGGGTCAGTGCTGAGGAAGAATGTGAGTTTTGGAAAGCAGAGGCCAAACGAGCTTTCGAGTGTGGTTATCAAGGTGGTTTGGAGTTTGCTCTAGCAGTCTGCGATGAACAAAATGCTGACGTGTCGCATGTGCACAAACGGTGCATCGCTGCGCGAAAGACACAATTGTAGAGATACAAGAAATGAAATCTAACCTCGATTGCTGGAAAACCATGCAAGAGCGGGAGTATTTCGAGAAGCATCCGAGATATATGGGTTTACTCGCTTTTGGAGAAGAGACAGTTTCAGCAATTGAACAGTTCACAAAGCTTGATCCAGAAGATAATGTGATTGTGCTTGGTTGTGGTTATGGGAGGGAGTGTATCCAAATAGCTCCATTCGTTAAGCGAGTTTATGGTCTTGATGTGAGCTACACAATTATAAAGAAAGCTCTAGCATTTACTCGCAAACAGGGGATGGAAAACTTCGTGGGAGTTACTGTCGATACTTGGGAACGAGACATTTCAGGAGGAATTAACCTAATCTATTCAATGGCAGTTATGCAACACCTCACGAGGGATTTGGTTCTGGATTATTTCAAGCGATTACCAAAGAAGTTAGCTCCTAAGGGCATGATGATTATTCAATTCTTGGAGAAATTCACTGACATCTACCATGATGCAGATGTTAGGGTGTATGAACCTCAAGTGAGTTGGACTGAGGTGGAAATACGGGAGATGGCTGCTGCTTGTGGACTTGTAGTAGAGGTGAAGACTATCAAGGCCACGAAAATAGCTAACTGGCATTGGTGTTGTTTCAAGAGGGAGGCCCATGACGCTCCAATCTGAAATAGATGCGATTGAGTATCCTCCGTCGCATACATATGAACTTAAAGGGTTGGTCCCTACAGGTCGTCTCCTCGCGAGGGTAGAGGTTATAGAGCGGGAGTTTCCTCGTTTCTTTAAGATGGGAAGTCTACTCGATGTAGGTTGCAACAAAGGTTTTTTCTCTTTGTATCATACAGGGGCAGTCGTAGGTATTGACATAGTTAAGGACTATGTGGAGCTTTGCAAGAAACTAAATTCTAAAGGAGATAGAGAATTCCACACAGTATCCTTCGGAAATTACAAGACTGATCTTGTTTTTGAGAAGGTGTTCATAGGCAACGGGCATCATTATCCCTTTATCGAGGCGTATGGGTGGAGTTTCATCGAGAAACTTGGTAATCTCGTAGTCACTGGAGGATTTGTACTCCTCGAAGGACCGACAGGGATGGAGAGTAAGGACACACGAGATTGTATTCCAGAGGAGCTTTCGAGCGAGTTCACACAAGAGAAACTAATAGAAGCATTTGATTCCCTCTTCATCCTTCGGAAGATTGTGCCTTCACCACTCACTGATAGGTATTTCCTTCTTTTCGAGAAGCGAAGTGCAGATGATGTATTTGAAAAATACTTGAAGACAGTTTATCATATGATATCTTTCTGTACGCTTCCATCAGATTCAATCGTGGAAATTGGTATTCGCCATGACAGAGGCATTTTTGGTCGAGCAATTCTTCCAC
>SDBT01013634.1_pt1 | contig 13016 bp, 17 predicted proteins | sample 2277101 | NCBI WGS metagenome assembly SDBT01 (sample SAMN10404973, study PRJNA504765) | marine sediment metagenome | isolation source: marine sediment core GS10_PC15, 103 cmbsf | place: Arctic Ocean: Southern Knipovich Ridge | collected 2010 | reverse complement strand
TAAAATTTTGTACAACATTTAAGGAAATGGCAATAATAAAATTATTTTTAGCCAAGGAATGGGTTCTTGAATAGGTGGATGGATACCGTAGATTGAATTTTTTAATAATTCCGTGGAATATCAAATATGTGTATTTGACAATAGAGAAATCGGACGAAGTACATCTTCACAGTTAGAAAGAATGACAACATTTTTATTAGCAAAAGATACTCAAAAAGTAGTTGAACACTTACAATGGTCAAAGTTTCACGTTGTGGGTTTAAGTATGGGTGGAATGATTGCCCAAGAATTTTCATTATTAGTATTGGATAAAATGGAATCATTGACATTGGTTTCAACTCACAGTGGTGGTTGGGGTGTAATTCCTCCGACGACATGTATTACCAATGTACTTAGTAATTTTGGGCAAACAGATATGTTAAATTTATCAAATATGTTTTCTAAGGATTTTTTATCAAATCCTGATAATTATCAAAAGGCGAAAGAATTGTATCAAAGAAAAATAGAATATGATGGTTTGCCTTCAGTTAGAACTATTTTGAACCAATTATTATGTGTCAACAGCCATTACGTATCTGAATCCAGATTGCACCTTGTAAGGGATTCGAAAGTACCAGTTTGGGTGTGTTGTGGTACAAGTGATAGTTTAATTAGACCTCAGAATTCAATAATTTTAATGGATATATTGAAGCCCGTGAAATCGACTATCTTTGTAGGAGTGGGTCATTGTCCAAATTTCGAAATAGCTGATCAATTCAATCGTGAATTGCTAGATTTTGTAAGTAAAAAAAATTGAATAAAAAATTAATATTATAATAATATATTAATAAATGCAAAACTTAATAGAGGATGTAACAATTTATATGTTTAACTTTGTTCCCGATAGAGATTTACTAAATGGTGTGCAATTAGTAAATAAAACATTTTACAAATACGTGATGATTTATTTTTGCAAAAAATATGCCAATAAAAATTATTTGCAACCATATTATCCGCAAATTTTTCCGGAACAATCATATGCTATTCAGCAGCTTGAAAAAATCAGATCCGAAACTACGGATCAAAGGTATGTGGTAATCTATAAATCGCCAATGGGCACGGGAAAAACGGCAGTTGCTTTACATCAAGCAATAAGTTCACCAATTCCAACTTTGATATTAGTAAATACGCGAATTCTCAGTACTTGGTTAGATGAAATTAAAAGATATAATTTGTATGATAATTCAGTCGCAAAATCGCAAGTTTTATTTGTTCATTCTGCAATTAATGCAGTCCACACGAATTATGCCAAAACGAATCAATCCCTAACTCACAAGATTATTGTTACGACTCAGTATTATCAACAAATAGTAACCAGTCGTATTCGTACAAAGTATAATCTAATCATTGATGAGGCACATCTATTCAAATATTATTGGGGACTGAGAAGTAATCAAAATATTATAGAACATTTATTAATTTCTGCATCTCCGATAAGTGATACTTATCTTAAATATCCGACTTATCCAGTCATTTGCAAGAATTTCAATTTGAATAAAGAATTAGTTTGGGATCGTGTTAATGTGGATAAATTGGGAGGCAAATATGCGGTATTAAATTTTCAATATCTATCAACGAAGGATTATTTTCTCAAACAAGAGAGTTTAACCAAACTAGTGACCAAATTGTCGACAAAACAATATGAGAGAATTGTTATCTTCTCAAGCGCAACCTTGGAGTTCATTAGGAATATGGTTAAACGAATGAAGAATAAAGTTGCTGATTATTATTTGCTGGCATTCAGTAATAAAGCCAAAACGCACATGGATATCTTTAGAAGCAAAAGATGTGTCGTTTTATGTAACTATCTGACAGCAATCGAAGGAGTTAATTTTAGTGAAGCTGATTGTGCTATCTTATATGACTTTAATAATAATAGTCCTGAAAAGGCTAGGCAAAGCATTGGTCGTATCAAAAGGAAAAATAATACGAATCTAAATATTGATATTTTTTTCGTTATCAATAAAAATTATGATGTCGAATATATTAAAAGTCGTTTGAATCAGATATATGCAATGAATCATCGAATAGCATCGATGTATAAGAAATCGGAATCTTCTATTCGAACAATTTTGCAGAATTTGAAGGAAACTGGATATGATCCGAAACAACTGACAGATACTGAAATGCTGATATTATTTTCCAATGGAGAATATCGTTTTGATGATTATGAATTTAAAAAGGAGATCAAAATGGATTTGAAAGAGTTAATAAGTCTTAGTTATTTTCATTAGTTATAAAATATGGAAGAATTAATCGAATCTCAAATTTTTTGCATTAAAGATTTTTTCAAACCGGTAGACAGAATGAAATTTATCAGTTTAATCAACAATCTTTTTACCAATCAATCCAATCGTGATTTTTTAACCAGATCAATAGAACATCCTGATATCCAAAACATCTTGAAAATAAAATTGGAAAAATATTTTCCTCAAGTTATTATCGCTAATAAATTAGCATTGACAGTATATGTTCCTGAAGGAGAAATGTTATTACATCAAGATCACAAATACAGTCCAAATATCACGCACACCTTTAATATTTATTTGAACGATGATTATCAAAATGGAGAAATAATTTTTAATCTCCCTAATGGCACCGAATTAAAATACAAACCCAAGGCTGGAGATGCAATTATTTTCGATATTAGACTATCACATTTGGGTAATCAGGTAAAAGACAGAAATAAATATTTAGTAGGAACACAAATTTGCGTCTAACCCGGGAATATAAATTCTCTATAGGAGTTATATGGAATTAGGGCAATTGCCGAGAGATATGATATATGAAATTTCCAAATATTTGGATAATGATGATTGGGGATCTTTAGGACAATGTAATAAACAACTAAAAAGTGGAATAGATAATCAAAGGGGAAGACGTTATCAAATTTATGTGAAAGAGGAAAGTGAATTTGCAGATCAATTATTTAGGGGAATTGGTGGATCCTCCGGATCCGGAGGATGCCGAGGGGCGTTATCATCAATCGTATGCAATAACGCATCTTCACCCACAAACTTTTATTATCCGTGTGAAGATAAAAATCTATATTATTCAGATGCTCAATATACATATTATGATTGTGTAAGTTGGACGAATCATAAAACTCAATATGATTTTAATATTGCACGCAATGGCGATTTTTTAGAAAAAGCATATTTATACGTAAAAAACAAAGAGCCGTTTCGATTGAAAGATATTGAAAGTATTCAATTGACAATGGGTGGAACAGAAATAGATAGTTTTAAAGGTGATTTATTGGAATATTATTTGCAACTTTATCATCCAGATCAATATCAAAAATTTAATCAACCAGTAATGCGAAATCTTTATTTAATTCCATTAAATTTTTATTTTCATGAATTTCGGCGTATTCCAATCAAATTGATATCAATGCCATTTCACGAAGTAAGAATAAGAGTAAAATTGAAACGAGAAGTTGAAGAATTGAAGTTAATGCTTAGTTATGTATTTCTTGATACTGAGGAAAGGAGACATAATGCACACCAATCTACAGAAATGTTAATTGAACAACACAATCAATATCTAGCTCATAATTTTATAAATCGTGATTATATTAGAATACCGGTATGGGGTATATCTAAACAGGTTTGGCAAATTTTAATAGTAGTTGAAAATGAAAATGGGAAAAAAATATCAATAAAAAATGCTGATTTAGAGATGGAAGGTACTATTTTAAAAAGCACGAATGAAATTTTTAATATGATGGACAAAGATAGATTGGGTATTCCGATTAAAGAAACCCAGCATTTATATTTGATGAATTTTAGATTTTCTGCGAATGAAACACGTGGATTTCATACATTTGGACGGCAAAATTATGTCATGAATATTTATTTGAAACGTCCAACTACAGGTGAAGTGAAAGTATGGTTTTTTAATTATAATAAACTTCGTGTTACGAGTGGTATGGCTGGTTTAGTCTGTGAATAAAAAAATGAATCAAAATATTTATCTAAAATAATTTAATGGCACAAATACCGAATGAAATAGCGAAACAAATTATGGAGTATGTGGAGATGGATTATTTTGAAAAAAAAGAAAAAGCTGAAAAATGGCTAAATAAAGATCATCCAGAATATTTACAAATCTATAATGATATCTTTGTGGCCAAATGTATTATGGCAAAACATTTTAATTCCAATGAATTTGGCAAAACAGATCATGTTTTAAAAATAGCGAAAATGATTCAAGGAGAGCGTCGTCATCGAGAAGCATCCGCCATCAAAAAAAGTGCCATGCCGACTCCTGGTTATGGTGTCTCATCATACCATAGAGGTAGTCCCAATGGTTTTTATAAAAAGTATAACTCAAGACGCACCGAGACGCGTGTTTTGTTTCCACACGAGGAACTGTGTTCTTCACAGAACGAACAGTAGAGACCACGAGATCCTTCTGGAAAAACTCCTCCTTCTACAAAATTATTGGTAGAATGATTTATAAGTGTTTTGTTACTAGTTATCTAGCGCAAGAGCTTTTTTCTTCGCACGCCAGATGGACGTGTCTTACTTCCAAACGTAGAAGTTTGTTTCGCAGTAAGAACACAGCAGACTGTGGGAACCTGCTGGTTTGTGAGAAAAGTGTTCGTCAGGGAAGTCCAAGTACTTCCATCCATTGTTGGCATCAAAGTACTCTAAGAGTTCTTTAGGCCAGAACTGTTGGTGCAGACGTTGACAAGCACGTGGACAACGAGGAACCTGTTCATCAGTCCACTCATCAAAGTCGTTAGTCGCATCGTGCCAACCCTTCACGACTTGGTATTCCCAAGGTTTTGTCTCTTGGTAGTCTTGTGTGTACTGCAGTGTAGAGTAAGTTACTTGTAGGACGGGGTATCCACACATGGAAGAGTATGTTTCTTCTACTATTGTGTCAAACACTATCTCCACGATAGTTTGGAAACTCGACCCGCAACAACACTTAAGGTGTAGTTTTTGGGTTAGTGTCTCGCCTTCCCCCCACATCTGATGAAGGCCACCCATCAGGTGAAAGGCTTGAGCAAAAAGACACTGATCATTAACATGATCATGTGTAGTGAACTCTTGGTCGGAGAGAGCTTCCATGATCTGGTTATTATGATTATAAACTGATAGAGCAATTTACCCATCATTTTTTTATGCTATAAAAAATTGAAAAATAAAAACTATTACCAAGAAGTATTACAAACATGACTGATTTTAACGATGTATTTGCAAACTTTTTATCAACGCTTACCAACCAACAACCGGATGAAGCCTTAATGGCGATTAACGAATGGCTACCGAATCAGAAACAGTATTTAGAAGAAACCAAAGTCAAACAGTCGGAGGAGGTGAAAGAACGTAGTATTGTATCATTAGCGGGTCGTTTTCCAATTATTTTACACGAAAAGGAATTACATGGTTACAAGAAACCTAAATTTGAACACGAAGAATATATCAAGTATTTGAAAACCCTAGGAAAATCATATCAATATTTGCCTAATCCGAATTGCAAAATTGCTGAAGCCAAGGATGTAATCCCAGATTTTGATTCCAATTGGATTATTTTTGAGAAAGAACAAGTTAAAGAATTTATTCTCAGCCGAGATCAAACAGGCTATGATTTCTATGGTTGTACTTATGGATTACTTCAGAAAGCAGTAACTAAAAGCGAAGCATTTCTATCAACGATAACATTTTATTTTAATAGTATTGTTACCAATAATTTTCCTTTGGGAGAATCATGGTGTACAGCTTGTGTCAAAGCTGTTTTCAAAGGCGGAGATCAGACGGATCCTGCAAGATTTCGACCCCTTGTTGTGCTCCCTTTATTAGTGCGTGTTGTGGATGGAATTTTATCAAGAAAGATCCACAATATGTGTTTAGTCAGTGATGAACTGGTTAATAAAAAAATTCAAAAGGCTATTATTAAAAACAGTAGTGGACTTTGGGAAAATACTTACAAAGTTAACCGAAAAATCTTGGAGGAATTAGTGGTTAAGAAATCCAAGAAAATGTTTTTATTTTTGGATTTAAAAAACGCTTTTGGAAGTGTTAATTATGGAATTATGGAGAAAATCTTGGAAAGGAAGAATTTTTCTCCACAATTGACTCAATATTTTCGTAGATATTACACCTTGGTCGTGGGTACCTACAAAAAACAAAGATTTGTATGGAACAATGGATTACTCCAAGGTTCCGCTCTGTCGAATATTTTATTTTTGATTTATATCGACACTGTTATCCGTAATGTGTTTGAGGATTTTAAATCGCTAAACTTAGACAGTGAGATGGAACAAAATGCCTTTGCATTTGTGGATGATCTTTGTCTTGAACTGGAGAGAGATGAGAAAGACAAAGATCGTTTTGAATTATTTGAATTGATACTTTCCCTATACAATTTGGAATTGAATCATCAAAAAACCTATTTTTTGACAGCAGATCCGGAGGAAAAGGAGATCCAATTTGGTCACTATACAATTAAAAGAGTGAAACCAGAATTTCAATATCTTGGATCATATTTATATTATTATCAGAGTGAAATGATGGATATTATTTACAACAAAGTAAAAAAGGCTTTGATTACAATTGAATCATTTCCGATTGATTCGGAAATCAAGAATTATTTATTTTACCAGACATTATTTCTACGGTTAAGCCGACATATTGAATGTTATTATTTATTGAATGGAATGACCCCAGAACTGGATAAGTTACTGGCGCTGGAAAGGTATTTTGTATACCGATTTGGTATCAAAGGCATCGATTTTTCAGAAAAAGCCCGAAATTATTTGTACAGCAAGGGGATGTATAAAGTGGAAAGGATGAATCAAATCACTGATACCAAAGTACACGATATTACGGAAGAATTGAAACAGAAATATCAAGTCTCTTCGATTTATACTCAAAAGGAGGTGGAATATTCAAAAATGTTTTTAATAAATCGTCCGACCATGGAGAATATGAAATTAGCATTGAAAAGCCTCCGAGATATAGATACGATTCCCAAAGAGCATTTTAAGAAAGTTACTCATAGTTTCTATGGTAATAATTTTGTGGAATTGATTAATTAAAAAATTGAATTATAATTTTATCCTATTTTATAACCAAGGAATGTCGCTGGAATTGCTATTTCAGTCAAAAGTATTTAAAGAAGCGCAATTTAGATGTTGGCGCGAGAGAGATAACTCTAATGGATTTACAAAGGGATTTACGATTCTGATGCACCTAGTAATGCATACGAAAGAATATCCGGAATTGAATGATTTAATTCCAAAATATAAAGATCAACTTGAAGAAGAAAATGAGGGAGGAATAACAGCATTGATGTTAGCTTCATTATGGTCCGGAGAACACAGTTCAGAAGAGACAGTACAAATTTTACTTGATCTTGGAGCTAAGATAGATCATCTAAAATCAAATAATTGGACTGCATTTTTCTTCTCAACAAGAAATTCTGGTAAAGCTAGTACGGAAGGAACAGTAAAAATATTATTGAAACATGGAACTGATATGAATATGCAATCTAATGACGGTGACACACCTCTGATGATAGCAATCGATTTCCAAAAAAAAAAAAAACATATTGATTATAGTACCGAAGGAACAATTAAAATACTATTAGAAGCAGGAGTGGACCTAAATATTCCAGATCATGCAGGTCGGACAGCTTTGATACGTGCTATTTTAAATAATGTTGTGTCGAAAGAAATAATAATGAATTTACTTGAAAGAGGCGCGGATCCAACTTTGAGTGATAATGGTAATATGAATGCATTGATGCATGCAAGCCATCAGAATAATGAGAATAAATTGGAAATCATTAAATTGTTATTGAAGCATAATCTTAATATTAATCAACAATCTATACATGGAAATAGTGCTTTAATATTTGCGAGCACTCATTCAGGAGAAAAAACTAAAATCTTATTGGAAGCAGGTGCAGATATTGATCTGGAGAATGATGAAAATCGAACTGCTTTAAATGTGGCAATTACAAATAGTAGTATCGAATCGATAAAACATCTTTTGAATAGATGTACTAAAAAAAGTCAGATTAGATTAAATGAAGTAAAAGATGAATCAATTCATAATATGATTACCAACCATCATTTTCCGATCAAAAGAAATAATTATGAGATCCAGAATAAACGGATCCAAAACAATATGATTTGTTTGAATTGGATCAATAAGAAAAATAGTAATATTTTTCCTTCTGATATTATTGGCAAAATTTATCAATATTTAGGTGAATATAAGGAAGATTATCTGAAAAAAATTGATTCCTGGTTTTATAATAAAGATAAAGATGCCGAGTCTCAATAAAAGATATGATAAATATTTGAAATTACATGGTTATTATCCCTTGTACGATACATATCCTCCAAGTATCATGGACAACATGCCATTTCCGAAACCGATTCGTCAAATTATTTACCAATATCTACGACAAGAAACTCTATGGATTAACAAATATGATGAATGTAGGAAATGGATGGAGAATGAAGATATAATTTTTCGTACCAGATATTGTCATTACAAAAATAAGTACGATTGTTGTGGTGGTTGTGGAATCTTAATTCCGAGGAAAATCGAGGAAAGATTTATGAGAATAGGAGGAATTGGCAATGTGATAGTTGTTGATCGCCATCATTATGGTGAATTATCGGATGAAGAGTTTAATTTACTTCCAAATCAATTAAGAATGGATGGTAGTGGTTGCATTAGAGAAAATAGACCGAATGGCATCGAATTTGACACACATCCGGAAGATATTGGTATGCGTCCGCAAGAATTGAAACCGTACTTGAGATATTGAAATAATATCTCTAATAATTTTATAATGTTGTTGAAAAAAAATACTTTTTTCCCCATTTATTGGAATATGTCGAAATCAATTAATACGGTTAAATTTGCTGGAAAATTAGGAGACACCGCTCACATAGGTCCTTTAGTCTTAGTTTATGATACCATGGATCCGAAAACATATAACACTTACGATGGCTATCTTATAATTACACCGGACAAGGGGTTTAATTTGACTTGGAGACATTTATTAAAATCATATTATGAAGTAAAAAAAGAAGGAATCAAAGCAGGGGAGGATCATAAATTTTTGGAATTAATCGAGAAGGTAGATAGATCATTTTTGAAAAAAAAATATTTGGATGAAAAGATCAGAAAGGATTTATTGAAGCATTATCATTTGATGCCAATATATCAACCGTTTTGTGGATCGTGAATGCATGTGCATATACGGGTCCATGAATTATAATTATCACTCTGGAAGGCGACGAAGTGTACTTGTGCCAGGATGATGGTGGCATGATATCCGTGCCAATGTTGTTTCTTGGCTGGTGAGAAAGTTTTGTGCTCATCCCAAGCATAGAGTTCGATGCCGATGCCAAGTTTGTCACAAAGTTTGGGACAAACATCTGAAACACCAATGAGGTGTCCATCATATTGGTGACCAATAGTGGCCATTAGGCAGAGAGGGTGATATCGAATTTGTTGGAATTGATTCATTCGACCAGTTTTTTTACAAAAAGGGCATTTTTTGCCCTCCGTGAAACAAAAGATTGTATCAGTGGATGATGATCGGAGATTTAAAGATTTAGCAATCGCAAGGAATAGACATATGTGTTCCAGAACATGCCCATTTTTGAATTTAATTTTAGATCCTAAATCATGGATTGTGCCTTGTAGATTGTGCCTCAAAGCTATTTGACAATGATTTTCATTATCGAGTTCGAGTACTTCTTTGACACCAGAAACATTTTCCCGATCAAATTGTTCCCGTGATTCTTGGATGACTCGCGCAAGATCATTATCTTGTTCCAATTCCAAGAGGCCCAGTTCATTATCCAAATCCTCATCCTCATCCAAAGGAGGAGAGGGCAGAATTGCCAAGACCTCTTGGTGGAAAGATTTGGTGTATTGTCTCAATGCCCGATGAGCATCTTCTTCGGCCTTTGAAGCGAGACTGGCTTGTTGTGCTCGGTAAAGCTCGGCTTGTGCGGCGCGCTGTTCAGATTCACGTGGAACCATGACCCAGTTCAATGGCAAGGAATCGCGTTGTCCGGTAGTCCTTCGCGGATTTCTTTGAGAAGGTTGATTACCCATTGTCAATAAGCATGTTATTAGACACTGGACAACTAATCCATCAATTTTTTTTATAAAAAGGGATATCAATATATTTTTGAGAACGTTGTAGATAGTCTAATGCTTTTTCTTTTATTTCTGGATCAGTAATTTGATCGAGATATAAGTGTGCATCTTCAATGGAATAAGGACAATTCCGAAGTACTTGCCAATTAGATGGCAAAGCTGTCCAAATCACCATATCAAAATCCATTTGAAAGGCCCAATAAAGAATATTTTTGACCAAATCAGGACTTAAATCACAGGTTCTCATTTTTCTATTTTTGAGATTGAGATAACCAATATTTCGCGCAATTGTATTTTCTCTCTTTTTCAATGCTGTAATAGGTTGATCTAAATTATCAACATCAGTTTGATAAAGAGCATACCAAACTTGATTAGGAGTTCCAAATTTTTCATCAATTACGAGAGTTAATCGTCCGCAACCAAAGTCTGAAATTCGGGAATAAGCCAATGGTAACTCAATACCAGTTTGCCTCCAGTCAGAAATAAGATTGAGACCATCGAAATTCCATAAAAGAGAGCCCCAACCGAGAATAGCAATTTTGTATGTTTTCATTATATTGTATGATGTATTTTGCATCAAAAGATAAATCAAATTTTTTAGGTGCATCTTTTAAAATAACGCAAAAGGGTATTTCAGCGAAAAAAATTGAAATAAAATATTTACCTAATGAGAAATGAAAAAATTCAATAATCCTAAGAAATATGATTTCACAATGATCATGTGTTCTAATAGTCCTCCTCTTCACCCCATTCATGATACTGCTGTATGGAGAAGATTTCGTGTAATTCCATTTGAACCATATCAGGGAAGGCGTTCAAAAAAAGGCAAGGATAAAGAAATTTGAAAAATATTTTACATTGAGAAAGAAAACACAATGGGCGGATTTTTTAGTAGTTATCTAAAAATCAATGTAGCGAAAACGACACTTGGTATTGTTTACCAGCACGGTAATAGTTACCAAAAGGTAATTATCAATGCTGGAAGTAATCCATATACCGTGAAAGAGAAAGTTAATTACAGTAAATACAAAGCTTATGGAGAATGGTATTATTATGATGGGGACTTCAAAGCTTTGCACCAAATTCTCAATAATTTTGATCCCAAAACTAGCAAAGTCAGTGATCTGACTAGTGAACTAAAAGTTAGATGCGACATGAAAGAATATGAAACTGTTTGGGCAAAGATCAAAAAATGGGCAAAATATGCGGCCAATGCAGTTAATCTTCCAATGATAATTGGAGGAGGACTGATGTTACTTGGATGGACCAAAGGATCCGATGCAACTTGAAAAAATTGAACAATATTTTTATAATAAATAATAAACAAGAATGGGTAGTTCAAACAGTTATCTTAAAATTAAAGTAACGGAGAATATCGTTGGAATTGTATTCAAATATGGTGATGCAAGCTATTACAAACAGACAATTTGCGTAGGACGTCCAGAAAAATCCTACAATCAACAAGAAAAAGTGACATCGCGTCAATATGATAATTATGGTGAATGGTATATCTATGATGGTAATTACAAAAAACTAGATACGATATTACTTGAGTTCAAACCAAAGGAGGAGCCGGTGGATCAGTTGATAGATAAACTCGAAACCCATTGTAATTTGAAAAAATATGAATCTACCTGGGGAATGTTTAAACGGTGGGCTTACAATGTATATAAACTCGTAGAAAAGCCGTTGGCACTTTTATCAACTCTGGGAACGGTATTGCCAGTAATTACGTGGTTATTTGGAGGTACGTCAACCCCTGCGATTGATCAATAATGAAAAATATTTTATAAAAAAGTACTGCAGAATGGAACGAATTTTGGCCAAATCCGATGGATAGCAAGAAAAAACTTAACATGATCTAATTTTTCCTGAAAGACGCAGCGAAGTTACAGATTTTCAGTCAAATGCGATGGTCTGCAATTAATCAAAAAAAGTGAAAATGAATTATTTATAAAGATGGAATTAAAGAAAGAATGGAATATTTGAAAATCAAGAGCAACGAACATGCAGTTCACATTATTTTCAAATGTTTTGGAGAATATTTCAAATTCACTTTAGCGATCCATCCAGACAAATACGTTAAAACTCTAACTCCGAGTACTAAGGTGGTTTTCCAAGATTATGGTATAAAATATTTATATGATAAAGATACCACCTTCAAGTTGAAAGAGATTTTGGCAAATTTTGATCCTGAAAAAGAGAGTATTAATTATTTGATGGATATATTGAAAGTGGAATGTGATTTGAAAGAGAATAAGAAACGGCCTTGGTGTTCTATTTGGGAGACTATTTGTAATTGTTCCAAAAAGATTGTTTCTCACTTTATTCCAATTAAAAAATCTAATCCTAGACCACTGCTCCTTACCGCGAATTATAATTATACAAAAAATAGGCACAAGCCACACATAGCTCCGATGAAAATGAAGGTGTTACAAGCAATATTGAGTTGGTGAAGAATATCCATATTATATTATTGTTTAATCATCTAATCTAAAATTTTAATCAAATTTTTTTTATCTTATTCAGATCTTGTTCTTTCATCACGGTCGGCTTGGATGATTACGATAATAAGCTGACAAGTGGCAGCACCTACAGCACAAACCAATGCAGTTAATCCAAGAATTTGTGGTATCATAGTTTTATAAATTTCAATCCAAATTGTAATTCACTTTTTTTTAGGGAAAACATTAACTTGTTTCCAGGCATAACTATTATCATTTTTGCCATGATAATTGAAATGATTCCCACAATTACCGCAATTGCGATAAGCATTCTTTTGTGGATCATTTGGTCCAGTTACTTGTTTGGAGACGGGTCCAATATTAATAC
>SDBT01013633.1_pt1 | contig 13017 bp, 14 predicted proteins | sample 2277101 | NCBI WGS metagenome assembly SDBT01 (sample SAMN10404973, study PRJNA504765) | marine sediment metagenome | isolation source: marine sediment core GS10_PC15, 103 cmbsf | place: Arctic Ocean: Southern Knipovich Ridge | collected 2010 | reverse complement strand
AGTAGTAAACATGATCGACTCCTTGTTTTCTTATGTGAGTGCAAAACGTTATTAATATACTCAAAAAGAAACAATATTAAAATAAATACCACAGCGTGATAAGTACTAACGCAGTAAAGAGGAGCGGCCAATATATCAGTTTTGAAATCATATTTTGACGGTATCGTATGAAAGGAATAGTAAATTCCATGGTGTATACTATAGACAAGACCAAACTAAAGAGGATCATGGCATACATAAGAAAATAAAAGCTTTCAAAGTAAACTACTTCTGATGGTGGAATATTACCGCGAAATCGTAAATGGGAAAATATTGTGGCAAAAAATACACTTGCAAGTGATCCTATGACTAAAAATCCTTGCGTAACACTTGTGAGTAAAATTACAAAAATAAGTACTGCAATTACTGCAATCGGCAATAAATCAGAAATGAGGGTATCAAGTAAGCGGCGCGTGATGAGCACTTCAAAATAAAGTTCTGGAACTTCAGATTTATCAACAGATGTATAAATACCAAATGGTCCAACTGCATAAGCGCCAAAATTACTTGTATAATTTATTTTTCTATACCCAAAATGGCTCGAGACAAGATTCCATCCCGGCAAATAGACATCGTTATCGAGACCCAGCATAGAACGAGGATTAATAAGTTGATAGGCATCAAGATCAGGAACAAGAACAATATTTTGTATCGTGTAACGATGCCAAAGTTGGATTCGTAATGTTTTGGTATCAAAAGGGTAATTATCAAATTTTAAAAACTGATTTAGTTTCGCAAAAACTCCATACAGAATGATTTCTGTATCTCCTGATTGAATGCGTGATATTTCTTCGATTTTAGAAGTAGTTGCTTGTGGTAAAATAAACCCACGCGGGACAGAATCATGTATTCCTTTCGTGAATCGTTGCCATACATATGCACTCATTTGAATAACATTGGCAGAGATGAATTGAAGATTGTTAATGAAAATACCCGTAGGGACATAGCGAGAATTTTGAAATCCTTGCAAAAGTGCTTCCTGTTTCGCTTCAAGGACTTCTTCTTTACCTTCTATTTCTGTGTCATTTATTTTTCTGCCATAACGATAAACAGCAGTTTCTTTTTTAAGATAATCATGAAGGTCGGTTTTATTTTTCACCTGTTTTATACCTTCCAGTTGATATTCTGGATATAAATAAGTGGAATACCATATCCATACAACTTGGCCAATTAAAGCAAGCGAGATAATAGTAATTACGAGCCACCATTTCATTGAGTTATCTTTTACAAAAAGAGAAAAAATAAAAAAGGTAAAAAAGATTAAAAAGAGAACGAGTGATAAAGAAGGATAAATAAGATTACGGCGTAGTTCTTGTGGATATATATCGAGTTCGCTTTTATCAAATATACCCACAATACTCCAATTAGTTTCTCCAATGGGTTCTGAAAAAAGCCATGATGGTGCGCCCGTTATTTCATTATTATATTCAAAAAAAACGCTTTTTTGTTGGGTGATTTTTTTACCAACCTCTGCAAGGGCAGGATTATCAAGTTCTTTTGCCAGATCAAAAATTGTTACGCGTTTATGTGCTAATTGTGCTTGTGGATGGGAAAGAAAATGTCCTTTTTTGGTAACAATCGTCCAATAACCACTCTGATCAAGAAAGAGCGTATCAAGAATATGTTTTATATGCTCAATCGATTGACTTGCAAAAGCCACCCCAATTACTTCTCGTTGTCCCTGTTTATTTACGCGATAAATAGGCACATCATACTCTGCTAAAATTGTTTTACTCGTTTCACCATAGAATGGTTCGATGAAACCGGCCCCCTTTTTTAAAGCACGATGAAACCACTTATGTCTTGGCAATGTGTAATCAGTGTCTTCATCAATACGTATTTTTTGCACGATGCCATCTTGTTCAAAGTAATATGGTGCATAGAGCCGCATAGCGGGATCAAATTTATATGGTAGGAATGCAACCCCCAGGCCTGATATTTCCACTCCTTTTTTATTTTTTAACAATTGCTCAAGCTCTTGTTGGCTCATGGAGCGTTCACCAACTTCCTTGGCAATTGATTCAGCGATTGGTTTGAGGATATTGATAAATGCATCAAGTTTCAGCGCTGCGTTTGTTGTTTCTGTGCGCGCTTGCTCTTTTGCTTTATTTAAAAAATGAGTATTTAAATGGATGTAGCGATATCCAAGATAAAATGTTGCGCCAAGGCAGATGAGCGATAAAAGTAACCAAAGTTGTGAAATACGTTGAAAGCGAAAAGAAGTTTCCATAAATACTCTCCCTTTTTGATAATATTCAATACGTTTTTACGATTACATGAATTAAGAGGGTTGTCTAGAGGCGGTGGTTGAGCAATTTCTTATACAAATCAATATGATCAGTCACCATATTTTTTGCATTAAAATCCTCAAGATGATCATTATATTGTTGCATATTTTGATAGAGAACCTGCTCATGCATAGTGCGTTTCATATTAAATGTAAGCTGAGTGATATCTTTTGCATGGCAGAGTAAGCCATTTTGTTCGTGGGCAATAACTTCACTAATGCCGCCAACGTCATAACTAATTACTGGCAGATGCAAGAGGCGTGCTTCTATAACAGCGCATGGCAACCCTTCCCATAATGAAGACAATACAAATGCTTGCCATTTTTTCATAGTTGGTGCAACGTTCGATTGCCAACCATGCAAAATTATGGCTTTTTCAAGATGATGCTCTGTAATCCATCGTTCAATCCTGGTACGTTGCATGCCATCCCCTATAATTTCAAGCCGTGCTCGTGGCTCAGCAAGATAAACAGTTTCAAAAGCTTGCAACAAATCGAATATATTTTTTTGTGGTTTAAAGCATGAAATAGTTCCAAAGATAAAATTTGTTTTTGTTGATGGCGTGCGATATACCTGAGCTGGTTCGAAAAACTGATTCCATTGAATACCTGCACGTATTATAGAATGTTTTCGGGCAAAACGAGGAAAAAGCCGTATGCCTATTTTTACATCATGCGCAGCCACGCAGATAAAATGAGTGGTGATAAAACTGGTGAGTAGTTCAAGAAGATATATCGAAAACCATGTGACGTATGATTGATAGTGATGAAATCCATAGCCATGAATGGTATGTACTCGTATCGGTACGCGAGCAAAAAACGCTGCCCATCTTCCGATAAGACCAGCCTTTGTACTATGCGTGTGCACCATGAGATGGGGGTGTATTTTGCGCAATTTATAAAGAGTGAAAAATAATCGTACAAAATTTACCCATTCGAAAATAATAGTAAAAAACGAAACTTTTTGTGTCATTGAATCAAGGAGATATACCTCCTTACTATTGGCAACTTTCTGCGCTAATGGGCCCTTGGTACCTGAGATTAAGTGTGTTGAAATACCATTTTTTTGTATGTTATCAAAAAGAGAAAGGCACACCTTCTGTGCGCCTCCAAGTTCTAACTTCGTAATGATATAAACGACATGAATTTTTTTTGTATTCATCTATCGATAAAATAATAATAAAAACGATATTAATACTGCATAAATTGCCGCTGTCTCAATAAGACCCTGTGCAAACATACTGATACGAGAAAGTGCCGTATAGGTATCGGGATTGAGCGCAATTTGGTTACACGCGGCAGTTGCAGTTCGTCCTGAACTAATGCCCGCCCCAATGGTACCAAAACCCGTACATAATCCTGCTGCTAAAAGAGCAATACCATCAAGTACATTTTCTTGTGGCATTGCAGGTACTAAAAACAAGAGCGAAATTGAAATAATTAATGCAAAAATAATCGGAGTTTCAATGATTGCTTGAGAGATTAACGTGAAAGAAAAAAGTTGGCGATATGCATGGCGGTTTATACCAAGTCCCCGGCACGCGGCACGTGCAAATAAAGCAAGACCAATAGCAGGGCCAATACTTCCTATGCCGATACACATACCACTTGCAATTAAACGAAGACAATCGCGCAACGTGGTAATAGATTCTGTTTGTCCTTGAATAAATAGGGCGATGATAAGTCCGAAAATAATTGGTGTTTGTAGTAATGAAAGCGTGATCATCATAAAACGGATAATTTGTTTGCTAAAAAATGGTTGTCGGGCAACTGCAAAACATGCTGCACGTGCAGGAAGCGAGGAAACAAGACCAAGTACAAAACCTGAACAGCAAATAGCAAACGCAATGCCAAGCTCTGCAAGACCACCATAAAATGAATGATTAGTGTTTCGTACTTGCAAAAGTAATAAAAATGAAATGAAAGTGCCCATTACGGCAGCGGTTTCAGTGAGTGCGAGTCCAAGAATTGCTGTTTTGGTGATTTCATTGCGTGCTGCAGGCTGCCGATTAATACCTTCTACTGCTGCACTGCTTGTAAGGCCCTGACCAATACCAACACCAACGGCGTTAATAGCAGCAGTGAGCGCGATAGTACCGAAATGAATATATTCAGAAAGCTCTGTCATTCAATGTCCTTCACCTTGCAATGCAATTGAAAGATACGTCAGAGATAGCATAGCAAATACAAAAGCCTGCAAACAGCCTTCAAAAATACCAAAAAAAGTAACAATAATAAGATTAATACCGGTTGCTAATCCAATAATTTCAAGCAAAAATTTTCCCTTAATTGCCTCAAAATAGATAGATGAAATAATGGCACCCCCAAAAATATTACCAAATAGACGAAATGATATTGAAACCACGGTTGCAAGTTTGCCGATTACATTAAGTGGCATCATGATAAAAAATGGTGAGAAAAATCCTTTGATATAGTGCCACAAACCAGTAACGCGAATGGATGCAACTTGCGTATAAATGAAAGCAATTAATCCGAGCGCCAGAGTAGTATTTAAATCAGTGGTTGGCTCTTCCATCCATGGAATAATAGAGACCAAATTGCAGGCGAGCACGAAACAAAAGGTGGTAGTGATAAATACAAAATGGTTAAAGGAAAATGATGGTAACGTCTGATTAATAAGATCAATAAAAAATTGAACCACTGAGATAGTTAAAAAACGGCCAATACTATCTTTTTTTGAAAGTAAATAACGACCAAGTAATAAAATGATAGCAAGGATTAGAAGCGTGAGCCAGGTATACATAATGGTAGGTTTATTAATACGAAAGAATGAATGATCCGAACCAAACAAAGGACCAATTAACCATTGATCAGCTTCTACTATATCAAACCTGCTCATGAGATTTGGCCTTTACTTGTAAAATTATAAGCCAAAACATGCTGAAAAATCCTATTGATCCCAGTATAGAAGGTATTAATGGCGTCTGCAATAGATATCTGCCAATGAAAAATAAAATGCCAACGCGCATGAAAAAGAAGGCAACACTATGCTTCCAATTGTTTTGTGCTGAAATCCCAAACGCTATGCCCTTATGTTGCAAAATAAACGAATAACCATAGAGGATACCGGCACCACCTCCCATGACGATGGGAAGAAACGAAATAAAGTGGGAAGTACTATTCATGAGAGTTTTTTCATACCTTTATAGCGCCAATACTCGGTAATCAGGGATGAAGAACCAGCAACAACAACTAAGCCGTATCGCTCATCAACTGATTTTTGGGCCATTTCAAATGCTTGCTGAAAACTGCGTGCTGATTTTGCCTTAATTTTCATGCTCTTAATATCATTGCATACATTTTCGGTGTTCCAGGCAGGAGCTGCAGGATGGCCAGGAATTGATTCAGGTGGACATACAATAACATTGCCAGACGTTTTTTTGAAAAAGTAGCGTAATAATTTCAATAACTCGGCAATATTAAGATTTTCCTGATTGCTGCCAAGGATGAGGGTGAGCCCTTTGAGTGGACGATGATAATGCAGCAAGCGTATGCCAAGCAATAAGTTTTCAAATGAATCAAGATTGCTTGCATTATCGAGTAAAATGGTTGGTTTCTCTTTATCAAGCAGCTGAAAACGGCCCGGCAATGCACATGCAGCGTCTTTCCAAAATTGATCAATGGTTCGACGTGGATTTAATTCTGCTTTCCGTTTTGCTTCCAATGTTGGACGCCCGCGTTGGCCCTTTTTCTTTATTAATAAACTATTTAATACAACAACGGTTTGTTCGGGCAAGAAATTATTTACGTATATATGAGCAATTCTTTCAGCGAGTGCAGCACTTCTGCCATGAAGCTGTTCAAAGGGATAGGGAAGCGGAGCCAACTTGCGTATTGGCATTGCCCAAGTTCCTTTGCGCGCCTCAGTTAATTTTTGCATAACTTGTAAATTAAGCTTGCTTTGATCGCCGGAAATTATATGAGATTGTGGGGTAACGCTGTTCAGAATATGTTTGATCCCTTTTTCAAGAAGCGCTTTCCCTTTTTCAGTTTGTTCAAAATTAGTGATGCGCGTTATCGCCGTAATTTTTGGTTTGCAGATAGTAACTGGATCAGCACCATAGATATCAGTGGCTTCCAGTAATGCAACATCCACATTTTGAGATGTGAAAAATATAAATCCCATCATAGTCAGGAGATCAAGCGAATGAAGCTCCAGTCCAAGCGTGGCTGCGGTGTGCAAAACTTCATTGCCTATATCGGTAAATAATTTATTGGAGATCGTTTCAATATTAGCAACGATTCGTTCGTTATACGTTAAAATATGAGGTGAAAAAAGGGTGCCAACCTTCACACCTTCCTCTTTAAAAAGCCGAGCAGCAAAATGAGCGGTTAAACTTTTGCCATTGGTACCGGTAATTAAAATGGTATCTAATTTTTGCGATAGATTACCAAACGAAGCATCAAGTTTTTTAAACGTTGCAAGAGAGGGATCTTTAAATGAATCTTGCCAATGGGCATCGAGAAATTCAACAATTTCACTATAACTATATTGTCTACCAGTTAAAGTGCCTTTCGTTTGGGTTTGCTTATGGGTGCTGTTTTTCATTTTTATTTCCCCATTGTTTAAGAACCTATCGTTATGAATATGTCACCATGATTTTGGTATACTATGCGCAACGTAGTAATGTACGTTATACTGCTGCATAAAATGTTTCAACAAAATTAAAGAAACAATCTTTATCAGCATAGGTTAAAGTCTAAAAATGTCAAAGAAGAAATTATCGCATTGGATTGCTTTCTTTATTTACAAATAAGAGCAAAGGTATGGAAAAATATAGGCATTGGGATGACAAAACAATAACGGATCAAATTGTTCGCGTTTTAAACGAAGGTAACGTGGTTGTTGGCACTTCAGATACGGTAGTTGGATTAGTAGCGCCATTAACCAAAGAAGGTAAATCTGCGCTTGATCTCATAAAGCAGCGAGAAGATAAACCATATCTCGTTTTGGTACGCGATACGGATAAAGCAGCTCAATTTTCAAACGCAGTCACAAGTAGAAAATTGCAGCCATTATTAAAAGCGTGTTGGCCCGGGCCATTAACTATTATCGTGCCAGCCAATGCCAACATTCCAGATTATATGAAATCGCACACAGGTGCCATTGCACTCCGCGTGCCCAAGCATGAAGGATTACAAAAGGTGCTTGCGGAGTTTGATGGGCTTTTTTCGACAAGCGCGAATCTTACGGGGGATTATCTGCCTGCATCGATTGAGGAAATTGATCCGCAAATCATGGATACGGTATCGTTGATAGTGGATGATACGCAGAAAGGATATATGCTGCCCTCAACAATTATTGATTGCACAGGAGCAAACATTAAGCTTATCAGAGAAGGTGAATATTCGCGGGATAAAATTGCAGAATATGTAGCGCTTGAGATATAAAATTCGGCTTTTTATATTATTTTCACTGTCTTCAAGGCCTCCTTTATATTGCCTTGCATTGGGTTCATGCAAAGGGCTATGCTGGATCATCAAGATGACCCAAAAAAGGAGCTGAGTATGAAAAAATCTGCATTTACTCTTATTGAGCTGATGATCGTCGTGGCTATTATCGCCTTTCTGGCTATGGTTTCTGTGCCCACATTTACCCGATTTTTAGCCAAAGCAAAGCGGGCTGAGGCGTATATGAATCTGAGCTCAATTTACGCTGCGCAGAAGGCGTATTGGGCTGAAAATGGCACATTTTCCGATGTGCTTTATGGAGAGAAGGGGGTTGGCTGGAAACCAGAAGGATATAAGGGAGGCGGGAGCAACGAGAATTTCTATTATACCTATGGATTTGCAAATGGCGGTGAAGGACGCAATTTCTTTACTGGCCGGCTTGGCACTGCAAGCTCTCATCTGAGTCAATCGAGTTCGGGCAAAGATAATTTTATAGCGGTGGCTGCTGGCGATATTTTAGGCAATGGAAAACCCGATATTTTGAGCGTTGATGAGAATAATAGAATAACGATTGTGCAGGATGCGCTGGCTAGTTAAGAGCGGCTCCAGTGAGCAGTATCATGATTGGTTCTTGAAAAAGAACGTAGATCATAGCTCCAATGGCTAAAAAAGGTCCAAAAGGTAGTTTGGCATGCCGTTTGAGGATTCCCATATATTTAAGATATATGATGCCAATAATGCTCCCCAAAATAGAACCGAATAAGATTGATGCCCAAATGCCAACCACCCCGGTAAATGAACCGATCATGGCAAGTAGTTCAAAATCACCTTCACCAATGCCTTGTTTGCGCGTGATTAAAAAGAAAATGGTACCGATTATCCACAGTACAAAATAACCAAGTGCCGTTCCCATAATGCTATTTAATGGCACAATGGGAATATGATCAGTGAAACTACATAAGATGCCAACGGGAATGAGTGCAAGTGTGGCCCAGCGAGAGATGAGCATTGTTTCTAGGTCAGACCGGATGGTAATAATTAAGGCTGAAAAGAGAATGAAATAGGCAATGAAATATTCAAATTCTACGCAATAATAGAGCAGCATTAAACTACATGCGGTTAAAAGTTCGATAACGGGATATAACAGAGAAATAGATTGTTTACAATGGCGGCATTTGCCTTGCAATACTAAAAATGAAATAACGGGAATAGTATCATACCAGGCAATCGATTGTTTGCAGTGGAGGCATGCAGAACGCCCAAGTATTTGTTCCCCTTTAACTAATCGATACGCTAAAACGTTTAAAAAGGAACCCCAACAAAGAAAGAAAAGAAGGAGGAGAGTAGGAATAATCACTTATAATTTTCCTTCCTTCTTAAGCGATTCAATCAAATCATCTATACGTTGCTGTTTATCAAGTTGTGCATCATACGCAAATCGGATCTTGGGAGTATAGCGGCCATGAATTGTTTGAGCGAGCGCCTTGCGTAAAGAGGCTTTGTATAAAACGAGCGTTGGCCTGAGTTGCTCAAATTCTTTAATTCCGCCCATCGAATGAAATAATACAGTGCACGAACCTTTATCGGGCGAAAGCTTAACGCGGGTGATTGAAAGCTTTTGTAATTCAGGTTCATTTTGCATTATTTCAACAAAAAATTGAGCTATTTTTTGATACAGTGCCGATTCTTTTTGGGCGTGTTTTATTTCGCTTACGCGAGATTGGGTCATTTTTTCGTTGGTTTAAAAAAGCCTTGATTGATAATACGCATCATATTCATTTTGATAGCGCGAACTAATCTTTTGCGACGTTTTTGAGTAGCTGGTTCAAAGTAGACAGTACGTTTCATATCTCGCACTACTCCTTCTCGCTCAATTTTCTTTTTGAGCTGTCTGAGCGCACGCTCGACATTACCAATAACTGAGATCTCAATATTAGATTTTCGCTTAGACATAAATTGATCGTTACCTTTCAGGTTAAAGCCTTAAACCATAGATTTTTTTGGATTGTATGGTAAAAGATCAGATATTTCTTTATTGAAATTCTACCTGTTTTTGGCCCTATTGTCCAGTTATTACCTATATTCAAGCTATAAAGTGCTCAAATGCACGATTGGGAGGCCTAAAACGTGGCATTAAACGAAAACATAATAGTTGAGCTGCGGTATGAGTTGCGCTGGGTGATTGGGGCCTGCCAAAAGAGGCCAAGGCCGATATTTGGGGAGATATCATAATTCAGTGCGACATCGATAAATTTGGATTTAAATCCAGAGACTTTCTCAAGTTCTTGCGGTAAAAATATGCCATCGTCTTCACATTTTCTTAGCTTGATATCATCTTGTTTATGCTCCATTTGAATGTATTGGAACCAGCCGGATAAGCGATCAAGAAAATGATAGGCAGCAATTTTGCCTCCAAAATGCCAGTTATATCCCGGATGAATTGAAACATCAGTAAAAAATGGATAAATACCGGTTTGAAATTCGCTGGTAGGTACGCGAAATTTTTCAAAATTGCGTTGAAAGAAATAGGTAAGGCCAACTTCAAAGCCCACTTCAATCGATTCAATAAAATCGATATCAAGACCGGTTGTAAAGCCAACGCCGCTATGATCATTGTTGCCAAATGGAACTACAAATGCTTTGTTAAGGCTACCTTCAGAAAAACGATTTTCACCACCCGGTGAAACAGTACCGCTGATAACAAAGAAGGGAATAAGTAAAAATCGGGGCCATTCTTCATCGTCTCTATTTAAATCAAAGCCACGACGCCAGAAAACATTGACCCGTACTTCCTCAATGGATGTTTGGCAATAGTCGCCAATATTCAAGTTAATTTCTTTTGTAATTGTTTTGATTTCTTGCATCAAAAATTTTTCAACGCTTTGTCCGGTGAGAGGCGAAGGATCAAATTGACAATCGCTGAGACCACATATGGTGAGATCAATAAAGCCAGTGCTTGTTTGCGTCATGCTTACAATGCCGGTTTGCAAGCTTAAACCAAATCCAGCATAGATATCAGCTTCAAGTTGGAGGCGCACGCCACGTTTTCGATACTTCAGCGGCACAGAAAAATAACCAAAGTTTTGACTTGGATCAACCTTAGTTCCATCATTTAAATCACCCGGCGCTACACCCGGAAAAAGATTAGTGAGAGCTGTTTGCAAAATGGGGGCCATAGTTTTACCGGTTGGAATGGGCCCATATAATAATGGAATCATCCCCCATCTGCCAGTTAAATCGCCAAGCTCTGTCCGATTACCATCAACATCTCGTCCGCGATCAGCATTTTGTCCAAATGGTGATATTGAAATACCCACATTATCTCTTTTACGTTCGGCAAATTCTGGATTTTTTACTTTTAACTTTTCGTGCATGTATAAAAATGTATGAGGATCGAGTGAGCTAAATACGGGATATGGATCATTTTTTGCAAGGGAAGAGAGCGCATTTATTGGGGTATACATGAAAAAGAAACATACCATGATGAAAATTCGTATGCTGGCCGTGCGCACTGATATCCTTACTTTCCTTTCTTACATGACGTAACACGAATAACATATACCATCGTTATAATAAGCTCGTCAATTGTTGTGCTTCTTTTGAGGATTATGCGCACGAGGAAGGGGGAAACAATGTGCCAAATTAAATGGGCCGAATCAATCGGCCCATTTAAAGTTTTGATTAGCTTTTTATTACATCAATTGTTGCATTACTCCCTCAGCAGCAAAGTAGAAAATTACTGCTGCTGTTGCGAGCCCACCGATGGTAATCAAGTTTTTGCCCCCTTTCCACTCTTCTTTGATAGTCAATAACGTGATGATTGAAAGAGAGTATGCGATAATCAAAAATATTGCCGTTAATGAGAAAAAGAAATCTATATTTTTGAGAAATATGAAACTCAGGAAAATACAAAACCCAACAATCAACACTGCAAGGCGCTGATTTAATCGAATGCCATGCGCCTGCTTGAATAACGAAACCATCAATGCGCTTGAACTCCAGATCATTGAATGAATGGTACCAAGAACGGCGGATAATATTGCAATATGCACCGTTGTTAAAATCCAACCACTATCAGGGAATATCGTTTTGAGAACCACAGATAATGCTATCCGTGGATTTGAAAAAAGTTCAAGGGGCGTTGATAGTATGATTGAGGTAACAAATAACAAATACAACACTCCTACAATCGCAATGGAATAGGTGAGTGCACGCGGTACATTTTTTTGCGGATCTTTTACGATTGCAAAAAGAGAGCTTGCACATTCAAAACCAAAGAATCCAAAAATAACGATACGCGTTGCTTGCAGAACATTACGCAAACCATAGGGTGCAAACGGTGTTAAATTTGCAAGATTTGCCTTTGAAAAGCACATGATCATAGTCACAATAAGGGGTAATGTTGTTGTACAAATAAGTATTTGTTGGCCAAGCTCTGAAAGTACAACCCCAAACATATTAAGAACCACAAGTGCTGCAAGAGTAATCAAACCTAACGTATTTGCATCAATAGTTGGAAAAAAAGGATTTTGTAAATAGTCGCCAGCTACTTGTGAGAGCAAACCCATTGCAATAAGCATGCCAATTATATAACTATAGCCGGCAATCAGGCCAACGATTTGGCCACCCCATTGTTTGGCATAGGTATAAAATGACCCTTCCTGAGGAAATCGTGCGGCAACACGTGCTAATGATTGGGCGATAAACCAAACTGCAACAATTACAAAAAGATATGCAATGATACCAGCAGGGCCCACGTATGAGCCGATAGCGGCTGGTGCAGTAAAGATTCCAGCACCAATCATTGCATTCATTCCAATTATTGTTGCAGTAATTACCCCAATTTTAGACACGTTCTCCTGTGCCATGATGCTCCTTTGGGTAAGGGTTAAAAAATATAATTTCTTCTTTATACTATAAAGAGAAAAGACTATTTTTACTAATCAAAGTGCGAATATGAATGATTACTGCCTTTATTATCACGCAACGATACGCAAAAAAGATGCACTATTTTTAGTTGGTACGCTCAGATTCTTTGGGCATATCTGCTTTGATCGAACAATTGATCCAAGTAAAAGTTTATTTGAGTTTTTTGTGCCGGAGGGGCAGAACGAGAAGTTTCAAGTGATCATGGAGTATTTTGAAAAGCAGGGCATTGTGCAGCAGATGAGGCAATTGCCAAATCGATTGCGTAGGCAAGATCTTTAAAATCGCATAAATATTTCTGGAACGAGTCTATCGAGAATCTCTGGCGAGCGCATGCTTTACGGCACATTTTT
>SDBT01013632.1_pt1 | contig 13017 bp, 10 predicted proteins | sample 2277101 | NCBI WGS metagenome assembly SDBT01 (sample SAMN10404973, study PRJNA504765) | marine sediment metagenome | isolation source: marine sediment core GS10_PC15, 103 cmbsf | place: Arctic Ocean: Southern Knipovich Ridge | collected 2010 | reverse complement strand
ACCGTCGTCGTCCTCGGTGGTACAACGCTACTGCTCCTGATACTGATCGGCTACGATCTGCGGCTCGATAGGCCCGAAGGTGTTCTACTCGCAGTATTGTTGGTCATTTATCTCGGCTATTTGATCACGGTGCGAAAGGACGACGCCGTTCAGGATGAAGCAGTCGAGGAGACCCGGCAGTGGCCTCTGACCACGACCTCCGGATTGCTCCTGCTGGCATTCATCTTCATCGTCGGTGGGTCTCACCTGCTGGTCTCTTCAGCTACGGAGGTCGCACGCAATCTTGGAATCAGCGAGTGGGTCATCGCTGTCACCGTAGTCGCTGCCGGGACATCGGTCCCCGAGTTCGCCACCAGCATTGCGGGGGTGTTGAAGGGCAAGTTCGCGTTGAGCGCCGGCAACGTCATTGGCTCGGACATTTTCAACCTCCTGGGAGTGCTTGGCGTAGCGGGCACGCTGACGTCGATAAGCGTCGATCCGATGGCCCGCATCTCTCTGGCAGCTCTCTGCGGCATGGTCCTTCTCCTGCTTGTTTTCATGCGGACCGGCTGGCGTATCTCACGCGCGGAGGGCGTTGTGCTCATTCTCGTCGCTGCTCTGCGCTGGGCTTTTGACTTCACCGCCCACTAGTGTGGAATCGATGCTCGAGGACTGCCGTGGTCTCGGTTGAAAACACCACCCCCTGTGATAATCTCAGCCCGAAAGCAATCTAACGGCAGTGTGCCAAGGAGGATCAAATGGCGATCAGGGCTGGCTACACGGGTGACGAATGGCAATTGCTTCAATTCGCACCGCTCTGGGTTTTCACCGCGGTGGCCGGGGCAGACAAGAATATCGACAAGAAGGAAATGATGGCTTTTGCAACGGAGCTCGAAGAGAGTCAGCTCTTCAAGAACGATCTGGCACAAGAAGTGTTGACTTCGTTGGCGAGGGGGCTTGGTGAAACCATGCCAGCCTTCGGTGCCGATTCACGCACAATCGACGGGGGGCTCGGCGAGGTTGCTGATCTTCTCGATGCCAAGAACGAAGCCGACCGGGAAGGGTTCAAGCGCGCATTGATACTCGTGGGCCGAAACATTGCCGAGGCTTCAGGTGGCGGCATCCTCGGTCTGGGCAGCAAGACCAGTGAAGTCGAGATGAAGGCTCTGATGATCTGTGCCGCCTCGCTTCGCCTCAAACTCTAGTGCACCGCGCCTGACCGCAATCCTCGAAGTCGACCTCAAGGTTGTCGCGAGAGCACTCGCGCAATAGCCGACGGCCCGCTACAGCGTGTGCTGCGGCCTCGTGCCGGCTTTGATCAGTCCTCTTCGTCTGCCATACCGTTTGGGATTCGTTCTCCCGGTGACCCCGATCAACCCAGATTTTCAGGCTGGTCCTCGGCGAGGACGAAGACCATGTCCCCCTCGCTGAAGCGACATTGCCCCAAATTGGATCGGTCGCTTGAATCTGAATCGCTCGAGCAAGTCCCCACGAGCACCATATTGTGCTCGGTGATAAGCCATTCCGACAGCTCGAGAAAGGTCCGCCCGATGAACGGTGCCGGTGCGGGTATCCGGTACAGCTCCTGGCCGTCTCCAAAGGTGAGTATGCCGCTGATGAAGCGAGATATCCCTGGATTGAGGGCCGCCTGAACGATGAGGGAGTTGCCGATATCCGTGACCGAGATCACCTCGTCCACGTTCGCACGCTGAAAGTGAATGGCGTTCTGCGGATTGAGGACCTCAACGCAGGAGTAGATCTCAGGTTGGAGCGTCTCGATGGCAAGCGCGATGAGCAGGCTGCGTGCGTCGGCGCTGCTCGGGTCGGTGTCATGGTTCGCCAGCACGATCGCGGCCCTTGCCTCCCTCGCGTTTGCTTGCTCCAGCACCGCGGTCTCCGTCGGGTCGCCGCGAATGACCGTGAGCAGAGGGTAGTCTCTCGGCGCTTCCTCGACGTCCGGGCTGATCATCACCACCGGCGAGTGCTCCTTCAAGTCCGGTGCGAAGAGTTGATCGACAATCTGCGCCGACTGCTTGACGCAGCCGCAGAGAAGAATGTGATCGCTGAAGTTGACGTTTCCCACAGTGATACCTCTCCTCAATCGAAATTCTACAAAGCTTCCGGCAATGATGGCGGTAAAAAGGCCGATGTAGACAATTCCACTCGCCATCAGCAGGTAGCCGCAGATAAAGGCACCGATTGATGTTGGCGGTTCAATGTCAAACCCGCTGAGCACCAGAATGAGGATCCCCTTGACCGTCCCGAGGTAGCTGTCGTAGGGAGGGGAAGAACCGGCTCGGACCTCGAAATAGTAGAAGACGACAGACAGCGACCCGGCGACGAGAAGAAAGAGCGCCGTCGCCGTCAGAAGAGGATGTCGCATCCCGCGGCGGACAAACAGCGAAACCGCCCGCGTCGCCTGACTAACCCTCGGCCTCCTTCTATCAATCATTTCCTGCAACCGTACTCCCATATCTCAAGGTCGACAAGGAACCCGGTGGCGGCGAACGGTGGTCTTCGAACGACACGTCGATCCAGACGAGGTGGTGGTCGGAGGCCTGCTCAGAGGACGTCAGCCCCGCGGCATCTTCCTCCTCGGACGGCCAGAAGACACCGCCGTCGCGGACGATCAGGTCAGTGCTCGGCAACACATAGTCGACGCGGACGCCGTCGGCCCAGCCGGCAGTCGCCCGTTCCAGGAATCTCGGAGGTCCCGATTGTCCGCCTCGGAGTGCGCCGCGACCCTGCAGCGCCCCAAGGCTCGTCGTGAGCTCCCCGGTGTCTTGGATGCGCGGGTGGTCGATCAGTTGAGCGATGGCGGGCAGGTCGTCGTAGATGCCCTCGGGGGAGTCCGGGTAGGCATTCAGATCGCCGAGGATAACGAACGGTACCTCGGAGCCAAAACCGCCGCGGCCGCCGCCGTCGTCGTAGAGTGTCTCGGCGTCATCCAGGTACGCGACCCAAAACTTGATCTCGTCGAAGTTCCGCCGGCCGTTCTTGTCCTCGTGGCCATCGAAAACGGGCGGGGTGGGGTGGCTGACGAACAGGTGTAGCGTGTCTTGGCCAATCTGTACCGGGACGTCCCAATGCGATTTGCTGGATAGGCGGAAGATCTCCAGGACCTCAGGGCGGAAATAGCCCTCAGGGATATGGTTGCCCGGCAGGTCTTTCCACAAGAACTCTTGGAAGGTACGCGCCTGCTGCGCGAGAATTGGCATCCGCGACAACACCGCCATCGAATACTGCCCTGGGTAGAGACCGAAGCCGAAGCTGTCGTCGCCGTGGGCACGATCGCCGCGGTCGGCGTCGCCGGCGGCGACACCATTGTTGTCGAGGTCGAGGCCCGAAAGGATGCCCGTGTTGTTGGGCGCCGCGAAGCTGTACGGGTAGTCGATCGGGTTGGCGCCCGACGCGAGGTAGGCCTCGGCAAATCGCCGGGCGTTGAGGTCGAGGCCCTGGTCCGCGGCATCATAGTCGTGGTCGATCTCGTTGAGGACCAGGATGTCGGGCCGCACTCTCTGGATAATCTGAGCCGCGGCGCGAGCCTGTGGGTTGATCCCGACGCCATTGGCGTCCGTTTGCGTGATCTTCTCCGTGCTCAACTCCTCGACGTTGAAGACCGCAATGCGGATGGTTTCCGATGCCGCGGGTATCGTGGTCTCAGGCTCCACCTCTGACGTGGAGTCCGAGGAAGTACCGCAGGCACCAGAGCCCATGGCGATCAGCAGGAGGCCTGCGGCAAGCAGGACACCTGAAGCGGGTATGGACATCTCTCTCACCCGAGGCGTGATGAGAAATGCGGGCAAGGTCAGGCGTCCCGCAGTCGATCGAGCCGGCCCGCCATGATGTCGGCGATCGGCGCGGTGAGCTCGTTCTTGGAGAAGAGGATCTTCATGACCGCCGTGATGGGCGTGGCGAGCAGCATGCCGACGATGCCCCACAGCATGCCCCAGACGATCAAGGTCAGCAGAATCGTCACCGGATGGAGGTCGAGCTCGTCTCCCATGATCTTGGGCTCGATGACGTTGCCGACCGAGAACTGGATGGCTCCCGGGATCGCTATCGCCAAGATTGCCGCCGTCGTCGACAGGTTGGGGCTCATCAGCACGACAGGAAGCGGCAGCAGGGTGGCGATAATCGAGCCGATACTGGGAATGAAGTTGAGCAGGAAGGCGAAGAGGCCGAAGACCATCGCCAGATCCACACCCAGCAACGACAAGATCCCGCCCACGGCGATTCCCGTGGCCGCGGAGAGCAACCCCTTGAAGACTATGTAGCGCTTTATCTGAGCCTCGACCTCTGCCCACGTGCCGGTTGGCCGCGACGCGGCAACCCCTCCGCCGATCAGCATGAAAACGACGAAGATGGCCACCAGGGTTCCGTTCGAGACGATGCCGACCAGCGCGTTGGTGGTGGCCACCAGCATGCTACCGACGGCGCCGATGGGGATGTTCAACACGTTGTCGAGATCGATGCCCATGCGCTCGAGCGGCAGGGCATCCGCGACACGCTGCATCATCATTGTGAACTGGGCCTGATATTCGCCGGCGTTGGCCGCCACCTTCACCGCCGAGGTGGTGATCAAGTAACCAAAGAGGCTGAGAATGACGAGGGCCAAGACGAAGGCCCCGAAGACCGCCAAGCCGCGAGGTATCTTCAGCCGGTCGACCTGAAAATCCACCACTGGCGAGAGTGCCAGCGCAAGAAACACGGAGAGCACGAAGGGAACCATCACAGGGCTCAACCAGTACAGCGCCGCACCGACAACCACGGTGGCAATCAACAACATGCAGACCGTGCGGATGCGCTCCTCGGTTGTCATCGATTCGGTGGTCATTTCTTCCTCCTCACGGACATCCCATGGGTTGTGCCTGCGTCCCTGAGCTTATGCGCGGCTGCAGAGTCGAGCAACAGCTTCTCTTGCCGGTACGCGATGAGACCGTGCCCTTTATTCTGATCTCTCCCTTGCCGATTGCCGCGAATCCAGATAAAGCTGAGCGGGTCTAATCGTGCAACTGATCACCGAGGAGCGAAAATCATGCACAGCAGAAGGTCGGCGTTGACGGTTTGCTTTCTGATGGCCCTGATGTTTCCAGCGTTGGCGCTCGCAGGGGTGCCGGGCGGGTTGCTTCAAGATGCAGCAGAGGAAGCGGTGCTCGGCACGTGGGATATGGAGACCGAGTTCCAGGGCGAGCAGATGCCCGCCACGATGACAATCTCCATGGAGGATGGTGAGCTTGCCGGGGTGTGGGTGAGCCAGGGCATGGAGATGAAGATGACGAATATCCTCGTCGACGGTAGCAAGCTCAGCTTTCAGCGCACCATGGGACAGGGCGGCATGGTGATGACCTTCGAGGGCACGGTCGAGGGCGATACGATCTCCGGCAAGTGGATTACCGGCATGGGGGAGCTGCCCTGCTCGGGCTCACGCCGTGAATAGGGACTCGCACGCCGCCCGCCAGCGGGCATGGTGGGAGGCTCTTCAGACGGGGCACACGTCGTCGTGCTAGTTATCGCCCCCGCCCTCCACGATCGTGACGCTCTTCATCGTCGCGCCTTCTAGCGCTGCGTCGACGACGTCCATGCCGCTGACGACCTCTCCGAAGAGGGTGAAATTGTGGTCGAGGCGGACGTTGTCCACGAGATTGACGAAGATCTGAGCGTCACCCGTGTCGCGCCCGCGTGTGGAAATACCCACCGTGCCGCGGAGGTTCGAGCGGGCGCTGATCTCGTCACGGGTGAAGGGGCCGTCTCCCCAGAACTCATTGGCTCCTGGGCTGCCTCCCTGGATGACAAAGTTGGGTACTACCCGGTGGAAGGTCAGCCCGTCGTAGTATCCGGCGCGTGCCAGACGGGCGAACCGGGCGGCGTTGGTGGGTGCCTCGAAAGGAAAGAGGTGCAGCTCGATCACTCCACCCTCCTTCATTTCGATGACCACACGAGCACCAGCGAGCGACAGGAGCTCCAGGAATGACGGAAAGGGCTGCCTGGGCAGAAGCTGTGGCTCCGCCTGATGGGGTGTTTCTGTCCAAGCGGTCAAGATGCGGGCGGCAGCCTCGGCGATCACCGGGTCGAAGTCGTTGAGGTATGGCATGAGAGCCTCGGCGAGATTCGCACCGCCCAACTCCCCAACCCTGTTGATCAATGCGCGTCGCGCATCACGCGAAGTTTGGCGCTGCTGTGCAGTGATCCGTTCGAGGGCTGATATCAGGGCTGGCAGCGCCGCTGGGTCGCGAGATCCCTCCAGCGCGTCCGCTGCTGCCATCAACAGCTGGTAGTCGTTGCTATCGAGAGCGGCAACGAAGATCGAATCATCAGCGTGCCCGCGCTGTGCGGAAAGAGCGCGAATTGCCGTCTGACGGACATTGGGGTGAGAATCGTCGGCGAGCCTCTCGAGAAAAGAGGCCGCCTCCAGATTGGCGGCAGCCCGGGCGGCATACATCCGCACCTGCCAGACAGGGTTGGAGACGAAGTGAGGCAACACTTTTGCCGCTGTATCGGCGCGAATGCGCGACAACGCGACAAGTGCGTGAGCTGGGCGGTGCCACGCCTCGAGGACATCGGGATCCGACGTTCCGATCTCCAGTACCTTCACGTAGCGGACAAGTATCTCCTCGAGGTCATACCTATCGGAGCAGCCGCCGCCAAGCAGATCGATGGCTTGAAGTACAACGTGGGGGTCGCGGTCGTCGAGCGCCACGACGATTGGCCCGCAGCCCATGCTCTCCCGCAAGGTCTGTCCATAGACAGCCAGTGCCTGGTAACGCACATGTGGTGAGCTATCACGCAAGCCGTAGGAGCTCAGCTCCCGAGCAACCTCTTCATCGGTCAGGTTCGCAACCGCCGCAGCGGCGAGCCTCCGGACTTCCTCATCGGCATCTTCCCCTGCGGCCTTCAAGACAGCAGGGTCACCGTCCCCAGCAGCGGTGAGCGCGGCTAGGGCGAGGCGACGCACGCGAGTGGTGCCGAGCGTGCGGGCCTGGCGTGGCAAAGCCTCTGCAGACTCTCCGTACGTTGCTAGCTCCCGGAGACGCGCAATACTGGCAGCCGACAGCGGCGTTTCAGCGGGTTGCTGACGCGCCAGCGACTCCAGGCCCTGCGCCGCGCCCAGGAGGGCGACCGGGGGAGCGTCGACGGCCAGCCCCAGGATTGCCTCCTCTGACTCTTTTACCTCTGCGGTCGTCGCGTACACCAGGCGACCAAGCGCTTGGGCGATGGCGCCTCGGACGGCCGGATCTTCCTCGTCCGGGATCCGCGCCAGCAAGGGGATAGCAGCGGCGTGCGCGCCCCCACGATACGCGGCCTGAGCCAAGGCGTTGGCTGCCAGGGCTCGTACATGGGGGCTCTCATCTGCCAGCACCTCGGCGATGGCCAGGACCAGATCGATCTGCTCCAGGCGGCCCAATCCGCGCACTGCAATGGCGCGTACCTGCGGATCCTCCGACTTCAGGCCCTGCAGGAGAGGCTGCAGGCCCTCCTTCGTAGTTGGGCGCGAGTCCTCCACCTCGAGGAGGGCGACGATCTGCTGTTGTGAATTCTGGAAAGTCTCGGAGGCAGAGAAGGTCGTCCCCGTCCCCAGCGAGGAGGGCGCGACGGCTTCGACAGTGGCGCTCGAGACCGCGGCAGACACAACGACCGCCGGGACGATTCCGGCGAGCAAGAAACCAAGGGACCTGGGGACTCGTATCATAAGATAGATCCTGAGAACATGACGCAGTGTGAGAGAGGTGATTCGAGATGACCAAATTTCTTTTGTGGCTGATCCTTTTGATCCTGTGCTGGCCTTTGGCGTTCATGGCGCTCATAGCCTACCCGTTCGTCTGGCTGTTGCTGCTGCCCTTCCGCCTGCTGGGCATCGCAGTCGATTCGGTCTTCGAGCTCCTGAAGGCCATCTTCATGTTGCCGGCGCGCGTGCTGCGCGGCCCCGAGGGGATTACCGGCTAGCACCGCACTGAAGCTCAACAGACAGACGCAAAGCCTCGCCGCACTATCTGAACGCCCCTTTCCGGCGACCCTTGCCCGTCAGCACATCGTGCGCTTCGGAAATCTCTTTGAACTTCTCTGAAGTCAGCTCGATGAGCTCCGGACCCAAATGGGCAACCCTATCGGGATGGTATTTCTTAGCGAGCTGCCGGTAGGCCTCGCGAATCTCGGCCTTGCTCGCCCCCTCGTTGAGTCCCAAGGTTGCGAGCGCTCTTTTGCGTTGGCCCGGAACCCGTGGTCGCGCCGTTCGCCGACGCGAGTTAAGGTTCGCCGTTCCCTCCATGATGGAACGGAAGGCGGACATTGCCAGCCAGATGGCAACTACCCAGATAATGGCTCGAAACAGCATGAATCAACCGTGGCAAGAGTTCGCGGGGTAGGGCGCACGAAACGCTCGAGCTTGCATTGTAGTACTCCCGGGAATCCCGCGGGTATTGGCGACTCGAGCGGCGGGGTCTCAGTCGTCGACCCCAAGCATGCGCGAAAGCCCGTCGAGTGCCTCGGCCAAATCGCCCTCCTGGGCCTTTCCCTGGGTATCGAGCTCGGGCGCAGCGGAGGATTCGTCCGGCTTGCCTGCCATATCGAGTCCGAGCCCATAGACGCGACTAAGCTCGGCGACCCTCACCAGGGCATCCTCATCGAACGGCACCTCACCATTGAAGGAATGCAGCACGATGCTCTCGAGGAGGGCCCCGAGCGACACCTCCTCGTACTCAGCCACGGCCTTCAGCACCTTCAGCAGGCCCTTCTCGATTCTGACCCCGGTCTGAACGCGGCTCATATCGGCTCCTCGATCCAACTGCCCTGTATGTCCTGGATGTGTACCATGGTACCTATGTACAAAACAACCGACATACCAAGACCTGGTAGAGGTCAGACACCCCGTACCGACCGGCAACCGAGCGCCAACACCGTCCGCTGCGGTCAGTCCTGCTTCTGCCTCTCGACCTCCCTGTCGCGATCGATAACCGTGACCCCGTCGCTGATCCAGGGAGGCGCCGGCTCGCCCTTGAGGAAGTGGTCGAACCAATCGAGCACGCGATGGTGGTAATCGACCTGGTTCTTCTCCTGCCGGGCACTGTGGCCTTCATCGGCGTACACCAGCATGACCAGGAACTTGCCCGCACGGCGGGCGTAGTTGTAGAGCTCGACGCCCTGACGGAAATCGACCGTGCCATCGTTGTCACCGAAGAAGAGAAGCATCGGTGTTTCCAGATCCATGATGTGGATCACGGGTGAGTTGCGGGCGTAGGCCTCCATGTCTTCCCAGTAGGGCACGTCCATGCGGGCCTGCCCCGTCTCGAAGTGCTGGGTCTCGGCCATGCCGATATTCCAGTGGATCGCCCCGTAGAAGCTGAAGAAACTGGTCAACGCCGCGCCGGCCACGGATGCAGAAAAAATGTCGGTCTGCGTGGGAATGAAGGAAGCCTCGTAACCGCCCCATGAGTGACCGACCAGGCCGACCCGGGCGGGATCGATCATGCCCGTGTCGAGGGCCGCTTCGACCGCGGCCTCGACACAATCCACCGCTGAGGGGCCCGGATCGCGGTCGATGTAGACGATGTCGGGCTGCAGCACGAAATAACCCTGGGCGTTGAAGACGCTGGTGTTGTAGGGGCTACGTTCCGACGGAGTCGTGTACGAGTGAACGAATCGTGAGAGCTGCTCGTAGACGTAGACGATCATCGGATACTGCTTGCCGGGCTCGTATCCGGCGGGATAGAAGAGCGCTCCCTGCAGTCGCTTGCCATGACTGTTCTCGTAGTCGACCAGCTCCGAGCGGCCCCAGGCGTAATCACTCTGGAAGGGGTTGGTCGCTCCTACCTGATGCGCATCGGCCAGGCCGGGGGCGCCAACGAAGTTGTCGGGGGAATCGTCGAACCCCTGCACGACATAGGCGTAGACCTCGGCGTCCTCGGCTTTGGCGAGGCGGCCCACGTTCTTGTCGAGAAAGACCAACCGCTCGGGTGACTGGCCATGAGTCATACGGGCGTAGCCGTACTTCTTGGTCCACTGGCCATAGAGGCTCATGTAGACGGGTTGCTCCAGATCGATGTACTCCTCCTCGCGATCCAGGCGCGCATAGCGGTGCCGGACCTCTTCGTCCGCAGCTTGGGTGAAGTTGACCGCGCCTGAGCCGTCCGGGTGAACGCCCCAGATGTCGTAGCGGTCGTATAGCAGCAGAGCTTCGTCGGACTTGTTCCAGCCTGCGGCCCCGTAGGGTGGCCGCTGCTCTCTTACCGGCGTGTCGTACTCCATGTTGACGAACGAAGTCGGGACGTCAGCCGTGATGTTGGTACGCTCGCCTGTTTCAATGTTGTAAACCCAGTAGTTGTCATCGGAGAAGTACGACAGGTAGCGGCCGGTCGCGCTGCCGCCGCCGTAGTACCAGGTTGCCTCGATGACCTTGTTGCGTTCGCCCGTGGCAACGTCGATGAGATATACGTCGTTGCGAGTGCGATCGAACATGTTCTCGAATTGGTAGGGTTTCCGATCGGTCTCGGCAACGTGCTTCTGGCCTTCGAGTACCGTGACCGTCTCCATGAGATCGGTGCCGAGCTTAGCGAAGCGATCGGCATCGATGTGCCACACCGAGAGATAGCTGCGGCCGAGATCACGCTGCTTCCGCAGCCGCTGCATGGGGATGATGCGCTCGTCCTGGGAGTGCCAGATGTCGACGTCGGCGGGCTCGATCTCGGGGTTGGCCGCTGCCTCCTTGGCCGCCGCTTCCTTCTCGCCCGGCACTTGTGCTCCTTCTGAGGACGGCGCTGCAATCTCAGAATCCTCAGGCTTCTCTTCCGATGCCGGCTTCTTCTCCCAGTCACGGATGCCAAAGAAGAGCTTCGTGCCGTCGTCCGACCAGCTCGGCTGGCGCGAATCCACGATGCGCATCTCTGCAGGGAAGTCCGAGCGCGAGGCAGGGTCGAACGTCAGGGCTGCCATACCGCCAGCGGTTGAACGTCCGCCCGAGCCGTTGCCGGTCGCCGTCGCCAGGTCGCGCCACACGAGGACGATGTGCGTGGCTTCCTCGTAGCTGTCATTCTCGATCGAACGCAGCGCGGCGAGATCGGCCGCGTCCTCCCGCCAGGTGAGTTGCTTGAAGTCGGCGTCGCCCGAAGCGAGGACCCGAAGGGCGCTGCTTGACGGAGCGTAAAGATGAATGCCGTTGCCCGCGCGACCCTCTGCCGCCACGGTCATGGCCAGCATGCTGCCTTCGTCCTGCCAGGCGAACTCCGCGATGTTGCCGAAGTTGATATCGGAGCCACTGGACAGCTCGCGTACGATGAGGTCGGCGGGCCCGGCCTCGGACTCCTCGGACTCCTCGGACTCCTCGGACTCCCCGGGGGCATAGCGGTGCATGGCGAGGTAGGCCGCGCTATCGCTGAACTCGAACGAGGCAACGCCCTCGATGACCTCCGCCTCCAGCTCCGTGCTGCTCAGGTCGATGAGCCCCATCTTGTTGCGGACGAGCTCTTCCTTCTTCCGCATCGCCTCGCGCGCGGCCTCTGAAAAGCCAACGCTGTAGGCGAGCCACCGGGAATCGTTTGAGAATGCAGGGCTGCCGCCCGATTCCAGCACCTTCGACGCGGCGGATACCGCTCCGGTCGGTTCTGCGGTGGCGTACAGGCGCAACTCGAAGGTTCCATCGACACGGCGGACCTGAGATGCGATCCACTCGCCATTCGGTGAGAGAACGCTGGCACCCAAGGACTCCCACTTGCCGTAATCGGCTGCGGTGACCGGGGAGTTCTGCTGGGCGCCGAGGGGAGCAGGAGCCATCGCCTGCACGGAAAAAGCGGCGACTACGATGAGAATCACGCAGAGCTTCGACAGGGTGCGGGTGTGCATGGCTGTCTCCTCGAGCACGGGTGGGCTTGACGCTTCCTGAGAGCAGAGCAAGTATCTACGCAGCATTGCTATACATGCAACGGAAAGAAATCCCCTCGTGTGTGCGGGATCGTCGGCAATGTGCCGGCGATCCCACATGACTTTCGACCTGCGGGAGGTCCATGTGAACGTTTCCTTCCTTCGCCGTTTCCTCTTTTGCTCTCTCGTCGTTGCCGCGCTGATGACCACGCAACTCGTTCCGGTGGCCTCCGTGGCGGGCGCCCAGGCCCAGGATCCACGCGTTCTGTCTGCCGAGGACACCCTGCGCATCAATTCGGTGGGCGGCGGGCGGATCTCGCCGGACGACCAGTGGGTGCTATACACGAAGAGCATTCGCGACATGCAGGACGAGGAGCTAACGCGGACCACGCACGTCTGGCGCGTGAACATCGATGGCACGCAGCGTCGCCAGCTTACCCACGGCGAGGACAGCGCTTCGTCGGCCGCCTGGTTTCCCGCGGGTGACCAGATTGCCTTCACGTCCTCACGCGGAGAAGGAGAGGACAATCAGGTCTTCTTCATGTACACCGACGGTGGCGAGGCTTGGCAGGCTACCGAACACGAGGGCGGCGTGTCGCAGTTCAGCATTTCGCCCGCTGGTACCAAGGTGCTGTTCACCTCGCGGGATCCACTGAGCGATGAGGAAGAGAAGAAGCGCAAGATGAAGGACGACGCCGAGGTGGTCGACGCGGAGTTCCGCATGACCCACCTCTGGGTCTTCGACATCGAGTCCGGGGAAGAGAAGCGGCTCACCGAGGGCGAGTTCACGGTGGGAGACCCACAGTGGTCGCCCGATTCCAGCCGCATCGCCTACGTGACGCGCCCGACTCCCAAGGTCGACGATGGCTCTCGCAGTGACATCTGGGTGGTCGACGCTGTGGGTAGCGAGCCTCGCAAGCTGCATGAGAATGTCGGCCCCGACTCCAGCCCGCGCTGGTCGCCCGATGGCACGAAGATCGCGTTTGCCGCGAACACGCACGAAGGCACAACGACCTGGTACTCGAGCCTCTACATCGTCCCGGCCGACGGCGGCGAGCCTGAGATCTACTTGGAGGATTTCGACCTCGACTTCGGTACGCCGATCTGGTCGCGTGATAGCCGCTCGGTCTTCTGGTCGACGGGGCAGGGGACGACGATCAACCTATTTGCCATCGACCTGGATTCGCG
>SDBT01013631.1_pt1 | contig 13017 bp, 28 predicted proteins | sample 2277101 | NCBI WGS metagenome assembly SDBT01 (sample SAMN10404973, study PRJNA504765) | marine sediment metagenome | isolation source: marine sediment core GS10_PC15, 103 cmbsf | place: Arctic Ocean: Southern Knipovich Ridge | collected 2010 | reverse complement strand
TTGGGAATGCTTTACTGATAAATGTGTAGATTATTATGATAAAACAGAATGGTTAGAAAATAATTGTGAAGATGGAATATGTAGATTCCGTTATCAGAATCAAGATCAATCTGTTTTAGTGGACCAACTACAAGATTTCCCCGCAGACCATAGCATCTTTTGTAAATCATTTTCTTGTGATACTAAAATATTAAGGAGATCAGGATGATGATTATACAAGTGAAAGGAGGTAGAAAAAATGAATAAAAAATATTTACTTTTTATGTTTATTATTTGTTCAACTGTTTTAGCAGTTAATTTTATTAGTGCAGCTGATGCTCATATCTTTACAGATGTTAGTGATGCAAAATTACTTATCATAGATAATGTTGGAAATACAAATGCAACTGGATGGTTAGCAGAAAATGGTGTTAAATTAAGTGACACATATTGTGCTTTAACTGGATGTACTTATTCGGGAAATATTGTCTTGGAAGATGGATTTAATGTAACTCTTGGAACTGGAGGATTTTTTGTTGGTGATGGTAGTTTATTAACTAACTTACCAGGAATTGTTAATCACACATTAATTACATTTAACTTATATAATTCAACTTGGGATAATAGAGGTTTGATAGATTCTGGAAACTTATCTATGTTTAATTATGTAAATGCTCAAGATGTTATCTATAATGATTCGGCAGCAGCTTATACACTGTATGTTAATACAACCGCAGCAGCTTATACTGATGCACAGATTGCGGCATCTGGAGGAATGGATTTTACAAATCTTGCTCTAACAAATATAACAAATACTTTTGACCTACAACAAGTCTTTACTTTAGGATTAAGTTCTGCAGAAGATATTATTTTAAATACAACAAAATCAATCTCGTGGGATGATGGAGGAAGTATCTCAGGAACCGCTGGAGTAATAACATATAAAGCAGGAGTATAATAAAACATGGATAAAATAATTAAGAGTTTATTCTTTGTCATAGTTCTACTTGGGGGTATAATCTTTGTTGCTGCAGATGATGCACATCTCTTTACTGATACTTCTGATAACCCCCTGGTAATAATTTCTAATTCTGGAGCTTTAAATGCTACTGGAGATATTTGTACAACTGGGGGAAATTGTTTAAGTTCGGTGGGTGGAGGAAGTAGTTCTTGGTTATCTGGAACAGATACAATTTATAATTTAACAGCGAAGGTTGGGATTGGAACAGTCCCTTCTTACCCAGTACATATTTCAAACGCAGGAGCAGATCCATTATTGTTTTTAGAAAGGGGTGTGAACAATGCGGGTTTTGATTTTTCTGGAAATGAATTTAATATTAGAACAAGAACAAATGTAGACATGAATTTTTATACAAATAATGCAATAAAAATGTCATTACTTAAAACAGGTGAATTAGGAATCGGAACAGCAACGCCAACCCATAAACTTAATGTCGTCGGCGATACAAATTTTACAGGAGATTTAATTGTTGAGGGAGATTATCTTGTTATGAGAGGAGAAAATTTGGCTGTTTTTGATTCGGCACAAGGTTTTACTGAATCATTAAATTGGGAATCAGGAGATGGAAGTGGAGCACCATTTTATAATTTAGCATTTAATAATCTTAGCTTCGATGGAACTGGTGGAAGGCATTTTTCAATAAATTATCAAAAGACAGGAATTGATGCAGACCCAACTATTACTTCAGATATTAGAATGAAAACAACAAAAGTATTGATAGATGGAATTTTGGGAATCGGAACAATTACTCCAAATGCTAAACTAGAAATTACTGGAAATAGCGACGATGATGGATTTTTTTATACTTCATTATTATTGAGGGATTTAGACACAACCGCAGGTTCTAAAGGAACGCAAATTGAATGGCAAGATTTAAACGATGTTTCTTTGGGAGCAATTTTGGGAACAGATAATTTAGGTATTCAAATAAGAAATAGTTCTGGAGATTTTACAGCAACATTTTCTCAATCTGGATTTGTTGGTATTGGAACTACAACTCCTTCAACAGAATTGCATGTTGTTGGATCAACGACAATCACTGGAAATTTACAATTAAATGGAATTTTACTTGATGGAAATGGGGCAGTTACAGATTCTGGAATGGTTAGATATTCAGACGGAACAAATACTGCTAGAGATACTGGAACTGAATTATGTTCATACTTTGGAATGTCATGTAATAAACAATTTGTTAGATTCGATGGAGGAGGAGTATTTGTTTTAGTAGAATCTACTTGTGGTTCAGATTCTGGAACTTCCTTTATCGCTTGGTGCAATTAAAATGAAAAATATATTATTAACTTTAATCATTGGAATTTTACTAGTGGGAACTGTTTTGGCTGCAGACATACCAGAAACTAGAATATATTATGAGGTTGTTGATGGAGAAGAATACGCATTTGAAAGTGAGGCATTTTATTGTTACAACCAGGAAAGAATAAATAATCAAACTAGATGTACTACTTTGGATTGGGACCTATACAAACACTTGGAGTTAGAGAAATCATTAATTTCCAAGGCTGAAAGAGAAGCAAGGGAACAAGCAATGGTAGACTTATTCTCTGGAACAGACAAGACCGAAGAAGAGTCAAATGATTCATGGCTGATAAGAAAAGTTAATGCACTTTGGAATTGGGTTCAGGATTTATTGGGAAGGACAACAACCATGGAAGAGGAATTGTGTTTAGAGAATCCGAGGTATAGTTGGTGTTAGGAATATTTTTAAAGTAATAAACATTTGTAGTCGTGTGTCTAAAAGACTGTAGGACTCCAAATATTTTGGAACAGCGAGGTGATAACTCCTTAGACACACAGACGTCTTAGTTTCAAAATAGGAATGTTTTTAAACTTATTGTTCTTAGTTATATTGTAAAAAGGGGTAAGTGCATTTTCTTCTTTTTACATTTATAGTTACCAATTACCAAATTGGTTACGGGAAATCTTTTGTACTTCGGTACAATTCGACCACCTCTTTTCCACACCCATACACCATCCTATGATGGTTGAGCAAAAACTCACGTAAGGTATGGGGCGTGGTTTTTAATGTCTGAACATTTAGGGGTAACACATCTTTAAGTAGTATTTATTTCTCATTTAGATAAGATGGAAGGATGGAAGTATTGGATGGATAAGAAGGTGTTTATAATTTCTAAAAATAGTTCTCACCCATACACTGGAAAAGTTATTGAGGTTGATGATACTAATCCTATTTTAATTTGGATTGTGATCACGGATAAATTTGGGAAACGTGTTCAGTTTTCTGCTGCAGAGATTTTAACAATTAAGGAGGATTCGGAATGAGTGGAGAATGTCACGACTGTGGATGTAAGGAGGGAGAGCTGCATAATTATTTTCCTAATTGTGATATGGAGATATGCCCAGAATGTAAAGGGCAACTTTTTATTTGTGGTTGTAATCCTTTTGATAAGCATAGTAGAGAACCGTATTTTAAAGAAATTTCTAATTGTTTAAGGTGTGGAAAAAGTTCTCCAGATTTTAAAATGGTGAGTAAAGAAGAATGGAAATTTATCTGTGGTATATCTTATCCTCTAGACTGTATCTTATGTAAAGAGTGTATGAAATTTATTAAAAAGAAAAGGGATCTTTTAGAATGAGTGAAGAAATAATTTCTAATTTTAAAGTTTGTAATAATTGTAGTTCTTGGATTAAGCTAACTAAAACTCCAACAAATATTCATTACGGAAGATTGGATTGTCCAAAATGTGGTTTTGTTGGATGGGCTGCAAATCCAGAGAGTGTTAGAAATAAAGGTACAAAAAAACTTAGACAAGGAAATAGATTGACTGTTGAAAAGATTCAAGATTTCCACGAGTTTAAAGAACCTTTTTGTTTTTTATGTTTAAGAAAGAAAAATGAATTGGGAGTTAGAGAGACATTAACCGCAGACCATATTTTAGAACTTAGAGATTCAGACGGAGAATTTGAACGTGACACGGTTAAAAATGGACAGATACTTTGCTCTGCATGTCATAAAATGAAATTGTGGCTCACAACTTATCTCAATGAACATATTAAAGAAAAATATGGGGTTTATGAAAATGAAAGCAATCCAAACTAAATATAATGGATATCATTTTAGATCAAGGTTGGAGGCAAGATGGGCAGTTTACTTTGATAGTTTAGGTGTTGAATGGGAATATGAAAAAGAGGGATACCATTTTGAAGATGGAACAAATTACTTGTGTGATTTTTGGTTTCCAGGATTAGGAATGTGGGGTGAAGTAAAAGGAAAAGAATTAAATGATGAAGAAATAAAAAAGGCAGAAAATTTAGTTAAGTATTCTCATAAACCCATTTTACTTTTAATTGGTGTTCCAGAAAGAAAACCATATTATGCAATCGAACCAACCTTTGATGTTTGTGGAAAAATAATGAAAGATGATTGTGGAGAAAGAGGATATTATTGTAATGGGGAGTTTATAGAATATCCTGGAACAGAACTTGTAGTTGAATTTGAACATCGTAATTATGCTCTTTCTAACTACCATAATTATCCTGAAAAAGAGGGAAGATTTTATTGTAATTTCGAGGAGGATGAAATAAATGAGCCTCATTTTGATGATATAAATATACACGTAAATAAATCAAAATCTGCAAGGTTTGAATTTGAAGGAAATTAAATGGAAATCGGGGTGATTGAACAATTTTACAAATTTCTTAAACACGAAAAACAATCGGAGTTAAGATTCATAGAACCAAGATGGAAAAATTCAAACTCTAAACCAATACAAGAATGGGCGAATAATCTTGCACAATTTAATTTCTTATGTAAAAAATATGATGGTGAATATAATTTATATGTTGGAATTAATGAGAGAAAACCAAGGGGAGATAAGGACGAGGATATTGATTTCATTACAAACATTGGACATGATATTGATGCACATGATGGTAACCCCGATAGTTTTCTAAAGGCACAAGAAGTTGCAATTAAAATAAAGGATGATTGTATTGATAAGGGATATGAAGAACCAATGATCATTTGTTCTGGAAGGGGTTTCTGGGTGATACATCATATTTATCCTTTGGAAAATAATGCAGAGAATATTAAAAGGGTTAAACATTTTGGAAAGATTATTAAGGAAAAGTATGAGGTAGAAGGAATTGAATTAGATTCTAGTGTTTACAATCCTTCAAGAATTGCAAGGATTCCTGGAACATTAAATATCTCAGATGAGAAAAATCAAATTAGAAGTTTCATTGTTAATGAACCAAAAGGAACTGAAGATTTTAAATTATCTGAGAAAATAAAAGATATTGAATTACCAAAAACAAATTATATTTCTACGGGGGAACAACCAAAATCTTCATGTGCATTTATGGATTATTGTTTAGCACACGAAATTCCTGAGGGTGAAAGACACAAAGTGATTAGTAGGAACATGAGTATTTATGTTCAAAAACATCCAGACAGAGAATTGCTCAGAGAGCAATATTTCAAAATACAAAAAGGTAGTGAAACTGAATTGGACCAATGGTTAAAAAGTTTAGATGAAAACCCAGATAAAGAATATCCCTTTAGTTGTGGGCAATTAATTAACTTTCAAAGGAAATATAAGATCCCATCTAAATGTGTTGGATGTCCAAAATTTTTAGAATATAAGAAAGAAAAGAAAGCAGAAGAAAATTTAAATAAACAAATAGAACATGAGGAAGCAGAGAAAGAATTAAAGACAGAAGGAAAATTTTTATTTCAAGCCTTTAATGAGTTTACAAATTTTTTAGATACTGCGAGAACTTTCATCAAAACTCAACCAGTCTATTATGATAAATTTAAGATATGGTGGTTATGGAATAAGAAAGATAAGCGATGGGAAGTCGTTGATGAAGTTGATCTTTTGAATGCAATAGATGATTATACAAATAATCCATCCACAAATTCAAGAATTAAAAACGAAATTTTAGAAGCATTAAAAAGAATTGGGAGAAGAAACAAACCATTAGACGCAAAAAAAACATGGATACAATTTAAGGATTTAATAATAGATATAGAAACTGGTGAAAGTTTCCAAGCAGATCCAAAATATTTTGTTACTAATCCAATCCCGTGGAAACTTGGAGAAGATGATTCAACACCAAACATGGACAGAATATTAATTGAGTGGGTTGGAGAAAAATACTTGAAAACTTTAAAACAGATTATGGCATATTGTTTTCTTCCCTCCATGCCAATCCACAGAATATTTTGTTTTATCGGTGATGGATTGAATGGTAAAGGAACATACTTGAGATTGATTGAGAATTTAATAGGGGATGATAATAAGTGTGCATCAGAAATTGAAACTCTCGCAAGTAATAGATTCGAAACTTTTAAATTATATAAGAAATTAGCTTGTATTATTGGAGAGATTGATAAAGGAGTTTTTAGGAAAACTAAAACTATAAAATCACTTTCAGGAGATGATCTTATTAGATTCGAAAAGAAAGGGAAAGATGGGTTTGATTCACACAACTATGCAAAACCATTAATTGCAACAAACCACTTACCTGAAACAACAGATAAAGCAAAGGGATTTTATCGTAGATGGACTATTGTTGATTTTCCAAATGAGTTCTCAGAAAAGAAAGATATTCTAAGTGAAATTCCTGAAAAAGAATATAATAATTTTTGTAAACAATCAATAAATATTTTAAAAGAATTATTAAAAGATGGCGAGTTCCATAATGATGGAACTATTCAAAATAGAGAAGATAATTATGAGAAACACTCAAATAGAATTGGAGATTTTGTAAAGATATATTGTGATGTTGGAGAGGAGTGTTGGGTTCCCTTTAAAGAATTTTGTGAATATTATAATGAATATCTAATTTCGGAAGGATTTAATAAGAAATCAAAGATTGAGATTGGTAGAGCAATTATTTTGAAAGGGTATGAAAAAAAGATAAAAAAGGTTACTTCAGGATTATATTCAACAACTCAGATGGCAATTTTAGGAATTAAATTTCGGGAGGATATAAAATAATTATTCAAAAAGGTTAAACTGTTACGTGTAGGTTTAACCAATTTAACCTTTTATCTGTTTATTTTCCTATAGGGGAAACAAGTGAAAAAAAGGTTAAATTGGTTAAACTGTTAAACCTTTTAAAAAACACCAAAAATGATCAAAATACAACCAAAAGGAGGTAACTTTAGAAAATGATAGGATTAGATACAGAGATTGGAATAACTCATCCAGATATAAAAGAATGTGATGAATGTGGCGGAAAACTTTACAAGATGTCGATTGAAAATCACGGTGCTGGTGGATGGTTCAAAGCACTTGAATGTTTTGAATGTAGTAAACAATTCAATATCAGAAAATTTACATCAGAAGAATATAGAATTTTAAGGAACAAACTAAGCCGAGAGATTTCAACATTAAAGAAAGCGAACTTATGCAAATGCAAAGAAGGAGAAGAAGAACTTGTTGATGGAGAATGTTGGAATTGTGAAGGCAATGCAACACCAAAACAAATAGAACAATTCAGAAAAGATATGGATGAAGAACAAAGAATTAGACCACAATAAAAAAACACGAGGGAATGAAAAGCTCCCTCACTAATAATCACAACTCATAATAACAACCAAAAATGACAACCAAACAAAAAGATAAATGCAATTACTGCAAAATAGAAATCCCAAAAGACAAAACCACATTCCTAAACACATTCCTCTATCACCCACATTGCAACTACATAATCAAGAACAGAAGATATGGTTTAGACACTCTTTCAAAAGAACAGAAGAAACAATCTTTAGACCGAGCAAAGCTAAGATCCAAAGCACTATTAACTCAAGGGGTAAAGAAAAGAAGATGATGCTCGAAGTAATAACTGGAAGTGCAGCAAGGGATTATTTCTTTAAAGAGGGTAGTGGTTGGATCATTTCTCTTTTCCTCCTAATTGCCTGGGTAATAACATTATATCTTCTAAATAACAGAATGAAGGAGACACATTGTTTAATATCTAGTATTGAGAGGCAAATTGACGATAATAAAAAATTAGAAGGGGAAGTAATCGAACTGAGGAAAAAGGTCTCTCAGAATGGCTGTATTCCCCAACCAACACCATACTAAGATGAACCACACAATAAAAGTATGTGCCTTCAGTCAATGTGGCCGATGCACCCATAAAATGAACACCAAAAGATTCGTGAAACATATGTGCGAATATATAGATAAAGAAAACTGCCCCTTGTTCAAAGAAGCAGGGGAATATAAAATAAATGATAAATAAAAACAAGCCAACACCAATCTACAATCGAGGTAATACAAAGTTCCACAATTTATTAAACCCCGAAAAACCAAAATGGGTTGCCATAAATTCAGATGGAGTAATCAGAGATCGTGCAAGACAGAAAATGGTCTTGACAAACAATCTTAAAAATTTAGAGAAACAACATCTGGAAGATTTGAAGATAGTTGAGATTGAAAGTGTTACTACTAAAATAAAAAACAAGCATTTAAATACTAATTAATTAATATATTATCATGGAAATAAAAAGATGGATCAAAACAATCTTCTTCCTGCGAGGGTTAAGAAGAAACGAACACAGCTTATTAAAAAGAGGTATTGGAGTTTATTAAACTCCCCTCATTTATACTCACAATGAAAACAACAATAACAATCACAAAAGAAAACGCAACCAAACTTAACAAAATGAAATATAGTTTAGATTGTTCAACAATTAATGAGGTTCTTGATAGAATATTTAAGATGATTACAAAATTTAAATTAGGGAATGAATTGAAGGAGGAATCAAAATGATAATAAAATACTCTCAAAAAAAAATAATTAAAATAGTTTTAATAGTATTTGCATTTACATTTCTAGTTCTTATCTTTATGAAATTCTTTATTCCAACAATCTTAAACATGGTTCAGGGATTAATCGCATTGGTTATGCTCTGGAAAATTTCTGATAATGAAACAATAAGATTTTTTGGAGGATTGGCATTCTTATTTATCGGTTGGAAAGTATATGAAGTATTAATTGGTTTCTGGATTAAAGGGATGAATGTTACTATTAATGAATTTACTGATCTTATTAAATTATCTTTGAAGAAAAAATCAAAGAGAATGAAAAAATGAGTAATTCAAACCCATGGATAATCGCAACATTATTCTTAGGATTCATAATAGCAGTTCTTATCCTATACCCACATATCTTTCCAGAAGAAACAGTAAACATCGGAGGAATAGAATTAACTCATCAAGATGCTTGTGACTTCTACAAAGTTTATGGTTCAGCCCCATTCTATCTTACAGACATTGAAACAGGAAATGAAGTTAGAGTACAATTACCACAAAATCCATGTGAGGTGTTTGGTTTAGAATGAATGAACAACAAATACAAGATATAATTTGGAGAAAGAGTTATCAGTTACCAGAGAAACCAACTGGAACTAAAATAAACATTCAATTTGGAAAAGGAATTATGAAAAAGGTAACTAGAGATTTCAGAGGAAATATTTTAGAAGTAAAATTTAAAAGATCTGGAGTAAAGAAATAATGGTATTAGATTATAGTAAACCAGTTCAACAAAAACCAAAGAAGAAAAGCAAATTAGTAATTGTGCTTTCAATAATTGTTATTTTGTTACTCTTAACAATCGGAGCATATTTCGGTAAACAATTTTACGATCAAAAATTAAATGAAAAGTTCAATGATGGCAAGATAGCTATTTTAAATGAAATCAAAGAAATTGGAGTTGCTTGTGAACCAATAAATCTTCCAGTTAGTAATCAAACATTACAACTTATTGGAACACACTGTTTCCAAGAATAATATTCAATATACAATTACAAGGAGGAAAAAACAAATGGATGAACAAACAAACGCAAACGACTGGTTAACAAACGAAGCAGAAGAACTCAACAAACAAACTACTTTTGATGGTGAGAAACTTCCTTCGCTTCAATTTGAAGAGAATAAGGTAACTGCATTTACTGTTGATTTTTCAGCACCATTCAGCGAATGGGCAGATACTGAGAACAAATCAACAAAGGCAATTATTCCTGTTTCACAAGGTGAAGTTAAACTTAACTTGTGGCTGAATAAAAAAAATCCTTTATACAAGGATTTGATTCACGCAGGAAAAGAAGGTCAGACAGATTTTAAGGTAATGCAGATTGGAAACCAAAAGAATACAAAGTACAACTTAGTTCAAGAATAAAAATTTATTATTTGTGGCTGCAATTTAGCAGCCCATCATAATCATACTCACAAAATCAAAATGAAACGAGAAGTAAAAAAGTTTAGGAAAGAATATGACGAGTTAGTAGATGAATTCCTAAGAAAAATGAATCACCATTATTCAAGATTATTGTGCAAGTTCCTAAACGATAGTTCAGAATTACATAATAAACTTCACGATCTAGAACAGACTGAAATTAAGGGAAGTGAGTCAGCATGAAAATAAAAGCATTCCCCATTCTAATAGCAGTATTTATTTCTCATCTTAGTTTATTATTTTCAATACCTTTTTTTAATTATAATCTATATCTGATATTTTTATTTACTGGCATTATTTTTGTATCTAGTTTAATAGTAAATTGTATTGTGTGGGAGAATGAAATGAAAGAGACTGATTCCAGGGAAAAAGCGAGGGTTGGAAAATGAAATATCTAAGTCTTCTCTTAATGTGGTGCTTTGCTTCAATGGTGGCGATAGCAGTAGAAGTTATCTTTTTTGAATACTCTATAAGTTTCATGGTTCATTTCTTTATTGGTATTTTTTTAATTTTAATATTTGGTATGCGTGAAGCAATTTTGAAAGATAGAGAAAGAAATAGATTATTAACTGAACATTCCAAAAAGGAGGCTTATACGAAATGAAAGGAACATTCAAAATAGAAATAGATAACAAACTAACCGAACAGAAATTCGTAGAGCATTGTTTAAATATGAAATATTCTGGTTATGATTGTAATGTAGTCTTTTTCTTTTATGCTTTAGGTAAGCGTTGGAAGGTTGAGAAATTAACTTATTATCTTAAATTATTGGAGGCAAAGGAATGAAAAATAAAACTAAAGGGATAAATCCTTTCACAGAAAAATGTATTTGTGATTGGTCTAAAGATGATGAGTTTGGTTTCTTACCTTATACTGATTGTCCTGCTCATGGAAAGGAAACTAAAAAGTTTTTAGAAGGATGCACTGATACCGCCCAACACACCACTAAAAAGAATAAGACAGCTGATTTACAAGGGAAATCAACCGCCCAACAGACCGCTATCGCCTCTAATACGTCAAGTAAGCGGCAGAGAAGCGGCGTTGTGCCGCCAAAGGAGGATAAAAATGAGTGATTTAACAATATATGAAAAGGATAATCTTATTGAATTAGAAACAATAGAATCAAAGCTATATCCTAATAGAAACGGAATGGGAGTTATAAAAAGATTAAAATTTTTGTTCACGGGCAATTTAGAGTTTAATGTTGGGGCAGTTTATGTTAGATTAAAAAATAAAAAACTTCATTTTTTAAGTGGGATATTAAGTGAGTATAGAAAATTAGAAGAAAGGATTGAGAAACTAGAAAAAGAAAATAAAGAATTAAAAGAAGAAAAACAAGAATTAATGGATGAATTAGCAGGGGTGGATTTATAATGAAAGTTTTAGTAGCGTGTGAAGAGAGCCAAGCAGTATGTAAGGAGTTAAGAAAGTTAGGACACGAAGCTTACTCTTGCGATATTCTCCCTTGCAGCGGAGGACATCCAGAGTGGCACATTCAAGGAGATGTTTTAAATATTTTAGGAAAGAATCTTTGGAATCAAGAGCAAGGTTGGGATATGATTATTGCACATCCACCATGCACTTATCTTTGTGTTCCTGGAGCACATTATTTACATAAACAAAAAGACAGATGGTATAAAATGGAGGAAGCTAGAAAGTTCTTTATGACTTTTTTTAATCACCCATGTAAAAAAATAGCAATAGAAAATCCTGCTCCACATAGATATGCAAAACTTCCAAAGTATAATCAAATAATACATCCTTGGCAACATGGACATGAAATAAGCAAAAGAACCTGCTTGTGGTTAAAGGGATTACCAAACATCGAACCCACAAAGATTATGGAAAATAAAGGTGAGAGATACGTACGTAAAGATGGAAGCAGCAGCAACTCCAAATGGTATGCCAAAGCAAGTCAGAAAGAAAGAAGCAAAACATTTCCAGGAATTGCAAAGGCAATGGCTGAACAATGGGGTTCGGTTTCTCTTCCTAAAACGAATGTGGAGGAAAAGGATGAGTAAGAAAACTATCAAGGAGTACAATTAAAATGAATGAAGAAACATTCGGAGAAACATTTGTAAGATGTTTAAGAAATCCAATTGCATGGATAATCTTTTTTGTTTCTATTTTTATCTCTGGTTATTTGGGAGGATTAGAATGAAACACCTAAAATTTGTTGAGAGATTTGTGATGATTATTTTACCATTAGTAATGTCATTTGTTTTAGGGGTTATGTTGTCCGCACGAGTATTAATTAAACAACCGTTTTTATTATATGAGATGTTAACTGTGATTGTTTTTTCTTTTTTATTAATTTATTATGTTTTGAATCAAATGGAGGGAGAACAATGAAAGCCTGTTATAAATATTTAATTTGTATTTTGTTGTGTATACATCATATGTATCATTGGTATTTTCAACTATTTTTACAATTAGTTTTCATAAATATTATTATGATTGTTCTTTTTGGATTAACGGTTCATTATGGAGGTTCACATAAGGACACGGAGGTTGTGAAATGAAAATCAGAAGATTAACCCCAACAGAATGTGAAAGACTTCAAGGCTTCCCAGATGGTTGGACGGAAGGATTTTCAGATACTCAAAGATATAAAATGATGGGGAACGCAGTAACGGTTAATGTTATTCGAGCGATAGCACAGTCGCTTGTCGGCACAAAGGAGTCAGTAGAATGAAATATATAAATAAAAAATGGGAATATAACTCTTGGGAAATTTGGAGTGCAATAGGAGTTATGTTTTCTGGATTAATGGCTATAACTTTTTT
>SDBT01013629.1_pt1 | contig 13018 bp, 11 predicted proteins | sample 2277101 | NCBI WGS metagenome assembly SDBT01 (sample SAMN10404973, study PRJNA504765) | marine sediment metagenome | isolation source: marine sediment core GS10_PC15, 103 cmbsf | place: Arctic Ocean: Southern Knipovich Ridge | collected 2010 | reverse complement strand
AGTTCACTGACACTACCTTCCCCGGGGATCCTGCCGACGAACTCAATTTGGAGGATGTAATTACCTACTTAGAGCTAAGTACAGACCAGTTCGGCTCTTTTGGGAAACGGCCTAATACCCGTCTCCACAGTGCGAGGCACCAGTTCAATGAGTACGTTCGCAGAAGACTAATATATCCGCCCAAGAAAGCTAAGTACTCGTGTTCAAAATGGGAACACATTTTCCGAACCTTGAAACGCGAGGATACCATTGTCACGTTGAATTATGACCTTGTCCAGGAGAATACCCTGAATGCTATTAGCCGAGAAAAAGGGTCGAAGAAAACCCATCCATTGTACGAGAAAATGACCGGACTGCTTCATCCAACGATATATTGGAGTGGCAGGATAGGGATCTACTTCGATGAAGGGGAGCGGTACTCTGGTTGGTATCTAAAGTTACACGGCTCTATAGGCTGGTGTTATTGTCCCAATCCGGACTGTCTGGGTCACCAAATCATTGATCAATTCCCCACGTCTAGGCCGGATATTCGGGACTTTTGCAGTTCTTGCGGGTCTCCCATTGAAATGGTTATTGTTCCTCCTACTATGCACAAGGCCTTCGGAAAGTATCCAAAATTAGGAGCTATCTGGAGCTTGGCCCATGAAGAGCTTACCAAATCGACCTCCGTTGTGTTCGTAGGCGTCTCGTTTAGCCCGTCAGATTACTATCTTAGTTGGCTGATTAAGTCGTCGTGCTTGGAGACAAAAACCAAGGATAGATCAATCATAGTCGTTGATAAGTGCGAAGCAGCGGCTGATAGAGTAAGAAAGTTGATTGGTAAGAAGCCAGATTATTGGGATAGCCTCGATAAATACATCTCCTCACTGTCCTGATCGAGTCACCTATAGGCGCGCTAGGCAACGGAAGTTGTTATCAATCCAGTTGTGGGATAGACGAGTCTGAGACACATCAGCCTCACTAGCGGAAGGGTTAGTAAACGCTGGAGGCCAGCATGAGAAGGGGCTATTTGCTGCCCAGTAAGAGCGCTGTGATGCCCCGTATGTTTGCAAGAAGGGAGGAGCACAAATGGGAGAGAGGAGTGAAAAGCTATCCATCCTTAAAACCCTGACCGTCGATAACCTGAGAGAAATCTGCAAGACGAAGAACCTGCCACGGTCTTCGGGAGCAAAAAAAGAACTTGCTGAGTGCATCGTGGGTAACCTCGACGTTTCTTTGGATGAGTTGAGGAAGATTGCCAGCAGCTATCATACCGACAAGCTCTTAGGAAAGATCCGAGACTCTAGGGACTGCTTCTTGAATAACCGAGTCGTCATAAAGAGCAAAGAAGCAGACTGCATAATAGCAGACGCTGGGGGGCACACTGTCATTATCAACAAGCTAGGCCAAGAGGATTTCTCATATACCTGCGATGATAATTGCGCCGACTATGTCTACCATGTCAAGAAAGGGAGAACTCCATTTTGCAAACATCATGCTGCCGTAATTGCTCAACTGATCTATGAAGGAGAAATCAGCCCGAAAGACAAAATCCCTCATATTGAAGGAGACGTCCTGAGAGAACTACTCGAACTGGTTGAGCGGCGAAAAAGACTTGAAGGTGAGACACTCGACAAACGTGACATAGAGAGGGATTTGGAGAAATTGAACAGTGATCTGTTGGCCATGGCTACACAGGACCGAACGGTGGCACGTGAGAAATACCACGACGAACCTGAGAACGTTTTCGAGTACTTGGTGAATCGGGCTTTCTTGCTCCTGGACTTTGACACAATCTACCAGCGAGGTAGCCACGGTTGGGACATAGTTCTGATTGCGGGAAGAGCTATGCACCCGTACTTCATTGTTGTGGAATGCAAGACCGCAGCAAGTGGAACCTATGATTACTTGGTGAGGAGCCAAGACTACCTGTTCACACTGAAGAGGTACTGTATTGACATGTTCAAAGATAAGCTTGTGGGGTCGTACAAAGGATATGCGAAGTACATGATCGTCGTTGCGCCCGGCTTTCCCCAACAGATAGAGGCATCCTGCAAGAAATTCAGAGAGCTCACCGGACTGCAGCTATCCTTTCTTCCGGTTGATGTACTGCTGGAAGTGGTTAACAGGTACCGCAGGAGCCCGATATTAAATCAGGACTGGGTCGAGCCATTCTTCCAGAAAGAGAAGGTTCTTGGTGAGAAAGACGTCGACGAGATATTCGACGACGCAGAAAGACAGATAGATCTTCTGTCCAATAAACTCTGTACCAGGCTACGCGAGAGATTTGGGCAGTTCTCCGAACTCTCGGGTGATGCAGCCTTCATAAAGCTCGACATGAAAGTGGTCTCCTCCGTTCTCGAAGACATCATCAGTGAAATGCCGGAATTGGTTATCCCTGAAAGGAAGGGGATCGTTGACTATGTCAACGTCGAGCATGACTACTTCGAGATATGGGAAAGGATTCTCAAGGAGCTGGGAAGAGAATTCATAGCTATTCTCAGGGAAACGTCATTCTCTCAAGTCAAAAACACAGAACTGAAAGAGGACCTGCTAAAGCTATTGAAAGCCACGTAGGTAGACAGGACGGCTAGGGACAAGGGGGGAGTACACCCCGGAGGACAGTCAAACAAACAAGTAAACCTCGCAGGTAGAATATAGCATATTTTGACAAACCTGGCGAGGATTGACTAGGAGCCCTACCGCGCAAGTTGTCGAGGCCAGATGGGATGCGGGAATAGGACGGGCCGAACATGTGGGCAGTTGCCCACCGCATAGTTACTGAGGAATGACATGATGATAGGGATGTGTTTGTGGAAGTGTCGTGGATGAGGACGTCTTACGTACCTTTCTCACGAAGAGATCGTTGGATGTGTGTTGGGAGCTGTATTTGAAACGAAAGGACGGAGGTGTTGAGGGATGAAGAAGACCGCAAGACATAAGGCAAAAGGGGAAACTGGGGGAGGGAAAGGGGTCCGCTGGGTGATCGGGGGTATCCTTGTTTTTGTCGGGGGCTCCCTCATAGTGACTTTGGTTCTCCCAATAATTGAGCGCCGTCTGATGCTTTGGGAAGATAAAAGACTCAACCTAGTATGTGAATCCACTTCTGAGCGGAACACCTATGAGATACCGTACCACTATTCGAAAATCGGACAGACTATACCAGTCAAGGTGAAGTGGTTAAGTCGCGTTTCTCAGGAGACAATTCAGATAGAGATAATCACGGCTGACGGAGATAGACTGACGCCGAAGGAATTGGACATCGATACAAAAAAGCAAAAGAGGGGGTCTGACACACTGAAGCTCCCTTTGAACATAGTTGCGGACCGCTACCTAGGATTCGATAGGTCACATGTCGGTGAGCAGAAGTCGTTCGAACTTGTTGCTGACCTAGACGGAGAAAGGTCGTCAAAGAAAGTCAACGCCATTTATGTCCCTTGGGGTCACATTCCAGAGATACCCTTCCCCCTGGTCTATACGAATGAACCTGTGGAGTGTGTCGTGAAGATTGCAAATCATGGAACGGACGGTGATTTTGTCGTGATGTACGAGGCATATCCGATTGTGAACGATAGAGAGGGAGACTGGATAGAGGGCAGAACCGGGGTCGATGTAAATGACAAAAACAAGATCCATGTGCCAAACGGCGAAGAGGTCCAACTTAAGCCCCAGATCTTCCAATTTGAATCCCCAGGGGAGTATTTCATAAAAACCTATGCGATCAAGTACCAGGAATACCTGATGCGCGACTGGGACTTTTGGTCGAAGGAGACAATAACGGTGACAGACATAAGTCTCGCCGAGCAAAAGAACCAGATCGAGACCCATTACTATTCAGATTCTCACAGACTCTCATGGATCAGAGTCATCAACTACCCGGTGAAGCCGGCGGGAGATTAGGTGAGATACTGGGCGTAAGCCTAAGTAGGTGCTTGTGCGTGGGAATACGATGGTGCACCCGAGAGAACTCGACACTTGTCTACCAAGAGATTCTTATCAAGCCCGTTGTGGGACAGAGATTCTCTTGACAAGGCTGCCCGGGGAGACAATCTTGCCACAATGCCGTTCTCGGAATGGATCACGTAAGAACACAAAATAGGCGAAGTTTTGTTGGATTTTTTTGTTAGTGGCTCATATCTCTCTAGAAGAGACCTCTGGGTATGTTAACATACCCAGAGGTCTCTTCTAGATGATTCAATTCGTAGCCTTGACAGACCGTGGTTATGTGATATAATGCTATCTGGTCCTGGCTAGCAATATTCGCTTATGCACTGTGAGAAAGGAGGTTGCGTGATGTGGGTAAGACTGGATGGCCCGGAGTGGGAAGACTAGGCTAGAATTCCTTGATCAGCCATTTCCAGAGATCGCTGCGCCCTTGGAAGCTGGATGAGTTCTGGCGCCCGACTAGACAACCTTGAGCACCAAGGACGATCGAGAGCGGAGTACGTAGTCGGGTACCGATTGCTGTTCTTATGAGGGGAGGAGCTTTTTTTTTGCCTTTTCCAACCCCGCCGGTGAGATATCGTGTGTACGGGTGACCTCCTCAAGTAGCTCCTTAGCTGCTTCCGCAACACGAGAGCTCACCACCTCCCATAGTTTGCTTACAGTGTCGAGCTTCTGGGAGCTGCCGGACAGTGAATCTATGTCTGCCTCGAACTCGGCTTGAAGGATTTTCTGCTCCCAACTGAGGCTGGGCTTAAAGATCTGACGGAATGCCTCGCAGAGCAACATCACACGGTGATCCTTGAAGACGATCTTATAGGTCATATCCCCTTCATCCAGTAACCCAAGTTCCTTGTAACGCTGATAGATGCTTGTGCCAGGATAAGGCACAACTCTCGCCCGCATAAGGCTTGGTCTAGCGAGATCTAGGTTCGCTAGGAACTCAATATTTTCTGAGACATCCCGCAGAGTCATTTCGGGCTCAAAGAAGATGAAGTAAGGCCTCAGGCTCAGACCCAAGCTTCTGACGATCGAAACACCTTCCTCGTTTTCTCTAACGCTGAGTCCTTTCGATAACCTTTTCAATACATCTTCGGACCCGGATTCAATCCCTAAGTGAACGCTCCTCAGGCCTCCTTGTTTCAGGCGACTCAGAATCTCCTCATCGATCTCTGTGGACCGACAGGCAACAGCCCATGCAATTGGCCGTGTGAGGTCGGACAGACCACCCGCGATCTCAATGGCTCGCTCTCTGGACATGTTGGATCTACCAAGGAAGACATCGTCAACGAACGACACGGCCTTGGCCTGTGGATAGCGTTGTAGTATGCCTCCCACTTCGGATATGATACCTGCAGGACTACGTGCTCGCCATCGCTGACCACCCAAGCGCTGAGCATATTTCCATACCGAACAAAAGCCACACTTCATGTAACAGCCTCTGCTCGAAGCGACACTGAACACGGGAACTGATTTGGGTCTTGTCGGGTAAGGAAGCGAATCCAGCTCGGCAATTGCAGTTCTTCGCATCGTGCTCACAACGCCTCCTTGAGATGTCCTAGCCGCAATGCCTGGGATGCCCAAAGGGTCCCGTCCTTGCTCAAGGGTCTTGAAGAGTTCCAACATTGTGATCTCGCCCTCGCCGATGACCGCGAACTCCACTGAAGGGGCGTATTCGAGAAATTCGACGGCACTGAAGCAAAGAAAATGCCCTCCTACCACAACCTTTGCCTGCGAGCGCTCCTTGAGGGCATCAGCTAGCAAAGAAACGTGGTGACTCAGAAAGTACGTTGGGAGTGTAATCCCAACTAGGGAAGGATCGTAGCCCGATATCCTGTCTGCGAATTCTCCTACTCTTAAACCGGCTCCATCAAGCACAAGCGTTGCAATTCCCCGGTTTCGCAGATAAGCATCCACATAGTATAACCCAAGGTACTCTGTAGAGGGAGAAGCTTGGGTAGAGGGTGGTGAGCCTAGTACGACGAGACCGTCCCTAGCCACGAACAAGTCCTCCTTCGCAAAAAGCCTGTAGATGCACGCTCCATTCAGCTCCGGGCCAGGACTATCGCCCTGAAGTCCTTTCCGTTATGTGCAGCGACATCGTCGAACCGCCTTTCGAGAAGCCACAGGGAGGGAAAGAATTGTCTGACTACGCTGCTTATTTCGTCGAGTGAGAACGCACCCATAACATGGTTATCCTCAAATTCTCTGATGTCGGTTCCTTCCACTATTTTGAAGTCGACACGCAAGTCCATGAATCGGTGCCCCGGTACGTATACCCATCTCGGAGAGAACTCGATCTTCAAGTCCTTTTCACAGTATTCGAACTTCTGCGCTTGTGAATGGATCCCGATCCCCTTATCAACTGTATCGAAGATGACAACTCCGCCAGGCTGGAGATGATTAGCAAAGTTTGCGATTGTAGTGCGCAGTTCACAAAAAGAGCTATTGTAGAGTATTGAGTTAAAGAAACACAGGATAACGTCAAACTTCTTTTTCAAGCTAAACGTGCGCATATCAGCTTGGATGAACTTTGTCGTTGGGTAGTTGCGCCTAGCTTCCATCAGGATCTCCTTACTAATATCGAGCCCAGTAACGGCGAAGCTGTATTTGGTAAGCAAGGCGGCATGCGTGCCGGTACCGCAGCACACGTCAAGAACAGATTTTCCCGGAGAGCGCTTGTATCTTTGGATCAACCTGCAAAACCACTCTGCCTGCTTACGATAGTCCACAAAGTGATATATGCGGTCGTAGTACGGGGCGAGTGTCGTATAGAAGTGTCTCTTACTCATGATTACCTTACGAGGTCTCTGGCTTCACGCCAACTGATAACGATTCCCGAGCGCTTGGATAGTGGTCCCGCTTGTCTAACAGTAACCGTATTAGGATGTCGGTAAGGCGAATACACCACTTGAGGAAGAACATCCGTGCCGGGCACAAACGATGTAACTTTCGGCTTACCTAGGAAGCCGGAGAGTACCGTTAGCCGGAATATGTACGTCTGTGCGGAAGTGTGGATTGACGACAGAATGGCTCGGCGATCTGCCGAAAAAACCGAACTCACGGTGTATCCTATCTCGACTTCCTGCCCCCATTTTTTCCTGAGCCCCTTCGACCCCATGACAATTTCGATGGTGTTAGTGCTGATCTTGCGACGCAAACATCGAAGTCTTATTTGGTCGACAGACATGTTACGGACCTGGATCAAATCGGCAATTCTTCTGAGGTCACCGCACGCCTTTCCCAAAAACCAAGAATATTCACTTGCTTCAATGACGTGGCTCTTTTGCCAAACTCTGCGTCCTCTGGTGAACACAAAACGAAACGATTCCGGTTTGTTCAGTACAGTTGTGTAAGTGACATCATCTTGCAAGAGCCGAAGACCTTGAAGATCTTTCTGACTTCGACGGCGGACTTCCTTGCCGATGGTGGTGTGGTATTCAATAGTGATATATCTATCGTATGGGAGGGGCTCTTTGCCTAAACCCGATGGCTCCCCACGGGGCGGCACTCCAGGACCCTCACTGGGTGGTCTGGAGGCATGTCTTAACAAAATCTTTGCAAAAGAACACGCCATTACAGTAGCTGCTATTTTCCATTGTTCCCTTTCCTCTCGTTTGCCGAAATCGGAAATGCCACGAATGACCAACCAGTCGGTTTCCGAGTCCTCACAAGCCTTGGCAAAGCCATAGCCTTCCATTTCACCCGCATAGATGGAGTCATGCTGCTCGGATATAGACTCCAGCATTCTTCCGTTCAATAGTTTCTCGCCACTCGCAATAGCCTCGAAGTGTACTTCTGGCTCCCGGGTAGGCCGAGCCAAGTGAAAGACTCCTTTCAACGCCTCCAAGGTCGACCCGTATTCATCTGCCCATCCTAGAGATCTCGCACGACGAGCGTAGAAATGCTTCACCTCATTCTTGATTAACGGTTTGGTGTGAACAAACTCGGGTTTAGTACCTCCGACTTCGGTTCTCAATCGGCCAGGTTCGTAGTACATGATACACGTGGTTGACACCACAACGTCGCAGATTGAAACTCTGCTTCTTCTGCCGGCTGCAGTCCCCACCAAATATGCCAACTTGGGGTGAGTGATATCTAAGATCCTTCTAGTAAGTAACGAAGAAGCAACATTTCCTTTGTCGCCAAAGCACGTAAGAACAACTCTAAGGTGCTTATTTTCCACCGTTCTTAGCTCAGGGAACCAGAACTTAAGATTCTCACGCTGTGCTTGAGCCTTGCTAAATGGGTCGAACCCGAAAGTCTTCAGTAATGCGGGGTGCTCAGTGTCTATGAGCACTGATACCACGACGACATCAATGTCTTCGAAGCGTTCTGACCTGGCATTCACGATGCACCTCCATTCCCGTCATCAAACATTACCTAACTAAACATCCATCGGGGGTTTGATGTGTCCCCGGATGTGCTAAGCAAGCAATGACAGACATCTCGTTATGCCTCGACTTGTTGGGATATCCTTCTATTCTTTTTGCGCTCACTCTCAAGTACTGCAGCACTCAAATCTATTTCTCATCCGAGACATAGACAAGCAAGTCACCAACAGAGCAATTCAAAGCCTTGCAGAGTTTTTCTAGTACCTCGTAGGTTATCTGCTTTGCGCCTGTGCCACGATTCTTACCCATCCTAGAGAGGGCGTTGATGGAGATACCTGTCATCTTCCTTAGTTTGGAGTAATTGAGGTCTCTTTCAGCCAGCAGTATCTTCAGCCTATTCTTGATCATAAATAACCCTCCTCGACCATATCTTACACTGATTGACGTATATGGTAGTTACGAAGATGCAAAAACCACTTGACAAATGTATGTAAACCTACTGCAATTATACTACTGCATGTAAATATTCGACCGACGAAGAGACTATGCCCAACTACTAGTTAAAATATACTACTTATCTGGCCAATGTCAAGTGCCTTGGAAAAGGTGGTTGACGTGCCCGCCCAAAAATCGGTCCTGTTAATAATGTTAAACTATGGATCGAAGAAAGGGGGATTTGAATGGTCAGAAGAAGCTACAGACCTGATGAGATAATCAACAAGCTGGGGGAAGCAGAAGTCCTTCTTGAGTCAGGGATCCAAGGTGAGTGAGGCTGCCAGGAAAATAGGAGTAAGCGACGAGACTTATTACCGGCTGGCTAAAGAGAATACGGTGGTATGAGGATTGATGAGGTCAAACGACTCAAGGTAGCTTCAAGAAGGAGAATGCCCGGCTTAAGAAGCTGGTAGCGGATCTCTCCCTGGACAATGCTATCCTTGAGGGAGGCAAGTGAGGGGAAACTCCTGAGCCCGTTGAGGAGACGCAAACTAGTACTCCAGGTCTGTAAGACTCTTGCGGTCCCTGAAAGACGGGCATGTCGGGTGCTAGGACAGGCTCGCACTACTCAGCGTCACAGTCCACACACCAAAGATGACGAGGAAAGGTTAGTAGCTCGTATCATTGAACTCCCCAACACGATATGGGAGATATGGGTATCGAAGGATAACTACACTGCTCAAAGTAGGAAGGTTGGAAAGTGAACTGCAAGATGAGTAGAAAGAATATGGAAAACAGAGGGCCTGAAGGTGCCAAAGAAGCAGCCAAAGCCGGGCAGGCTCTGGTTAAATGATGGCTCATGTACCTCACCTCAGGCCTGAGTGCAGGGACCATGTGGAAAGCTATGACCTTATGGTAGCCAGGACAGCTGATGAGAGAGGTCAGGATACTCACCCTTATTGATGAGTACACGAGAAGAGTACTTGGGCATTTTGGTTGACCGCAGGATCGCTTCTCAGGATGTTATCGAGCAGCTATTTTGTCTGTTTATCTCCAGGGGGTATCCCTTAAGCACATTCTCATCTCACTAATGGCCCGGAATTCACAGCAAAGGCCATAATCAGATGGTTGAACCGTCTAGAAGTAACTACGTTCTTCACTAGAGCGAGGGAGTCCTTGGTAGACGAGGATATATAGAGTCATTTAATGGTAAGCTAAGAGATGAGTTGCTTAATCGATGAGATATTTACAACCCTAACTGAAGCGAAGATACTCTATTGAAGAGTGGCGGAAGGAGTGCAATCAAGTAAGGCCACATAGTGCCTTGAGGTACCGATCACCTGCTCCCGAGGCCATCATTTCGTTGACTCTAACTTAACAAGTAGTACAATTAATGGGGGCAGGTCATATTTTTCTCTGAAAATACAAATCAAGTATAGGTTATTTTAAATAAGATTGTGTCTGTTAGCACAGAAACCAATGATTAATAAAGAAATAAGGGAAAAATATCCATCGATCGGCTTTAATCAATTAGAGAAATATATGTTACCCTATCAAGAGCGATATTACAGTCGTCTCGTGCCTAGCAAAAAGAAGCCCGACAGGTTATTAGGGCAAAATGGGATTACCTTTTTACTTAATTCCTTACAAAGGTCAAGATACATATTTACAGGATTTGTCGATTGTCTAAATCGAGCAAATGTTTTACTTGCATTTCTGGCTACAAGGGCACACTTTGAGACAACCGGGTCAGTAGCATATTTCTTTCGACATTTGTGTAAATTTTATAATGACAAAATCAGTTATGAAAAAGTTGATAACATCCTTCGTAGATTAAGTTTGGGTGGCAAAACTTATCCTTCAAAAAATACCCACCCTGAACAACCAGATCCAATAAATATTTTGACTCAGGTAGATGCAGCAGATAAACTGTTTGCTGAAATGGGAGGACATGATAAGCCTTTCCGCAATTGTTATGATTTTCTTTCAGAATTTTGCCACCCGAATTTTCTCGGGATAACGATGGGATCAGAGATTGTTGAGAGAAATACTGTAGTCTATAGCGAAACAATTGAGTTTAAAGAAGCGGACTTCGGAATGCTCGTGAATTACATGCTGGTGGGCTCTGGATTCTTTTTTCACATATATGACGAATGTTTTTCTCTGATTAGGAAGAATGAACAAATACCAAAGTTAATTAAATAACTAAAAAATTTACGGAGAGTGGGTTGCTCCTTGGTTAAATCAGAGATTATCTTAAACCCAAGTTTGTCTGAATACTATGTAGGTGCACAGGATAATTGAACACTATCCAAATCTCGGTATTCTTAATTTTGGGTAGTTAGAATGTAACATTATTTTCTTAAGATTAAGAATATCTGTACAGTTAATCTGTGCACCTACATAGCTTCGGGAAAGCGAGCAGCAAAGAGAGCCAGACAATAAGGATGAGCTGTATATCATCTGTTTCTCGATTGGTTCCAGGAATTGAAGTAAGTGCAAAAAAGAGGAAAAGGCTTGGTTTGAAGATGGTAAAAGAGTTGGACTGCACCCCTCTGATTGGACAGTTTAGGTTAGGACAGTCTGACAGGGTGCTTTTTTTGAACTTTAGCTAACATGTGAGGAGGCGAGCAGAAACAATCCAAGGCTCATATACAGCGACAGAAGAAAAATTGTCTTGAGGCGTTCTTCTTCTTGACGATACTCTTTAAGTTAGTATTATTAAAAGAGCAGGAGAAGTCTTAGGTAGACAGATGGACACCTATATGGACACCACGGGGAGAAAAAAGGAAAGAGCAAAAAAAAGACATCCCGGAATCCCTGCCAGCACACTAACATAGAGATGCCGAAGTGGCGGAATTGGTAGACGCGCAGCATTCAGGATGCTGTGGGGTTATCCCCTTGGGGGTTCGACTCCCCCCTTCGGCACCCAAGACCTTAAATCCTGTTAGGATAACAGTGTATCAGAAGAGGTAATAATGGATAAGGTTGTGGAGAAAGAGAAAAAAATGGAGAAGGAAAAAATAGAGGAATTTGATATATCTTTGTGGATTGAGAGTCAAACGGAAGGATATAAAAAGAGAGAAAAAAGGTAGCTCTACTTAAAATATAGCTCTTTTCTTCTATCCTTAAAGAGGTCGGAGAGCTCTATTACTTTCTTGTCTTTTGCCTCTCTCGGATCAATCTCTACTATTTTCATTGTCTCCTCTTTTTCACCCGCGCTTGCCAGTATTTTCATGTTCGGGCCAGCAATCTGGCTCTGACCCTGAAAGGTTATCCCTCTTTCTTTACCTACCCTGCTGGATAGAACAACAAAAACTCTGTTTTCTACAGCTCGCGTGGCAATGGCCCTAATTGCATAGGGTTTGATAAGACAAGCAGAATAACACAGAATTTCTGCTCCCTTCAAGGCTAAAGTCCTTGAGGTTTCTGGAAACCACCAATCATAACAAATAAGAAGACCCACTTTTGTCTCGGGTAGACTAAACACCTCATATCCAGTACTACCGGGACTAAAAAGGAGTTTTTCTCCCTCAAAGAGATGGCTTTTTCTGTATTTTCCCAAAATCTTACCATCTCTTAGTAGAACAGAGGTAATGAAATATTCTTCTCCATCCTTTTCTGGCAAAGACACCACTGCTGAAATGCCTTCACAGGCTCTGACAATTTCCTCAGTCGTTTCCCCGGGAACACTTTCAGCGAGCTCCTGGAGTTCCGGGCCAGTCATAGAATAGCCACTCAGGGCAAGTTCAGGGAAAACCAGAAGATGGGCTCCTCTTTTTTGAGCCTCTTTAAGGTAGCTTACAATTCTTTCTCTGTTTTTTTCTTTTTCAGCAAGAACTGGTTCAAACTGAACAAAGCCTATTTTCAAAGGATTCCTCCCAGGGAAGAGCTATCAATCCACAAGAATTATGCTATGTTACCCAAAAGGGGCCAGAGTGTCAAAAAAAATCTTTCTTTTGCCTATCTGGACATAAGCCTGGAAATTTGATATGTAAGTCTGTGCTTCACAGGACAAAGGGTCACCATAAAGGCAGCAAGGGAAAAGAGGCCTGAACAACAAGGAGGTGGGAAGTACACGGGATTTTCTCCCGGGATATCTCAGGAGGGGAGTTTGCCAAGGAAAGATAAGTGAATTTACTACAGGCGTACTCGAATTTTTCTCACCTTACACTCTCTACCCTTCTCTATCTTGAGTGAGGATGATGCGCACTTAGGACATTTGGGAATGAAGAAATAGGTGTGATAGAGAGGATCATCCTTGATACTCATTCTTCCCCGCCAGTGGCAATCCTGGCATTTTATTTGAGAATAAACTTTCTTTATAC
>SDBT01013628.1_pt1 | contig 13018 bp, 12 predicted proteins | sample 2277101 | NCBI WGS metagenome assembly SDBT01 (sample SAMN10404973, study PRJNA504765) | marine sediment metagenome | isolation source: marine sediment core GS10_PC15, 103 cmbsf | place: Arctic Ocean: Southern Knipovich Ridge | collected 2010 | reverse complement strand
CCGGGGGGAAAGTCCTCGCGCAGGAGAGCGAGCCGATCGCTGAGCTCGAAGACGGCGAGGTCGAGGTTGACCTCGTCGTCGAGCTCGATCCTGACCTCGGACGAACCCCGTCTGGATGTCGAGGTGACATGACGGACGCCGGGGATGGTGACCGCAAGCGATTCGATAGGACTGGTCACCAGGGCTTGCACCGACTCGGGTGCCGCCATGCCCCAGGTCGTACGCACGAAGACCTCCGGAAAGTCGCCCGTGACGTCGACGTCGATCGGCAGATCGAACCAGGCAGCGATAGCAAGCAGGCCCACGGCGACGAAGAGCATCGACACCGCGACGGGCCGCCGAACCGACTGGCGGATCAGTCCACGCAAAGAACGCCCTCTTCCTGGTCCCCGTTCTTGTTGGACGGCAACGCTGCCTCCCCCGTCCTCTTCGTCCGGCCACGGATGCCGATGCTCAGCCGGCGAGGTCAACCTCTGGTAGGCCGTGATGGTAGTAGAATAGCGCGCCGCACCCCTCTGTAAAGGAACTCATCCATGAAACGGAAAGACGAGAACGACATCAGCGCGCCGGAGCCGATCGCTGGCGACGCGGTAGAGCCGGCCGCTAGCAGCGAGGCGGAGGCAGCCGCCGGCGGCTCGGCGAAGCCGGCCGCACGGGGGTGGCCGGCCGCGTGGGCATGCCGGCGCATCGCCCTGGTGATCTTCGGGCTTGCCCTCGTCATGCACCTCAGCATCAGCGTGCTGGCGCTGTCGCTCGGGTTCGGCCTGCACTTCACCGTAATCATCTCGGAGCTCGTCGCGCTCCTCGGCCTGTCGCTTTGGGTTTCCTTCCGCATGGGATTGTCGCCATCGGAAAGCCTGGCATTGCGGCGCGCCGACTCCGTGCATCTGCTCGTGGCCGTAGTTGCCGCGTTGCCCCTGCAGGTCTTCGGGGGAGCCCTGCAGTACCTCATCCTGCAATCGTGGCCGGATGATGGCGCCATGAGGGAGATGATCGAACGGAGCATGCAGGAGTTGATGAAAACCGACACCGTCTTCGACGTGGCCGTCTTGTTTTTCACCGGCGTGCTACTGGCTGCGGTTTGCGAGGAGGTGCTGTTTCGAGGGCTATTGTTGCAGCTTCTGGCCCGTCGTAGCGGCTGGGCCTCGGCAATTCTCCTGGGGGCGGTTCTGTTTTCGGCGTTCCACCTCGATCCGATCGGCTTCCTGCCGCGCCTGCCGATCGGCCTGTTCCTCGGATTGCTCGTGTGGAGATCTGGATCGCTCTACCCCGCCGTGCTCGCGCACGGAGCCTTCAACTTCGTCGGCCTCTTCGTGGTACCCCTGGCCGCCGAGCCGGCCGACGCCAGCAGCATTGCGCCAGCGGGACTCTTCGCCGGGCTCGTTTTCTGCGCGATCCTCGCCCTCTACCTGCGGGTCACAGAGGCGACTCCTCCGCTAATCGGGAAGCCGCGGTAGGTCTTTTCCCGGGCGACGGCGGCGAGGCGGCCACGCCGCCTCCAGATCCTGTGGCGCGATGGCCGGCTCGGCGACCGATAGCATGCCGAGCATGCCGAGCATGCCGTGCAGCAACGGCGCGGCCAGAGGGGCTAGCAGCACCATACGCTGCAGCAGGGCGTCCGGCGGGCCGTCCATGTTCGCCGACAGATGCAACGCCAAGCCGAGGAAGCCGACCACCACGTTGCCCATCATGGCGCCGACGTAGGTGAGCTTCCACACTGTCTTGCCGACGCCCAAGAGGGTCGCCAGAACCGCCCCTGCAGCCCACAGGGAGAGGAACAGCGCGATCGCTTCGGTCCATTTCATCCCTTCATGGGCGTGATCGAAACTGCCAATGACAGCCAATGCCAGGAAGCCGAGCAGGGTGATCAGCAGCAGCGCCCTTCTCCCCGGAACAGCAGGCGCTGTCCCACGCGCCACGACCTCAGGCGACCGCCCCACGCCGAGAGCCTCGTCACTCCACGCGGCGATCCAGCCAACCGCAGCCACACCTGCGAAGGTCAGGGGCGCCATGGTCGGAGAACCGAACAGCGCGGTGAGTCCGAGGTCTTGTCGGCCGGCAGCCGCCGCATGCAGCAGCGCGCCGACTCCCCCGATAGCCACTCCCGCTGCCATCGCAATGCCGTGGATGCGATAAGCCCAGCGACCCGGCCGCCGCCGAAGGGCAAGAACGAACGCAGTGCATGCGGCAGGGACCGCATAGGCAACAGGAACCCATGCCAGCGTGCGCAGGGCCGGTGGCCCCGCGGGACGCCCGACGGCATGCGCGAGCGTCGCCGCCAGCGCTAGGAAAATCAGTGTAGAGCCGACGCCGAGATGCAGGAGACGGTCCCGTGGTATTGGCAGCTCAACGTGGGCGAATGCTTCGGTAGCACGCTGTAGGCTATGCTGGAGGCGCGCCTCGGGGCCCCCAGAGATTCGGAAACTCTTGCGCTTCTGTCGGTCGACGGACATGGCGAGGTCATTATAGCCGCGTTGTCGTGCGGCCTTTTCACAGGGAATGCATCGATGCGTCAAACCTCGGTTGCGGCCTTCTTCCTGATCGGCTGCCTCCTGGCGCCTATTGTCGTGCCGGTGGTTCTTGCCCAGCAGGCCACCGGCACCCCAGCGGCTGAATCGAGGCCTGAGTCGACGCGCGAAGGCGGCCAGCGGTTCGAGATGACATTCCTCGCAGGAGGCGGCCCCGGCGCAGTCAAGAATCCAGACCAGACCTCGACCAATATCACCACGGCGATCCTGCGTTTCGCCATCAACTTGTCCACGGTGGGCGGTGGCCGCCAGGGCAGCACGTTCGGGGTCATGATCGAGTTGGTGCCCTACTTCGCCGTAGACCAAGAGCCACGAGCGACCGGCGCCGGCGTGAATCTCATGTTTCGTTACATGTACGCCGGTGAGCACTGGCGACCGATGATCACCTTCGGCGCCGGAGTCGTGAGAACGGACGCGCGGGTTCCCCGTGGGGAGACTAGGCGGAACTACACGCCACAGGGCGGCGTTGGGCTGCAGTACATGTTCAGCCCGTCGTTGGGGATCGACGCCGAGTACCGCTTCCACCATCTGTCCAACAACAGCCAGACAGAAAGCAACCCGGGCATCAACACCAACTTGGTGCTGTTCGGGCTCGTCTGGTCCTTCTGATCAGGCGCCCGTCGTTTCGGCTCGGCTCTCCACGTACGAGGCGAACGCCTCACGTGTCGTGTGTCGCGGCTTGTAGCCGAACTCCTCTACCAGCCGATCGGTTGCGGCGACCCACGGGTAACGAATGAAATCGAGCAGCCCGGTGGGATACGGAAGCAGGCGCAGGAACCAGCCCGCTGCCACCAGCGGATAGATCAAGGCGGCAGGTACGGGCACTGGCGTGCGCCCCGCCGCCCGGCAGAGCTCCGAATATCGCATCACGCCGCTACCCGCGACGTTGTAGGTTCCCGGTGGCGCATCGACGATAGAATGCCAGAACACTTCCTCTGCATCCTCCTCGTGGAGAAACTGCAGCGGCGGATCGTAGCCGGCAATCCTGACCATCAGCGGGCCCTCCGCGACGGTGGTGACGATGTTGCGGGCTCGCGGCCCGATGACGATGCAGGGGCGCAGCACGATGAAATCGGTGTCAGTGTGAGCGGCGATGAAATGCGGTAGCCACTCCTCGACCCTGGCCTTGTAGTAGGCATAGGGATAGGCCGCATGTGCAAGCGGGGCATCGACCTCTCGCATCAAGCGCCGACGCTGCGGATCGACGCCGTAGGCGGTCGTGCTGCTCGGGTAGACAATGCGGCGGGCACCCGCCGCGATGGCGGCGCGGAAGGCATTTTCCGTGCCCCCCATGTCGACTTCTCGTTCGCGTGCGCGATGGTGCGTTGGTTCGAAGACCCAGGCGAGATGCACGAGCACGTCGGGGGAAAAGGACCTCATCTTCTCACCCAGCGACTCCGCCGTGACGTCCTGCAAATCGAAGGCGGCGGCGTCCGGCCAGTCGGAGCCCGGCGCACGCACGTCGAGACCGAGCACCTCGGCGCCGGCTGTCACACACCGGCGCGCTAGTGCTTCGCCCAGATAGCCCGACGATCCGGTAATCACCACCCGCGTGTCGCTCATGGCTCTTCCTTCTCCAGCGTCGGCATCAGATCGCCGACGCAGTTCGTCGCAATGCCGTCGACGCCCCACGCGAGCAGCGGCTGCAGATGCTCGTTGCTGTCGACGACGTAGGCGCCGACCTTCAGCCCGTGCGCGCGGGCTTCCTGCACGATGTCGGGCTTGCGCAGCAAGCGGGCGGCATAGACAACGACATAGTCGGCTTCGACGGCCAGGGCCTCGGCAACAAGGCGGCGTGAACGCCACCACCTGAAAACAAGCCCCAGCGGAACGCCGGCAGCATGAGCGTGAACGCGCTGCAATGCCAAGGGCGCGAACGAAAGCACGCCGATGGCCTGCATCATCCCGGTGCGCTCTGCCGCACGTAGGATCTCCATCTCGATACCGTCGGGCCCACTGCCGAGAGCCTCGGGCTTGATCTCGATGAAGACCTGGGCGCGATTGCGCGCGAGCTCGAGAACCTCCTCCAATCGTGGCACCCGTTGACCGGCGAAGGCATCGCCGAATCGATCGGCATATCCGGCATCGAGAGATCTTACTTGCGACCAGCTCTTCTGCTGTAGTGGCCCCTTACCGTCGGTCGTGCGATCGACTTCAGGGTCATGCATCACGGCTACGACGCCGTCACTGGTGAGCTGAACGTCACACTCGAGAACCTCGGCGCCGGCCCGCAAAGCCATCTCGAAAGAGGCCAGGGTGTTTTCGGGAGCGCGGCTGGAATAGCCGCGGTGGGCAATCAGGAAGGGCCGCCGGTTCCAACCCCAATCCGGCTGCCGATCATGCCGGGTGTCAGAGGAATGCAGGCTATTGGTCATGAGCCGATCAGGGAGGCACCGCCGTCCACGGTGACAATCGTCCCCGTGATGTAGTCGGGAGCGCCAGCGAGGAACTCCACAGCGGCCGCCACGTCCTCCGGAGAACCCACGTGGCCCGCTGGAATCCTGCGAATAACCTTGGCGCGCTCTTCCTCTGGCGTCCCCTCCGGGAACATCACGGTGCCGGGTGCGACGCCATTGACCTGCACCCGTGGCGCCAGCGCCTGAGCCATCGCACGGGTCAGCATGTCGAGTCCGGCTTTCGACACGCAGTACGGAGCATAAGCACCCGGAGGGCCGACTCCCGCGGTACCGCAGATATTGATGATGCGGCCCTGCCCGGCCTCCCACATGAGACGAGCGGCCGCCTGAGACGTATGCACTGCGCCCATCAGGTTCACACTCAGGGCTCGGTTCCACATCTCGAGATCGAGCTCGAGATACTCGCGACGCTCGAAGATCGCGGCATTGTTGACCAGCACGTCGAGCCGGCCCAGCTCCGACACGGTTTGCCGCACAAGGCGCTCGGCCTGGTCGGCATCGGCAATGTCAGCCTGAACGGCCGTCGCTTCGAACCCATCGCCCCTGAGTTGCTCGATCAGCTCCTTCGCGGCCGCACCTGAGCCGTTGTAGTTCACAACGACACGGAACCCGGACCTGGCGAGTCTCGAGCTGATGGCGGCACCGACGCGAATTGCTCCACCGGTCACCAAAGCGACTGATTTAGCCGTCACCGGATCTCCTCATTCGACGCCCGAAACATGCTGTAATCAAGGCTGATATGGAACGGACGAAGGATACTGCAAAATCATATCTGTCGCCCGGCGCCATGCTACGATGGCCACAAAATTCGGACATCCCCACTCGGCGGCTGTCCTCTCACTCGCTCTTCTCGCGACCGTATTGCCTGAAGGAGGAAGCGGTGCAGGCCAACCATCGCAATGTCATCATTCTCGGTTCCGGGCCCGCGGGCTTGACGGCTGCTATCTACACGGCACGGGCGAATCTCAGCCCCCTCCTCCTCGAGGGACTCGAGTTCGGCGGCCAGCTCTACACGACAACCGACGTGGAGAATTTCCCCGGCTTCCCCGAGGGCATCATGGGGCCGGAGCTCATAGATCGCATGAAGGCACAAGCAGAGCGGTTCGGCGCCGAGCTCCGTCGTGGCGAAGCAACAGAGCTCGACCTCAGCGAACCTCCCTTCAAGATCACCTCCTCGGAAGGTGAGAGCTACACCTGTGATGCTCTGATCGTCGCCACGGGCGCCTCTCCCAAGCAGATCGGCGTACCCAACGAGATGGAGCTTCGAGGACGCGGCGTGTCCACCTGCGCCACCTGTGACGGCGCCTTCTACCGCGACCAAGAGGTGGCGATCATCGGTGGCGGCGACACCGCCATGGAAGAGGCGCTCTTTCTCACCCGCTTCGCCAGCAAGGTGTACGTAATTCATCGCCGCGACGAGCTCAGGGCCAGCAAGATCCTCCGGGATCGTGGCTTTGCCAACGAAAAACTGGAGTTCGTCTGGTTCTCCGAGGTCAAGGAGTTCATCGGTGACGACAAGACCGGCCTGAAGGCCGTCCGCCTGATCGACAACCGCACTGGTGAGGAGCGCGACCTCGAGGTTCCCGGCGCTTTCATAGCCATCGGTCATGATCCCAACAGCGAGGTCTTGCGAGCCTGGCCCATTCGACTCGACGAGCAGGGCTATGTCTCGCCTGAGGGGCAGCACATTCCCTTCACGGAAATCGAGGGCGTGTTCGTCGCGGGTGACTTGCACGACCACCACTATCGGCAGGCGATCACGGCCGCGGGCAACGGCTGCAAGGCAGCGATCGACGCGGAGCGGTACCTGGAGGCGACGCAGGGCTGAGCTGACTCAAGACCCGGAGATCGTTGCCTCGATCAGCTCGGAATCGGAATAGAGGTCGAGCTCAGGGTTACCCTCCCAGAGACGGAAAGCGTCCCGAATCTGTGCGTGCCCGATGCGCAGGAGGAAGCTCGAGTTGCGACCGTATGACTTGTGCCCCAACCACAAGCAGCCTTCCTCTGGCATTGCCAGGGCTTCGGGCCCTGGGCTGCTCTGTACCAGGCAGTCGCCGCCGGCCGATCCCAGCATCGTTGCGGCCAGGTTCATCGGCCCCTCGCTGGCCCAGCAGGTGTGTAGCTGGAGCTCACGACCGAGCTCCAGATCGGGCCGGTAACCCACCAAGGCAACAACTCGATCGACCCTCAGGGGATCTCCCGCGGTCAGAGCCCTTCCCCCTTCACCCGAAACGGAAGGCTGCAGCAAGACTCGCAGCTCCCCACCCCTCATGCGTACCTCACTAACGGCATAGCCCTCGCGAAAGGTCACCGCCGGATGCACTCCCTCGGCAATATGGTTGGCCTCTTGCGCGAGCTGGTTGCGCAGGGGCAGGGGATCATCCGGGAATACGGGCACCGGCGGGCGACGCCGCGAGCGCACGATCCAATCGATCGTGGTCCCGGGCTCGGCCTTGGCGAGTCGTGCCAGGGCACAGACCGCCGTGGCAGCGGAGTAGCCGCCGCCGATCACCAACACGCGGGCGCCGGCGTACTTGCTCCTGTCCGCGCCGCCGTAGTCTTCCATGTAATAGGCGATGCGTTCGCTGGCAGCACGCTCGCCGGCGGCAGGAATCCCGCTGGAGCCCAACCAGTTGTGCTGCCCGTACACACCCGAGGCGTCGATGACGCGTTCGACGTAGGAAACCCGCTCCTCTCCCTTCCGGTCGAGCAACAGCCGGAAGGGCGCCCGTCGTCGTGACTCCTCTCTTATGGCGTCCCCCTTGAGGTGGTCATCACGACCGATGGCCTCGACCCGCACTCCGGTATGCAACCCGATTCTGGGCGCCATTGATTCAGCCAGGGGGCGCAGGTATTGGCGCACGAAGTCGCGGCCGGTGGGGCACTTGTCGGCATCGGGCGGTCGCCAGCCTTCTGCCTGCAACGCACCAACGCCGAGCGACGAGATGTTCATCCACCATGGCGAGAACATCCGCACGTGGCCCCAGGAGAGCATGTGGGCCCCCACCTCGGCGGCCTCGTAGAGACTCACCCGGTATCCGAGCCGTGCCCCGTAGAGGGCTGCCTCGATTCCGATGGGCCCGCCACCGATGACCGCCAGTCTGCGGACTGCCTGCACAACGTCTCGGCTCAATACATCCCCCTCAAGCGCTCCTTGCTCGGCAGCACCTCGAGACATGTCGTCCACCAGCCGGAGGTCACGGTTTCGACAAACTCCTCAGGTAGCCGCTCCTGTCTCATCTCCTCAGCCAGCCTTTCATAATCATACGCAAGCGGAATGAACTCCACATCGAGCTCGTCTCCGGCCGTAAGCAAGGTGTACCAGACGACCGCGCTGCCGTCGTTCTCGGGCCGGCCGATCACACCAACGTTGACGACATCCCCTGCCCCATGCGCGGTCTTCACACAACGATGCCACTTGATACCCGTGTGCGTACAGGCCAACACATCCGCCTCGCAGTCGGTCAGAAAGCGTCGCAGCAATGCCTCCGAGGTGCCGCTCTCCCAGAGGAACTCGTTCGTCCGGCGTGGCGAGCCATGACAGCAATGGATCCAACGATCGCCCAGCCGAGCTCGGGCCTGATGCGGCAACGAGGCCAACCAGCGGCGCTGTTCTGGGGGCGTGTTGTCCAGCGTGTAGGAGTACGAGATCTGCGCAAAGTAGTTGTCCACCGGATCGCTGTAGCCGCAGCCACAGTCGGGGAAACCCTCAGCCACCGAGATATCATAGTTGCCGGCCAGCGTCGGGATCTCGGCTTCCTGTAGTAGCGGCACGATGCGTTGCGGCAGCGGCCCGAAACCCCCGAGATCACCGAGACACAAAATCAAATCGGCGCCGCGGACCTTCGCATCGTCGATCACAGCCCGCAGGGCCCAGTAGTTGTTGTACACCCCACCGAACAGGGCGATGCGCTGGAAGCTACCCTCGAAAACCGCGATGCCTCCAGACCGGCCACCATAGGGCAACGCCGCCAGGCGGTGCGGGTGCGAGGGCCACGTGGCGTCCCGAGGTGAAGGCATTAGAAGTTCCGACACGTCATCCCCGTAAATACACAGGTTGCGCAGGAGGGGTGGAAGAGCGAGCAGGGTCGGAGCGCCTCAGCGAGACCCGATTCCGACATTCTCGCGCCTTTCTCGCCGGCGAGAATCGGGCAGGCGTATACGCCATTGTGGGCCACGAGGCGTCCGCTCGAGCATTGCAGGTCAGAAGTCTCGAACTCCTCGAGCAGTTCCTCGGTGACGAGGGTCGAATGACCCCGGCCGTCGAGCATGCCCATATTGAAAACAGGCAGGATCTTCACCCGTGCCCGCTGCAGGCCATACTCTGCCAGCAGGTCATGAAACTGCCGGTAGAAGCTGTCTTCTCCCGGCATCGTGTGGATCTGCCCCTCCTCGACGACCAGCTCGGTGGCCGTGACAATCGGCAACAGGCCGGCGTCCTGCAGGCGCCTCAGTCCACGCAGCGCCTTGCCGAAGACACCAGCGCCACGGATGGCGTCGTTGGCATCTTCCTCCGGAGCATCGAGGCTGACTCTGACCTCGAGCGAATAGTCAGAGGCCGAGGCGAGCTCCCCGAGCCGGCTGGCAAAACGCTCGCTGATGAGCACACCGTTGGTCAGAACGGTGGTCGGCGCCACGGCCAGCGCTGCCGCGAGGATCTCGAAGATCTCCGGGTGCAGAAAGGGCTCGCCACCCGTGAAATAGAGCTCTTTGACCCCGACGGCAGCGGCCTCTGCCAAGTACTGATCCACCTGCGCCCGGCTCAAGAACTCGAGCGTGTGGTTGTCGGGTGAGCAGGAGATGAAGCAGTGGCTGCAGCGCAGGTTGCAGAGCGTGCCTGTGACCTGAAACCAAAGGGTCTCGAGGTGCTCGAAGCCGGCGCAGGGCACGGAGTCGCTTGATTGGACTGAATGGGAATCCATCGGGGGCCAGGAAGGAATCAGGGAACGGGTGGGCACCGGCATCACTGCAACCCGGCGGACGCTCAAAGTTAACCTATCCCATGGCGGACGCCGGGGCGCGGCAAACGGTAATTGTAAGCACCGGGACAACCACCCCGCAGCGGTAGGTCCTCCGCGGCGGGCTAGAAGGAATCGTACGCCCCGCCTCCACCGAAGAACGGGTTGGTAAGGCGTTCTGTCTGCACCGTCGTCGCCGGACCGTGGCCCGAGTAGATGCGCACGTCGTCACCGAGCGGGAAAATGACGTTCTCGATGGACGCCATGAGCGTTTCGTGGGAACCACCCGGCAAGTCGCTGCGCCCGATGGACCCGGCAAAGATGCAGTCGCCCGAGAACACGGCCCTCGACTCCGGCTCCCAGTAGGCGACGTGCCCTGGGCTGTGCCCGGGCACATGCAGAACCTCGATATTCAGCTCGCCCAAGGTGAGGATCTCGCCTCCCTCCAGCCAGCGCTGCGGCTCGGGGGGCGGCTCGATCTCGACGCCGAAATGCTGGCCCTGCACCGACGCGGCCTCGTAAAGGAAGCGATCTTCGATATGAACGAAAACCGGCGCACCGGTCAGCTCGACCGCCTCGGCTACCCCGGCGACATGATCGATATGCGCGTGCGTCAGCCAGATGGCCTCGATTTCCAGCCCCGCCTCGGCCGCGAGCTCGAGAAGGGCCGTCCCCTCCCCGCCTGGATCAATGAGAACGCCGCTGCCGCTGTTGCCACAACCGATGATGAAGCTGTTCTCGTCAAAAAGACCGACGGTGCGCATTCGCACTTCCAAAATGGATCTCCCTTCAGTTCACGGCACAGCGGAGTCAACTCACCGCATGATCGAGGGCAGTGGAAAATCGAGCCGCCAGCCGTGTGCAGCGCCGCATCGGCTTGGCGTTGCTGACGGCTCGTCCAACGGCGCGGCGGCTCCCCACCAGAACGACGAGGTCCTTGCCACGCGTCAATGCAGTGTAAATCAGGTTGCGCTGCAGCATGACGTGGTGTTCAGGCAGCAACACCACGACGACAGCCGGGTATTCGCTGCCCTGGCTCTTGTGTACTGAGATCGCGTACGCGAGCGCCAGGTCGCGGGCCGCATCGGCATCGTAACCGACCCTACGGCCATCGAACTCCACCACCAGATCGCCCTCGTCGGGTGCCCCGACAACGAAGCCGATATCGCCGTTGAACACCTCACGATCGTAGTCGTTGCGCAGTTGAATGACGCGGTCGCCCTGCCGCAGCGTCGTCTCTCCTATCTTGCGGCCGCGGCCGTGCGGGTTGAGGGTCTGCTGCAGAGCTTCGTTCAGCCGGTTGACCCCCGCGTTGCCCCGATACATGGGCGCGACGACCTGGATATCGCGGCGCGCGTCGGTCCCGAAACGGGCGGGAATTCGTTCCGAGACGAGCTTGAGCACAACATCCAGAGCTCTGCTCGCTTGCTCCTCCTCGATGAAATAGAAGTCTCGCTCCTCCTCGTCGGGCCAGTCCTCGCTGCGACCGAGTCCCTGCGGCATCTTTCCCGCGTTGATGCGGTGGGCATTCTGGATGATGAGGCTGTGGCGCGCCTGCCGGAAGATGCGGGTCAGTCGAACCGTGTGGATCCTGCCTGATGCCAGCAGATCACGGAGCACGGCACCCGGACCCACCGGGGGTAGCTGATCGGCATCTCCGACCAGCACCAGCACCGCCGCCGGCGGCACGGCCCCCACCAGCGCGTCCATGAGGAATAGGTCGATCATCGATGCCTCGTCGACCACCACCAGGTCCGCCCTCAGAGGATTCGACGCGGTACGCGCGAAAGCCCCGGTGCGAGGCTGGTACTCCAGAAGCCGGTGCAGGGTCTTGCTCTCATGCCCGGTCGCCTCGCGAAGCCGTTTTGCGGCCCGCCCTGTTGGTGCCGCCAGCGCGATTTCGGCACCGAGGGCCTTACCACACCGCACCACGGCATCGATAAGGCTGGTCTTGCCGGTGCCCGGACCGCCCGTCACCAGCAGCAGCTTCTCGCTCAGGGTCGCTTGCAGGGCCTGCCTCTGCTCGTCGGCGAGATCCACGCCCAGCTCCTCCTCGGCGCGGCTCACCGCTCGCTGCCGCTGCTCGAGTGGCAGATTTCCCGGCAACCCTTCCTCGGCGGGCGCCGTGGCAATCGCCGCCAAGCGGCGCGCAACACGAACCTCGGCACCGTGGTACGAGGCGATGTAAATGGCGTCGGAGACCGACCCGTCCTCAGAGGCGGCGATTCCTGAATCCCGCGCCTCCTCCTCGGAAAGCTGATCTGCCACCAGGAGACGTCGCTTCAGCAAGGCGGCGAGAGCCCCCCGCACCACCGCATCGTCATCGATATCGAGCAATCCGACCGTCGACTCGACCAGCGACTCGTAGGGAATGAAACAGTGCCCCTGCCCCGCTTGCGTCTCGAGAGCATGCATCACGCCCGCCTCGGCGCGGGCCCGCGTGTCCGCCTCCCAACCAGGTAACTGCTGGGCGATCTTGTCGGCCGTGCGGAAGCCCACGCCGGGGATGTCCGTACACGACACCAGCGCGTACGGGTCCTTCTGGATTCGCTCTTCCGTCTCGTCCCCCCAGGCCCCAACAATTCGGTCAGTCAGGGCGGGGCCGAGCCCCAGCCCCTGCAGAAACACACGAGCTGCCCGTTCCGCCGTCTGCTCCGCCCATCTCGCCTTGATTTGCGCCAGCCGTTTGGCGCCAATGCCGGGAACCCTGAGCAAACGGGCAGGTTCATCGTCGATGACCTGCAGGGTCTGCTCGCCGAAATGCTCTACCAATCGCGCCGCCAGGCTGGGCCCGACTCCGGGGACGACGCCGGAAGCCAGATAGCGCTCGATTGCCACTGCTGATGTAGGGCGAATGGCCATCGCACGCTCGGCTCGGAACTGGCGACCGAAGCGCTTGTCTTCTACCCACTGGCCATCCACTTGCAGCCGCTCGCCCTCGAAGACCGGCGACAGCACACCCACGACAGTGACCTCGCCGCCCTCGTCCTGCTCGAGACGCAGGACCGCCCAGCGACTATCGGGATGCTCGTAGACAACTCGAGTGACCTGGCCCGTCAGCCGTGCGCGAAAAAGATCCCCTGTCGCAGCCTCGCTCATTGGCTCACTAGCCTAG
>SDBT01013627.1_pt1 | contig 13018 bp, 12 predicted proteins | sample 2277101 | NCBI WGS metagenome assembly SDBT01 (sample SAMN10404973, study PRJNA504765) | marine sediment metagenome | isolation source: marine sediment core GS10_PC15, 103 cmbsf | place: Arctic Ocean: Southern Knipovich Ridge | collected 2010 | reverse complement strand
ATCACCCCGCCCTTGTAGGTGTCCCAGCGGCCCTTACAGCGAATTCCGGTGGTAGGGTCGTCCCAAACCACGGAAACCTCTACAGAGGCCCCTGAGAGCAGCGTACCGGCCTTCTGGCGGCTCAGGACGGACTCTGCCATGCGTGAAGCGTGAACGTGGGTCTTGCAGTCGATAACGGTAAGCCCCCGCCCTTCCCAGCTCCTTATCTGCTCTTTGCACACAAGGGCATTGCCGCTCCACTTTCGCACAACATCATCCGGGTCTTTCGGGTGATGGTAGTCGTTAGGTCGGACCTTGAACTCTTTATCCACCAGCTTCGGCTGGCACGTCATCAAGTGGAAAAGCCTGCCGAGAACGTAGGCTTCCTTGTCTTCGTCGCCTTCCGGGTTGTCCAGCCGCTCTTTCGCCAAAGCCGGTGTGTGCTGCAAGGCTTTGAGAATGGACTGGTTGACCGCCTCCCACTTGCAGTATTCAGAGAACGGAATGTCGAGATATACGCCAGGTTCGGGGCAGTTAGTCTTCATTGTTTCGCCCAGAATTGTCGCCTTTCAAAACTTCGTCGAGCCACTTGGTTCCAGCGTCGTGTATTTCTTTGAGCCTAGCTTCGGCAGACGCGAGCTTGGCTTCGAGTACGTCGGCCCTCAACCGCCATTCGCGCGCCGAGTTCAGCCATGCGCACGCACCCGCCTCACGCGAATTGCCTTCCTCCACCGGCTGCTCGATGGCGCGGGCTTCGGAAAGTACAGCATGAACTTTTCTAATAAAGGTTTGGCTTAACATACAGTTAGGACATAACTGATTTTCGATTTGAATGGCCTCGCCACGAAGAACTTCAGTGTTAATGTATTCGATTACTCTCATAAACTCCGGCCAGAGGTTATGCTCGCGCACGATGCGGAGGGCCAATCCAAAATCCATTAAAGAGAACATCCATTTGGGGTTGCCAACTTCATGTACATAACAGGACAACCCGTTCCCTGAATCGTCATCTTTGACACACCACTTCTTCCGCTCACTCATCGGACTTCTCCTTCGCTTCGGCTGCGGCGATGGCAGCATCGATGAAAGCAATGGGGTCAACATGGGGTTTTTCTTGATAGACCGCCCAGCACGCCACGCCGCAGAATGCAGCCCCAGGAAACGCGACAGACTTCCCGCACCGCACACAAAAGCCTTTGAGCCTAGCGCGTCGATATGTCCGCTCTGCCTTGCACGCTTCCAGCAGTTGCTTCTCAAGTGGCGTCAGCATGGTTGCTCCTAGTTGTCAGGAATATTGCCCGTCGATAATCCACTCGTCAAGATATTCGCCCAAACTTAACGAGCACGATTTGCATAGGTCCATTTCAATGATAACTTCGCAACCAACTTCTCCCGGCCTTTGGACTAGGACGGTAACTTTCTGGCCCTCTTTCGCTTCGCATCGTTCACAGGCCACAGACTCTTTAGTCTCCGCCATCACTGCCCCTTTCTGTTCCTGCGGTATCCGGTGGCGTGTGTTCGCGGCGTACCCAGCCATTGAACACGAAGTTGAAGCACGCCTTCATTTCGTCGGGACTTGCGATGCGGCCCCACGCTTCTTTGTATAGCGCGTTGATTTCCTTGAAGACGCGCCCCATTGCGTCCGCCGGCCTATCGCCATTGTATTGTTCATCAACGTCGTCCCTGCCCGGTATGGCGTTCCGAGGCACCGAATCATCACCAGGGTGCCCGCTCGGTAACGCACACGCGATTTGCCCACTCTCGTCTTCGATTCTCCACCATCCCATTTCGCATTCCTTTCAATTTGCGGTAGCCGAACGGGCCATACCTGTACAGTTCGTACAATTCATCAACTGTCTGTGCACCCACGATAGGCGCGTAATGATCCAGCCAAAGCACGACCGCCCATCGGCACTGTTTGTTGTCGTGTGGGTCGATGCGCACTTCCGTCAATCGCTCGATGTCGTCGATGAAGATTGGGGTTATCTGAAATTCCCCACGTTCACCTGCCGCCCCGACCTTGCGACACTTCGGGTCTTTACCCCGTCGAGATTCCTTCAACCAGATATAATCCAGGGTTTTGTCCCAGTCGGGATAATCGTCTTTAATGAGGGAGAGGAGCGGGGAGGCAGAGGTAGTTCCGAGGGTTGGAGGGTGTCCGTTCCCCCTGGGCAATGCCCCCCCGCTTGGACTACTCGTAGGCGCAGAGCAGCACTGGGGGGAGGGGGCCCCAGTGCGCTCATGCGCTACATCACCGCCGACGGTAGCTTGCTGACCACCTATAGCCATGTTGCGGGCACAGCTTTTAAGGATTCCAACCAGTAACATCGTCACCACCACGCCGAGAACGAAGCAGCCTGCATCGCGGAAGAAACGCGCTGCTTTATCTCCGATGATCCAAGGGTCTCTCATGTTTCATTCCCCGACAAATATGCTGCGATGCTGTCCTTCATTTCGCCAGAAGGCAGCGTCAGGTAGAGATTCCAAAGCAACCTAACCAGCAGCGGCGGTTGGATTCTTCGCAGTTTCATCGGCTTTTTCTTCAAGTCGTTCACGTTCTTTCTCCAGATAGTCCGTAGCGGTTCTGTTCCACCAATCGTCTATCGCAGTCATCAGTCCAGGGGGAACGTCATCGGGCGCGGCAACGTTAAAGGTGTAGCCCCCTTCTGGATATTCGACGTAGCAGCATTGAAGTTTCCCCTCGAAAAAGGGAATGCTTATCGTATGCTCGGCAACCCACTTGTCCCGCTCGCGGCCCTTCATAATGTAGCCTTTTCCGCTATTTCCTTGAGTTTGGCTTCGGCCACTTCTGCCCTTGCCTGCCATTTAATCGCATCTTTCAGCCACATGCTCGCCCTCGCTTCGGACAAATCGCCATCATCTTCCACCTCCGCCGGCTGCTCGATCTCGCGGGCCTTAGCCACTTTGCCCCACAACCTGCGCAGAGCTTCGTCCGACGGCCTATCGAAACGTTCACTTTCCAAGCAAACTACATCAGCCGCTATCACCAGTTCCGGCCAGAGGTTGAGCTTGTTGACGATCTCGCGGACCGTCGCTTCGTCGTAAAACAGCGCACGCTTCTTGCCCTTCGCATCGCTGCTTCTAAGGAAAAAGACGCGAAACAGCGCATTACCAAGCCATGCAGCATCGCGTTCGTATTCCCACTTCTTCCGCTCACTCATCTTCGGCCTCCTTCGCGGAGTTGGATACATTTTGCATCGTTCGCTTTGAGAACCTCGGCCCGCTTGGCATACGCAAGGAACATTGCAAAATTAGCGACATCTATGGCTTGATCGACTTCTCCGGCAGCCAACATGGAGGCACGCTGACAGAGCCTCTGTCGGCAATCGTTGCTGGCGAGCCACCTTTCGTCGTCCCACCCAGTACGCCCAGCGGCGTTCGTTGCGAGTAATTTCGCTTTCATCTTTCGGACGAACCAATCGCAAGCGTCCATCAGTTTCTTTTCTTGCTCGTTAAACATCGGCCCTCTCCTTCGCTTCGGCGGCGGCAATGGTGCGTCGGATGTCGTCCATGCCAGCATTGTTACAGGACATCGCCTCTACTGTATCCACGCCGAGAGGCCATACGTCTTGCGGGATTTCGTCCAGAAGCTCATAGGCCCATCGCAGCGATTCCAGTAGTTTTGTCTCAAGTGGCGTCAGCATAATTCACCCTTTCCTATACGAAAAAACGCCGGTCGGGGCGAGCCACGGCTGTGACCGCCCCGCGCCGACGCAAAGGCACGCGCAGCGCCTGCGAGACGAGATGCGCACCTTGTTTGGATTGTGCCATTTCTGAGATGTCCCGCAGGCAGCTTCATTACAATCATTATCGGCAGCATCAGGAAAGGAAGTCAAGCAAAAAATAAAAATAAATAGCGGCCGACCAGGAGAAGGGCCGACCGCATCGCATAGAAAGCTGGCAAGCGATTATGCGTACCTGTATTATTGGCAAGGAAAATCCCCTTGTCAAGCAGAAAATCGGGAGCTATAATTAGTTGGCAAGCGAAAGGAGAATAGCCATGAAGACAGCGATGGTTACGATGCTTATTATTGTGGCCCTAGGCATCGCCCTATGTTGGTATGAAAAGTACGTCCCGATAAATGGCTACCAGTGCGATATGGACGACGCCCCCAAACACTATCGCATCGACACGCTGGTCGTATTAAAGATCAAGCGGATGAACAGGCCATTTTATGTAGAGAATACTTACGGCACAGTAACGGGAAAGGCGGGGGATTGTCTCGTCGAGAGAGAAAACGGATTCCGTTGGCTTCTCAGGTCAGATGTATTCGAGGCAAAATACAAGCCCTTTCCCGCCGACCCTGATAAATGGAAGGCGCTACGTCAAGCGCTGGATCACCGGCTCGGTCGCCGAGAGAAATAGCGCGCATTGTCCGCAAACACCGGGGTCAACCGCCGCTGTCGTAAGGCCGCAGAGGTTCGGCTCCCCGCAGCAGGTTTTCCGCAGGTGAGGGCAGCGCTGTTTGCGCGGCGGCGGCATGGCGAAAGACCCCCAAGGCAAACCATTCGGACAGGCAAAATCCACCTTGTCGTCGGGCAGCAAATAAGCCTCCTGTAGTGACTTACGCCACTTACGTCCACCCTCAAGGTCGCGGCAGGTTTGACAGTGCGCTCGCGCGACGCAATGGGCCGTTTTAATGAATCGCCTTATGTCTGATCCCCCGCCTCGAATGTAGCCGAGCCAGTGTCTGTCAATACATGATATGCCGTGTCGCCTTCGCACCACGGGGAGGCATTCGCGTTGGCCATCGCCGCCACGTTTATACAATCATCGTCCACCGTCTCGGCGACAGTATCAGTAAATATGTTCCCAGTGGTATTCTCGAAACCATTCGCGCTTATTGTGAGTTCCCAACCAGCTTCAGTGCGCTCTAGCGTGATGGTGCATGTGCCCGACCAATCGGCCACCTTGTTTGTGCAATCCGTGTTGTTCCACTTTGTATGGCTCCAAGCGCCAACACCCGTGACCTCCCATATGCACGGATTCGCAGTCTGAGTTAGTAAGTGAACGCCATCAATCGTCACGACGGAGCTATCGAAAGAACGCGCAGTCCCGCCCTCTACGACGCATGTAAGACACCCTACATGAACGCCTGCGTTAATGCCGGAAAGCGTGGCCGTGAAGTATTTCGGCGTTAAGCCCGCATCACAAAACTGGCAGTCGTCACCATATTCGATACAGCAGCAATCCTCAAACTGCTGCTGCGTCATCTCGAAGGGCGCGCCTCCGATAAGGGCGAGAGTTCCGTTTTGTATGACGGGAGCCATTATGGACACGCAAAGGTCGTGCCCTCGACAAACGAAAGCGCGCCGTTTACCATCTTGGGCCAGTAGGTCTTACCGTCAACAATGCTTGGCGGGGAAGCGACAGTCCACTTAGTAGCGTTGTGGTAAAGCACATCGCCCTCTGACCCTGCGGGCATAGGAGTCCCGCTTTGGAAAGCATACCACGCCTCCCCACTGGCTGGGTCTGCGAACACGAAGCAGATAACGAACTCAGCCGCCGTGCTTACAGGGCTGCTGCCCGCCGTCGTGGTGGTCCGCTCGTGTTCATCCAGCGGCTCCCCGAAGTTCACCGCGTCAACCCACCTGCCGAATTTGCCACCGGAGCCTGTTGGGTCAGTCTGCGTCCGCTCAGTAGCAGCTAACATCCCCCCCACCGGAGCCCATGTGTTATCTGTATAGGCAACAGTCGCATCAAATTCACGCCCCCAATAATGATTCGTCGAGAAATCGGCCTCTCCGTTAGGACCGGCATCCACCAGATACATGACGAAAGCCTCTCTCACAGGGCTGACGAAGTAATAAGCCCCTCTCCGCTGCACCATCACCTTATCGCCGCACCGAAGGCCGTGCTGGGCGTTTGTAGGCCCTGTAGGTAGGACGCCTGTGTAGGTCACGACAGCACTCGCAGCGTCCGTCAAGTCCGCCAGAGTCGCCCCGGACGCAGGAGTGCCCGTTATGGCCTGCCTGCGTACTTTGAGTATCGTATTGTTCGCACCCCCGCATTGGTCTTCCTTGATAGAGATTCCAGCGGAAAACTTGACCACCGTACCAACAAACGGAAGCTCGTCGGTGATGTAGTAATACCTGCCATCCCTTCCCGAAAGAACCGTCACAATATCTCCCACCGCGACCAAGTTCAACTGCTGATCGTGTCTCGGTGGAAGTGGTAGAGCCTTGACGTAAGACAGCATGATCTGGCTCTGTACGGCCCCTATCTCCCTTGTAATGGGCTCGTTGTTCGTATCCCACTCGACCCCCACCCTCTGCACGTTTATCGTCTGGTAGGCCCCGTAATCCCCGTCTACGGACGAATAGTAGGTGTCCAGCACTTCCCCCGCCCATGCGTCGAACGGGCCCACTATCGACTCGGAGCTTATCCCGTCATCGCCCAGCGGAACATCCGGCGTCGATGCGTGTGTCCTGTTTGCTACCTGAGTTGTGGGGTCAGGTTCGGGCGTTAGGGGCGGCACATGCCGCTGCCAGCCGCTCGTGTCGATACTCATCCGTTCTTCTAACGGAGCCGGGTCGTCAATCTTAGGGATGTATGTCATCGTTCAAACGCCGCCGGTCCAGCCTCTATACCCTGTGCCTGCATCAGCGACGCGGTAGCCTTCGGAACGCCCGGAAGTCCGAGCCTCTGCATAGTCGCCCACACCTGGAATAACTGCGTCTTCAAGTCGTCAGCCAGCGACATATCATTGGCGGAAAGTGCCCGGTTAATCTGCTGGCGGAGTTTCGTGGCCTCTCCCCTCAGTCGGTGGTATTCCGCAGCAAGACCCCTCTGCTGGCTCACCGGCTGTAAAGCACCGCCGAGTACCATTCTCGTAGCCTTAGCACCCACCCCTTCCATCTCAGCGACCCTACCGCCCGGCCCCCACTCACGCGCAGGTCTCAAAGAAAGAACCTGATCTAACGGAGTTCTGCTCTGCCCCATGATCGCCTTGGGAACGGCCTTAGCTAAGTCGGCCGGGGAATACAAAGTCCCCTTCTCGTAAGGAGTCTTCCTGAAAGCGTCGTATCCAGTACCCAGCCCCATCGCAAGTTTAATGGCCGGGTTCATGGCACCAATCGTCCTGCGCACCGCCTCGCCGGGAGCTACACCCAGAGAACCAGCCTGATAAATTTCCTCAAACGGCAGCCAAGTCGTCGGCAGGAAGGTTGCGCCCTTTTCCTTGTCGCCGGTCATCTGCCACGCCATTTGTTCCCGCATCCATTCGGCCCGAAGTTCTTCGGGAACGCTATCCTGCCCCTTAATGCCTTCCATGAAGTTCTTAAGCTTGCCCATCGAGGCTGCGTAGGCAGGTCTGCGAGGCAAGTGATGAAAAAGCTGCAAGGCCCCATTTCTTCTGAACCAAGAGTTGCCACAAATGATCGCCCGTCCTTCATGTTCCATGAACCAAGTACCGTTATCGGTCGTCGGGCACCACACCTTGCCCTCATACCATTCGTGTCCAAGTATGCCCGTCACCTTCAGCATACGGCGAGCGGCGCTTATATAAGGCTTATGCTTGCCAGAATCGGCCCTGCCTCGCGTATGGCATGTCCGGTTTAAGAGGATCGTGAGTACCTGGAAAGCCACCATGACGGGGCCACCGTTCTGGGCAAACGTCGTCCCAGCCCGCTCATGGCACGAGCCTTCCGCATCCATCATCGCCTGCCACATGGCCTTTGCCGCCGGTTCTGTCAGCCGCGTAACGAGTTCCGGCAACTTCTCTTTGCTGGGGCATATCTCTACCAGCCGCTTAGTCAGTTCGGCAGACAGGGGCATGTGAATAGTCTCTGTATCAGGATGAACGTATTCGGCACGCGCATCAGAACCGAGTAGCTTTCTGATTTCCTTTACATGCTGCGGCTTTTTCTGATAGATCACCGCGTCCCAGTATTTGCCTTTGCGTTTACGAAGGTGCCCGTCTGTGAATATCCAGCCTATGAGCGCGGCGTCTCGCGGGGCTATGTCGCTGTCTTTAGGAAAAGTGTGCGGCGCGCTTCGGGGTATCCGGTGGCTCGCATTCAAACGATAGCCCGGCACAACCTTACGCTTGTTGCTTATTTCCTGCCCGTTCTTTGAGGTGTGGTGGAACACCGCCCAGCGGTGGTTCGGCGTAAAGATATATTTGCCCAGCTTGCCTTCCAGCTTCATCATCACGCCGTTGTAGTCGAATGTGTTGATGGCCCGGAGAGGCTGCCATTCGGAAACGTCCTTCTCGATGTTGTACGTCAGCACATCCTCGCCGACTTCAAGTTCCGTATATTCCTTCCATCCCTTCCGCGTCAGAATCCGGTGGCTCGGCGGGACGCAGTAGAATGGAATTATCTGCTTCATGTAACGGCTTTCCCACCTTGTCAAGTCTCCAAGGTCGGGCATGGCCGTCTGTACTTTCATCGCCGCTGCGCTGCTAGTCATACCATCGTCGAGAAAGTTCATCCATGTTCCGAGCTTCTGCGTATCCTCAAACCATGCGTTCCGCTTGAAGACGAACCCATGTGCCCTCTGCCCGATATTTTTAGCCCTCGCCCCTACCATCTGGCCGGTCGTCGCGCCCGCAAAGGTTCGCGGCAACTCCTGCGCCGTCTGACCTGCCCCGGTAATGTGGAACTTCAACGCCTCGTCATATAGCTGTGTCAGCTTCCAAGCCCGCCCATGCAGCTCCATCGTCCTGCCAGCCAGCAGTCTAGTATCGCCTGAGATTAAGGCTTGTCGCAGTATCCGTCCTTCCTTGCCCCAGCCAAACTTGGCAACCTTTAGAGGATTTGCGCCTACCATCATCCCGCCGAAGAAGTTCTGCCAAACGTTTCTGATGACATAGGAAGGATGATAAAGCTGGAAAGACTTCCAAATGCCTAAGCCCTTGTCTGTGGCCCCCAAAATCTTATTGATAGCCTGCGGGTCGTTCCATACGCTCGTCATGCGGTTGAGCATGTCGGCTATCTGGACTGGATACTGCTTATCGAATACCCCGGCCCTCATCATCTCGTCGAACGGACCTCCAGCAACCGGCTTCTTAACGGAAGAATAGTGCGCCCACTTCTGCATCCCAGCCGCGCCTTCAGGTACTTCGGCGGCGAACTGCTCCGTCAGCCTCGTAAATTCCCGCGTAGCCGCGCTTCTCTCTCTCTGCGCTGCGTGCGCTCCTGCGGAAACGGCTACATCCTCTTGGAAAAGCGGGCCTCTGTACTGTCCGATTCCGGGGTGTTCCGGGCCGAGCAGATTGCGTAGTTTCCCTTCCTGCGCCCACTTGTTCCACTGCGGCACGGAGATGTCATGCGTGGCCGCGAGTTTGTAACCCGCCTTTTCAAGCCTAGCTATTTCCGGCAGGTTGGTGGAGAGTAGTCGTTGCGTCTCAGCGCCTGGAAGACTGTATTCCAGAGCTTTCGTCCGTGCTATATCTTCTGGTCTAGGTGTGGCAAGGCGGCGCGGTCTCGCTACAGGTCGGAGCGGTTCGCGCGCCGCCTGCACCCGCAAGGCTTCTCTTGCCTCTTTAACGAGAACGCGCGGCTGATAGCTCTTTCCGCCAAGTCCCTTTAATTGACGACGTATATCGCCCAGTAGTTTTTTGACTTGCGGGTCGGAGCCAACGCCGCTGGCCGCCTTGCCTAATTGTCTGATTATATCGTCGGGTGCAAATTCCCCGGTTTCACGCAGAGTATGAAGCGCCTTGCGAATATCGTCAGCCCCGCCGGGGAATGCCTTGAGAATCTTCGGGTCTTTCACCAGCCTCGCAACTATTGGCTCGACTCTGGTAGCCACAGCCCCCTTCGCCACCGCCTCAAACCCTTTGGCGCGTGGTCCGTATCTTGCAGTAATACCCACCATCTTCTGCCAAGTAGGGGAGCGCGTCGGGCCGAACAACTGCCGCTTGGCTTGCATCGCGCTACGAACGAATCCCGGTGCTTCCTGTACCCAAGGACGGCCTATGTCCGCCCACTTGGCCTCTTGCAGAATCTTGGGAGCTTCTGGGGAAGTAGCGAACCGCATCCGTTCGGCTTTCAGACCTTTGGTCAACTTGCCGAACTTCGCGGCTTTCTCGCCAAGTTTCGCTTGTTGCTTCGCCAGCTTTTTCGTTACTTGCGATAAGGCTCCCGGCGGTCCAGCCCTTGCGGCGGCTTGTAAGGTTCCAGCAAGCCCCCTCTCGGCCGCTAACGCTTTCGCCGTCACGGCGCGCGTTTTGCCAAGACCTTTCTCAATCACCCTCAGCGGCTCAAACTTGCCGGGCAACTCCAACGCTTCCTGAACGGCCCTGAACTTCCTGGCCTTTGCCCCGGCCTTCACGACGGGGAAGCCCTTGGCCATGCCAGGTACACGGAACAGCGCCCGCCCCTTCTCGCCAAACTGTTGGAAGAATTCCAGCGCGCCCTTCGCGCCCTTGGTAGCTTGTGATTCCAGCCGACGCGCAAGGAACCCGCCACGCCTGGCGAACAATATCTTTTCTGCCGCCTTCGCACCACGCTTGGCTACCAGCGCCTTATATATCTTCGACAACTGGCCGGACTTGAGGCCAATCGCCTTTGCGAGTGCCGGGGAAGCCTTACCAGTCCGTGCAGCAGTCTGCAACATCCTCTTGGCTGGCTTGAGAATCTTCGGTAAATGCTGGGCTATCTTCGTTCCGGTAAGCGCCCCGAACGAAGCATAGGTTAAAGGGTCGATAGCGACATCGCCGACGAAGCCGAGAATTGACCGTGCCGGTCCCTTGCTCACCCCCATCTTCTTGAGTATGTCGGAGACGTAAACTCGTGGTAGGCCCAGTCCGGCCTTTTCCTTTTCGGCAGTCTTGACACCAGCAGCAGAACCGATGACGTTGGCGATGACGTTGCGGGGAATGTCCAGAACATCGAGCACCCTTACCCACGCAGGGCGACGGTCTGGCTTCTTTGTAATCTCGCTGATTCGTTCCCGCAGCGCCCCAGCCCCGAACTCGTTAAGTTCGGCCAGCGTGATCCGCTTGGACTTGCGGCGGTCCGGGCCCTTGAACGCGGCCTTCTTTCGCCTTCCGCCAAGCGTGGGGAGCTTTGGTAGCTCCGGCAATTTCAAAGATAAAGCCATTTATCTCTACCGTCAATCTGGAAATTCTATCATGCCTGGAAGCTCGGAGGGAGAAAGCACAGGCAGCCCTATAATCTTGAGCATTTCTTGCAACGCCGCTATGTAATTGGCCCGCCCCCCGCTGTCGCCAGTCTCCAAGGCCATAGTGAGCGACGTTTGTAGATTCTTAGCGAAGTCGCTAGCCTGGAGAAAGCTCATGCCAATCTTTGTTACGCCGGGGCTGTCCTTGTGCGCTTCTTGCCAACCCCCGACCAAATTCCTTATCTGCTTGACATAACGTACGGCCTCTTTGGCGTCGTCATTAGTCAGAATAGAGAACGTCCCCGTGTTCATAAAGCCGCTAGGCAGTTCGCCAAAATGAGCTTCAGCCTGTTTGCTCAATGTCGTATATTCCTCGGTGCCTGGCCTTGGTCCTTCCTCTCGTTCTCTGGTTCGTTCTGTTCTAGCCTCCACATGCGCTTCTTGCAGTCGCGTGTCTTGCCGCACTTGTAAGCGCCTTGTCAACTCTGCGTCAGACAATCCTTCGGGGATTCCGCTTGGCGCTGCGGCAGCAGCCCCCGGCACAGGAGCGGGATCGCCAGCAGCAGGCACGCCTCCTACCCCAGCCGCCGCTAGCGGTGCGAGACCCGGAACCGGAGCCGTCGCCTGCATAAACTCCTGCTCGGCCTGACGCCAGTATTCTTGCGGGTCAGCTTCGGGTCGCTGTGCCAATAACCCCGCTTCTGTTCCCGGCGCAACAGTCGGCAAACTCAGTTGCTCCGTACCTGCCGTCGTTTCTATTGGTATATTCGCGGTTTCGGGTCTGGAAGAACGGATAAGTTGCATGCGCCTCTGGATATTATCAATCGCCTGGCGCGCCTGAACCTGTTCTGCTGGGCCAGTCTGCGGCGACACCGCGGCAGCGGCAAGTTCCGATATCCGAGATTCCAGATATTGCATCTCCGGCGAGTTTTCCATGTCCGGTATTACCCGCATCGGTGCCATTCTCTCGCGTACAGCAGAGGCTTCCTGTTGGGATAACAACGCCTCTCCAGCGCCCTGCGGTCCGGCCTGCGGAGCACCAGCAAGAGATGCGCCTTCCTGTGCCTGTTGCCCCAACGTCCCTGGCATCACCATCTCCATCGCCGTCTGATGTGCCTGCTCGAATCCCATGCCGCCTATCATCAACTGCGTTTCTCTGGCCTCTACCTGAGAACGCAACTGCTCCTCCGGCGGATAGGTTCTCGGCTGGGTATAAACGGACTGACCTTCCGGTGGCGGTGGTGCTGCTCCTGGTGTAGCCAGTTCTCGACCATATCTCGCCGCAGCAACGTCCCTCTCTGCTTCAGGACGCGATATTTGCGGCATTGCCGCCCGATAGGCCGCAAGACCCCTGATCGGCTCTCTGGAGGGCCGCTGCGCCTGCTGAGCTCCGGTCAGAAAGTCGGCGTATTCCCCAGCCTCTTGCGGCGTTACAACCCCGCCGGGCCTATCTAACGGATGTCCACCCTTGAACTCGTGGACCTGCCCGCCTTCGGTAAGCTGGATTCTCGCGGAAGGCACGACGCCTTCGGCCCTGTTCCGCGCGATGCGGCGACGGGTCATTTCCCTGTTGATGATAGCACTTCTTGCTAATCGTTGTTTCTCCGCAGTCTTGGCAGCCGCCCTCCTGTCAGGCCCACCAATGGGCCCCACCCTCTCCCCTCTGGCTATACGCGCCCTTCTCTCTGCGCCTGCACGCCCCTTGGCGCTCTCGGACGCTTCGTGCCCCCGCCGCCTTTCGGCCTCTCTGGAAATATACCTTCTGTCCCTCTCCCGTGCGGACTTCCTGCGCTTCTTTCTCTTGCCGCTCACCCGCCGCACATTCGGAATGCCACCGCTGATACTTGGCTGGACTGTGGGCGTCTTGGCGGCTTCGCCATATACCCGTCTGAGGCGAGAGCCTATCTGCGGGTCTCTGCTACGCTCTCTCGCGGCTCCGCGCCGTTC
>SDBT01013626.1_pt1 | contig 13019 bp, 24 predicted proteins | sample 2277101 | NCBI WGS metagenome assembly SDBT01 (sample SAMN10404973, study PRJNA504765) | marine sediment metagenome | isolation source: marine sediment core GS10_PC15, 103 cmbsf | place: Arctic Ocean: Southern Knipovich Ridge | collected 2010 | reverse complement strand
AAAAGCCAATAGGATTGACATGGTTAAGTCCAGATGAAAAATGGATCTGCACAGGATGCTTACAAGAAAAAGTAGAATCAGTAATTAAAGGAAAGAAATACGACGTATCAACATAATGGAAGAAATAACACTAGATGAAGAAGACTGGAAAGCTATGAAACTTAGGGCTGAAGAAGGATGGAGAAATGCACTCAGAGAGCAAGTATTATTCAAGGCAGCATACTATATAGCTATAGAGGAGTTAAAAAATGCCAAGACCAAAGAAGGATTATCTGAAAAATCCTCTTGATTATACAGACATAGTTATACCATTAGAGATAGACCACGAGCCAGTGGACGAATGGCAGGAAGAAGTGTTAGATTATTGGGGTAATATAGCCATCCGAAGTGGTCGTCAGGTAGGTAAATCAGCCATTATGGCTAAAAAGGCAGCAATAGCAAGTTTAAAATGGTCAGGAATAAAAATACTAGTAACAGCAGCATCAGAAAGACAAGCAGCGTACATATTCGAAAAGATCAAACACGAATATCGTCTGATAAAGGAGAATCCTTTCGTGGACGTACCTACTATGCGGAAAATGACTCTCAAAAATGGCTCGGAGATATATTGTCTACCCACTGGTGTAAGGGGGGATTTAATCAGAGGTTTGACGTTAGACGTATGGATACCGGACGAAGCGGCATATATACAGTCGAGTGTATTTGTTGCGGTGACACCTATGTTGTGGGTCTCGAAGAAGAAGGGTAAAGGATGGATATGGGCATTATCAACTCCAGCAGGTAAGGAAGGTAAATTCTATACGTTCTTTGAGAACGAAATGTTCAAGACATGGCATATATCAAGTGAAGACTGTGATAGAATACCTTTAGATGACCTAAAACAATGGAAAAAGGAATATACTCGTGTTCAATACCACCAAGAAGTATTGGGCGAGTTCGTTGACGAAATCTCGAGACTATTTACTGAAGAAATCCTAGATATGTTCTTTGTGGAAGAAATCCCCTATACCGAGAACTGGCAGAAGTATCTCGGAGTTGACGTAGCACGTTATGGAGGAGATCAGAATGCTTTTGTAGAGGCAAGGACAAGTTCTAAAATGACATACATTACTATGTGTAGGACCATAGTCAAAGTGGGATTAACAGTACCTTACAAAATGATTCTAGAACTCAATACTGAACGTAAGTATCGTAAAATACTAATAGACGATGCAGGAGTGGGAGGCGGACTCTCAGACTTTCTCAAGAGTAAGCTGGGCAACAAGATAATAGATATTAACAATGCATCAAGGTCACTTGATAAGTATGATGAGGGTAGAAGGAAGAAGATCCTTAAAGAAGACTTATACTCTAATGCTATCATGATGATAGAAGAAGGGAGAACAAAAGCATTAATGAACAAAGAACTATACTTATCCCTTGCAGGGATGCAGCAAACCTATGAAGGTGGACGTGTCAAAATCTTCGGGAGAGAATCCCATTTGTCTGAAGCAGCAATGAGAGCACTATGGGGAGTGAAAACGAAAGGTTTAAGACTTTTCGTTCATTACAGTTAAACATGGTCTTACTATTTGCATCACAAGCAAGGATTATAGCACTGGCAGGACCCAACGTAGACCTTACTTTTTCTAACTCGTCAGCAGCAGTAACAGCATGGGGAGAGAACGCACAATCTATGGTAAACATAAGAACAAGACAAGATTGGAATACTATTTACCCAACACTAAAAGATTCTGTAAAACACCTACCAGAAGAAACAGCAGATGCGGCAGCAGCAATAAACTTAATAGAACAAAATATGTCAGGGTATACAAGCCAAGAAGAAGCAGCAACAATGCTAGACGTACTTAAATATACAGTAGACAGGGGGTTATCAATACTATCAGACCAAAAGAGTGTAACGTTCATAAAAGCCAATGCCAGTTGATTTTGTTAAGTTCCCAGAATTACGCAATTCCCAGTTCGACTTATACTACCTTCAAAGTCCCCATAAACAAATTGTAGAAGATTTCTGGGCGGACGTGGTAAGAATACAAGATGGAGACACCATAACCTTGAGAACAAGTTTCAGGGACTTTGATTTCCCGTTAAGACTTGCAAGAATAGATGCCCCAGAACTTAACGAGATAAGAGGGGAACAAAGTCAAAAATGGTTGGAAGGGAAACTAAGAGGAGCATTTGTACTCGTTAAAATAGACCCAGCAAATAGGGTAGAGAAATGGGGAAGACTCTTGGGGGATGTTATACATAACGGGGTGAGTGTCTCTGAAGAGAGCGAAATACTGGGACATTCAGTGAACTTCGCGGACAGAGAAGACCCAATCCGTAATATAAACATAGACCTAGAAAAAGAAATATGACAGTACCATCAAAATTCAGGAAAAATAAATCAAGGATATTAACAAGTTTCGATTCAGTAGCCATAGAATCAGGGATAGGATACACTAAATATTTTGTGGGGTCAAGTACAAGTGGAGCATACATTGTTAATTCCACAAAGTTCGATAGTGAAAGACCTCATACAGGAACACTCCAGGGTACAACAGCAGGAGGAACATTCACTAAATATGTGGATATAGATGCAGATATAACTTTCAATCTTCCAAGAACAGTAAAAGGAGACCTCTTTGTTAATGTACCTATAGGAGTAAAAAATAGATCAGCTTTATCAACAGAATCATGGTTTATGTATGTAGTAACTAAAATCTATCATTTTGATGGATCAACAGAAACACAACTGGGTACATCTGCTTCAGGAGCAGTATTCTTTACAGATGCATTAAACAACAATGAATCAAAAGGTTTCACAGCAAATAATAAAGTAAATGTTCCAAGTACACATTTTAAGATAGGAGAAACATTAAGAATATCAACACACGGATATTTTGCAACTAATGGAGCAACACCAAGACAATCAGATACAGGAATAGGACATGAACCTAATGCAACAGCAGATGAAGATTTTTTTACATCCGGAACAACATCAAGTGGAAGGGTAATTGATTCAAATACAACAAATACAATAAGCATAGATGTACCATTTAGAACACAAAGATAATTAAATATGCCATTACATAAGATACAATGCCAGAAACAAGACTAGGAGCAGCGAGTTTAACAGGACTCAATACAGCGATAGTAGATTACTCTGTTGACCCAGTGCAACTAGACAGTGCAATGGACCAAGAAGAAACAGAATACCTTAATACTATATGGACAACACAACTAGGATATTACACAACTATCCCTGAACTAAGAGGGGCAATAGACGCCAAAGGGGTGTGGACAGTAGGGAAAGGATACGAAGCCGATCCCGAAATAAAACTTATTCTAGATGATATTAGAGGTTTCGGGAAAGACTCATTTAACACTATTTTAGAGAACATGATTAGAACCTACTATATAGGGGGAGACTCATTCGCAGAAGTAGTCAGAGATAATGAAGGTAATTTAATTAATCTAAAACCAATGGATCCCGGGACAGTCAAAGTAATAGTAAACAGAGCAGGATTAATTAAAAGGTACGAGCAAACAGTGAAGAGTTCTGCGAAAGATAACGTGAAGTTTAAACCAGAAGATATATTCCACCTGTCTCGTAATAGAATAGGAGATGAAATACATGGTATTAGTGTTATTACAGCCTTAGAAGACATTATTAAAGCAAGGAAAGAAGCATTCCAAGATCAACAAATACTAATGCATAGGAATGTTAAACCCGTAAGGATCTGGCATGTTGATGAGGATGATGATTCAGAGATTACAAAGTTTATTGCAAAGATAGACAAAATGTATGTAGATACTGAAAACATAGTCCTTCCTAAAGGAGCTGTAGAAGTCGAAGTATCAGGAGTAGCCCCAAACCAAACCCTCAATATATTGCCGTGGATTGAACACCTAAACAACTATTTCTATGAGGTGGTGGGGACTCCTAAAATTATTGTAGGTAACTCTCAAGATTTTACGGACGCATCAAGTAAAATAAGCTACATGGTCTATCTTCAAAGCATAGAAGAAGAACAATTATACATAGAAGAACAGGTAGGGCAACAGTTAGGTATCGGAATTACACTAAGTGTACCAGCTAACATACAGAATGATCTTATCAGTGATACCCAAAAGGATGGGCCAGTAAACGTACAACCTAACGAAACAGCAACAGGAGGATTAAATGGTTAAAAGAAGAAAAGATTTAGGAGATAAAAAGTTACAAACAAGGATAACAGATTTAGGGGATCCTAGTTTACAAACTAGAAAACCGTCAAAAGGAATAACAGTAACTAAAAAAGGATCGGTTAGTGAAGGACAAGCGTTCGTAAGAGCAAGAGAGAAGAAAACTAATGAACTAAAGAAAGCAGGGGTCACTCAAAAGAATGCAGCAGAACAAGCTACAAGATCATTGTCTGCAGCAGAACAAAAAGAAAAACAAGATGAAGAAAAAGTAAAAAAAGTTAATGCAGGTGTCATAACAAAAGAAGGGGAAGTAGTAATAAAACCTAAAACTGAAGCACAAGAAGGAGAAACAAGAGGAATTTTAGATAGATTAACAAACGTATTCGGAGATCAAACAGACCCAGAAACAGGAGAACCAGTAGAAGTTATACAAGGAACAGTACCAATTGGAGGACCGGGTGGGTTCGCAAAAGGATTAGGAACAATGAAATTAGGAAATGTTGGAGGAACAGGAGCAAAAATAAATAGTATAATAGCAAAAGAAAAAACCATAGCAGGAATAGTAAAAACATTAAAGGTACCAAGAGGAGCAGCAGAAAAGATATTCAAACTACAAGAAGCAAAATCAGTATCAAGTGTGATAAAATCAATAGCATCATCAAAGATAGTAAGAGTTGGGGTAGGATTAGCAGCATCATCATTAATAATAGGAGAATGGTTCGCAGCAGACAACGTAGTATCTGGAGGAACGTTCTATTTTAAAGATGTAAGAGACCAAGTACAGTTTCAAGGACTACCTGTAGGGGATGCCAATGCTCTAATGGATGATTATAAAGAATCTATTACCATAGCAAGAAGATTCATTAACATCGTAACCTTAGTATTTCCTCCTTTGTGGCCATCCAGACAATTATTTATGAGCGGGATAGACACAAAGATAGATGAGATGGATAATATTCAAAGACAAATAAACGGTGAACCGCAAGTTATATAAGGAATAAGTCAATGGTGTATGTAATAATGAAACCTCAATATAGTCCTATAATAGGTCTTGCCAAGACATTGAAGAACTCGTTATATCTAGTAGTCCCATTATTAATAGCACTATTAGCAGAGATCCCAGCAGCATATTCTTTCATCGCAACACCAGTAGTTTATTTCTTGAAGAACTTTTATGAACAAAAGATGAAAGGGGGTAAATAATTAATTATGAACAATCATAACAATGATGCAACTTTATTGTCATTAATGGCTTTAATGATTCTTATTACAATAGCGAGTTTCGTAGCAATCCTTGTAGTTAATGATGGAGTACCACCAAACTTAGCAACTAAAATAGATCTGGAGAATTTGTTGAATAAAAATCAAACTGTTAACGTTAACATCCCAGCAAAGTTCGATGATCTCTGTGAGAATACGGATGGATGTGATGATGCCTATAGGGTGGATAATCATAAACGTGACGCAGCAATAGATAGAGTACGTGAGCTACTAGAAGAAGATGATAACAGAGACCTTCATAAGTTCCTTAACGATTTCTATGATATTGATGAGAATGAGGATATAGATTCAGTATCATTACATAGAATAGGGAGAGTAAGAGCGAGTGAAGAGTTCGACAGTTCATTTGACTTGTCAGATACACTAGAGATCACAGTAGAATATGCAATCGAAGTAGAGTTCTACGAAGATGGTAATGCTAGCGATGACATAGTAAAGTACTTCCTAGTTACTGGAACACTATACGACTTAGAAGATGGACTAGATGACGGAGAGATCAAGAACATAGAAGTTAGACCAATCTCAAAGGATGCAGCTTTAACATCAAACTAAACACAACAATTTATTATTTTATTTTATTTAATTTTATACAACTGAAAGGAGGATAAACAAAGATGAATGAACAAGAACCGACTCAAGGGGAAGCAACGGAAACACCAGTTGAAGAGAACCCGGAAAATAATGGATCAGAAGGAAGTACCTCACCGGGTAATGTGGTGGAGGAAGGGAAGATTTTAAGAGACCAAATCATAAGAGAAAACAAAAGAGCTATAGAACTTATAGAAAGGGGAGAAAAACTAAAACAAGATAATATACTTTCTGGGAAATCGTCAGGAGGACAACCTAAAGAGAAACCTAAGAAGATGACCCCAGAAGAAATTTCTGTAGAATTTGAAGAAGGTAGATATAGTTTAACTCAAGCTGAATAATGCACTTACTATTTTTAACGAGAGGACATTTAGACGAAGTCAGAAAACTTATCTCTGGGTTACATGAGAAGTTCCTTCCAATGGAGTTCACTCAAACTAGAACAAAGAAAAAAGGAGTAGTTAATGTACAAACGGTGGTAAGACCTATTCAACTATGGGAAATCATATTCCCTGAGAAAAGTCCTACAAATGAATGGATAGAGGAAGACCCTAAGTACAGAGATAACCTAGAACTAATGATGAACACGCTACGCATAACAGATAAGGATTCCTATGTTCCTAAGGCTAACAAGTTCGCAATGATGCTTAGAAGAGCTTTCGGGTTAAAGAAATTACCTAAGAAAGTCACAGAAAAGGAAGCACTAATGTTAAGATCAAAGGATGTGCATGTAATACCCATAGGATACAAGACAGATAAAATTCTTAAAGATGTTAAACAAGGTGGATTAGATCACGAAGGACTATAAACACTATAAACAGTAATATATATAAACTAAGGTATACTTAGTGGACACATGGTTAAAGAAGCTGTACCAATATTCCCACCAGAAAAGACATATCAATACACTGTTGCCGATGGTACGGGTATTTCTGAAGGAGCAATATTAAAATTAACTGATCCTAGAACAGCTGTATTAAATGACGGATTAGCAAATCCTATGGCAGGTATTGCAGCAGCAGACAAACAAGTTAATGATGGTGCAATAACTATAGGAGTACACAAGAAAGGACCTTTCAAGGTGTTTGCCTGTGGAGCAATACTACTTGGAGATAGGGTAGTAGGAGCAGCGTCACCAGCAAACCATGTCTCAACAGCAGCCAAACACATATCTGGAGCACAAGTATTAGGATACGCAGAAGAGCTTGTAGCAGATGGAGAGACATTCGCATTGAGGTTAGATTTATAATGGTAGTAAGTTCAGATCAATCGTTAAGGAAAGAGAATGTAAGTGCAGTTGTTGATGGATTCGCACTACGATTATACAAGTTCAAAAGTTTTTTAATGATTAATCCTAGTTCTGCTAACAAGGAAACGTATTGGCAAGAGACTGCAGCTGACTTGACAGGAACAACTACAACTGTTGGAGGCATAGCTGCTGGTGTTGAAGGTGTAGCAAGAGGAGCAGAGTTCCCACACCTTAGAGAAACATGGCAAGAGAAGTTCTCAATACACAAGAAACATGGTGGAACAGCAGTACTATATTGGGAAGATATACGTACTAATGATATTGACGTTATGAGGAGAACACTATTAAGAGTAGCTCGTGCAGTAGTTAAGAGTGTAGATGCAGAGTGCTGGGATGTTATCACAGAGTCTCAGTCAGCAAATTTAATTAATAGTGTAACTTCAACAGCTGCATGGGACGCAGGTTCAGGTCAAGACCCAATCAAAGATATCAATAGAGCAATCAGGTTAATTGAAGAGAACGATTATGAAGTGGTAGGGTCAGGTAACGGAGTGTTAGCTGTTAACCCTAAAGATTTCGAGTCTCTCATTACATGGTTGATCTCAACTAAAGGAGCATCTGTCCCAGAGTTCGCTAGTTCAAGGATACAAGCAAGAACAATGGGGAAAATTTTAGGATTAACTGTGACCATGAGTAATAACGTAACAGCTGACTTTGCAGCTGTATTCGTAGCTAAAGACGTTGGAGTATGGAAGACTGGAGCACCACTAACTACAGTTACTAAAGAAGACCCAGGTATTAGCAGTCAAATTACTTCATGGGAATTCGGTTCAGCACAGTTAACTAACCCTAAAGCAATGAGCCTTATAGGCAACACAGCAACATAAAATGACATACGAAACACTACTCAGATACGAGAAAATATATGAAGAAAGGTCAGAGAAAGAACCTTACTATAAGATAGCACTAAAAGAATTACTTGAAAGTAAAGCAAGACATCCTGAACATGCTGCAAGGGAAGAGGCAAGACTAGCTGCTAAACCTACTACTAAATCTACGGTGAAAAAATAATGGGAGAAGTCAAAAGGACTGATTTTCTTAAAGGATTACCTAATGCCTCAGGTCCACCTAGAAATGTAAAGTTCATGACAACGAACCAATCTGGAACAGAGATAGTAGTCAATGAAGGTGGAGAAGATATAGATTTTAGAATTGAAGGTAACACAAAAAATTTAATTACAACTAACGCAGGTAATGATATCGTTGCTATTGGTGATGTTATTCCAGGCGACCAAACAAATACACTTGGAGAAACTTTAATTATCTCAGGAGCAGCAAAACTTGTTGTAGGAAATCCAATAGTTTTTGATAACGCTACAGGAAGCAGAAATTCGAGAATACTTAACACAGATGGCACAGATAATTCTAATATTGAGTTCTGGGTAGGAGATAACGCAGCCCCTACTGTAGGTATGGAATTAACAAACCAAAGACATCTATTCTTATCAGGATCAACAGATAATACTCCCGCTACACCAACAGGTCTTGGAGGAAAACTATGGGTTTCAGCAGGAGAATTATATTATATTGGAAATGGAGGTACTTTCACTAGGTTGGGAGTAGCATAAATGGCAACTAGAGTATACATGAACGTGGTCAATAGGCCTACACAAGACACACTATCTCAAGCCGTAGCAGACATGATAACTAAACTAGATGTTCTTTCTTTCGCAGCAATATCCCCAATCAATGGTCTAAATGAAGCAGCCGTATGGGGCTACTCAGACTAATGACACATGGCTCATAGGACCAACACTTCTCATGGAGATGTACTTACAAGACACGAGAGAACCTCACAATACACCGTAAATGGGTTCTCTGACACGCAAACAGTTCATTTAGATAATACGTCAGACAGCACGTTAATTGCATACATGCTTGTTGATATTTCTGACACAACTAACTGGAAACACACCAATACAGACCATATTATTATAGATCATATATTAATAGAAGTAGACCCAGATAGTAGTTGGGTCGGAGAAGTTAAAATAGGATTCTTAACTAATGTGAATGGGACAGATGGAGATTTTAACCAAATAATTGACATTGATATGAGAAGAAAAACAGCTCTACTTGTAGAAGACTTAACCTTTGGGGGAGGATTCCATTGTCAGAATAGTACACACTTCGGACCCATCATAGCAGACTCAACATTATTCCAAACTGATGTTGATTTAATAGGACCTCCAGCAGGAGTAGCAGCATACCCTTCAGGTGACGGAGATTTAGTTATGATTATTGATGGGGATGGCACTAACTTTGTTGATGTCTCAATAACCTTAATCTATGAAACAGTGGGAGCGTAACGCGTAGTTCGTTATTATCGGTAACATCGGGTTCGTGTGGTGTCTTAATTCTTATGTAGTAAGATAATATTATATACTAGTTACACTTTGTTACATTAGAAAATGGATGAAGATATAAGAGGGCTTTGGGTATACTTTGGTATTCCTTTATTGGTCTTAGCAATGTTTACAATTATATTATATCTATTAACAAAATGAAAACAGATAAAATTATTAGAATAAAGCTCACTACCTACCGACGAATAAGACACTCGTTTCCTGGACTCAAAGGTGAGAATATCAAATCTTATTTTGAAAGATTATCAAAAAAGGTGAACTATGACAAATCTTAAAACATTGAAGGATTTAAACCACATTAGAGTTAGTCAAGGTAGAGCTATGGGAAAAACTACTTTTGATGTAAATGTAGGAGAATTAAGACAAGAAGCCATTAAGTGGGTTAAACATTGTGAAAAGAAATGGAAAAAGGAAAGATATGATCAAATCTTTAAAGAGTTCTTCAACCTCACCGAAGAGGATTTAAAATGAGTAGCTTTTGGTGTAAGATAGGCATACATAAGGATGAAATGGTTTGTTGGCTTGGGTATCATTATTATAGATGTAAAAGGTGTAAGAAATGGGAGTGGGAAAGAGTATGGTAAAAGATAATAGTCCTCTAACAAAATCTCATCACCCTGGAGAGGGAACTCCACAGACGGCCGATCCTCGTTATGCGGATGAGAACAAAAAGGAGGACACCTTTACGTTGAGTGATTATCTACTTCATAGAGGAAAGGTAAGAGTTATTCCTCTATTTGCCTTCAAAGAGTTTTTGAAAAGGGTGAAAGAAAAGATAGATTTAAGATTACATTGTGAAACGTGTAAAAAGTTAACATTAAAAGATATTGAAGAACTAGCAGGGAAGGAGTTGGTATCATGAAATGTAAATATTGTAAAACTGAAATAAATCTTGTAGACTGGGTTGGAACAAGGTCTTGCTTACACTGTTGGATAAGAAAACAAGATTTGATGCATGAAAAACAAAAGATACATTCCGATAATTATTGGAGTTCGTACAACGAGGGTTGTAAGTAGTTATGGGAATATTTACTAATTATGAGAAATGTCCTTGTTGTGAGGGAATGAAGATCAAACACGGGAAGCCATTGAAGCCTAAATTGTGTAGAAAATGCTGGATATACGACAATAAAAGGAGAAGAGAGGAGGGTTGTAAGTAGTTATGAAAACTCAAAATCAATTAAAGCATAAGTATGGAGCTTATAATAGTGGTTATAAAGATTGTATAGAAGATTGTATTAAAGAAATACTTAAATGGGAAGAGCTAAGCATACCTTGTGGAACTTGTAAAGTGGAGCATGACGATCCTAAAGAATGGTGTATTGATATAAATAGATTAATCAAGAGAATAAAGCCAGTTATGATGCATTTAGAGGAGGGGGAGGAATAATGGGATTCTGGGCAGTATATTGGGAGTGGTTCTTTAGTATAATATAAAATGAAACATAAATGTGGATGTATAACTAGGAAATATAGGACAGGTATCAAATTTAGTAATATATGTACCAAACATAGGTTAAACAAAAACTACCTATGGATTGGTATGATTCACCACAGCAAACTCACACAAGGAGAGCCAGAATGAGGGGTGTGAGCAGGTTTTGGTTACTCTTTACCTCATAAACCCTCGGCTCTCCATTATAATAATAAAGATGATAAGAGGAACAAAGAAACTATATGACCTTAACCTTGTGAAAATAGGTGTATGTAAAATGTGTAAAATATTCAAAGAGGTTAAATATAGCTCAATACTCCCAGGTTGGAGGTGTGATGAATGCCAACCGCAATGGGAACATAAGAATTACATAAAAAAGAAGTTTATATATAAAAAATGTATTACGATCAAAAAGAAATAGATGAAAGATTAGACCATATATTCAGTAGATTAGATATATTGAACGAAAGAACCAAAAGACAAACTAAACAAATACAAGAATTATCAAGGTTATATAAAATGACAAAGGAGGTAATAAAGAAAACATGAACACTTTAGAAATAGTACCAACATACATTGAAGGTAAAGTATCCAAAGCAGGTAAGAAGTATTGGTCTGTAAGTACTGAAAGTAACGTAGATTATACTGTATTTGATGAGCCAGTAGTTACTCAATTAGTACTAAATAAGCCAATTAAGGTTAATGTAGCCATTAGTGATAATTGGAAGAATATAAGGTCAATAGCAGATCCAGCAGCAGTTATCAGTAAAGATATGATTGTGGAAGCTCCTAAGCAACAAGACAAGTATACAGATGCAAGAGCAAGTAAAGATGCAAGTATGTATACAAGTTATGCAAAAGATGTATTCATCAGGTTAATAGAAGATGAACACTATGAGCATAAAGCTGAAATAGCAATGAATGCAGCAATAGACTTAGTTAAACAAGCAAGAGAAGCATTTAGCTAAAGAATCCATAAACAGCCAGCCATCAAGCTCAAGCTAATCAGCCTGAGCTGGTTGGTTGTGCTTGGAGTTCGCACAACCAAAAGGGAACAAAGCTTATTAAGCTTTCGATTAGCTTAAAGCTGGCTGTTTAAAGCAAATGGCTAGCCTTTCAGGCTAGGCCCAAAGCATAGCTAGCCTAGGCCTTTCAGCCTAGGCTTAGTAAGCTTTGGCTTATGGATAGCCTCGCCCTTCGGGCTCGGCCCCCTCGCTACGCTCGGGGTATAGTTAGTATGACAGTGAGGGGATATGTGTTTATAGCGGTTTTAGGGTGTTGGGGTTGGGGTTTGGGGGTAGCCCAGTAGAAAATTTATCATATGTGGAGGGATGCGCCTATGCGCAGACCGACCTTTTGGCAATAGTCACAACCTTATATATACTAGGTTATGCTATGAATTTTGCTCAAGCGTATAACCATGAGCCTTAGTGGCGGGTATGTTATACTTAAGCTTAACTACTTAGTTATGACAACTATCTACTACCTGGATGCGCATATGCGTACTATACCACCAAAGATATAATTCTATAAGACACATACATTTATATACGCATGAATGCGCATTAATATATGGCAAAGAAAAGTTTAAATCTTTCCGTGGGAGAAGAAACTATATTAGCTGCTAAGAAGAAAGGACTTAACTTCTCAGCTATAGCTGAACAAGCTGTCGTCGCAGAACTAGAGAAAGATACATATGCTCATACCTGTGAATTCTGTAATAAAATACAAATCAAAGCAACGGCAGAAAAGCCAATAGGATTGACATGGTTAAGTCCAGATGAAAAATGGATCTGCACAGGATGCTTACAAGAAAAAGTAGAATCAGTAATTAAAGGAAAGAAATACGACGTATCAACATAATGGAAGA
>SDBT01013625.1_pt1 | contig 13019 bp, 12 predicted proteins | sample 2277101 | NCBI WGS metagenome assembly SDBT01 (sample SAMN10404973, study PRJNA504765) | marine sediment metagenome | isolation source: marine sediment core GS10_PC15, 103 cmbsf | place: Arctic Ocean: Southern Knipovich Ridge | collected 2010 | reverse complement strand
TGTGGAGAAGAGGAATATAGTAGGGATTCGTGTTCGACAAGCACGTAAAGCTGCTAAGCCCCCGATTACGCAATCGGACTTAATAGCTCGTTTGCAGTTACTGGATATGAACATAGATCAATCCGGGCTATCAAAGATTGAGAATGGACAACGACCAGTGTCAGATATTGAAGTCGTTACTCTTGCTAAAGCACTGAAAGTAACCGAAGAGTGGTTATTAAAAGGAACAGAAAATTCTTCAGCCTAAGTAGTTAGTGTCGGAGGACTAAATATCTTCCCCCATAAATGCACTCTTCAGTAGACTATGTGTATAGTCTATTGATCTGCTCAATTCATTTTAAATCTGATAAAATCCGTTCATTTACTTTTCATTCATTTAGCGTCTTTTATTTCATGATCCAACAAAAGGCGTAAGGTAAAATTTCAAGAACTAGCTAAATTATCGTCCCCCTGAGGGGAATGAGGAGAGAAACAAAAAGACAAAAGTGGAGGAACCTGAGAAGAAATAGGAAACAATCAGTAATCCCTTTACGTATGAATAGCTAACTAAAAATAACGTATCTTATGTTTCAGCTTTAATGTATACAACACTTGGATTATCCCAATCCAGATTATCAATGATGATATCAGCCGTTCTTTCGGGTGGGAATTCACGCAGATACTTTCTTTGAGCAGGTAGATACTTACTTTGGTATCTGTTGATCACTTCTTCCCCATAAATCGGGACATCCCTTTCCCTAGCTCTATTTACGCTCTCCTCGAATGGCAAGTCCAGGAGTATTTTAAGATCTATATAAGGAGAGAGCTCTTCCCTAAATAGAAACACCCCTTCAAATATTACTATTGTGTCTTTATCAAACGCATATTTCTTTTCTAATTCATATTCATTCGTAAGCAAATCAAGGAGAACTAAATTCGTGGAATAACTGCTAGCTTGTCGCATTGGCTTGAGTAGCTTGTCGACAATCGTATTTATATCAAAACTCTTGTTGTAGTAGTTATCGGCTTGGTCATCTCCTAAATATCGTATTTTTCTTGGATTATGAAAATCGTCTAATTTTATTAACTGTGTCATATAATCCTTTGAATTTAAGAACTCTTGAAATGACTCGGCAAATTTAGTCTTGCCTGCTGAATCGATCCCGCTAATCCCAACGACAAACGGAGTTTCTGCCTGCTTTCTGTTCTTAATTTCTACCAGTATCTCGTCAAATACAGTTATCTTATTATTGTTCATATCCAATAATATTAATCAGTAGTCTAGTATTCTAATGAGTTCTCCTAAGTCAGTGATTACGAAATCAGGTTGTATACCTTTGCTCTCGGTATTCATCGACCCACGCTTAAACCAACAGACTCGCATGCCGGCAGTTTTCGCACCAACCACATCATTTGAATAAGAGTCACCGACATATAAACATTCAGAAGGTTTTACCTTGAGTAAGTCCGCAGCATGTTGAAAAATCCTTAAATCAGGTTTACGAATACCGATTTCCTCTGATAGAACTACATGAGAGAAAACGTCGTCCAAACCAATTGCCTTTATTTTCTCATACTGTACATCAGGCAATCCGTTAGATATAACCGCAACCGGTAGGCGTTTGCTTATTTTCCTTACAATCGGCAGAGCATTAGTGATCGGTAGGTTTATTTTTGGGTAATCCCGAACATACATCCCGGTGATTACTTCTTCGCAGTCTTCATTAATTCCAAGGAGTTGAAGAAAGATCTTGCTTCGTTTCTGCCGGAGACCATCAGATGGTGCGCCCGCTTCGAAATCAATAACAGAAAGACGGTCAGACTCGATGAACGCTTCTATAACACGTTTTGTTTTATGTCCTTGAAATATCTGAGGAAGTCGTTGCATAATAAGTTCAACCACCCTGATTTGTGCAGCTTCTCTGTCGAATAGAGTATCGTCCAAATCAAAAATAACTGCTTTGTATTTCATAATACACTCGGGGTTAAAATAATATGTCTTATTTTTGGGGTACGATAATAAACCTATGCAGTGGTGTGTCATTATAACCGTTTTTATTAATCATAATATGGAGTTCCCAAAGCCTATCCTTATACTTGTCTATCGAGAAATCTTCAATCATCCATGGTATTATTTTCAAGAGGTGTACAACTACTCCAATATCATAAAATCAATAGAATTAAACTTTTTTGTCCCACATGTAACAGAACGGACAATTGTTTCTGGGCGAACACGCTCATTCCCTAGTAATTATCTTCTTAGCCACGAATATCATTTTAGGTGATATGCCCGAGTACGTTGATCGGTCATAGTCGCCGAAGTACTTAACAACCTCGAATCTACATAAGTTTAATAAATGCTCCACTTCGTATCTGAAGAAGTAGCGGAAAGGAAATGCTTGAACGATCCTCTCCTGCCTGTCATTCGGATGGCGAATATAGTATATCAATTCAATGTCGTTGATCTGCTCACTCCGATGGAATGACGCGATCCGTGAACTCACACTCAAAATTCTCTCATCTGGTAACTTCATGTCAGCAAATACTACTTGCTCTTGTTGGTACTTTGAATTGTACAATCTTGAAAAGTCCGGATTGAAAACATCCAGAACTATCCTTCCATTGTCAGCAAGATGGTTATGGACGCACTCTAAACACGCTTTTTGCTCTTCGATAGTGAGGTTCTGTTGCATATTGGTGTAAGTAAGCAAATCATACTATCAAGTCTACCTTTCCTTAAAACCGCTTCAATTCAATCCTGATAAATCTGGGCGTATTATTTCTTTGAAACCAAAGCAATAAGTAAGAGCAACGCTCCAATTGCTAAAACAGCTGTTTGTAAGTTTTTTTGATTTGCTGCATTCTGCTCATATTTTAAGATTTCCTTTAGTTTTTCTGCTTCTTCAGGCATCAAATAACCGCTCTTCAACCTTTCCAGAAGATATTCTTTTTCTGGGAAAGGACTTGGTGTAGGATTGAACACAATTTTCATCTGGTCTTTATATAACTCAAATAATTCATCGCGGTGGATTAAGAGAAGGGCATTTGTCCCCTTTTCTATATTCTCTATTTTGTTAATTTTGCCAAATATATTAAAGCCGCTTTTAGCTATACCGATAATTATGGTTAATATTACAATCCCACCAGATATTATCCCTACAATTGAACCTATATCACCTAACATCTTATGCTCCCCCTTTTGAAGAAATTATATCATAGCGAAAGGAGTATAAAATAACTTACCTTATAACGCAACAGAACCAGATAGAGGGCAATATTGACAAAGTGCTATAATGATGATAGGATAACCTTCCTGAAAGGTCAAGAAGGGAGGCAAGAAATGACACTAATTGTAGGCATGAAAGCCATAAATGCTGTTATTCTGGGCGCAGATAGTCGTGGGACAATTGGCGACCCTCGTGGGTTAACAGCCATTAATGATTCTTATCAGAAATTATTCCCTTTGGGTTCTTGTGGTATTGGGATCGCCGGTGCAAGTGAAATGGGGTCAGTTCTTTTAGATGAACTTCAAAAGCGGAATGTTGGGGATAATGCAAGCAATATTGATGATGCTATAACGCAAGTGAGACAACACTCAGCACAGTGTTTTACTGAATGGTTTGGTAGCATCCAACCTTCGCAACGGCCGGGCGTATTATTAACTTTGGCAGGATACAGATTTCACAATGGTCAAGAGCCAGTGCCAATGATATACCTACTTAACAGTCAGGCAAATTTCGCACCACAGTTAATGCTACATATACCATGCCTATCGGGTATTCCTCAATACGCGGTTTATTTGGTACATCGTTATTATGACCCATCAATAACTAGAGAACATGCAAAAGCACTAACCGAATATCTAATTGCTGAGACAGCATCACAAGACCCCAAAGTGGGAGGGGCTATCCACATAGCAGAGATAACTCCTACCGATGGTTATAGGGAGCTTACAACAGAGGAAGTTGCTACAATACACCAATCTAATGAGGATCTAAATCAACGGCTACGCCGATTCTTTCTGGAAGGAGGAACACAATGAAAATCCGACAAGTAGGGCAGGGTGCTTATTTTGTCCCCTCATATTCAGAGCAGACAATTATACCTTTTCAACCATCAATTACAAATCAAACAGTAACTACTAAAGAGTTTGAGGAGGATACTATTCAGACAGACATAGAAAATGGGGATGTTTTCACCAAGCAGGACTTTGATAAAGCACTGAAAAAAGTTAGCCGTAGGTTGGCGAAGTAGGAGGATAATCATGGCAAAAGCAGACAGCGCGACGGATGCTGAGGACATAGTTAGTCAGCATGTCAGCCCAGAACCGTACAGATTCAATACATATAAACAAGGTACTACTTGGATAGTAAAGTATCACGTTAAGTCAGTCGTCGACATCGATGAACATGAGATGCGTATTGATGCACGTGACGGGCGAATATTAAGGAACACTTGATAACTTGGTATCACAGTGACTTTTGATACAACTCACCGACTTTTGATACAGAAGGCATTTATGATACAAAGCCAATCCTTATATGCAAAGTTTATCCCTGCTACTTCAGCAGGAGCAACCTTATCTAGCTAATAGGGAGAACTGGGATGGTCCTGTAATCTCATCGTTAAGAGACATCCTGGCCCTAATTGGTGATTGACCATTTCGCAACAAGCTAAACAGAACCGCTACTCTGACTAGTGTAAACACTCCCATTTATAGTATTTGACAAGACTATAAATGAATGACACTGGGAGTGCTGCCCACTCCGGGTATTTGGCAAAGTCGCCGCCCCAAGCCAGTGCAAAGTCGTCGCAATCGTGATATTGTGAAGTGTATGGGAATATGTTGTCGCCATCCCAATCGACGAAGCGGCGCAACTCCCCTATGGTGGTTATTTTATAGTCTACATCGGAGATATGGATATCGCCTGATTATCCTGGGAATAAATCAGTAAGTAGTTGGCGGATGGAGCCTACGGTTATGTCTCCTGTTACCTCTGGAGTACTTGGTGGTGTAAGGCGCTCTAGTAGTTCTTTGTTTGCTTTCTGAAGCGTTTCATTCGCTTCCTGCAGAAGCTTAATATCCGCATGCGAACCCATCACAAGCTGTACAAGGCGTTTGATTATCTTCCAAACAAAGTCCTTCACTCTTCTGCCTCCTTGGGTTCCTGTATATCCTGTTGCTCTACTCTGCCTTCGTGACCACTCTACTAGCTTTACCTCCAAGTTTAAGCCCTCCGGTGGCGATCCTACTAGAGACTATATGGATGCACATTTTTAAAGGGAAATTATATAGGGATGGCCGAGTCAAGGTGCTTTCCTACGACTCAATATATCTTCGGTGATAGTGACGATTATTTGCATTGCGACAATATATCCGGCAGCAAGGTGCCTCCCTGGAGATGCAAAACCAGGCCGCTGAGATAAAACTGAGGGCTGAACGCAGGGCGGGGGAGATGCTTCAAGATAACTCTGATATACATTCAGAGTGACCCAAAGTATCCTTACGCGATGAAAGGATACTTCTTAAGGATTTGGGCATATCTGAAATCCAATCACACCGCTGGCAACTAGAATCAAGTGTCCTCATAGACCGCGAACCGTTAATGAATTCCTCAATTCATATTGAAGTTATTTGACAAACACCAGAGCATCGCAGTAACAAAACGGCAGGTATGTATAGTAACTTTTATATAAACCATCATTATTATAGGCATAAAAGTACTATACATAATAGTCCAATATGTATAGTAAGCTACGAATTCAAAGCTTAAAAATGAGGTTAAGAAGTAACATTTTAAGCGAATGTTACCCACCAGTTGTCACAATTGTTTAACTTAAAGAGCATCGGTCTTCGGAGGCTGAGATGGAGACGACTTTTCCATCGTGCAAAGATGAGGCCCGACGAGCCGACATCACAGGCAGTTACATCTCACCACAACCACTAACACTCGCGGTAAGCGAGTAGTTAAGCGTTAAAGTTTGAGGGGAGAAGCTCGAGCTTCCCCCCTATCATTTCAATCTTGTCGGTTGGTTACCACTGGACAAACGATGTACATAGTTATTATCGGATGTTAATACGAATTATGGTAATATGTGGGAAGATAACAATCCATTACATATAATATTATCGTCAGGGGAATATAAATGAGCAGTATTTATGATGAAATTAAGAGAATAGCCAAAATCCGTAACGTGTCTATGAAATACATAGCCGAAGTAGAGATGAGCTTGTCCTGGGAAACTGTGCGAAAGTGGAATAGATTTGAACCAAGTGAACAACATCGTAGAACAGTGTTAAGTTGGTTGAGCAAACAGAAAATAAGCACGGGTCCTACATTTGATATAGATACGACGAACGTAAGTACTAATAAAGGGAGTATCGGTTCGACAATTATTGAAGAAGGTGAAGAAACAAAAATGCCAGAAGAATTCTGGCAACAATTGAAAATTATTTATGAAAGTCATCCGGAAGGAAAAGAGAATTGGATAAAAGAGAGGGATCCTCTTGATAAGATAATTAGACAAATTTCAAAGGCAATAGCCCCCCAATATGAAATAGTATCCCCCATCCAACATGGTGGCACTAGTGTAATAATAAAAGTAACTGATAATATACTTAAGAGTGCTCGTGCTCTTAAGTTTCCGAGACCAATTGAGGGAAGAAAAGAGTTATTTATAGGTATTACCCAAAGTGAGATTGTTCATTTACTTGAAGCAGTACACGTTAATATTATTGAGGTATACTACCAAGATAATATTTTAGTTGAAGGTGTGGAATACCCATTTTATATTATGAAATATATAGAAAACGCTAAAGATGGCCTAGAGTTCTTTGGCTCTCAAACAGCCACATCAACAGTACTAATAAATGTACTTATACAAATTGCCGAAGGTATTCGACATTTACATTCACTAGATATCGTACATCTAGATATTAAGCCTGAAAATTTCCTTATTTCAACAGATGGGTACGCAATTTTAACTGACCTTGGTTCTGCACATAAAACCGCTGGAGAAGATGAGGATCTAACAGTAGTTTATACTAGGGATTATGCACATCCGGCGTTAATTAGTAAGCGATTCACGTCTACGACTGACCCCAAGCGCGTAAGAGGAACTATTAAGAGAACAGAAATATGCAAGGAATTTGATATATATGCTTTCGGCAGGTCAATATTAAGATTACTAAGAAATTTCGATCCGGCTGTCACAAGGCGGATGCCCCCATATACGCGTAAATACCTTCACCTTTTAGCATGTAGAGCTTTAGATGGTAGAAACGAAGAAAGTGACATAGAAAGAGCTTTGGCTCTGCCTCGTTCTGCTTTCGACGAACTAAAATATACTGATGTCACGAATATAATAGATGACTTAATGAAGTTAACAGGTGAATATCCAATTGAAAAACATGTACCTGAGATGAATCTATATACCAGTCGAACTATACAAACTAGTAGCCAATGGAAGACACCCCTAACAGATCGATTAGCAGGAACAATTGGGCATCCATCTCTTCAAAGACTGGCTGGCGTATCACAGTTGGGCATGCTGATACAAGTGTATCCAAACGCTACTCATAGCAGACTTGAACACACTTTAGGTGTATTTACCAATGTTGTTCAATATGTTGCAGCCCTATATAACGATCCCATCAATCCGCTTTTTAAACAGATAATGACTCCTTATGATATTACCGCTGTACTCATAGCAGCTCTATGTCATGATATTGGCTATTATCCATTAGCTCATGATCTACACGAAGCACTTCCTGATGTATTTTCGCATGAGCAAGTAGCCATTGATACTCTAACTGGTCAAAAAGATTGGTTGTACGGAAAATCATTGAGAGGTATTATATTAGATGAATGGGGTATTCAACCACAGTATATAGCAGATATACTCGAAGCAGATCCTACAAACACTGATCAGCCTATTAAAACGCGTATACTTCACACTTTAATCGATGGTCCAATTGACGCTGACAAACTTGACTATTTAGTTCGAGATTCACTAAATCTAGGTGTACCATATGCAGGAAATATCGACTTTAATCGTTTATTAAGTTGCTTAACAATAATATTCAAAGAATTGGAAAGAAAATTACACGTTGCCTTAGGAATTCATGAAAAAGGTAGAATATCAGCGGAGTCAATTGCGTTTGCTCGCTATGCAATGTTTGGTACTGTTTATTGGCATCATACATCTAGAGCATCAAAGTCCATGTTGCATCGGGCAATATGGGAAATGCTTCGAGAAAAATACTCCAAAAGAGATGGTAAGAAAATACTCCAAAAGGAATTTACAGACCGCTTTATAAGAACAGAAAGGCTAGAAAGGGTTGAATTAAAAATGCCAAGTAGTGAGGAGTCTTCTCTAAGCATTCTAACTCAACTGTTACCAGCAGATCGTGAGGTACTTCAATGGATTAGCGATAGGACAAATAAAGCCGGTAGTGAATTAATCAGAATGTTAAATGAAAGGCAACTTTATAAACGGATCTTGGTACTCAGTGAAAAGCGAAACCAACCTTTGTGGGATGCCCTTATTAAGCATCGTAAAAAAAGCAACGGTAGAGAAATGACAAGTTTGGATAGTGAGATACAAAAGAGAATAGTCGATTCTGTTAGGAAACTAGAGGAATCGCGCAGAAAACTACACTCAATACTAACCCCAGATAATACAGATCATATTATTAGTATGCATGAAAAAGAGCAGATAATCACAATAATTGACATACCTGTTGATAGGCCGGGTAGCAAATTGTCGCTAGAATACCTTCCGGAAGCAGAAAGGCAAGACATATTGCAGCAATGGAAAATGCCCACTAGCTTAGAGGATTCTGTGGTATGGAAAGAATTGAGTGATAAGTTAATAGAATCAGTCGGGAAAATTCGATTATTCTGCCATCCTGAAGTAGCAGAAATAGTTATAGCAGCAGTAGATAGGAAACAATTAGAGGAAATTATTGAGTCTTCTATAAAGTATCTCCAGTGATGATACCCCACCACACTAGCATATAAGGCAATATAAGGATTCCAAACTAAAGACAATAGGATATAAGAAGCTCCCTAAAAGTGGCTATTCTAATTCGTCTGTATATCTTCGTTGGTGGATCAACTCAGCATCTGTTTCATCCAGACGTTCTTCGATAAGCGCATTTTCATAAACAGTGTGAAATGAAACGACTACCCAGTTTTCTTCTGGAACCAAAGCCCGATGCCATATATTAGGTGGGATAGACAGGCTTCTGTTCTCTATCATTGAGTTAGGATCACTAACTAAGAGATTAGAGCACCATATTTCATCGTTCAATATTTGAAGGTCACCCGAACCTCGATACGATATCAAATGCTGGTAGCTGTTAGGATGTCTCTCAGCTCCAGTGTTTGTTTGGGCACGAAGAACAAACACCCAACTTGAACGAATAATATCTGGCAATCCTTTGCCATAAGTAGGCAATGGCACTGGCTCCCAAGCTAGTAAAGCTTTAGGGTCCTGAGTCAGCCTCCGTTCAACTAGCGGTATTATCGAATCAATGATTATCCTGACGGACTGGTGCTGGATCATTGCATCAAGGATATGGAGAATCTTCACTTTCTTTTTATTCATCTCTATATATGGGCATACGTGAAATTCCAACTGAAGGTTAATATTCGTTTATCTACCGAATCAACCCTTACCTTATTAACAAACCACGTAAATAAGCAGCCTGACCAACATGCTGTAAACCCTCGCTTATGACCCCGAGCAAGCGTCTTCTTACCGTAGCAATATTCTTTAATGTCTGGCTCCTTATCTTTCTTTTAAGGTCATTTTCTGACAGATTGTTGTTTATATATTGCTTGGCTAGTTCAAAAACACAGTGGTGGTATTCCAAAATAGTCTTGCTGTCAGGAGACCTGAATGCTTCCACATCCTCTGGACTATGGCCAAACCCTGTATCTGCTGGATCTGGAGAACGATTGAACTTGGCATACCACTTATCCTTAATCCAAAGCTGTTGCTTTCCGGCAAGCTCGGAGAGATTCCTGTCATGGCTGCGCGTTAGATGCCAAGCAAGCCATTCTATGCTGTTACAATCAGGAGTGACCTGTTGATTCAACTCCTCGATGGTAAGCCCATTGAGCACTTTTTCTAGTTCTTGTGATATTCGAAGGAATAAATCAATAACTAGATTCTGCCACTCCATAGTAACCTCCAATATGAAGCATCATAATCAATACATAACTGAATGGCAAATCAGCAGTATTATTTGTGGGAAAGCTGATATAATTACAAATACTATCAAAGGACGGCGAGAGACTACAACAAGGAGGATATCATTATGCCGATGTCAAAAGTCTTCGAAGAACGTTTATTCCCAATATTACCTGAGATTATTGAGTATTTTGGTACCCCTTTTCACATTTACGACGAACAGGGAATAATCGACACTGGAGAAGAACTCAAGTCTAATTTTAGGGATATTTTCGGTTTCAGGGAGTTCTTCCCCGTGAAAGCATTACCTAATCCGGTAATTCTTAGAATTATGTATAAATTGGGCTTCGGCCTCGATTGCAGTTCTACCTCAGAACTGATATTAGCTCGTCGTAACGGATTCTCAGGTATGGATACAATGCTTTCCTCAAATAATACCTCCACAGAGATATTTAAACTGGCACAAGCCAATAATGGATGCATTCTGAATCTCGATGATATAACTTTGATTGATAAAGTCCCTAAATTTCCAGAGTTTATTTGTTTCAGGTATAATCCCGGCGAGAGACGTACCGGAACTGAAATAATCGGAGACCCGGTAGTGTCTAAATGGGGAGTTCGGCATGATCAGATTATCGAAGCCTTTAAACGAGCCATGGACTGTGGTGCTAGGCGGTTCGGTCTGCATACCATGCTTATCTCCAATGAGTTGGACTACCAGTATATGACTGAAACAGCCCAAATGCTACTTGAGGTTATTGAAATGGTCTCTCAGGCTTTAGGTGTCAAGTTTGAGTTCTTCAATATTGGTGGTGGGGTAGGTATTCCCTACAGACCTGAAGATGAACCTTTTAACATGCCTGCTTTAGCACGAGAATCTAAACTGCTGCTGCAGAAGTTCGAACAAAAAAATGGCTATACCCCTCGATTATTTATGGAATGCGCTCGTTTCATGACAGGGCCACACGGGGCACTTGTTGCCACGGTCATTAACCGGATGAGTAAGTACCGCGAATACATCGGCATTAACATCTCTACCATGTCCGCGAATCCGAGGCCGGCTATATATGAAAAAGCTTATCATCACATCACAATACTTGACCCTGATGGAAGAGTAAAGCAAAGTGACGAAGAGGTAGTAGATATCGTTGGGCCATTATGTGAAAACAATGATAAGTTTGCTAAACAGCGCCTTTTGCCAGGAGCGGAAGTAGGCGACATAGTAGTTCAGCATGATACCGGCGCCCATTGTCTAGCCATGGGTGGTAACTATAATGGCTGGTTACGGCCTCAAGAGTTACTTCTACATCCAAATGGGACTGTCGAGCTGATAAGGCGCGCAGAAACAATCGACGAACTCTTTACTACACTTGATTTTGAACCGAAGATTCTGAAAAGAGTCTAGATATACTGAAAAAAGGACCCTTTTTGTGGGTAACAGAAGTCAGTTTTGTGTAGAGGAGCTAGTCATCGCCTTATCCTTGATTTGGGTCATTACTTTCACTAAAATATAGATAAATCAACAGAACGTTGGTCTCGCTTGGAAGGCGGGTTGCGATGATAGATGACCTGATCGACCAGATAGTCTACCAATGCTAACGGCAATGAGTACTTACCATAGTGCCGCAGAGGAATAATGGAAAGAACTTGCCTTGTTTGCACTAGGCTGGTCGCTTTCGGTCGTAAGTCCAGTAAGACCAGGGAGCGGCAATATTGCGGTCTATGTGAAGCCAGAACGCAGTGCGATAAACTTCAGCACAGCGAGCCTAACGTAGAACCGGTGTATGTGTGGTCTGTCAAAGATATTGTCCGTGGCGAACCCGGAGGAGATCTCATAGAGGAGCTGAGGTCCAAATATAGTGGACTACAACGTGCGGAACGCGTTGAGGTGGCGTGGGATTGGCTATGGGAAAGGCTTTGTCAGCACTGTCTAGAGCTGCACGCTGATAGAGTAAACGATATCATAGTTTATGGCTTCGGTTTGGATTGCTGGGAATTGTATGCTAATCTCGTCAACGAGAACAAGGTGTATTTTGTAATAGGAAAGGCACCGCGAATCTGTCTAAAGTCGGCTTGGAAACCTAAGCGCCCCTATCCCGGATCGTTCGAAGCTGGTAAGCGCAGATGACAGAGCCATCTTACACTGGTACTGGTCACCACCCAGTAGGTTAACAAAACACTAAAAGAGCGGACCATCGTTGTCAATGAAGCTCGTCCTCGGACAGACAATATAGGCGGTGGTGGCTATGGTGACAGAAAAGGTGGCGGGTTTAGTGGAGGAAGACAGCGAAGATACTAGAATCGCCTAGTTGTCATCTGCATGGTTAAGAGGCGTAGGTAAATTTAGCGCGCCAACCGACCTTTTCCTAGTAGCCCGCATTTCGATGTAACAAAAAGCCAAACTGCTTTGCTAAGCAACAATTCAAGCTATTGTTGTCTAATCATCGTCGCCTGATCATACAGGTCTGAGAGCACACACGTTGCGAAACGTAGCGATATTCTGAAGAGGTTAGGCCGTTATAAACTATCGACTAGTTTGGTTTAAATCACTAACCATACATTAAAGGGTAATATGTATAGTCAGGCTTGAAAGCAAAGCTTAAAGATGAGGTTAAGAAGTAACATTTTAAGCGATTGTGATATCGATTGAACAAAATGCAAGATTGTCCTATTTCCCTCTTATGAAACGTTAGACCTTGTTGCTTTATCTATAAAAACGTTCCTTTATTCATATAATAAATCACGCCTAGCTCTCAAGCGTGATTATGAGCGGACCTTTTTTAATAGCTTTTTATCATCCTTTATGGGGGTAGGTCAGTAGAACAGATACTTAAAAATTA
>SDBT01013624.1_pt1 | contig 13019 bp, 11 predicted proteins | sample 2277101 | NCBI WGS metagenome assembly SDBT01 (sample SAMN10404973, study PRJNA504765) | marine sediment metagenome | isolation source: marine sediment core GS10_PC15, 103 cmbsf | place: Arctic Ocean: Southern Knipovich Ridge | collected 2010 | reverse complement strand
GGCTTAGTGAACTGAAGCGGTCTGCTAAGGGATTTGAGCTTGGGAATTATTTTTCGACTCATCCGAGTTTTGATGTTCGTATCGACAATGCCACGCTTTTTGCTACTCGGCCTCGGTGCGGTGTTGTTGAGAAAAAGGAAACTGCGTAGGAATGAAGGCGTTTGGGGGATTTGATGCCTGGTGAGCTTAGTCCGCGGACGTTGCTGATTAATGTGCGATTACAGAAGATATCTTGAAGACAGGCAGTAACAAGGCAATAGCAATGGTGCCGATGATGGCGCCCATGATAGTTATCATCAAAGGCTCTATCAGCGTCATCACACTCTTGATTGAGTGCTCGAGCTTCTTTTCGTAGAAGACCGATATCTTATCACATACGTGGCCGACCTTGCCGCTTTTCTCCCCTGCCCGAAGCATCTGAATAATCCCCGGTGCGATTAATCGGCCCAGGCCTCCGCGTCTCTGCTGCGAGATCTGGATTGACTCGGACAGTTGATAGCCGTCACGTATCTTCTCATCAACCCCTATCCAGAGCTGTTGAAAGTAGTAGTTCTCGGAGGAGCCCTGCATCACTTTTATCGAGTCAAGCAGGTTCACGCCTGTATTGACCATGGTTGCCATAATCCGCATACTGCGGGTCACTACCATGTCGATGAACATCGTCCCCAATACGGGCGTGTAAATTTTAATGTAGTCCAATACGCGTCGACCAGTCACCGTTCCCGCCAGGTAATACAACGCCGCCGACATCAATATCACCACTGTTACAACCGTTGTCATCACCTGAAAGTCACCCAACGTTTGAGAGAAGCTGACCAGCATCTGGGTGATTTTAGGAAGGGCAGCGCCCTTCGATTCATAAATCTTCATAAATCTCGGTAAGACAAAGAACATCAGTGTTCCCGTTGCCGCCACGGCCATCAGCGCCATTATAAACGGATATGTAAGCGCGCCCTTGATGCGTTTGCGCGTGTCGACCTCGAACGTCAGGTAGCTGCTCAGGACACTGAGCATCTCAACCATTTTACCCGATGCTTCCGAGGCCTTGACCATGCTGATGAACATCGAATCGAAGGCTTTAGGGTACTCAGCGAGTGCCTTTGAAAAGTTTTCACCGCCCTTGACCGCCGCTACGACATCGGTGATTATCGTTCTAAGGGGCCCATGTTCGGACTGCTCGACAATGGCGTCAAGAGCGTCGCTGAGCACCACGCCGCTATCAAGCATCACGGCCAACTGCGTTGTGAACAATATAAGCTCGCTATGTTTTACTTTTGCAGTGCGCAGTTGCTTCGTTTCGGTCTGCGTGTTGGCGGCCAAACACTCGTTTTGTATGACTGAAGCCGAAACTGTTGAAAGACCAAGATTATCAGCACGGTCTGCGCCCGGACCCGGCTGACCTTGTGTTTTGGCCGGGTTAGCTTTTTCTGCCGTTTTTGTTGGCGATACAGTCATTTGAATGTTTCTCGGTTACTTGTTGGCAAAAGCACCGGCACTGCGCCGCAGCACAGTCCGGTTTTTGTCCGTTTCTTTCATGTTTCTAACTGGGCCGTTCTCAACACTTCCTCAATTGATACGATACCGGCCTTGACCTTTTCAATACCATCTGATTGCAGAGAGACCATGCCGCTGCGAAGCGCCATCTCTCTCATCTTTCTTAGACTGGTCCGCTCGTTAATCATTTCCAGAATCCTTTCATCGGGGACAAACAGCTCGTGAGTCGCAATTCGACCCGCATAACCGGTGTTCCGGCACTTTCGGCAACCTACGCCACGGTAGAATTCTTCGATTCCGCCGCCTGACTTTTCGACGAGCTTCTTTATACTGGCGGGCGGGTCGTATTCTGTCTTGCAGCTGGGACATATTTTTCGTACCAGCCGCTGGGCCAAAGATGCAATGAGCGAAGCGCTTACAAGATACTGAGCGACGCTCAGGTCCAGCAAGCGCGTCACCGCACCGGGAGCATCGTTCGTATGCAGGGTCGAGAGCACCAGGTGACCCGTCAAAGCCGCTTGCACCGCGATATTGGCTGTGGCTTCGTCACGAATCTCACCGACCATTATGATGTCCGGGTCTTGTCTTAGAAGACTCCTTAAGGCGGTCGAAAACACAAAGCCCGCCCCTTCGTTGACCTGAAACTGATTTATCCCCGCTATGTTGCACTCGACAGGGTCCTCAACCGTGCAGATGTTCACCTCCTCAGTGTTTAATTCAGACAATGCTGCGTAAAGCGTGGTGTTCTTGCCGGAACCGGTTGGCCCCGTTACCAAAACTATGCCGTTTGGCGATTGTATTACCTGCCTGAAGCGTTTGAGATTCTCGTAAGTAAATCCCAGCGACTCAAGATTGAACAGCGTCCTCTGAGGGTCGATGATTCTGATGACCACCTTCTCTCCGAAGTTGCCCGGCATCACTGAAACACGCAAATCGACCGGCCTGCCTTCCATCAAAACATGAATGCCCCCATCCTGCGGAAGGCGGCGCTGCGCGATGTCCAGTTCAGCCATTATCTTTACGCGCGAAACAATCGCCGAATACATCTGGTGCGGCGGACGCAGCTTTTCATAAAGCTTGCCGTCAACTCTGTAGCGGACCCGCAGCTTCTTGTCATCCGGCTCGATATGAATATCGCTGGCATTTTCCCGGACGGCGTTGTAAAGCAAATAATTGACCAGCTTGACAACCGGGGACTGGCCCGCGACCTCCTCAAGATTGCCTATGTCCTCGGTTATATGTTCTATCAGTGTGAAGTCATTAAGTCCCTCATCATCAATAATATCATCGATGACAAAAACGTTGGCAGCCGGCAAGTATGTCTGAAGGGTGGCCTTGATGTCTTTGGCCGTGGCGCAGACTACGTGAGCCTTACAACCGCTTATACGCTCTATTTCATCTATCAAAAATACATTGGTGGGCTCGCTTACCGCCACGGTCAGCACATTGTAAACCTTGAACAACGGCAAAACAGTGTGTTCTTCGAGAAATTCCCTGGACAGAATCTCGAGTGTCCCGGCATCACATATCTTCGGACTGATCTGCGCATAAGGTACACCGTAGGCTTGTGCAAGCGCCGAGGCTATCTGGTTTTCCGTACAGTAATTCATCTCTACCAGAAGTTCGCCAAGCAGCTTGCAATGTCCCTTTTCTTTCTGTTCGGCCAGTGCTTTTTCAATCTGCTCGGGTGTAACGACGCCACGTTCCAGCAGCAGCTGCCCGAGTTGCATCTTGTTTTCAACTGCTATTTTGCTCATAGGCTTTCCTCTGGCTCAAACTACGTGTCTGTACTGCTAATAGCTGTCTACGAGCCCTATACAAAACTCTTTACCGCCTCAGCAAGCTCGGTATAGCGGTCAAATTCATTTTCAAGTCGCGTAACTTCCAGAATCTTGCTGCAGTTTTCGTCAAGCCCGGCTAATCTAAGCTGACAGTTGTTCTCGTTGCAGTAGTCCCTCGCCCATAACAGCCGCTCGAGGCCCTCGCTGTCGATGAAGCTTATCTCGCTCATATCCAGTACAATGCCGACCTGCTGTGCGGCGATTATGTCGGTAATTGTGCCGGCGAACAGTTCTGTAAACTCGCTGTCCAGCTCCCCCTGCAGCTCGACAACTGTAACCTTGTTGTAATCCTGCGTTCCGACTTTCATTTTATTATGCTCCCTACGGCAGCGGCGCCGTATTCTATGAAGTTACTGTTCCTGTGAATCTCAGCGAATCCATCCTGCATTATGTCCCACAGCCGGTACACGTCGCTGTTGATGAAAACTCTGCCGACCTGCTCGTCAAACTGTGTCCCCAGCCCCTTCTCTATTTCAGCCAGTGCCTCTTCGACCGTCTTGGCGTTCCTGTATGTACGCTTCGATGTCATGGCGTCGAAACTGTCGGCAAGGCCGATAATTTTACCTATCAGTGGTATCTGCTCGTCTACCAGCCCGTTCGGGTAGCCCTTTCCGTCGATTCGCTCGTGGTGGGACAATACTCCTGGAATAATATTACGCATCTGCTTTATTTCACTTAAGATGCCCGCCCCCACAGATGAATGTGCCCGTATATGGTCGAACTCCTGGTCGGTCAGTTTACCTTTCTTGCGTAATATCGATTCATCTATTCCCATTTTCCCTATGTCATGCAGCAGTCCTGCCAGATATATCCTGTGTATCTGTTCCTCTTTCAATTGCTCTTCTTCGGTCAGTCTTTCCGCTATCCATCGCGAGATGAACGCCACCCTTTCCGAGTGGCCTCGGGTATATTGGTCCTTCGCGTCGATGCTGCTGGTGAGGGCCTTTAATGAGCCTATAAATAATTCCTTAAGGTCTTTGAACAACCGGCCGTTCTCGATGAACACCGCGCATCCGTTCGCAACTGAGTTGAAAAGTTTAACATCCGTACTGTCGAAGTCCTGCTTATCAAGTCTGTTTACAGCCACCATCACTCCTATTATGAAGTTGTCCGTCTGAGCTTTTCTTGCGTCCTCTACTTTATATGGCTTCTGAAAAAACGAGTCCTCCTCAAAGTTCGCTTCGGTCTTTTCTATGCCCCATACCGGCACGGCGATAATATTTTTTATGTCTTCCGCCCAGTCATATTTGAAAGGTGAATCAACCTCACTGTCCAGAAGCGCCTCTTTGCCGCTGTTTGTCTCCTGCTCCAGCCGGTCCCTTAGAACAGCTGCCATCTGTTCGTTTATATCTATCAACCCGAGACCCGCAGCCAGTACGAGCTTCTTTTCGCCTTCTATGTTCTTCTCAAGCAGTACCGCCATACCCTCCACGCCTACTATATCCGTTAAGCTGTCGCAAGCCATCTGGAGAAAGTTCGCATCAGGCTTGGTAACTTTCATATTTGTGCTCAGCTTGTGAAGCAGCACCAGCTCCTCATACACTTGCGCTAGCTCGGTGCTGACAACTTCGATTTGTTCGTCAGCTTTGGCCGCCGCCTTGAAATTCTCAGCTGACAGCAAAAGCATCTCGCCAAAAATTGACCGTCTAAGGTGACCTTCCTTTGCTGTCTCTTCTGCGGTCTTGCCATCTGTCTCTGCTTTGCCCAGGTCAATCAAAGCCACTCCAGCCGGTGCGCTGCCAGACTTCAGAACTACCGCCAGAAGCGCACCGTCCTGGCCCGACCACCACCCGCCACTGTCGGGCTCGGTGTCCTCCCGGCTTAAGGCCGCTCGGCTCGATTCTGTCAGCACCTCAGACGCGCTTTTGAATTTCTCGCTCTCACAGAGCAGAACGACTTGGCCGTTAACGTCGCAAACTGCGAAATTAACGCCGAGTTTGTTTGCCCTTCTGCCGAACCTTTCCAGCTCACGCAGTTGCAAAGAGCTTAAGATTTTGCTAACTGTATCCAGCATACCTTCTTTAAATCCTGCAGCGCATCATCAATTCTTGCCCATTACCGCCCTGTCGTAGAGAATGTCCTCGATGCATCTTAACAGCTCCTTCGGGCTGAATGGCTTGCTCAAAAATTCTGAAATCTCCAGGTCCTCTATTTCCTTGTCCTGCACGGCAAAGCCTCGCGCGGTCAGCATAATCACCGGCACATCTTTGGTCGCTTCATTGCTGCGAAGCTGGCGAACAAGTTCAAGCCCGGTCATAACCGGCATCTGAAAGTCGGTAACGATAATGTCGGGCTTGTCTTCGCAGGCCAGCTTAAGGGCCTCTTCGCCGTTCTCCGCTGCGATTACCTCATAGCCGTTATTGCGAAGCTTTATCGCCACGACATGAATGATATGTATCTCATCATCTACAATCAAAACCCTTCGTTCCGCCATTGCCTATCCTCCACAAAATAGCTCGTATCCTAAATCTGATGCACTCGGCCAATCAGGCCTGTGCCACCTTTGCCCTTGCCAAAGGCAGCTCAAAACCGAACGTGCTGCCTTTACCGGGTTCGCTTCTAACGAACACACGACCGTCGTGAACTTTTTCAACTATCTGCTTGACAAGATTAAGACCCAGGCCCGTCCCTTTTGCCTGGCTTTTGTTTGCCTTGACCCTGTAGAACTTCTCGAATACGTGCTCGACCTCATCCTCCGGTATTCCAATACCCGTATCAGCTACGCTTAGCTGCACTGTTCCTGCAGCTTCATCAACTTCCGTTTCAACACTGATTCTGCCCCCGGAAGGCGTATACTTGACCGCGTTGCTGAGCAGGTTGACAATGACCTGCGAAAGCATGTCCTTGTCCACATTGACCTGGTCGAATACGATGGCCCTTTGTGCGACAATTTCTATGTTCTTTTCTTTGGCATAGCTTCTTATCATTTGCAGCTGTTCCTCTATCAGTATCGTCAGGCTCACAGGCCTCTTTTCCAGTTTTATGAGCCCCGATTCAATCCGTGAGATATTCAGGATGTCCTCAATCAGCCGAGTCAACCTTTTTGCCTGGCCTTGAATCACCGAATAAAACTGGCTTCTTGTCTCTTCATCGTCGGCTTCTCCGTCGCAAAGCATTTCCGAATACGCCGTGATGGACGCAAGAGGTGTTTTTAATTCGTGTGAGACGCGGCTTACAAAATCGTTTTTCATCTGCGATATTTCTTTCTCCCGCGTAATATCGTGCAGCACCGCCACCGCCCCGCAGGACTTTTCTTGTTTGTCATGAACGCACGAAACAATGCAATCAAACGTCTTTGTCCTGCCGTCTCTGGAAAAACCAATCTCCCGGCGCGCTGCTCCTGTCCTGCCTTGCCTGCTTTGCCGCAGAAAGTTTATGAATTCCTTTTCCCCTGGCTCTGCCGGCCCGCTGCCGATAAGTTCGTCAATGCGTTTGTGCTGTGAGTTGTCAAAATCAAAATTAAAAAGCCTTCCGGCTGCCTCATTCGCCATCAGTAAGTTGTCGAACTCGTCAATGACGATAACCGCGTCTCGAATGCTGTATATAATCGCTTCTATGTTTTTTTTCTGTCCCCGTGAGACCTGAATCTGGACTTGCAGGTCCTTGCCTTGTTCTTCAAGCTCTGCTATGTAACTGGTCTGACTGCTAAAACAGTCATTTATCGCCCCGCAAAGTTTCTTTGCTATTCTATGACCGCTTGGCTTAATACACTTGAGTTGCTTTTGCTCAAGCTGTCTGGCTATGGACGTGATTGCTCCGGTCAGCCTTAGCCACTGCCACCCGAGCAAAATCACGCCCACAGCCCCAACAAAGTAGCAAAACACCATAAGGCGGACCCATCCCCCTGCGAAAGCAGGCTCGCTCCGTCCCCAACCTGCCTGCATACTAAGGTCCCGCCACTCGGCGAGGCCCCCTAAAATTAGACTCCCTGCCGCAACTGCCGCCATACCGGTAACTAACAGCGCCAGGTCGCAATTTTTCGCAAAATGGCAAACTCTTCCATATAGGTTTCTTCTGAGCTTCAAGACTTAAACTCCAAAAACCGCTCTCACTTTCCGTGTCCGGCCATCAGTAGCCCGCGTCTTCCTCCAGGTGCAGTTCACGGTCCACAAGATATGCGATAAGGTCTATTCGGGGATTTATATCCAGCGCTCTTTTGTATGCTTCTTCGGCTTGGCTCTTTTCGCCAAGCTGTTCGTAGCACCGCGCCCGCATGAACCAGGAAAAACCGGCGCTGTCCTTGTCGCTGGTGATTTTCTCAAAGCTTTCCACTGCCGCTGTATAATCGCGATTTACATACTGTGCGCTGCCCAGCAGCGCAATCGCGTCGGCATAGCCCGGTCGCAATGCCAGCGCTTTCTGTGCGCACATAAACGCCCTGTTTGTCGCACCTGCACCAAGCGCAGCCTGGCCCATCTGGAGCCATAACTCAGCGTTTTTTCTCTCCTCGACGGCTAACTGGCTGTAACAACTCACCGCCCTGCCGTACTGTTTGGAGTTCATGGTGCATATGCCGAGCAACCGAAGAAATAATCGTTGCCGCTGCTGGTCTGGATTGGCCATCTTGCGATTCTTTTGCAGGATAGAATCCTCTTTGTATTGTGCAGCCAGTTTTTCAAAGACCTCGGCAGCGGCCTCCCATTGACCGGCCAGCATGTAGCAGTATCCCAGAGACTCGGCTATGTCGCTGTCGTCAGCCGATAAAGCGGCTTGCTCATACAGCTTAATTGCCCTTTCGGTATTGCCCTGACGTAAAACCAGGTCCGCGGTCGCCACTTTCAATGACACATCCCGCGGCAAAACCGCCATTTTCTGGCTTAGCAGTTCCAGGGCCTCGGTGGTCTTGTTCCTCGCCACCAGAGCGTCCGCAACTGCAAGGATGTAATCGATGTTTGTAGGTTCCAGCGACAAGGCCTGCGTGTAATACACATAGGCCCCTCTGTAGTCTCTTGTTTCCTCTGCGGCAACCCCAAGCCAGTACCAGCCCTCGTAAAGCCCCTTGTCGGTTTTCACAGCAAGTCTGAATTGCTCAACTGCTTCGCTGCAGCTCCCATCGGCCAAAAGAAGTCTGCCATACAGCACATGCGCTCGTGGATTGTTGGGGTCGTTGCTCAGGCATTGCTGTATCATTTTGGCTGCCTGTGCATAATCCCCTGCATCTATCTGCCGACCAGCCATAGCCAGTTTCATTTGGGCCGTCGTCTTGTTCCATCTTTCCTGGGCGGCTTTTTTAGTCTGCACATCCGACTGACAGCCTGTGCAGACCGCCGCAGCAACCAGCGCCACCACCAGTGTTGTTTTCCGTAACATCTCAATTCTCCTTTCATTCATCATTCGCCGATGAAGACAATTCGTTCCTGCTTCCATCCCGGCGGTTCTAAATGGCTCCTCTTTCGCCTGTGTCTAATCGGGCGAGCACAGACTAATGTGTCGGGGCCCCCAAACCTCTATGACCGTTTGGGAACCCCGACTTGCCGCATAGTATCTGCTGTTTAATATCTGCGCCACTTTGGCGCTTGCTCACGTTCGATGACGTCCATCATAATCCGCTCAATTTGCCGAACTTTATCAGGTGAAACTTCAGCGATGATTTTCTCTTTCAGACGCAGGGCTTCCAGGTACGTCGGACGCAGGTCCAGAGCGTCGTCCAGCTCGGACAAAGCCTCGAGGCTGTTGCCGTCGGTGTAATAACGTGCCGCTTTTGCATAGTGGTCCTCAGCCAGTCTGGCTCTGCTTATGCCCTGAAGCTCCATCCGGGCGCCGTATCGTTTCCGGTTCGCATCCTCACCTCTGGCCTCTCCGCCGGCCTCTTCCGGTTCTTCTATAATGTGAGGCAGAAGCAAAACCATCACCTCTTTGCGCGCATACTGGTCTGCGATACCCCTGAAAGCACCGCCCACAAAGGGCAAATCGCCCAGAAGAGGAATTTGTGTCCTCCTGGTGTCAACCGTGTCCTGGAACAATCCGCCAATAACAATCATCTGTCCGTCTTTGACCATTATGTTGCTTATCAGTTCGGTTGAGGTTTCAGATATTATGGCACCTGACTTTTCAGTACTGTTCTTGGCATGAATGTCCATTCGAATGTAGCCATCGGTGCTGATATAAGGTCTGAAGGAAAGCTTTGTACCGGTATCAAGAAAGCTAACTCTCGAAGTTGATACAGCGCCTTCGGTAATCGTTGTTTCAGATTCGTAGCCAATCTTGTCGCCGATATAGACCTGCCCAAGCTGCTTGTTCACGGCCAGTATCTTCGGGTTGGCAAGGATGGTCACGTCACTGACCTGTTCTACAGCCCGAACAAATGTTGCTATGTCACCGAATGCAAGACCAACAGTCATACCACCGCTTTTGGCCGTTGCGCCTCCGAACGTAGTCCCTATGGACTTAAAGTAGTCCGGGTCACCTGCTGATATACCCGACAATTGGGTCACGGCGATGCCTTTAAGGCTTTGCCAGTCGATACCGAATTGGGTGTCCTCAGTCAGGGTCGCGCTGAGAATAGTGGTCTCGATAAGAACCTGTTTGGGCCTGACGTCAATAGCGGTTATCACCTCTTTAGCCCTTTTAATGTTCTCAGCATAGTCATAAATCACGATCGTATCCCTCAGCGACATAGTATCACCGCCGCCCGTTTCCGTACTAATCGATTCATCCACAGGTACGCCGGTCTCGGCTGGAGAGGTGACACCCACCGTACCATTGCTGCTCATAACCGGCAGAATCAGCCTCTCCGCCTCAGCGGCGCTGATGTAGCACAGCGCAAAGATCGCGTATTTCATCCGGCTCTTGTCTCCCTTCGGAAACACCTCAATTAGGTTCCCCTTCTGCTCGTATTCGAACGCCCCGCCCAGAATCGCGTCCATAGCTTCTTCGAAAGTCACGTCAAAAAGACTCGTGAAGCTCAATACGCCGTCAACACTTGGCGACGGTACAATATTCTTCTCGTACTTGACCGCCAGAAACCGAAGCGCATCTCGGATGCTTATGTTCTTCTTGAAAGTGATTGACTGAATCGTCATGTTCATCAAAACATCCTCACTGCTCCCTATATCGGTCACCGCGAGCTCGAGCTCATCGGCACCGGTCTCTGTGGCGTACTCTTCGGTATCTCCAGCCGCTGTTGCAGCCATCACAGCCAGCAAGAAACACCACATCAGCAACTTGCTCCTGCACTTGATTTTGCTCTCTGAATTTCTGTCGCAATACATGATTTAACCCCTTTCTTTTTGATTCTTACGTTTCATTCTGCCACTTCAATTGCCGCAAGTTTCAACTTTATTTCTGCTTTTCCACATCTCACGAACACCGTGTTTTTTGTCATTCCAACTACTTCACATTGATACGTATTCAACCCGTCCTTGACAGGCAGTCTGTCCCCGACCTTGAGTAATTTGTCATTGATAAAGGCCTGTGGACTTTCGCCCAACACTATCGCATCCAGCCTTAATTTCTCTGCAATACGCCTTGCTACTTCTTCACTGCCACCTTTCGAAACGATATTTACTTCTTGAATTCTTCCTGAGTTGCTCTGTCCTGAAGACCTCAGGAAATCCTCCCAGCCGTTTGATGCAAAAAAGTCTCTGGTGAGCCTGTCATTGCGGCCTTTAGCCTTCGGCAGCTCCGCGAAACTGACCTTTGATGCTGCATGCCGCTGACCTGTGGTTGCCCCATGTGCCGCCTTGGCCGACCTCGGACCTTCAGAGGGTTTCTTACCGAGCACTCTGGCCCACATAAAAACCATCACCGAAATCAAGCAGAATGCTATAAGCGTCTTTTTCTTCTCGGCACCAAGCCTGCTCAAAAAATGCTTGACCGCGCCACCCGTGTTTTTCAGATTTGCCTTCATATGCTCGTTTTGCATCTTTCCTTCTAATCTCTACTTTTTTTATCCTTGCTCGTCGTCTGTTCTGTAATAAATCACCGCCCTGGTTTGCATACTCACGTTGCCGCTAAAATCATGGTCGTTTGTAAGTGCCACTCGCTCGATGCGAACCAGCCGGTCAAGATTTTGCAGCGACTTGAAAAACTTAAATATCTGTGCTAATCTGCCTGTGCATTGCACACTCACAGGTATGCACTGCAGAGGCCCTGCTGATATCTCCCCGCCGGGCTGAACCATCTGCCCCCCAAGATTATGCTCATTCATCAAATCCGCAATCCCGTGCAAAAATGCCCCAAGGTCTCTCTGCGCCGGTACCTGTTGCTCGTAATTGGCAACAACAGTCTGGAGATGCTCAAGCTGCTCTTTTGCCGCCGGTAACTGTTGGCCAGCCGCCGAAGCTTTGGCAATAGCAAGTGTCTGCGCACTCCTTTTTGCCTTGACCGCTTTCATCCGGTTCTGCAGCGGCAAGTATCCGAACATTGCAAAGTCAGCCACCAGCATTCCCGCTAAAATAAAGATTGCTACCTGTTGTTTTTTCCCGAATAACATCGGCCTGCTATTCTCCACTGCTATCTCTTCTGAGACCCTCTTCCAACGCCCTCATCCTCGTATCGATAATTGGCCAGGTCGCAGCTTATCTCGAACTCGCTTACCTGCAAATCCCTTGCTCCAACGTCCTTGCCGGTTTTTATCTTTTTGTTGCGCGAAAATGACGGTATCACCTGACAAAAATATGGCGAATCTTCTAACCTGCATATCAGCGCCGCTACGTCGCTTGCATCTGATGCAACTCCGCTCATTACCACCCTGAATCTGACATTACCCAGCGGAGCTGCTTTTTTGCCCGCAAAATTAAGACCGGCCAGTCTGATGACCGAGCCGCTGTTTGCTTTCTGTGCCTCTTTGTCTGGAAACTTCTCAGCCCTGAATTCCACTCTCTTGAGGACCACTTTTTCGCCGATCAGGAAGCTGATTTCACCGAGAACCTCAGCAACTTCGATCTGCGAATCAATCTCTTTTAGTATGTTCGCCCGCTCTTGGAGATAGTCCAGCTCATCTTTGATCTTCGCAAATTCGCGGCTCTTCCCCTCCCCAGCCGCTGCCTCGGCTTCTCTTAGTGCAACGTCGGCTGTCGCTTTTCTGAGTGCGCTGGTCGTGATAAAGTTGCACAGCATCATTGCCACAAATATAGCGCCCAAGGCGATATACTGGGTGCGATAGCTAATCTGTTGTCGTCTATCGCTTTTATACCAGCTTGGAAGAAGGTCAATCTCTTTCATTTTCACTCTGTTCCCTGCGCTCCGTTATCTCCTCTGTCCCGCTCTGCTCTTCCTCCTCTAAGTCAGGAGCCGCTTTCCATCCCTTTAGGCTTAGGCCAACAGCCACCGCCCATTCACAGAGGCAGCTCCGCTTGCATGCATCGAATTTCATAGTGGTCATGTCGAAGCCCTTAAAAGGCTCTGCCACCTCAATCTCAACCGCCAATTGCCGTCTTAAAACATCAAGCAGAATGCTCTCGTATGCCTCGCCTCCGGCAAAAACAGCACGCTCAACACGCTTGCCCCTGAATGTCACCGTGTAGTATCTGAAACACAGTGATATCTCCCTCGCCAGTTCCTCACCGACACTGCGGATCGCATCAACCATCACCTGTCGTGTTGATGCGTCCAGCCGGACCGACTTGTCAGGCTCGCTGCCGCCCTCGTCGCTTGCACCATCTAAATCACCATCAATCGCAGGCTTGAAAGATATTGCGCTTTGTGACTGCTCAAAACCCGCCGACTTCTCCGACGCCACCG
>SDBT01013623.1_pt1 | contig 13019 bp, 12 predicted proteins | sample 2277101 | NCBI WGS metagenome assembly SDBT01 (sample SAMN10404973, study PRJNA504765) | marine sediment metagenome | isolation source: marine sediment core GS10_PC15, 103 cmbsf | place: Arctic Ocean: Southern Knipovich Ridge | collected 2010 | reverse complement strand
TGGCCTTCTCCCTTCACTCCGCTTCGCTCTCGGGGTCGCTCGTCGCCGCTGTCGCCTCCCCGTGGACCCGCCCCACCGGCTCCTCCAGGGGTATCCCCAGGAAGTCCTTCAGCGAGTCCAGGGCACTGGCTGCCGCCGCCTGCGCCTGCCGCTGTGCCACCCCCGCCGAGTCCGCCGCCACCCGCGCCTCCATCGCCTCGATCCCCGCCAGCTTGCCCCGCTCGAACTTCGCTTGGGCGATGCGCAGCAGCTCCTGAGCCTCGGCGCTGGAGGCCTCTGCTATCTCCCCCGACCGCTGTGCTCGCAGCGCACCGAAGAAAAGGGTGAGAGTGTCCGCCACCACTGTGCGGCGTGCCTCCTCCAGCGCCAGTTCGGCACCTTTCAGCCCAAATTCGGCCGACCAGCGGCCACCCTCGGTCAGCACTCGCTCGTCCCGGAACAGCCCCAGGCGCCGGGAAACGCTGGCGCTCACATAGGCGCCGGCGTAGGTGAACTCGTCCTCTTCTCCGGTGCGCAACACCGAGTTTGTGGTGCTGGTGGAGGCGGAGGTCGATAGTCCCAGGCTCATCCCACCCCGCATCGGCAGGTGGAGTGAGGTGGAGTAGGACTGGGAGGAGTAATCGGTGCCCGAGATGGTCGATTCCGGGTCCAGGCCGGCGGAGCTGGAAGCGGAGTTGTGGACGCTGGTCGTCAACCAGGGAGTGTGGGCGCGGGCTCCCACCAGCTGTGCCCAGGCCGCCCTCAGCGACTGCTCAGCGTCTCTCGCCAGGATATCGCGGGACAGGGCCATCTCAACCGCTCGCTGTAGGGAGAGTGACCGAACGTCACCGCAAAAGCCCTGGGTGTACGATCCCAAGGCCAGCGCTAGTGTTGTCGTTGCCATCAGAATAATAGAGCAAGCGCGCAACGCCATGGGCAACCTGCCTCCTGTCTTTCTATTCATGTCTCAGCGCCTCCACCGGATGCAGCCGCGCTGCTCTCACGGCAGGGAGGAGGGAGGCGAGCAGGCCGCCGAGCAGCGCGGTCCCCGTTGAGATCACTATCCAGAACATCGGCACCGCGGTGGAGATATGCGCCCATTCGCCGATGTACTTGGAAGCCGCGATGCCCAGGCCGATCCCGACCACGCACCCCGGCAGGCAGATCACCAACGCCTCGGTGACCACCATGCGGGCGATAGCTATCCGATTGGCGCCACAGGCCCGCCGCAAGCCGATCTCTCTCGTCTGCTCGGAGACGGAGACCAGGAGCATGTTTACCAGGCCGATGAGGGCGATGAGCAGCGCGGAGAAGCCGATCACCGAGGCACGGGTGGCACCGCTGCGGCGCAACCCCGTGAGGCGTGCATAGTCAGCGGCGTTACCACTCAACTGCACGTTGCGCATGGTCCTCTCTGGCAAGCGCCTGGCGAGCGCCGCAAGAAGTTGGCGCTCTGCATCTCTGTAGCGAGCGCCTGAGCGCAGATGCAACCTGAAGCCAACGCCCCCGTAGGGGAGCCCTATCCACGGCTTCGCCACGCTCGTTGCCGGGATATAGGCCCATTCACTGGCGAGTTCCGCTCCATGGACAACCACGCCGACTATCCGGAAGGGCAGCCCATCGAGACGGACGGTCTCTCCGACTGCGGTCTCCAGCCCAAAGGAGCCTGCAGTGCTGTCGGTAAGCACGATCACGCGATCACCCCGGAGCATCTCCTCCGAGGTGGGGAAGCGCCCTTCCACCAATTCCAACCGCTCGGCTTCGAAGAAACCTTCGGTCACTGCCGAGGCTGCGATCTGCTCATGATACCGCCCGCACTTGGCCGAGAGAGGGGTGATGAAGTACGCGGTGTCGAGCGATCGGAACTCGGAACACTCTCGCGCGAGTGCCTCGACCTCGCCGGGGTCAAGTGCCAGTGCGTGGAATGGCTCCACAACCGCCGGCATCTCTTGTCGCGAAGGGGTCTGACGCACACTTACCCTCACCGTGTCAGCCTGCGAGAAGCGGACGATCTCGCCCAGCGCGTCGAGCGAAACACCCTCGTGCAGAGCGGTCAGCAGCAGTACCGTGGCCACGCCGAGGCACAGCTGTAGCCCTGTCAGTGCTCGGCGCAGCCGGTGACGGGTCCGTGGTGCGGAGGCAATGGCCTCGCTGGGGCGCATTTGAGCCGCAGCGCCGGCGGGGAGGCTGGCGGCCACCATCGCCACCACGCACATCGCGGCCGCTGCCACCGCGAAGGCCCGCCACTCAACCGCCTGCTGCATCCCCGGCAGCAGGCTGGTGGCGAGCATGCCAGGCTCACGGCCGCGCCCGCTGACTTCCTAGGGGACGCTCGCTCTCCTCAGATCGCCTGCCCCCCCCACTCCCAGCGCCAGTCCTCCCATGCCCCCGAGCAGCCCCAGCCAAAGCCCCTCGAACAGGAAAGTCCGACGAATGGCGCCATCCGAAGCGCCATGTGCTCGCAGGATGCCGATCTCTCGTTGGCGGTCATTCACGGCCACGTACATGACGCTTGCCAGAGCAACTCCGCAGGAGATCAGGATCAGCGATGCTGCCGTCCCGAGCAGGAACTGCATCTTCCGCCGCGCCGAGATGGCTGCCGCCTTCTCCCGTGCAAGCGAGTGCACCCAGGGGCGTTCATCCGTGGCATTTGGATCCAAGTCAAGATAGCGGCCGAGTTCACCAATGGCCGCCGGATGGTCCGCACTGCGGGCGCACAGTCTGGTGACAGGCAATCCGAGCGTTCGCCGTGCGGTGGAGAGCGGGAGGATGAGACCGCTCGTGAGACGCGAAATCCGCTCGACGTCGGCGCGATAGGCGCCGCCCATGATGCCCTTCATAGAAGCCAACCCGCCGAACCACAGCCCCTCAGATACCCCTACAACGCGGAGTCGGTGGCCTCCCACCCGGATCTGCTCGCCCAGCATGTCGGTGCTGCCGAAGAGTACGCGGGACGCCTCCGCGTCCAGGATGCACACCTTCGCGCGAGTTCGCTCGTCCTCCTCAGTGAAGAACCGGCCCCTGAGCAGGCGAGTGCCGAAGATCCGCTCGAAGCCGGGCAGCACTCCCCTGACTCCACACCAGTCATGGCGGGCGTTCGCCACCGACAGGCCGGACATACCCCGCGAGCCTTCCGCCACAGGGGTGGCATCTGTAATGGATGGGCAGTGGGCCAGGAGGTCTACAGTCTCCTCCTTGTTTCCCGGCAAGTTCGCGATCGGCCGCGAGAATCGGTACACCTGGAGCACGTCGACGCCCTTCATCTCGTACCGGCCTTCGAGAGCCTGTCGCCAGGAGTGCTCCCCGGCAGCCACCGCGACGAGCGTGGCGATGCCAACCGCCATGCCCAGCGAGGCGAGCACGGCGCGCAACGGGTGGTGCGACAGGTTGCGCAGACTTATGGAGAACGTGTCGCCGATTCGCATCGTGCATCCTCTCACCGAGGGTGGCGCGGAGGCGGCGGCGCGCCGTCCCTCGTGTGGACGGTGCGGGTGTCATCCACGTAGGTCCACTGATTCACCCACTCAGTGTTGGCGCGACGCCACTCCAGCAGCGAGCGCTGCAAAGGAACAGGTACTGCGATAAGGATGCTCTTATGACTCCACCAAAGTGGTGCCCCCGGCTGCGGCCCGGGTATAGATGGGTCAATAGTAACCCACACGTTCTTGAAGGGGCGTGGGCACGGGTTCACGCCGGGACGATTGGTGCCCAGGGCGGCGGCCGCTGCGTCAGCTTTGGGAACGCTTGGGTGGTAACGGAACAACAGTTCCCTGATGCCGTAGCATTTCTCCACCGCGCCCGCGGGTCTGCCGCTCCCTGGGAGCACCCCGCCGAACTCGTTCTGTCGCAGTCTCCAGTGATCCACAGCCTCGGCAATTGCTCTCCGATGGAGTGGGCTCATCTCGGCGAGCGGCACTGTGATCTCTCCCTCTTGGTGGAGACGGCGCAGCCTCGTGGCATCCAGTTGTGCATAGACTGCGTAGAACGGCCTGCGGGTGAGCCATATTAATAGGAGGCCGCGCTCGCCCTTCCCGGGTCGCGGCGGCTTGTGGCCTCCGCTCCAGGAGCCGAAGGCCCAGTGCGGCAGCAGCGGCAGCCCGTCTCTCACCCACTCCGCCCGCTCCGGCGCGCAGGCGATGGTGAGCTTCCTCCAGATGCCCGTGCCGGGGCTCTGCAGGCAGAACTCCACCACGCTGTCCTCGCACTTGAAGACCAGTGTTGAGCGGCGGACACCGTCTGCGTCCAGCTTTTCCGCCGGCGGATCGCATCCCCAGCGGGCGGAGTTGAACCAGGCCGCCAGCACCCGCGTCTGATCGCGGGTCAGCGCGCCGGCATCCAGGGGGATCTTGGTGCCCGCATGGAGCCTGGTGCGATCCGCCGCCGGCAGCCGGGCATAGATCCCGTAGGCCAAGCTGCAGGCGTCGTACTCCTCCTGCAGGTACAGCTCCCACACCATCTTGGGCAGGCGGGGCAATGCTCGTCCTTGTTCCGCGCCCTGGCTCACCCCACACACGCACATCAGCCATCCCGCAGCTACCGCGACGCCCAGCAAAGCTCTTCTCCTCACGCTGGCCTCCTTTCGTCCGGATGCCGTCTCGGGCGAGGGCAGAGACAGCTACTGACATAGCCCGGGTTGTTAGACGCCTTCCGCCGTGAAATAGTTCCAGGCAGCAAGGTGCAGCAGGACCTAGCGGAGCTCCGGTCGCAACCGGCCATCAAACGGAGCATGGCCGCGGTGCCGGCCCCCACCGCCAGGGCGAAGAACCCGCCCACCACCGGTGCCAGCAGCACCGCATTCATCATCCCCAGCCCACCGTCGGGCACGGGGACGCCCTGTGCTATGCTTTGCACCCAGTAGACCAGGTACTCCGTCAACCAGGCCAGGGAGCCAAACAGCCAGGCCGCGTAGAACCGCCGGCCTGCGGCACAGACCAACCCCGCGATCCCTCCGATCAGCAGTCCGTTGAGCGTTGCCTGAGCGGGAGCAAGCTTCCCTCCCGCCGATAGTCCTCGATCTGGCCCCGAAAAAGTGGACACATTGTTAGGCTGCATCAGCCCAGTCAGCGGCCTCGAACGCGGCCGGGGTGTGCTTCGCCGCCCACGCCACTTGCGGCGCGTTCTGGCACGTTGACAGACCCGCAGGTCGTCCCTCCTGGGACGTTACGGGCTATCCTCATGAAGTCCACTATCTGCGGGCGCTTCGCTCATGCCGAATCTCCCGGTACCCCGGTACGCTCACAGCGAACGTCAAACCTGGACTGCGATAGGCCTGACATGCTTCGAAGAATCGAGAGACTTGTGCGGATCGCATGTGTGCTCGGGAGGCGGCCCCATCTTAAGCGTAAGCCCCGCCACATCAGGCATATCCGTAATGATCGCTGAGGCAGCCTTGGTGGCTGCGCAGAAGACCTTGCTTGGACGATACATGCTGCCCGTTGATTCCAGGTTGGTTACCAGACATCCACCTGAGCAGTAGCGAGCATTCTCGCATCCCGTGCAGCCGTGACGGGTCTGCGGGTGAGCATTGGCCACTAATGACCGCGCGTCCCACTCGGTTATGCCGTCATCAAGGGTACCCAACTGGAACATGCCGGCACCTTTCTGCATCCCTGCGAACTTTGCACAGGGGAAGATCCTACCCTCGCAATCCACAGAAAGGCGTCCACGTGCGGCGTGGCAGCCCCATTGGTTTGCGTACAATCCCTTTCTCATTTCTGCGGCAGCTGTCTCGAACGTGGCCAGGCGTACGGGCCGCTCGCAGCTGCTGGTCTCGACATAGAAACGCGCCACTTCCCGCAATTGCCTTTCGTACTCGCATAACTCATCCTCGGACCATTCAGCTGAGTCAACTGGCGCTATCTGGAAGTAATTGAACCCGAGCGCATGGAGCCTCCTGATGCCAAGTGCCATGCGGCTGACGGTATCATGGCTTACGGTTACCCGCGCACCGGCATCTTCAGTACACCAGCGGTGTAGCAGCGGGATCTTGTCGACGACGCTGGCAAAGGAGCCTCTCCCATCGGGTCTTCGGCGGTGCAGGTCGTGGGCAACCTCGTCGCCGTCAACGCTTACAAGGTAGCGGAACCCGAACTCCCGGGCGAACTCCATGGCATCCTCGTCGAGCAATGTACCATTGGTCGTGACATCAAACGCGACGCTCTTGCCCACTTCGGCAGCGCGAGCACGAGCATATGTCGCCGCAGTGCGCATGAGTCGTCTCTCCAGCAGAGGCTCCCCGCCAAAGAGACAGAGTGTGATCTTAGGCTCCTCACCACATTCGACCAAAGAGAAGTCGACCATGCGCCGCACCAGGTCCTCGCTCGGCCGTAGCGGCCGCATGCCGTCAACAAAACAGTAGTCGCACCGCAGGTTGCACGCCTGGGTCATGAAAAGGTCCACCGTAGTGGTCGCTCCGAACTCCCGGCGTCTCGTAGCCGCGGCGATCCGTCGTGCCAGAGTTTCCACGTCAGTCGCGCTGAGTTGTGCCAGTGCCTGAGAGACCTGCTCCAGATTCATGGGTTCCTCCATGAGATACCGACCGACTCTTTGTTCTGGGGTCGAGGAACGTCGAACCAGTTAGCGTATCACAAGCGGCCTCGCCTTAGCAGCAGCGCGGCATGCAGTCCGCTCCGCAGACGCCGCAGTACCCGCCCCCGCAGCTCACTGAGCCCGGACTACAGCAGCACACTCTGGCTCCGCCGCAGCTGGTTGACCAAGGGGCGGAGCACCCAGTCCAGGAGTACTGTCCTGAACAGCAATTGCCCCGCCCTCCCTCAGACGATATGCCTCCTTCTTTGAAACTCACATCAGCGATGGCTTGTGCCAATATGTCGATACCTGACATTCTCTCACCTCCCTCCAATGTAGAGGTTCAGACTGAGACTTCGACCACCGAACGCTCCTCGACCCCCGAATCTAACGCTCCTCAGTGACTATCCAAACCTACCTACAGCAACCTTCGCCCCCGCACCCGCCGGGGCAACCGGAAACGATTCTCCACAGGGCGGCTCATCGCCACAGCAGGTCTTGATCGGGCTTTCCTCGCTCCACCGGAATTCCAGTATCTCCGGTCGCTCGCGCAGCGCAGCTACGAGGGCCTGCGTATGCGCACAGTAGATGGGAGACACTGTGTAGATAGTGCCTCCAGTAGTCAGGTTAGCCGCCGGACAGCCTCCCTGGCAGTAGCCGGATGCCTCACACGCCATGCAGCCAGGCCGAACAATGTCTCTATCATCCATCAAGTCCCGCAGGAACGCGTACTTCTCGATCCCCTTGTCCAGGTCACCCAACCGGTACTGCCCCTCCCCCTCGCACAAGCCCGAGAAGCGGTTGCAGGGATAAAGGCCGCCGTCTGGCGTGACTGTCAGCCGCCCGCGCCCCGCATGGCAGCCCCAGCGCTTTGCATAGCGGCCGCGCCGGTCTTCCAGGGAGGACTCGAAGTCGACGATACGGATGGGCTGACCGTCTCCTCGCAGCCTGGTGTAGAGGTCGGCGACGGCAGTGAACTGCTCCTGATACTGCTTCATCTGCGGTGGCGACCAGGGGGCGAAGAAGTCCGGCTCGATGAAAAATTGGTTGATGCCCATGGCGAACAGCGAGTGCACATCCTCGGCCAGCGTCGCCGCGGTGTCCGGCGAAACGGTAATGTGGGCCGCCAGCCAGTCCTGGCGCTCCTTGAGCAACGGAAGATTCTGGGCGATACGCGCGAAGGAGCCGCGGCCATCTCCGGTGCGCCGGTGCTTGTCATGTGTAGGCTGCGCACCGTCGAGGCTGAGCATGTAATGGATCCCAAACTCCTCCGCGAAATCGAGCGCAGCTTCATCCAGAAGTGTGCCATTGGTCGTTATGGAAAAGCGAACCGGCCTTCCGTATCCGTCAGCCTGCGATCGGGCATATGCAGCCGCATGCCGCAGCAGATCGAGCTCGAGCAGCGGCTCGCCGCCGAAGAACACTATCTCCGGGTCATACTTCTTCGAGCAACATGCCAGGAAAAGGTCGATCGCCCGCTCTGCGGTGGTGGTAGACATGACCTTCCCAGGCTGCTTGCCCCCGACGAAGCAGTAATCGCAACGGAGATTGCAGTCCAGCGTCACCACGAGATCGAGGGTGGTGGCAGGTTTGGTGAGCGCTGCCTTCATCACCCGCGGCAGAACGCGGCCTATCACTCCCTGCAGATCACTGTCGGACAATTGCTCCAGTTCGGCCGCGATGCCTTCGACATCCATTGGCGTTTCACTTTCTGATTGGTTCACGATCGCCACAAGAAAGTGTAGTCCCGCCCTGCTTCCTTGTCCCCCCCCAAATGGGGGGTTTTTCGGGCGGGGTCACGGATACATAGCCGGGCAGTGGTTAGCAGGGAGCGGGTATTGCTTGCGGGGGAAGAACCGGTTCTCTCGGGGGCCTCGCGGTCAGGCCGTGCCACCAGGCAGCGACCTGGGCGCGCCTGTGCAGGTCCAGTTTGCATAGGATGTTCTTGGCGTGCCATCTGGCCGTTTCGAGAGAAATGTAAAGCGCCCGGCTTATTTCGCGGTTGGTCCGTCCTTCAGCCATGAGTTGCACGACGTCCCACTCGCGGGCAGTGAGGAGACGTGCCACCTTCGCGGTATCACGATTGCTCCCGGCTACCATCGCCTGTATCCCCATGTGCTCGTTCCTCCTCATCTGTCGCTCACTGCAGCAGCCAAATCCGAGGAAGTTCCAGTGCCGAATTGCCGATCCCAGAGCGAGCGGTATAGCCCGTGGCCAGCCATGAGTTCGGCATGGCTGCCCTGCTCGACAACGCGACCTTGGTCGAGCACAAGGATGCGGTCGGCACCACGGATGGCCGCCAGCCGGTGCGTAACCACTATCAGGGTGCGTTCGCCATTTCTAGGCCGAAGAGCGTCCAGGATATCGGCCTCCGAGCTGGAACTGAGCGAGGCGGTCGCCTCATCCAGGATCAGGAGCTTTGGCTTCTTGATGAGCGCCCGGGCAATGCCAATGCGCTGGCGCTGCCCCATCGACAGTTGGCAGCCGTCCTCTCCCACTAGGCTGTCATAGCCGTCCGGCAAGGCAGCAATGAAATCGTGGGCGTCGGCCAGCTTCGCGGCGGCGATGACTTCGTCGTCTGTGGCCTCAGGATCGCCGTAGGTGATGTTGGCTCGTACGCTGTCATTGAACAGATAGGTCTCTTGCATCACCACGCCCATCTGCTGACGCAGCGGCGTCAACTTGAGGTCGCGAACGTCCATCCCGCCGATGGAGACCACCCCCTGCCCAGGATCGTAGAGGCGCAGCAACAGGTTGACGATAGTGGTCTTTCCGCCGCCGCTGGGGCCGACGATGGCTGTCATGGTTCCGGGCACTATGGTGAAGTTGATCCCGTCGAGGACCGGCCGCTCGGGCAGATAGCCGAATTGCACATCCCGTAATGCGATGATCCCGTCGAGCGGCCCGGGGTGCTGGGCGCCGGGGCGTTCCTGCACTTCGCCCTCAACTTCCAGTACGTCTAACACGCGGTCCACAGGGACGAGCTGGCTGAGGACGCCCTGGTAGAGACCGGCCAGCCCGCGAGCGGCCCGCAGCAGTTGCATGAAGTACATGGACAGCGCGATCAGAGTTCCAACCGTCATGTCTCCGCGGATGACCCGGTATCCAAGGTAGAAGCCTAGCCCTCCCTGAAGAAGGGTGTTGACCAGGCCGGAGGTGGTGCTGCTCTTCAGGTTAATCCAGTAGCCCCGAAAAGCGAGGCGAATCAGCTTGATCTGATTGCTGAGGTACTCGCGGGTCTCGCGTTTCTCCCGGCCGAAGGCCTTGACCAGCTTCACCTGAGCAATGCGGTCTGTCGCCTCACTCGATATCCTCTGTTCCTCGGCCGCCGTCTCGCGGGCGAGCGCGCGCTGGCGCTGGCCAAAGTAGCGGGAATGAAGCACGAAGACCGGGGTCACTGCTGCTGCCACTAAGGCGAAGCGCCAGTCCATCCAGAGCACTGCGGCCAGCGGGTAGAGTGCCGATATGAAGGGGTTGATGATCGTCCCCACGAAGCCGCCGATGAAGCCTGCAGCGCCGGGGATGTCGGAACCCAACCGATACATGTGCTCTCCCGTAGTGCGTGAGTGGAAGTAGGACATGGGGAGGCGATAGAGATGCCGGAGGAAGTCGGCTCGCATGCTGTAGGTAAGCCGCTGAGAGGCGTGGAGTTGGAGATACTGCTGGACGCTCCCGCCCACAGTCGAGAAGACCATCATCAACAGGCCGGCCAGCGCCAGGGCAATGAGCAGGTGAAGATCCCGGTTGGCGTAGGCGTAGTCGAAGGTCAGCTTGGTGATGTAGGGGGTGAGTATCCCGCCGAACCCAGACAGGAGAGAACAGACCAGCATCGCCAGCTGCAGGTCAAGATAGCGGAAGAAGTACTTCCGAAGTGGTAAGTAGCGGCTCAGACTGGGATGCAGTTCCTTCACTGTCTGTCCCCCGGCTACTTGCGTCCCGCGCTGCCGGCGCGGGCATCCAGGATAACTGTCAGCGCGCGTCGGGTGCGGACGGCGATGCGGACACGAGGTGCATCGGATAGCTTTGCCCTTCGCACAAGCTCCACCATGCCAGGACCGTTGATATCGATGGTGGCATAGCCGTTCTCGCGTCTCGGTTGACCTGTGATGACGCCCTTCCCACTGGCCTCTACCTCGTCACCTGCGCCGAGAAGTTCCACCTCCACCTGGGCGCCCGGGCCCACCTTGTCCACATCGCCAGGCGAGATACGGCATTGTAGAACGTCGCGATGCTGGATTTCCGCCACGCGGGCCGGCACCATAAGAATCTCCCGTACTCGGACCGTCCAGAAGATGCCAACCAACACGGCCAGAGCAAGCAGCTGTGGAAGGACCGCCAGCGAAAGCAAGAAGGCGCGATGGCGGAAGATGGAGCGAACCTTCCGTCTCAGGCTTCTTAGCGCACGCGCCACGCCCTCGTGTTCCGTTGCCCTCGACACTCTATGTTCGTCCTTCCGCACGCTTGCAGCAGAACTCCCACGGCCTTCGCACCATGGTCTGGAAAGCCATTGATCTCATCTCAAACCACCGCTATCCTTCTGTCCCAGATTCGCTGGCCGCGTACAGACGGCCGAAAGCCGATCCCTGGAAAAGGCGCCGAAATACCAGCACACCCGTGGACATGTCAGGGCCCGGATGGGTTTCGGTGCAATACGGCCCTCTACAGCAAAGGATCCGCGGTAGACCTCTTCAGTTCGCCAGCGCTGCAGCATGCCCAAACTTGGCCAGGTCACTGGATCAAAAGTCACTCTATCGGCCTCAGCACTCCCGCCCCGAACTCTGGAAGCCAGCGCATCTCCGCCGCGCGCCGGCCGCCGCTACACCTGTAGATGCTGGCATTCACTGCACACCCTTCGCTTCGCCAGCGCTCTAGCAAGCTGAGATCTGACCAGGGCACTGAGAATCGCAACCGTGTTAGTTGGTCGTCGCCGTCGACATATGCCGGGACTTCATGCGATGTCGGGCCGCAGGTATCGTAGTCATCACCACGGCTAGTCTCAATCGTCACCTGCGAGTGAGACAACCCATGAATGAGCCGGTGTTGTGGAATGCAACTCCAGTCTGAGCTGCTTCCTGCCTCCATGATATGATTGATCGGTGCAAGCCAAATCCTGAGTACTGCCTCAGTGGCGTCTGGGGAGCGAGGAGGCCCTGCTATCTCAGCCATAACGTAGAGATGCTCCTGGTCCCAGCTCAGGTGGATCTCGCCTGACAGGTCGGATGGCCCCTGCCAGATACCCCATAGCATCTGCTCAGCATGCCCAAAGCGCAAGAACGAGGCAGCTCGCCACTCGTCGACCGGTCCGTCGGAGGTCAAGGCGTGCTTCACTTGTGGGCACAGCACTCGTGCCGAAGGATTCAGGAAGCCCCTTAGTGAATGCTCTATGCCTGCCCACACCCTCGGACGCTCATCCCGCAGCCTGCTTACCATATACGTAGCGAGTTCAATCAGATGCCGCATCAACTCGCAGTCATACGGGTCCGGCTCTGTCACCGTTCCATTTGCCAAGAATGCCGCATGATAGCATCCTCCACCACATAGGTAGCGAGCCCAACAACTGCGGCAATGCTTCTTGTGCGTGACCAATAGCTCATCCCGATAGAGATGGCGGGCAGCATCTTCAATGCCGGTGAAGACCGAACCCATGCGCAGCCCCCTAGTGCCCACCATCCCTGGGCAGGCATAGATGTCTCCGTTGGTATCCACGCAGATCCTATACTTGCCCGCGGGACAGCGATAGAGGAGCTTGTGCCGACCTTCTATCCGGTTGAGAAAGCGCCCCAGAAAGTCTTCAGAGCCCCAGATCCTGCTGAGATAGTCTAGCAACAGGTGATCGTCCGCCTGAGCGAGCAGGAACGACACGAAGTCCGAGTATCCTTGCTTCACTGCGTCGATCGTTCGTTCATCGATGGCGCAAGGATGACCCGGCTCGACCCGGGCCGGTCGCATCAGGACCCGGGCAAAGCCCAGCTCATAGAGATGCAGGAAGATCGCCGTAACATCAGGGTGGTCGCCGGTGACGACGGCCTGGGCTCTACAGAAGGCCTGCGCGTTGAGCTCGGGGAGCCGCGAAGCGATCACGTCGTAGCTTCCGCTCCCGTCGGGAAAGACACGATTGACATCGTGGATTCGCTTGGGACCGTCGATACTGATATGCCCGGCGTAAGGGTTCGACCCGCCGACGGCCTCCCACACGTCGGGCCGCGCGTTGAGCGTGAAGTTCGTGCTGCTCACTGATGCGACGATGGCCCGTCCGGTGCTGAGTTCGAGTTCTCGCGCCCGCTCCCGAAGCCGCTCCCAGACGGGCATATTCAGGAAGGCTTCTCCGGTAACGCCGGCGGTCAGGACGACCGGGCCATCAGGCGCGAAGTCATTGACGGCCCAGTCGATGGCCGCATCCAGCACTTCCCGCGACATGTCGAGGGGCGAGGTCCGAGAGCCGGTGTCGTGCCCCGAATAGCAGTAGCGGCACCGCAGAGTGCAGCGATGGGTCGCGCTAAGCTCCACCTGTC
>SDBT01013622.1_pt1 | contig 13019 bp, 13 predicted proteins | sample 2277101 | NCBI WGS metagenome assembly SDBT01 (sample SAMN10404973, study PRJNA504765) | marine sediment metagenome | isolation source: marine sediment core GS10_PC15, 103 cmbsf | place: Arctic Ocean: Southern Knipovich Ridge | collected 2010 | reverse complement strand
CCGCCAATCAGACGCTGCCCTGCCAGGGCACGGTGCTCATCAGCGTGGCCGGCCGTGATCATGCGCACGTGCTGCCGGCGGCCAGGGCCTTTGGCGACCTGGGTTTCAAGATCGTGGCTACCGAAGGTACCCGCAGGTACCTCGAGCAGAACGGGATAGAGGCCGAGCTCGCCCTCAAGCTGCATGAGGGGCGGCCTCATATCGTCGACCATATCAAGAACGGGGAAATCGACCTGATAATCAATACCCCGGCGGGAAAGGATAGCGAATACGACGACTCGTACCTGCGGAAAAACGCGATCAAGTACAGGGTTCCCTATATCACCACGTTGCCGGCAGCCGAGGCCGCAGCAAAGGGTATCGCGGCCAGGAAGAGTGGGTCTCTGACGGTGCAGTCCCTGCAGACGTACCACGCCAACCTGGGGAAGGAGTGAGATACGGGAGGGCAGAACGCGATGCCGGCCCCATACAGCCCCAGAACGGAAGCCGAACCTTTGCCCCCGGGCCCTTTGCCGCTCAGCAGGTCAGGCGCCACGGCGATGAATCCCTCTGCCGCGAGCTGATCCGCCACCGCTTTGATTTGATGAAAACATACACTGAAGAATGATAATCGTCTAACCCCGCCGGAACCCAAGGATAATGCAAGCGGTTCTCTGTGTTCTCGATATCACGTTGTCCAGCCATCTACAAAGACAAAGAGACGTTTGTTTGAAATATGATTCATCCTTGAATCGAATTTTTTGTCGAAATCGGGTGGGGTATTGACAAATATTAGTTCACTAGTTATACTTTTTGTATAAATATTGGTATAAAAGGTGCGCTATATGAAAACCGCGATTTCTTTACAGCAAGATCTTTTCAAACAAGTGGATGAGTTGGCTCGGGAGCTGGAAGTTTCTCGCAGCCGCCTATTTGTCTTAGCTGTTGAGCAGTTTATCGAACGTCATAGAAACCGCAAGCTACTTGCAGCTATCAATGATGCGTATGATGATGTTCCGGATTCGAAGGAACAGGCCCTCCATGAGAGCATGCGCCGGCAGCACAGACATTTGGTGGAAGGGCAATGGTGATCAACCAGGGCGATGTATTTTGGATCGATCTGGGTGACCCTTCCGGTTCCGATCCGGGCTATCGCCATCCGCACGTTGTCATCCAGAACAACATTTTTAACCAGAGTCGTATCAAAACGGTGTTGGTGTGTGTGCTTACTTCCAATCTCAAGCGGGCGGAAGCTCCGGGGAATGTTCTGCTGGCGAAGGGTGAGGGGAATCTGCCTCGCAAGAGTGTGGTAAACGTGTCTCAGATCTTTACTGTGGATAAAATGGATTTGATAGAGAAGATCGGTTCGCTTCCTCGCAAGCAGGTGCGCCAAATTCTGGATGGCATTCGGCTCATCACCGAGCCGCGGGACGTTGAGCAGTAGTGCTTCCAGCACTCCTCATTCTTCTCGCTGCAATCGGAGCTGAATTGGAGATGCCTCGGAGCTTATTGCCATCGAGGCGATCAAGTTGACAATCAGGCTAAGGGCCTACTATAATTTTTTACTATCACTAGTTTCCATTTCAACTTAGGACAATGCTGTAATGCCTGATTATGATGATGACGATTTTTCAACTGAAAGCATAGACAACATTTCAATAGACAATTATTTTCCGGTTGAATTAACTACCGAAGTAGAAAAGAAGATAGAGCGTTTAAAAAAAATAGCCGATTCGATTGAGAAAAAGACCAGCCAAAAGCCAACTATTAAATTATCAAAAAAATACCGTATCAATTACCGGAAGGAATTGAATCCGGGACAACTATCCGCTGTAACGACCATCGACGGCCCGGTTCTGGTGATTGCCGGCGCCGGTTCAGGCAAAACACGGACAATCGTATACAGGGTGGCCTATTTAATCGAGAATAACATTCCGCCCTCTCAAATATTGCTGCTTACCTTCACCAGAAAAGCTGCCGGTGAAATGCTCACGAGAGCCAGTATGCTCCTGCATAAACAGTGTCAACAAGTTATGGGTGGTACATTTCATTCCTTTGCCAATTATTTATTGCGAAAACATTCAAGGATACTGAAAATTTTACCCAATTTTTCTGTAATTGATGCCGCGGATTCTGCAGATGCAATTGATTTGGTTCGTCATAGTTTGAAGTTCGAGAAAAAAAGCAGAGCCTTTCCCAGAAAGGGCAGGCTTCAGACTATTATTTCAAAAGCTAAGAACTGCAATGAAAAAATCAGCAAAATAGTTGATAAGTATTTTTCAGGATTAGATGAATTTGTTGAAGATATAGAAATCATTGCCAGGGAATATGCCAAATACAAGAAAGCAAAAAGTATTCTTGATTTTGATGATTTGATGGATGTGCTAAGAGACAATCTCAAATCAAACGCTCGCTTTCGTGAAAAAGTGCAGGTAGCTTTTCCATATATCATGTGTGATGAGTTTCAGGATACAAATGTTGTTCAAAAGGAGATAGTGGATTTGATTGCCGGGAAGCATAAGAATCTAATGGTTGTGGGAGACGACGCCCAAAGTATCTATTCTTTCCGGGGCGCTAATTTTGAAAACATCCTGTTGTTTCCTGAAACCTACCCTGACTGCAAAGTTATTAAAATCGAACAAAATTACAGAAGCAGCCAGCAGCTTCTTGATTTCACCAATTCGGTAATTGATAATGCTGTCATCGGGTATAAGAAGAAACTGTTTTCAAAGGACACATCACGAGCAAAGCCTTTGTTCGGGCAGTTTTACGATCAGGAATCAGAAGCGGAGTTTATTGTAGACAAGGTACTGGAGCTTAGAGAAAATGATATCCCTCTAAATGAAATTGCTGTTCTCTACAGAGCGACCTTTCATGGTAATTATATTCAGGCGGAACTTCTTAAACGAAAAATTCCTTATGTTGTGTATGGTGGTATACGTTTTGTGGAAAGAAGGCATGTCAGGGATATCATTTCTTATTTACGCATAATCCTGAATCCTCTGGACGCTGTTGCCTGGAACCGCATATTGAAACTTGTTCCCGGGATTGGAAGTGTCACAGCCAGGAAAATAATTGACCGGGTTGTGTCAAATAAAGGGGAAATAGATTTCAATGAACATTCTTCTAAAAAGTTCTTTCCTGAGCTCCAAAAACTTTCTAGAGCGCTCTCTCTTTCAGGCAGCAAGAACGTTTCAATACCCGGGAAAATTGAAATATTGAAAGAGTATTATACGCCCATATTAAAAAGCCTCGAATCTGATTATGATATCAGGCTGCTGGATATCGATCTGTTGTATGAGCTGGCAACAAAATATAATGATCTGCCGCAGTTTCTTACAGACTTTGCTCTGGATCCACCCTCAAACCGGTTTCAGCAGCAAACCCGGCCCCTGATCGATGAGTCTGAAGAGAAACCACTAATTTTATCAACAGTACATTCAGCAAAAGGGCTCGAGTGGCATACAGTGTTTGTTCCTCATCTCTTGGATGGCCTTCTACCTTCAGAAAAATGCATGGAAAATATCGAAGAGCTCGAGGAAGAGAGACGGCTGTTTTATGTTGCCTGTACGAGAGCCAAAAGAGGGTTGTACCTGACCATGCCGTCGTACATGTCTTCCTGGGATTCTTTCTTCACCCTTCCTTCCCGGTTTCTAGCTGAAATAGAAAAGACCAACTATGAGGTGCTGAAATGAAAAGAACCTTTGCCGTAAGCGTGCCTGTCTTGCTTGCGCTTCTCTTTATTTTTCCGGCGTTCATCTGGGCCGGCGGCCAGCAGGAAGCCGCGTCGGCCGATCGGGGAAAATATGTTGTGGAACAGGGTAGGATCATTGCCCCGGATGAAATACATATCGACTCGTATATTTCTCAGATCAACTATCAGTACCCCGACCCGAGCGGCGATCTCGGCGTTACCCTGTACACGGGCCACAAACAGATCTCCACCGCCGGGCAGGAAGAGGTAATCCAGATAGGGATCCAGGGAAAGCGCCAGGAGTTCGAGGATCTGGTCCCGATGAATCTTGCCTTTGTCTTCGACAAGAGCGGGTCTATGAGCGACAAGCACAAGATGGAGTGGGTAAAGCAAGCATTCGACCTGTTCATCGGGCGGCTCCGCGATAAAGATATGTTGTCCGTGGTCGCCTTTTCAGACACGGCTGAGCTGCTTCTTCCTGCTACCGTGGTAGCCCAAATAAGGGATCGAAAACAGCTCACGGATATGGTGCATGCCGTGCTTCCCGAAGGAAAATCCGATTTGAAAGCGGGTCTCATCGCGGGGTACGACCAGGTGCTCTCTCATTACCAGCCGGGTTACGTCAACCGGGTGCTTTTTATATCCGATGGTTTAGGTGAATCTGCCGGCATCCTGGACGCGGTGCAGCGGTACAAGCGAAAAGGAATAAGCGTCTCGACCATCGGTGTGGGAATGGGGGTCGATCTGAACCTGCTGATCGAGATTTCTAAAAATGGGGGCGGAAGCTCGCGGTTCATATCCAGCCAGGAAAAGATGAACGAGATTTTTAACACCGATCTCGACAGGATGGTGGTTCCCGTCGCGTACGACCTCAATATGATGCTCGAGCTCTCGCCAGGGGTCGAAATTCTCGAAACCTGGGGATACAGTCACAGGATAACGGGCCGCAGGATCCATTATTCCCTTTCGGCCCTGCATCACCGGGATTACGAAACCATTCTGGCCCGAATTCAAATTCCGCCCGGTCGGGTTCTCGGCCCCAAAACTATAGCCGCGTTCTCCGTGACCTACACGGATCGCGCGGGAAAACAGCACCGGCAGGGCCCGTTCCAATTCGAGATGCAGTATGCCGACTCTGGAATTTTCAGCAGCGGCTTTTCAGACCCGATGGTGCTCAAGGCCGGCACCATGCTTCACATTGCCCAGGGACTGAAGGATATCGGAATCCTGTATTACTCGTGCCAGAGCGACAGCAGCCAGTTGTGGACACTTAGCGAACGCCTGTGGCAGACCAGGCATGTCCTGCAGAGAACTTTTTTAGATGAAGTGGTGCAATTAGAAAGTGAAGAGCTGAAAAAGTCGATCCAGGCCAGGAAGCAGCGCTGCCTCGATATTTCTCTGGCAGTGAAAAAAGAAATACAGAACACACGCGCGCGGCTGGATTATAAAGGCTTCCAGGATGAGCTTATGATTTTCGGAGCATACCTAAAGATCATTGGAAAGGAGCTCGGTTTGGGAGATGATGTCATCGCCAAGCTGCAGCAAGAAGAAGAGATCAGGCCGCCGGCAAGGTCAACTTCGGCCCGCGCCCAAATTTCCGACCTGATCCGCGAGCTTGCGCTGGCACTGGAGTCAAAACAATCGGGCACGGTGGTCTTTTCCGGGTTTATTCAGACAGAAGGGGCTGACTCTTCTCTCAAGCGACTGATCGATGACATGACTGCATCGGAACTGAAGAGCATGCGGAGATTCAGGATGATTCGAAGCGAATTGCTGGAGAACGAGCTCGAAAAGCAGCAGCGTGCGCCCCGCGACTCGATGGACACTAAGGCTGCGTTGCAGATAGCTGCCCGTCTCGAGGCCGACTACATCCTAACCGGCTCGATTATCGAGATGCCGCAATCCGTGATACTGTTCGGCAGGATTCTAAGCGTGCAAACGCAGGCAGTAGAGTCGGTGGCTCAACTGATCCTGCCAAAGCAGGGCGAAATCGAAAAGCTTCTCCTGCCTGCAGCCGGGCAAGCCCCGGGCAGAGAGCCCTAATAGTAAGCGATCGTTTGGTAGAAGATTTCCATCGGTTTGTCATATTCCTCGGCGATGTTGTAACTGGTGAGTTTTTTTCTGGTTGTCCAGTTGCCCCTGGCATCGTACTCGTATACAAACGTCTCTTTCGACTTCAGAGAGTTGTCGGGATTGTGCAGGCTCTTCTCTACGAGATCTCCTTGCGGGTTATAGGCAAGCACCTCTCTCGACACCTGCTTGCCATCCAAGTCGTATTTCACCATCTCAATGAGTCTGTTTCGGCCGTCGTACTCGCTGACAGAGCGGTAACCCCGCGATACGCCTTTTCCGGATTTTACCTCGAGGGTTTTGTTTCCCCTGGTATCATATGCCATCTGCGATTCGACGAACGGCAAGCCGTCTGTAGTGTAGTACGTCTCTTGGGTGTGGTTGCCCGTACCGGCGTAGGTATGCTTCCACCGTGACGGAAAAGACTGGCCCGCATGGCGGTAGACCTCTTCTATTGTATTGCCTTCGGAATCATACCTGTAGGTCCAGGTAGAATCCAATGTCCCGTCTTCCGCATACCACTCCGCTGTTTGTTTCTCGATCCTGCCTTGTCGGTCATAGGAATATGCGCGCTTCGATCGCAGCGTGCCATTCGCTCGAGCCTGCCGAACTTCGATCGGGTTCCCCTTCGCATCGTAGGTCGAAGTCCAGACAACGGGTTTGGCGCCTCTTTCCCTGTAGAATTTTCCCTGTACCATATTCCCGGATTCGTCATAGGTGTATTCCCACTTCTTGTAAGACCCGCTTGTGGATTGATATTTCTCGATGATTTTCCCGTAATCATCAAACTCGACCCCTTCTTTCTGGTACCTCGTACGGGTGGCTATGGAGTATCTATCCCCGGTGAGCGTCCTGGTCCAGGCAAAGCTAGCCCTGAAATTGGATTCGTACTCTTCCTGTTCGAGCAACCTTCCCCCACGGTCGAAGGTGAGCTTTTGAACGAGTTTCTCTTTTTCCGGGCCCCATTTTCCGTATCGATTTGAAAAAATCGAGCGCTTTTGCGTGAGCTCTTTCACGGGCCCGCTCAGGCCAAGCCGGAGTGTATCCCGCTCGTTCGCTTCGGCGCAAAGCGGCGAAACGAAACTAAGTGCCAGGAAAAGGAACAATGCCAGTGATCTGATAGTTCTCATGACAATTCAAGTATAGCTCCGCAAATAGGGCAATGCAAGGTATCAAGGGCTAACGAGCTCTCTCAGATCCGCGATACCGTAAAGCGAAACAGAAACGATTGATCCGTCGATTCTGAAAGCGTCCGCCAAATGCTCACCACTCAACCTCTTCGCCGATGCCAGAGCAAAAAGAGGGTGCAGAATCTTCATCGTTGCCACGGTTCATAATGTCAAACTAAGCGAAATGCACCCTGAGTCCCAGTGCGATGCTTTAATCGTGCTCGCACATTATGGGCAAATATGCTGTGTTCTAGTCAAAAGGCAATTTCGACAAAAAACAGCATGCCGCTGGAGAGATCAGAAATAGAAGCCATTGAACTCCTTGCCGATGGACTCAGGAAGTATTTCGGTGATGATCTGTTCCAGCTGTTGCTCTTTGGCTCAAAAGCTCGAGGAGATGATGGCCCCTATTCGGATGTAGACGTACTGGTTGTTCTGAAAAAGCGGGCCGACGAGCAAAAACGCGCGGTGGTGTCCGATATCGCCTACGATGTTTTGGAGGCCTGTGGCGTTTTCATTCAGACCGTAGTACTTTCCGAATTCCAGTTTGAGCATCCCACAGGACAGCTGCGCCGGCTCACTTCTTTTGCACAAGAAGAGGGGGTCATTCTGTGATCGATCCCGGAAGTGCCGCATATGAGTTCCTACAACAGGCTGATGAAACGCTGGAGGAAGCTAGAATCCTCGTTACAGAGAACCACCCGCCCGGAGCCATCAATCGTTCTTATTATGCTGCATTCTACGCGGCCTGTGCTCTGCTGGATTCAGTCCCGCCCGGGTTTCGTAGTGGCGAATGCGGAGCTTGCGACGCTCGGCCGTTCTACCTGCCGGTCATCCAGTCGAGATACGACGAACCCATTGTCCGCTCCAACTGCTCCCACGGCAGCACGCCGCAGCGGCGCTCCCATTGCGCGTGCAGAGCGGCCATTTCCGTTACCCTGCCCGCCTCTCCGGGGGCCAGGTCGTTGAGCTCTGTGCGATCCTTTTGCATGTTGTAGAGCTCCCACCTCTCAGGGTATTTCCGGACCAGCTTCCAATCTCCAAGGCGGACTGCTTTGTTGCCCTCGTGCTCCCAGAAGAGCGCCCTGTCGAGGCTCGCCGCGCGGCCGTCGATGAGCGGGGCCAGGCTGCGCCCCTCCGCGGGCGTCACGGGCCGCCCTTGGTGCTCGGACGGATAGGCCACGCCGGCGGCCTCGCAGAACGTCGTCATGATGTCGACTACGTGGCACGGTTCGTGGATCACCGTTTCGGCGACAGTACCCGGCCAGTGCACCACCAGGGGCGTGGCTATTCCACCCTCATGGATCCAGTGTTTGAAAAGGCGGAAAGGCGTGTTGCTCGCATTGGCCCAGGGCAGATCGTAGCTCATGTATGTCTCGTCGGTCCCCGGGTCCAACCCCGGGATGTTGCCGACGCGCACCCTGGCGCCCTCTTTTGTTACCTCGCGAGCTACATCGTATTGACCGTCCTCGCGCAGAAGCTCCGCGCAGCCGCCGTTATCGGACAGGAATACGATGAGCGTATCGTCCAGGGCATCATGAGCGCGGAGTGCGGAGATGATACGCCCGATGCCTTGATCCATGCGATCGACCTGCGCCGCGTAGACGGCCATGCGCAGGTCTTGCCCCTCGCTGTTTGCGCAATCTTCCCACGCAGGGGCCTCGGCATGCCGCGGTGAGATCGGCCAACGGTCACTCAGCAAGCCCGCTGCCATCAGCCGCTCGTGCCGCTCGGCCCGGGTGTCGTCCCATCCTTTCGAATAACGGCCGCGGTATGTCTCTATGTCGGCCGGAGGCGCCTGAAGCGGCCAGTGAGGAGCCGTGTAGGCGACGTACAGGAAGAACGGGTTTTCTTCCCGGCAAAAATCGTCCACGCATGTGACCGCGTGGTCGGTGATCCGGTCGGTGTAGTAGAAATCCCCCTCGGGCTCGATCGGGTTTCCGTCCATCACGAGGGAGAACGGATAGTAGTAGCTGCCTGCCCCGGCAAGGGTGCCGAAATGCCGCTCGAAGCCGCGGTCTATAGGTCGGGGATAGCCCGGGCCGCCGATGAGGTGCGCCTCGGGGCCGCCCAGCGAGTGACGGCCGCCCACGTGCCATTTGCCCGACATGGCCGTGCGGTATCCTGCCGCTCGCAGAACTTCAGCGATCGTGACGCAGTTGTCGTTGAGGTAGCCCTGGTAGGCTGGATGGCCCATATCGCCGACCATGTGCCCGATCCCGGCCTGGTGAGGCTGAAGCCCGGTCAGAAGCGAGGCGCGGGTGGGGCAACAGCGCGCGCAGTTATACATCTGCGTAAACCTGACGCCTGTAGCGGCTAGCGAATCGATGTTAGGGGTGGCGATCTCTGAGCCGAAACACCCGATGTCCGAATAGCCCATGTCGTCGGCCAGGATGAGCATGATGTTGGGACGGGTATTTTTTCCCGCTGCTGCCATGTTTTCCCTCCGGTCGCGGTGTGATCCGCCCCACTATAATCCGGGAGGTCCGAGCCTGACAACGCCCGCAAGCTTGTGGGTGGCAGGTGGAGTCGATCGTAAAACGAAACTTAAGAGATACTTAAGAAATTCTTAAGACCGTGTTAAGGCCTCCGCAATATTATAGGTGCAGAACAATGTTGATAGGAGGTGCAAAATGAAAGCACTGAAAACCTCTACATGGGTGCTGGCAGGTCTGGGCGTGTTGACCGTGGCACTGGGAGCGACCCTGTTTTTCGCGGGGACCGCCGATCGGCTCTTTGGCGCCGCGCACTGGCACTTCACAGGCAGAGCGGACAGCTCTCTGCTTCCCGAGGAGCTCGCCGGCAAGAAACTCAGCGAGCTCACGAGCGAAGAGCTCGAGCTGTTGAGGCAGGAGCGATGGTCCCGATTCGGCCGGTTTTCGGGCGCAAGACGCTGGGAGCGGGATGCACACCGGGGTGTTCCATTGACCGGGCTGCTGTTCGTTGCCGGCGCCGCCGTACTGGTCGTGGTGTTGGCAAAGAGGCGTAAGCAGACACACCCGTCCGGAACCGACTCGTCTCTGGAGATCCTGGAGGAGCAATTCGCGGAAGGTAAGATCGACGAGCGGGAGCTCGAGCGCAAGCGAGCGGTTCTGCGAAACGAAGGTAAGGGGGGACGATCATGACGCTTTGGGTTATTGGAATGATCGCCTTGCGGATACTCGTCCTGGCGGTTGTGGTGTTGGGTATCTACAAGCTGGTTAGTTTTCTGCGGCAGAGAGAACGGGAGAGGCAAGCTGTGGAGGCGAAGGCGGAGCGCCGGGCCCTCATTATCGCAAGAGAGCGCTACGCGTCGGGAGAAATCAACGAAGAAGAGTACGGGCACAAGCTGAAGGTTCTGGGAGCGCGATAAACGGTGCCCTGGCCCGCGTAGTGTCCCTTAGTAGAGTGCCCGGTGTGTGCTGCGCCGGGCACTCCGTTTTTATTTGACAAGCGGGCTGCTATCGATACAGTAGCAATTGGCAGACTGTCCCCAAGGAGAACCGCGTCATGACCATCAAAGGACGCCTCATTCTTTCCTATACGGCGATGCTCGTGGTTCCCATCCTGCTTCTGGGCATTACGGGCTGGGTCGTGGGTGCCTCTTACCGGCAGGACAACCTGCAAAGGCAAGGCTGGAATCCGCGTTTTCACCTCGCGCCGCTGGAGCTCAGCGGCGGCGTCAGAGAGTTGAATCTCAAAATTCTCGAGAACCCGGACAACCTTATCGAGCCTTCATTCTGGCAGGCTTTCGAGCGGGAGTACTCGAGCTGGGTGGCCGGGGTTGCGGTCAGGAAAAGCCATCGCCTGATCTATATTTCCGATCGGGCGAACGAATCCCGATGGGCCGAGAATCTTCCCGGTTTCGGATCTTCCATTCACGCGAGGGCGCTGCGTCACTCTCCGCAGCAGCCGTTTCAATGGGATTTCTATTTCAGCGACGGCAGCGAGGGGTCTCTCTTTATTTTCGCCAATCAGTCCGCGTTTGGGAGCGACTCGTCCCCCCGCAACATAATCTTCCTGCTGATTACAGTATCCGTGCTGATAGCGACCAACGGGGTTTTGACCTTCCTGGTTTCGAGAAGCATCTTGAGGCCCCTGTCATCCCTCAAGCAAGCAGCGGAAAGAATCAAAGAAGGCGACCTTGGCTCGCCCATGGAACGTGGAAGCAACGACGAGTTCGGCGAGGTCGTAACGGCTTTCGAAGAGATGCGCGCCCGGCTCAAGGAGTCGCTCGAAAGGCAGCTGCAATATGAGGAGAGCCGCAGGGAGCTCGTGGCCAATATATCTCACGACCTCAGAACGCCCATCACAGCCATCAAAGGCTACGTGGAGGGGATCCGGGATGGCGTGGCGGATTCCCCCAAGAAAGTCGAAAGGTATCTCGACACGATCTACTCGAAAGCGATTGTTTTAGATCGCCTTATCGAAGAGCTTTTTTTCTATTCGCGCCTCGATTTGAAGAGCGTGGCTTTTGACTTTGTAGAGCTGCCGTTAGGCCCGTTTTTGAAGGAGAGCCTGGAAGAGCTGGTTTCTGACTACGATGATGTCGCGGTACGGTACATCGGCGCCGGGGATTGCGAAATCACCGTGCTGGTCGACAGGATTCAGCTCCGCAGGGTGTTCGCCAATCTGGTGGAAAACGGCGTCAAATACAACGACAAGGGGCACACCGACATTCAGGTGCGAAGCCGAAAGTCAGGCGAGACGGTTACCCTGGAGTTCCAGGACAACGGGCCCGGCATTGATGCCGACCTCCTGCCTCACATATTCGACCGATTTTTTCGGGCCGATCGGTCCCGTGTTGCCGTTTCTGAAGGAAGCGGCCTGGGGCTTGCCATCGCCCGGCAAATAATCGAAGCTCACGGGGGTCGAATCTGGGCCCGCAGCTCGCCGGGCTCCGGAACGACGATCTGCTTCACGCTCCGCACAGCCGAAAGCCGGGTGAAGCAATGAAGGCCATTTTGATTATCGAAGACGATGTGAGCATCGCGGAGCTCCAGAGGGACTATCTGGAGCTGAACAATTTCGCGGTGCACATCGAGCATATCGGTTCGGCGGGTCTGGAAAAGGCCAGACGGGAGCAGTACGATCTCATCATACTGGATCTCATGTTGCCGGGCATAGATGGATTCGAAATCTGTCGCATCTTGAGGCGGGAAACGGAGATTCCCATCCTCATGGTTTCGGCCAGGAAAGAGGATATTGACAAGATCAGAGGTCTGGGGCTGGGTGCTGATGACTACATCACGAAGCCTTTTAGCCCGAGTGAGTTGGTGGCGAGGGTTAAATCGCACCTGGCGCGCTTCGATCGCTTGACGGGTCAAAACGAGATTAGCAGAGCAGTACCTTTGCAGGTTGGAAACCTGAGGATCGACACTGCCTCCCGTCGGATATTCGTCGGAGACGACGAAGTGGCTCTGACCGCCAAGGAATTCGGCATTTTGTTTCTCTTGGCAAAGAACCCGAATCGGGTTTTTACCAAAGAAGAGATCTTCGATCGGGTTTGGGGAGAGGATCGCTACGGCGAAATAGCGACGGTCACCGTTCACATCCGCAAAATACGGGAGAAGATCGAGCGTGACCCGGCCAACCCGCGGTACATTGAGACGGTGTGGGGAGTCGGCTACCGACTGAGCCTGTAGAACACCTGCGATTGGGCCCGGGGTCTTTTCGCGATGCTCGTGACTATCCGTTGTATCACTGCGCCGTCTGGGCCGATCTGAGAGGCGTTTGCCAGGCGGCAGGCCATCACTAGAGAACTGGGCAAGAGCGAAGCGGCCTACTACGCTCCCGCCAAGTTGCTCTGGTTGAAGGAAAACGAGCTGGACATCTGGCGTAAAATAATCCGCCTCTGTTCTCCCAAGGAATTTTTGCGGAGCTCAATAACCGGTGGCAGAATAACGGACCAGGCCGATTGCGGCATCTTTCAGAAGCTAGTGCATCGTATCATAAATTCTACATCAATTCCTGGCAATACATAAATTCCTATATATATAATACGGTTACTATTACGTGAAAACTGTCTATTGGCGCTTTTTCGACAAATACCCGTGAAATGGGCTTGATTTAGCTACGTCCAAGGTATATTATGTAACAAAACGTATGATATACAAGGAGGACGCGAA
>SDBT01013621.1_pt1 | contig 13020 bp, 11 predicted proteins | sample 2277101 | NCBI WGS metagenome assembly SDBT01 (sample SAMN10404973, study PRJNA504765) | marine sediment metagenome | isolation source: marine sediment core GS10_PC15, 103 cmbsf | place: Arctic Ocean: Southern Knipovich Ridge | collected 2010 | reverse complement strand
CTCAAAAGAGACATGGCTGACTAAACCCAGTGTCCTTCCGAGACCCTTCCATATTTGCCTTTCCTGTATCTGGAATTGTCAAAAACATGCAAAAATCCACCCTTGAAGAAACCCTTCCGTGTGAACAGTTATTAGCTATACCTTCCTTTGTCTGATTGGTGATTTCAGTATGGGAACGTTTCGAGAACAAGAGGGCTCGTCAGGTTTCGATGGGTCTGAAGTGAGCTACGAAGATAATATCATGCATGGTTTCTGACTGCGGTTCGCTGTGGCACTGGCTACGACCTTTGTCTGGTCGATCATGGGAGTCAAAACGCAGATGTATGGAATAACAGTGAACTTTGAATGGGTAAAGAGTATGAAATAATCTAAAATTGAAAGAGCTGGGTGTCAATCGCTTCCCAGCTCGATTCACTTCTTTTTTTCATTCAAATTTCCACTTGGTGTCTTTTCCATGCCAAAGGAACTCGTGAAGTTCTTGAACTGAGGTGAACTTGTAGGTCTGAATAATGACATCACATACCATCTGGAAATACCCATATGAAACGCCATCTGTTACAGGTTCTAGTTGACGTTCAAGAATTGGAAATAGTTCCAAAAGTGCTTCATAAACTGTCTTATGATAGATGATGTAATCACCCTCAGTTGCGAGGCTCAGCATATGAGATGCAATAAATAGACCACACTGCTCTAACTCAAGGAATTTATCTATGAAATCAGTCGGCTCAATATTCTCGTTCAAAAACAATTCGAATGTTCCCCTGAGCTTGTCTACTGAATTACTCTGTAAGAATGGTCCAACAGTCCGAGAGGCAAGCATTGTGTTACTAACTAGTAAATTTCGGATGTCTTCAAGAAATTCCTCATCTGACTCCTCCAAGAACGCTTGTATGTGAATACCTCCCCATCTCGTAAGATACCCTTGTTCGATAACATCGTGGAAAATATCTGAATTTTTCGATATATTCCCAGATTTTTTTATTTTCACTTGACATTACAATACCTCCATACCTGAATTGGTTTGTTGCTTCTTATACATCAAGAATTTTTAAAGATGTAGTGTTCTATCACATTTTTCGCAAGTTGTTGAATTAACACCACAGAGTCGAAGAGCTGACTGAGTTAGGAAACAAGTTCTATGTGGTCTATTATGATTTTCCTTTCGTGTGTTCTAGGTGATAGACGCCTCAGATTCCATGTTTAACGTAGGAAGCAAGGAAACTCGGGAAATCGGAAATTTACAGGAACACAAATTGTACAAGAAAACTGAAAATACCCTTACTCTCCGCGAAATCCATTCTACACCCATCTCTCTCTCCCTCATCCTGAACAGTCTACTGAGAGTGCCTGAGTTGTCATGCAATAATCTGACACAGTGGTATATGTTGGGAATGTTGGGGTAGTGTAGAATGCTTATTGCGCACCTGTCTGTTTGTATCTCCCGTTACCCACAACAGACAGGCACAATCATTGTGTTCTCAGTGGTGCTCCTGTTCATTGTTCAGAGGAGAAACAGCGCTAAAGTTTGCGCGCAAACTCCAGGACGTTTCAAGACAGACGATAACAATCGCGAATATTGACACGCTACAGAGGGGGCTCACGTTGCAATAGAAAGACGAATATAGAATTGATGGGTTCTCTCCAAGTAGGTACGTGAGTTTTGTGCCATACGACAAAAAGAAGTTGAAGTACATCTACAAGAAGAACAAAGGATATTGCGTCTACTGCGATACGAAACTAGCGATCAAGAATTATGGGAACCTGTGTGCGAATAGCGCCTGGGAGGTCGATCATAGTAAGTCACTCAAAAGAGGGGGAACTGACCACATGAACAACCTCGTTCCAGCGTGCACCTTCTGCAACAGGGAAAAGAGTGATATGACTGCACGCACATTCAAGGCTTACATCGACAGGAACTGGAGCAGCATGGATAGCTATCGTCAAGCGATGAGAAGGAAGTACTGTGGCTAGATATTAAGCTAGGGATTTTCCACGTGGAAGGTCGAATCTCCAATAGTTTATGAAGAACACTGCATCAGATATCACCAAAACGATTCGATGAGGCCTTCGCAATGTTGCGAAACAACAAGAATGAATCAAGAAATCATCAGAGTCAAGATCGGCCTCTCCCCTCGGAGGATGTGCAGTCATGGTGAGGGCCATCTGGCGTGTCTTCGAGGAGGCCTCATCTGAGGAGCGTGAAACTATGGTGGCCTAGCGCTGGGTGCTCCGGCCACGGGTTGATGAGGAACGCGATATGTTCATCGGGACACGTGGACTGACTCGGTCTCAAGTCGTGCAAGAGTACAGCAACATCCTAGCGGGAACCGTTGGCGCAGAGCCCCTCACGCTTGAGGAGGTCGAGCGACTCTTCACATGGAACAAGATTGTTGTTCATGACAGAGCATGGAAGCGACTCCGAGGCTCCTTCAATAATAGTACGGAGTGGAGGGAGTTCAGACTGGAGTGGCTGGCAGAACATCCAGCCTGTGTCAGGTGTGGTCAGATGGACGGTATTCTCCAGGTTCACCATGTTGGTCTGGACACTCTCGACATGACAGTCTTGGAGGAGGGCTTCCTTGAGGGGCTGAAACATCCAGAACGCTTCGAAACCGTATGCCAGGACTGTCATTATCTGGGACATCTCAGTCTCATCAATGGGGAGAAAATGCTCATTCGGGACCTGTCGAGGGACGAGAACTAGATGGCATTGTGTATGCTAATGGAATTGAATCCTTTCTAGAGTCAATCGTATGAATCGGAGCCTTCTGAAATGATTTTACAAAATCAGTTGGCGGTAAGGCAGAAAAGATTAGTCCAAGCGATCTTCGGACCTGAGTATCTTCCGTATCGCCAAGAGAAACAGTTGTAGATTCAAGAGGGGGGACTTAGATTCCCCTATTTTCTTTCTTTTCCACATCTTTGAGTAATGATTTAAATGGCCTTGTTGATTTCTTCACATTCTTTTTCAAACCACCATTCCTCGAGATAGATTTTCATAAGAGGTTCATTATCAAGAGGAATTGCCGTTGTCACACTCTTAGGAGCCCAAAAAGATGGTTTATGGCTAGGCGATAGATGGACCATTATTAGAAACGCTTTTTCAGTTTCATCGATAATTTGACCGATAAATTCAGATTCTATTCGCTTATCGAAATGTTTTCGATAGAACTTATTATCCAGAAGGAAAGAAGATTCATTCCTGTTCATTGTGAAAACAGTACACTGTATCTTTGCTCTAGTCGTTGCCACGAAGAGAAGTCGTCGTTCTTCATCAAGACGTTCAGGAAGATCAGGATTAATTATCCGCAAGTCCAGGTTTTTGCTGAACTCTGGTGGAAACCCGAAGGTACCTTCAAAGACATTGAGAAGGAGAACATATTCTGCTTCAAGTCCCTTACTCTTGTGGATTGACATGAATTGAATTTTCTGCTTTACAAAATTCCCCTCTTTCCTAAAACCAACTTGAATATCGGTTGCCTTCTGACATTTCTCTTTCAGGTCAGCAAAACCGAAGTTAAATCTTGAAAGAACCATTATTTCTGATGGATCAACTCCATTACCAAGTAGTGTTCTAATATATTCAATTGCAGCTTCATTTTGTTTTCTTCTGAAATCAAATTCATCCTTGGTTGGAATCCGATGAAAGACCAAGTTTGAGATGTAATTCTCTTGTTCTTGGATTTTCCTTGGGATGAGCTTTTTGTGAAGTTTTGCTTTGCATTTCTCGATGACATCGCTAGCAAAATCCAAGATTTCAGTTGGATTACGATAGTTCTGATGAAATCGTTGGCATGGTACCATCAAATTGAATAGGAAAGCCTTGTTCTATTATTGGATATTCTTCCCTTAGTTTGCTTTGAATGTCAGGAATCATTCTACGAATCGCTAAGAGCGGGAGAAACCTAACTTCGCATGACACACTTGTTAGGAAATTCTGTGGGAATGTTTCTTTATAGTTACGTGTTGACATTGTTTTCCCTCATTCGAATTGCATCTTATTGTGGTATCTCTACATTGTTTAGGAAAAGAATTACAAATTAGAATGAAATCTAAACTAAAATGAACCTTTGCCTTCAAGCTACTTTTTTCTATAATCATATAAGAGAATTATTTTAGTTGTCATTATAAACTAATCATATGCTCGGAATTATTGAGAGCATTACAAAAATGGTTCTACATAAATTAGTTATCAATTACTAAGAGGTATGATTTCATTGACTTCTGAAAAGTTACATCTACTACGAAAGAAGTTATTCTTGGGAGAGTGTAGAAGCAAGGTTGGAACTGCTTTCCAAGATTTCTTTGAGAACATAATGAAGTTGATCCATCCCAATTTCATAGCAATATCTTCTGGAGGTGGCGACTGGAAATCTGATGGGCTTCTTAGAAATCATGATACTGTTTTTGCAGTGTATTCTCCTGAACAATTGAAAGTTAGTCGTAATGCAACAACTTTGAAGAAAATCGAAGAAGATTGCAATGGAGCTAAGGAACACTGGCCGGACATGAAGAAATGGATTTTCGTTTACAACTATAACAAATGGCCTCCTGGAACTGATAAGTTGGTGAAAACTTTTAGTAATGGCCTAGATATCGACCTTTGGGATCAAGAGCGTTTGTGGCAAGAATGCAGTGACACTCTAGCTAATCATCAGTGGACTGAACTCTTAGGTGCTGAAGCAGGAAGTCAGGAATTAGAAGATTCTCTTCAAGAATTACCAATTGGTTTCAAGAGTTTTAAAGCACTAATTGATTCATCAGATCAGGACATTCCAACTCCTTTTCGGGGTCTACAAACTGGAATTCCAAAAATGGTTGATTTTGAAAATGATTTTGTCATTCGCCCGAGTTTTGTGGATGATATGTATAAGATTCTTTCAATTGATAAATCTGATAAGACAAAGGGAAATCCATCCTATTTTGATATGCTTATGGTTGGACCTGCAGGTACAGGCAAGACTTGGGCATCTTTATCAATTGGTTATGAACTTTTGAAAAATAATTGGCATGTACTCTACGCTAATATGCGTGTCATTCAGAGACATGGTCTTCAGAACTCATTTCTCAATTTAGTTTTGCGACAGAATTCGAAATGTATAATCTTTCTTGACGATGTTCATCTTTTTCCCAATCATACTATTGACATAATTGAACACATTCGTCATCACGCATTAAAATTCAAAATAGCTATTCGTATTATTTGCATAGGACGAACTTCTGAGAAAGGAGACCAGGAACAACTTCGACCACTTCTATCATTGTTTGTTTCTGATAAAGCTCTATTATTGAAGTACAATACCCAAGTAGCTGAAGATTTCTATAAGAAAGTTCGTGAACACTATAATATTCACAGGTCATTTCAAGCTTCAAAGTTATTCGAGAGAGCAGGTAATATGGCAATCTTCTGTGAAGTTCTCAGAAGATTAGCGGAAGAATCTGATGGTTTAACGCAAAATGAATTTGACCCTTGGAATGAACTAGAGGATTACGTTATTTCAAAAAGACTGGAAGGGATTTCTGACAAGCATTTTGGTGGTGTAGTACTTGGTGCAATTGCGGTGTTCAGTAAAATTGATTCTGCTGTTACAATCGAATTTCTCCGCTCTATCTTTGGTGATTCTATTGACGATATTATTAGAACACTAATTGATTTACAGCAAGTTTGGAAACGAGTAGTCCCCAAAGCACTTCTTCAACCAATAGGTCTCCCACACTCTCAAATTGCAGAGTATATTTTCAAGGGTTCCACTACAGCTCTTGGAATTTATCTCAAGCTTGGTGAGCAAACTGTTGAATCATTTTTCTACAAGGCATACTTTGAGTATATTCAGAGTCTGCCTGGGAACATCGTGGGAATTGAAGATGACAGATTCTTGCATCTATTCTCCAACCATTTGAATAGGATAGAAGACGAAAATTTGATTGAAGATTTTTACAATATACTTGTTGGCCGCAAGAATGAAACCACAAGTGAAATGAAAGCAATTTCGCTATTTAATTTTGGAGTATACTACTATAAGGAAAACGTCAACACAAAGGCAATTGATGCTTACACAAAATCACTGGAAACCAAAGGCGATTTTCATTTTGTATGGCATAATCTGGGAACAATCTTATTCATCCAAGAAGAGTATGCAAAAGCTGAGCAACACTTCGAAAAAGCCATTGAATTGAATGAAAAAGATGCGCTACCTTATGTCAATCTCTCTGCTGTCTATAGCAAGCAAAATCGTGCATGTGTAACTCTATTTTGTGCGAAGACTGCAACAGCTCTTGATCCCAATCATGCTGGTGCTTGGCACAATCTTGGACGAGCCTATCGAATGAAGAATGACAATCAAAGTGCCCAAGTATGCTATGAAAAGGCTCATACATTAGACCCAGAAAATGCTGATGCTTGGGCTGCTGATGCAGAAACGCTTGTATCTCTGGAAAGATATTCAAATGCGCGTAACTGTGTAGTAGAAGCTTCTCGAGAAGGACATAAGACATGGAATCTTTTCTTAGCGTTAGGTTCAGCACTGATTGGTGAAAATAGAATCAAAGATGCGCTTAAGTGGTTAGCTCAATCGGAACGATTGAGACCAGATGAAATATCTCCCAAGCTAAAGATGGCTGAAGCTTACACAAAAATTGAAGAATATGCAAAAGCAAAAACTAAGATTGAGGAGGCTTTAAAGATTGATTCGGAATCGAGTCAGGCAATTGGAACTATGATTGTAGTATCAATTGCGATGGATGAATCTTTTGATAAGTATTTAGAAAAAGCATTTGAAGTTGGATTTGACGATGAAGTGTTAACAGTTTCTATTGTTAAGGCGCTTCTACTCCGTAAACACACACAGGATGCTAATAGAATAACAGAGATCTTACTAAATAAACAGACTGAGAATTCTACAATAATGACAAACTTGGCAAAAATCAATTTTGATTTAAAAAATAAGGACATGGCAAGGACCGTTTGCGAAAAAGCTATTCAATTTGATGAATACATCGAAACACCTCACTACATTCTGGCTCGTTTAGAATATGAAGAAAAAAAGTATGAGAATGCTTCTCATTATTGTAGAACTATCTTAGAGAAAAACCCCGATAATATCAAAGCTCGCAAACTTCTGGGTAGTTGTTTGGAGAATTTTGACCAGCTTCCGGAAGCAATTGCTGAGTTCAAAATTGTCCTAGAGTCCAACGAGAAGGATAAATATTCTTTGGAACGACTAGGGATTATTTATCTTACCCTTGAACAGTGGGATGCAAGCTTACCAATATGGGAACGACTCAATCGAATCTTTAAAAATCATCCCGGGTATCTTAATAATTACGGAAAAGCGCTTGTAGAATTGGAGCGATTTGAGGAAGCACTCAAGGTATTCGATAGAACCTCTCGCTTGGAGAAGAGTGATATGAGAGGCTTTTCAAATCTAGGAAATGTGCTTCAAAAATTAGAACGATACAAACAAGCAGAATCAGCATACAGAAGAGGGCTGAAACTCGATCCTGACAATACAGTTCTCTTAGGTGCATTAATCACTCTACTACCAAAAATGGGTAAGATAAAAGAATTGGATGAGCTAAAACAACGTCACCATCAGGCTAGTCTAAAACTGACTGAAGACTACAAAAAAACATCTTCTGAGCAAGGATTTGATGAAAATTGGACGTAATTTCGAACAATGAATATTCTTCATTGTGAACTTTCCCTTGCTGTTCTTAGCCATCCACATCATTGCATTGAATTGGCTAGCAAATGATAGATCCATGACAGAGCTTGGGTGGCTATACTGTATCTGGAAACTACCACACATCTGGATCTATTACTGAGTAAGTTCCATTATACTTACTTTTGATGTGAAAGAAAAACAGTTCAGTGAACTGTTTTTTCATCTCAGTAGAGTTGGTTTCTCCGGTACAGTACACAACTCCATGCATCTTGATTCCATCTCTTTTGTCTACTAAATGGAGAATAGAATCCTGATCAAAATTGGATACAAATTCATCCATTCGTGAACAGATTTCGTAGTCTTCTTCATCGCAAATAGTATAGCTAACTATACTATGTACTTGAAGTGATTTCTTCTCAAGAATTCCAACAACCGGGAATTCATATTGTTCCTCTATCATCATTCCATAACGAGTCAGATGATTTGTTACAGCATTGACAATGAGGCTCTTATTTTCGTTCATCACTTTTGTTATACCTCCTAGTAATATTACTAGGTTCCTCTGAAATCCTATGCCTCTATTGCCCGTGAATGATTGGAAATTACCGCTTTTAAACACAATGCCTGCACCAAGAATTTCAGAGGTTCTTCTTCCAATCCACAACTCTTCTTTCTCTATTATTATATTGGAACAGAATACAAGGAACGAATTCCTCACTTTCATTGACGGGAGGATTTCCACTCATGGTATGTCAAGTCTGCGGTAGAGGAAGCGGGTATTATCCACTTTGTATGGAACATCATCAGATGTTCAAAAAGGGAGAAGTCATCAAATGTCCCAAGTGTAAGACCTATTGTTTCAAGTCTGAAGGATGTCCAACGTGCGGAAGTAGCCAAGGAAAAACAAAAGCAAACGAAGTCGCAATACGGGTTACACTCTTAGAGAAGTGGGGAAAACGACTCTATGGTCACGGTATGAAGGGAATAGTGAATCCACCAACAGAGCGGTACTATGGCCGATACGAGGAAGTGTTTGAAGTTTCTCGTGCGATGAAAGATATCTGGGACAGCAAACCTCCACCCCCAACCATAGTGTATATAGAGAGAGAAGGATTGCTGCAGTGGTCTAGTCACCTTAGGGATATCGCTGATAAGGGATTGAAGCAGGCTGATGAGTCCTACGATATAGAAAGATACTTGGGAATCCAAGAGATATCTGAAGATCTGCAAGGGTTCATCGAATCCTATAAAATGGATATTGAGAATGAACCTTCTCTGACAGCATCTAAAGATATTCGATTTATCACAGACAGAGACATCCATGATGCTTGGACCCAGATGATTAAGACTGCTGAAGACCGCATCTATATTGCATCACCATGGATATATGGTGTTGATCAATTCTTTGCTGTTCTATCGGAGGCAAAGGAAAAACGCATCATTGTCAAGATTCTTGTGAGACCACCGGAGGTAGGGAAAGAAAGCGAACACAAGATGACAGTTCGCAGACTTAATCAAAGTGGATTTCATGTTGAGGCTTATGAAAAGCTTCACGCAAAGATAATAGTTATAGATGATAAAGAAGTCTACATTGATTCTGCAAACATGATACCAACATCCGTGCGTGAGAATTCTGAAGTGGGTATATGTACAATTGAAAAAAGCACGGTTTCTGAGGCGATGCTTTACTTCGAGGACAAATGGGAGGAAGCAATTGCTAGGAAGTGACCAATCTCGATCTAACCCTAAGATGAACAAATTCTTTTCTTTGTTCCAGTTTCCCTTCAGGTTTGAAAAGCATAGGAGCTGATAATTGTGGATGAAATACCTTTCCTCTCAAATCTTGAATTATCCCAGAAACTACTTAGAGTAATTAACTTGAAAAAAGAAGCCGCATCGAAAAGGATGGCTTTCTATAGAGTTCGAAAAGATCAGAATGATCAGATTATCATAGAGGGTAAAAATTTTGAATCTGAGAATTGCCTTTAATGCAGATGTGCATCAGCCAGGTAGCTTTCCATCCAAAAGCATCATTGATCAAAATAGAAATGATCTCATAGTTTCAATCAATTTTCTAAATCATATCTATAACAATCCTAGGCTTTAGAATGTGAATATGCATTCCATCAAAATAGTCTGGTTCTATTATAAGTCGCAATCTATTGTATTTTCTCAATATATGGGCTCTGTGTGAAAAGTCGATGAAGTAATACAAAGAGATGTGACCAGACCGACTGGATCACATGACTCATGAACTACTACGTGTCACACGATTCAGCCAAGTCTCGTCACTCTCAGTTCTTGCTTGATGAACTTATCAAGCTTAGCAATATGGTACCTGACCGAACCTCCCCCTTCGGAAGACCTCCGGACTTCCCTCTTCCCGTCCTCTTCGTCCTGCTGGGACTCAAGTTTGACTCTGGGCTTGGGTATCGGGCTTTTGTGTCCGGCCTCAAGTCCAACCCACTTCTCCTTGAGAGACTCGATCTTGAAAGAGCTCCCAGCTATTCCATCCTCCAACAGGCACTGAAGCGCCTGGACACCCGACTCCTCCACAGGATGTACCGCCTCCTTGCTCGGAAGAAACCTCCTCCCAGGAACCTTGCTGTGGACTCCACCGGGTTCTCCCACTCCACTGGTGGAGAGTGGATGTCCCTACGGTTCAAAAAGACTCTGAAACGGCGTTTCACAGCACTTCACGCAGCTGTGGACACTGATACCCTGATGGTCCATGCTGTCAAGGTGAAGGCAAGACCGGGTGGAGATGCAAAGGAGCTGGTTCCCCTTCTGAAACGAGTGCCACCTCAAGGTCTTGAGCAGGTCTATGGCGACAAGGCCTACATCTCGAGAAGGAATGTCCAGTTCATAGCTGAGCTGGGCGCCTATCCTGCCATCGAACCGAAGAAGAATCTGGGAGTGAACTCCAGAGGCCATCGAGCATATGGCCAGTTGATGAGAGAGTATCAAGCAGACCCCGAGGAGTGGAAACGAACTCACCAGTATGGAAAGAGGAGTCTTGTGGAAACCGTGTTTGGAATGCTGAAGGTGAGGTTTGGAGGTGGACTGAGTTCGAGAGGATGGATGGAGCGTCGAAGAGAATTGTTGATCAAGGTGGTTCTCCACAACATCGAACGACTCAACTACCTTGAGTACGCTCAGAGGTGAATTATTTTACAGAGCCGAATTTCTGAGAAGATTTAATAGATTGCCTTTAACCTAAGAATCATTGGAAACCGCAAGAATGGCTGACTATTGGGTAATTGCTCCTTATGACTCAACTTTTCCTGAAGTGTTTGAGCATGCTTGGAGCTATGACAAAGATAACAGTACAATTGCAGTCGGTTGGACTGAGCTTGGCGAGATTTCTGAGCTTAGTAAATCCGAGATACGGGAAAAGATAGAAGATACTTACCCTTCTATGAAAAAGGGTCAGATCACACGAGATACCAACTGTCTATGGAACTTTTATCATGAGGTTTCAGTTGGTGATACAGTAATCGCACGTCAAGGAACTAAGAGGATAATCGGTATTGGCAAGGTTACTAGAACTGCTTTCTATGATGAGAGCATGGGAAGAGAGAGATTGGGTGATGAATCGAGATACTATCCTCATTTCATCTGTGTAGACTGGAAGATACAGGAGATTGATTTTGACAAGATCGTGTTCTCATTTTATACAATGTACAAGTTACCGGGTGGGAAAGAACGATTTGAACAGATGGTGACGGGAGAGATTTTGGAGGAGGAGGAAGTCACCGAAGGAGAGTTGGAGTTTGCACTAGAAACGCATCTTGAAGAATTCATTGTTGCGAACTTTGAAGCAGTCTTTGATGGAAACCTCAAGGTCTATACTGATGCTGAGGGAAACAATGGACAGCAATACAGACTCATAGATCCTGATGGGACATTTATAGGAATCATAGATATCTTGGCTTTTGATCCAAGTACCTCCTCCTATGTTGTCATTGAATTGAAGAAAGGAAAGGAGTCTGATGTGGTAGTAGGGCAGGTACTGCGATACATGGGGTGGGTGCAAGAATATCTTTGTGACGATACACAGCTTGTCAAGGGCATTGTGATCTGTCACGATAAAGATGTAAGACTCGACTATGCATTAAGATTCGTCAGTGACAAGGTGAGGGTGAAGTACTATCACATGGACTTTGAACTACATGATGATCCTCGTTGATGAATTATAGATAGGGGTGAATTTAGAACATTCATCTCAGGATGGAACCTACTCCATTGTGATTGAGTCTTCTCATGACACCGTCCAGCTCTGGTTTCTGTTCTCATCACTGAATGAAGACATGAAAATAACCGAAATTTTTGAATACTTGATCATCTGAAATGATTTAGCCAATCCAGAATCTGATGGTGGCATCTTAAGATAAGGAGAGATAACTATAGGAGCACCTCGTAAGGCATTGGGAAGACTCTTAGTATATTACGAAGCAATGTATGTCATACTAGTTCTTTGGACAAACTACAGACATACAGAGGCAAATAATGCACAGATCATAGCAGGGGGATCAGGGATTCCCTCTATTGGAACTATCAACTCCACTAACCTCCAATGGTTCCTCATAGACTTTCACCTTACCTCTTTCTTCTCCAGCTCTTGTGACTATCTCGGGTAGCGTCATCTCTACGTGGTTCATCATTGGCTGTACCAAGTTAATCTCTTTGAGTGTTACATTCATGTCTCTCATCACTCCTATGCGAAGGTCATCTCCCATTCCAACCTTCCTGCACATCGCGAGTTTTGCAGCATGCTCCCACAAGCTCTGTCTCACAATGTTGAGATTGGTTGGACTGTTATCAATGTCTTCGTCTAACTTCTTGGCCACCTCATTGATATACGTCCTCGCTTTCTCGTCAAACTCTAACTCAATCAGTTCACCCTTTGCTTGCTTGTGATACTCACACATCACACGTCCTATCTCTTTAGCAAAGATACTTAGGAAGTCCGACAACTTCTTTCTCTTTGGGTCCAGAGGAGGTCTGTGTACCCCACCCTTCTCCACGTATAGAACCAACATTCGACGTACTAGGCCTTGCCTCACCATCTTCTCGTCAATATACAGCCACGGTTCCTGTATACCTGAGAACATAGTGACATAGAGTCCATGTGGTATGTTTCTGTATGGATTACCACTACCTCTCTTACTGAGCCGGGTGGACCCATATTCACCATAATAGAGTTGACTCAGTAACGTGTCAACGTTGTTCCTCTTCGTGCCCTTGAGTTGATTAAACAGACCACCCAACTCATTGTTCGCAACCCTGTAAGTCTTCGTGTGCTTGTGAGTGTCATCGATGTGGTCTGCTATCCCCTCTGCTGTGCCATCTATTA
>SDBT01013620.1_pt1 | contig 13021 bp, 19 predicted proteins | sample 2277101 | NCBI WGS metagenome assembly SDBT01 (sample SAMN10404973, study PRJNA504765) | marine sediment metagenome | isolation source: marine sediment core GS10_PC15, 103 cmbsf | place: Arctic Ocean: Southern Knipovich Ridge | collected 2010 | reverse complement strand
ATGGCGGAAGGTGCAACACACTTCCTTTCCAACACCGCAGGCCGTTTGGATACGGTAGCCGGCGATGTGACCTGGCGCTTTGGGCACGCTCTGGAAGCCGATGTTTTCTTTATCCTGCCTGGCGTCACCGACGAATCTAGTTAGGAGTAACTAAAATGGCAGAAATTGTAGGGCCGCGACGGTTACTGACGAAGGCGCTCCCGACTGGTTGGGACGCTACTCGCATACTCCAATTTCGATTGCGCTCCGGGCGCTCGTTCTTGGAGGTCATATCTGATCTGGCTAATTCCATCGGCACAATGAATGAAAATCTTGTGCGCGACTGGGGCTGGTCATTTGGCATCACTGAGCAAGACAGCTTCGAATATGAAGACGGCGGGTCTGTAACGGCATTGGCGCGCGTCACCGATGGTAGCGAACCTGACCCGGTACATGGCGCGACTATCGGACATATGATCGATCTGTTTGTCTATGGCGGCAAAATCGGCGGCTCAAAACGTGCCTTCCGTGATTTGCGCGAAGAACAATTCTTTTCTGATATGCAGGGCTTGGTGCGTCGCACAAAGTGGCGTTTCGAGATAAACCTGCTCACTCGCTGGCTGACGAACACCGAATTTACGCTGGCGACAAACGGGCGAAATGTTCCCTTTGTGCGCGGCACGGGCGGCGATGTAGATTTCGCCCCACCCGCATTTCAGGGCGAAGCGTTTACCACATCGCACGACCATTACATCGGTGTCGATGATGACACACTGAGCCATGCCGATTTGCTCAACAACCTGGCGGAAACCGTGCAAGAGCATGGACATGGCCCGCCTTATATCGCGCTGGTTTCACGCGCTGACATCGCCAGTTATCTGGCTTTGGAAAAGTGGGTAGAAATCGTTGACCCGGTAGATATGCTTGACCGGGGCGGCGTTACATCTGGCGCAACGCGCTTCAGGATAGGCCAACGCGAGTTGGGCAAGGTTGGTTTCTTTCATAGCAACTTCGGCCTGATTGAAGTGCGCTCTACGGCTCGCATCGCCACTGGTTATGCCGGATTGGTAAAATCAGAGGGTAGCAACGTCGCTGGCAATGCGCTGGCCGTTCGCGTGCACCCCGACGAAGGTTTTGGCGCGCGCATCATCCCTGAAACCACCGATGACGATCAATATCCAATCAAGGCCGTTGGCCTCGAATTCGAGTTTGATGTTGGTGTTGGAGTTGACCGCACGAAGGGCGCGGCTGGTTTCTTGGTATCAGGCGGCTCTTTTGTAAATCCGACCATCTCATAAGGCATTGACAGGTCAACGCGTCATCGCTATGATGAGATAAATCCAAACAAACATGGGCGAGGCTCACATGAACGAAAATCTAGCGCCGAGGGCGCTTAATTTTTTCCCCTCCAAAAAGTTTGACCCTCACACAGGCTACGGCAAATTTGAATTATCAGTCTACGATGCCTTGATTGCTGCAGGCGTTGAAACATTGTTGCCTGACTCGCTGCATTGGGGAATGGCAGAAAATACTTTACTGATCGGCAATCCATCCTGGATTCCCTACGCTGATATACCCGGCAAGATATGGCTCTGGACAATGATTGAAACCAATACGCTATCTCAGAAGTGGGTTAAGTTAATCAATAGTCGTTGTGCTGGGGTGTTAGTCAGCGCGCCGGATATGGTGGATATATTCAAGGTGTGCGGTGTCAAGTGTCCGGTTTATTTCGTGCCGTTGGGCGTGGATTATCATGTGCCTGAATTGGTCAAGCGGGCGAAGGGCGACCCGTTCACTTTCCTGACCTACACCTATGGCGATATGCGTAAGGGGGCTGAATTGGCTTTGTTGGCGTTTAATCGCTTGTTTGGTGGCTCAAAAGGATTCCGGCTGATCTTAAAAAATCGTGGCAACGGTTATTGGACACGTGGCCTTGTGCATGACCAGGTTGATGTGATAGATGAGAAATTACCGGAGGCCGAATGGCAGGCGTTGCTGGCGCGGGTGCATTGCATAGTGTTCCCGTCACGCGGGGAGGGTTTTGGTTTGCCGCCCAGAGAAGCGACGCTTTCCGGGATGCCTGCTATTGCCACCAACTGGCTTGGAATGTATGACGTGGAATTTTGGGGCTATCCTTTGCGATTCAAAGAATTGCGCCCGGCCAGGTTCGATGAATGGGATGCAAACGAGGAAGGCTCACTTTGGGCCGAACCCGATTTTCATGTTATGATGGAATTGATGCTACACGTCTATAATAATTACGATGAGGCGTTGAAAGTTGCCGAAAGTGGGCGCGAGTATCTGTTGAAACATCATCGCTGGAACGACATTACGCGCCGCGCTTTAGAAACGATGGGAGTTGCATATGAGCCAGTTTGAAACTCTGCAAGACGCGGCCAACGCCAACACGCCGGAAGCATTAGATTACTATTGGGCCAACGTTGACCATGATGCGTATTTCAATGCGGCGCGGATGCGTCAGTATAACGAGGTGATTTATTACATCAATCACGACATATACAATCTCGATCCATTGCGTCACATTAGTGTTTTAGATGCGGGTTGTGGCCCTGGGTATTTCTTGCAACAATTTGAATGGGTTTTCAAATATAGTCAGCCAGTTGGATTTGATTACGCCATGAGCGCGATTGAACATGCTAATCAATTAGGGCTTAGAAGCGGGTTTTATTATACAGACTTGGCGATGCCAGATTTGCGCTATAGAGCCGACCTCGTTTTTTGCTTACAGACATTGGAACACATTACCGAATGGCAAATCGCCCTGGACAATCTGGCGAATATGACCTTGCCAGGCGGCCACCTCATCATCACCATACCCAACGGCAAGATTGACAAGTTGCCGCAACACGTCAACCGCTGGGCGTTCGCTGAGTTCCACGAAATCCTGAAGCCCTACGGCGATGTGACCATGCGGTATTTGGGTGGGTATAGCCGCATCTTGGGCCACGTTAGAAAGGGGCAGTGATGGGAGAACTTACAAAGGCTAGAATAGCGGGTGCGCATCGGCCAAAACACACGCAACGCCCGATAGACACTCTCAACATGCCGCACCAGGAACGCCTCGACCAGACGGCCATTTTGTGGGACTTAAATTACAAGCTACCACACTCGCTCGATAGTCGGCCATTTCATCTGGGCATGGTGTCAATGGGCGTGGTACTGGGCATTGATGCGTGGTGTGTAGATGGAATGCCAGATGACGTATTGATGGAATTAATCGCGGCAAAAAAGGTCATCATCGTCAATCTATTCAACGCCAATGGCCTAGTACAACGCCTTCGCAAACTGTCCCCTAACAAGGTGATATGCGTGTCGCCTGATTTCACAATAGATCAAGTGGACGTTGAACATCGAGGCTTAACTTGGGATGCGGTGCTTCCTGAAATTCGCGCCGCAGACTATATCTTGGGGCGGACGCATCAGAACGCCGTTTACTATGGGGCGATTGCGGACAAGCCTTATCACTATTTTCCAATCCCTGTTGGGCCGAAATCCTGGTTTGACCAGTTTCACGGCACAACAAAAGAAGAGTATTTTCTGATAGTTGGTCATTCGTGGGAAGCGAGCTATCGACAAAACTTACTTGTGGCGCGGGATATTCAACGCGAAACGGGCTTGATATGCGTGTACATAAATGCGCGCAAAGATGCTACGATTGAGGCGCAAGAAATTGGATTGGATATTACCAAGTTTACTGGCTATATGGATTTTGTGATGGTGATGTATAAGACTGCCCGCGCCCGTTTCGTTATTGACTTGTATCAATCGCACACTATCGGGCGAGTTGAACTCACATCCTATTATGCCGGAACGCCTTGTATCGGCAGTATACTTACAGGGGCAAGTCATCCTTTGAAGTTTTCGCCGCTTGAAATTATCCGCCCTGTGAATTGCGGCATTCGGTTGGCAGAAAATCCACATTATGCTGCTGACGTTGTGCGAGAGGGCCAGTTGACACTCGGCATAGAGCATAACTTTGACAGCGTGCAAAGAAACTTTAAGCGCATTCTGGAGGTCGTATGGCCGTCTTAACAGCAACGCAATTAACCGACATTCGCGCCGACGTGGGCGATAGCAATGAAGCCTTTTCCGACGTTGAACTACAGCGTCTTTGGGTGCGAGTTGAAAACGCATCCAGCGATGAGGTGCGTTGGGATGCTTTGAAGGCCAGCATATTCGAGCAACTACTGAACGACGCCACGAAGTTGCATGACTACTCAGCTGGCGCGGTAGAGCATAAATTGGGTAAGATTTACGACCAATTGGAGAAACGCTATAAGGAATACAAGTATGCACTGAACGATGCGCGTGGCCTCAAGCGTGGCGTTACTCATTTGAAAATGAGGCAGTTTCCAGACCCCGACAGGCGAGTGCCACGCGACGCCGGATCGAGTCGACGTAGAACGGGGAGTTAGCTGATGCCTGATTGGATATATAAGAAGGCCCGGATTGCCGCACCGATTTCCGTTGTGTCGACTGGGCTAGGCGTATATGGCACAAAATACACGCCATTAAAGCCACCGCATACGACAATCCTCGACTTTAGTTTATCATATTGAGGCTTGAAGACAATGCCCGATACCACGAAATACTACGGGTGGGATACTGGCAAAATTCATGACTGGGTAGATCAAGATGACCAGTCTGCCCATGCCGACTTCATACAAGGCCACCAATCCACATCTGTAATCCTGGTGGATAAGACGGGTGCATCTCGCGCTGCCCAAGTCGTGCGTCTGGTCGCCGCCAGTGGTGACACGAAACCACAAGGCCGCCGCACGCCAGCGAGTGCAGGTGAAGAAATCGACATTGTATTAGTTGGTCGCCGTGACCATCCGACGCTGGCAGATTTCGCCGTAGCGCGTGGTGATAGGTTTGTTGAATTGTCGGTACAGTATGAAGTGCTCTACGTTGACAAGACCTTCCCCGGCTACACTATCGCCCAGTGCATCGCCACACAGTAGCCCCCTAAGCGTTTTCCACAACAGATCAATACAACCATAGCTAATTAGCCTCGAATCGCCCTAGAACGCGAATTGGGGCTTTTGGTGTATACTGTTTGTGGGAGGTGTTATGCAACGAAAAATGATTGCAAAAAGCCCGGATGACTTCATCCGACCCGGAACATGGGTTGGTAAAAAAATCCCTGACTATCTAACGGCGTTAATTGGATGCCCCAAGTGCGGCGATGCGGCATCGTTAAGCCAACACATAATCGCTCAGGATGGATTGGTAACTCCCAGCGTGGTTTGCCCAAACGGCTGCGGCTTCCATGAATACGTTAGATTGGGTGATTGGGAATAATCGCAATGACACGTATTGACTGGGGCGGCACTGATAGAGATGTGAAGCGGCGCATGGCCGCTTATGGCGTAGCTGTGATGAATTCCCTGTTTCAGTTGGGGCAATTCTTTGCGGCCAAGATGGAGGCCCACGCCAAAAGACATGCGTCCTGGACAGACCGTACCAGCAATGCTCGCCAGACCTTGTTTGGGGTGTCGGCCAAGGAAGGCGAAAACGTGGTAGTGATCCTGTCGCATGGCGTAGATTACGGCGTGTTCCTAGAACTGGCGCATCAAGGGAATTTCGCCATTATCGGGCCGACCTTGCAACAACATTACAGTGAAATCATGGAAGCCGTGCGGGGGATTTTTAGATAATGGCGAGCCTGCAAGACGCGACGCTGGCGATACTTAGCGGCGATGGCACGCTGGCCGCACTGCTGACGGGCGGCTTTTTTGAGAAGTCGGGCGGGCAGGGGCGGCTCGGCATGACATTAGGCGATTTTGTCAAAGAGGCAAATGGTGTTACGATAAAACCGACTGGCGTATTGATTTGGGGCAATGAAGTTGTAGACCCGCGTCTGTTAGATAGCATGGATCAATTTGTCAGTTTTTATCTGTATGAAGATAGTGGCTATAGCACAATAAGAACTGCTGCGCGGCGCACTATCCTTTTGTTGAACCGCACCTTCGTAACCAGCGACGATGAAAGCATCGCATTGTGTCGTTGGGCAGGTAATTTGGGCGAAGTCAACGCCGAAGAGTTGGACGGAATGCCGATGAACGTCGTGCGTTTCGCTGTGAAGATGATTAGAACATAGGAGTAAGATCATGCCGAACTTTGGTGGTGAAAGGCCCGCAATATTATCCGGTATCATCATTGCCGCACGCACGTCGGCTGGCATATACGGCACGCCCATTTCGATGGGCGATAGTATGCGTATGCTGGCAGACCCGCAAGCGGATAATGACGAAATAAAATCCGATGGTTACTTGGCGCATCTCTTGACGGTTGTCACCCACGCGATGGTCGAGTTCAGCGGTGGCGGCGTTGAGTTTGATGTGCTGACCATCGTGAATGGCGAGAGCACTGTAAGTAGCGGCAGCACGCCAAACATTCAAGAAACGATGGAGCAGCGCGTCGGCCTCGACTTGCCTGAATTTGGCATTGTCGGGCGCGCATTGGGCGAAGACGGCGGCGACATTCACGTAGGATTTTATCGTGTCAAGCTTGACAAACCTGCCGCCTGGGAGTTGCGTCAAAACGAATTCGTGTTGAGCGAATTCACGGGCAAAGCAATGCGCGAAAGCTTGGGCAGTGTGAATAAAATCGGGCGCTATCGCCAGCATGAAACGGTGACGGCGTTAGAACTCACCAACTTCCTGAGCGTCTAGCATGAGCGACCAAAACGGCAAATACGACGCTTCAGTGTGGCAGCTTCAGACTGCGGACTTGCAACTATCAAAAGGCGTGGTGCTGGTGCAAGAAATTGATGTGCTATCTATGATTGTCACCGATGGCTCTATCCCCGATACGTTGCAACGTTCCTTGCAGGATAAGTTCATCGAACCCGGCAAGGCGGCTGCAATAAAAGCGCCCAAGACGAAAGCAAAAGCTAAGGCGCAAGCAAAAGAGGAACAGGCCGAGTTGTGGAAACAATTACCGGATTTAGTGCCATTCGTAGACACTGTGTGCAAGGCCGCATTGGTCAAGCCAAAAATTGTGGATACCATCGAAGACGCCAGCACAGAAATCTTGATTAACATGTTACCGTTGGCTGACCGCATGATGGTATTTGAATGGGTGTTTGACCAGATGGGAGACTTGGAAGCCCTAAACTCTTTTCGTGGCGAACAATCGGGAAGTGTATTTGCTGGACGCGACGGCGCAACGATACGCGACACTGCCGAGTAGCTTAATCGGCGTTCACAATCCCTGGCTGGCCTATACGTTTGATAGGTTGGTCATGCAATACGGCCATTATGTTGAGGCCAAACTTGCGAAGAGAAGTAAGTCAGGCAAGCACTGGCACACGCTTGAAGAGATTTTAGCTGGGCCGGGCGCTGAACCGCGCACGTCGATGGCGGCGATTAGTTCGATGTTTGGTAAAAGTATGGAGCAAGTAAAAGGCTGATGGTTGCAGGTTCGCAGGGCTTTGATCTAGGCAATGCTCATGGCAAGATTATCCTGGATGCTTCCGGCGTCCAACGGGGTATTGAGCAAGCCCAGCAATCAATGGATCGTGGCATTCGCCAGATGGGGCGTAGCATCACCCGCATGGGCGATCAAGTCTCGCGTTTTGGCGCGTCTCTGACATTGGCAACCACTCCGATACTGGCGTTCGGTGTGTCTGGTGTGCGGGCTGCTGCCCGCTTCGAAGATGCATTGGTTGAGGTGCAAGCACGGGCTGGCTTGACTGAAGAACAATTGGAAGCTGTTCGCGTTAAGGCATTAGAAATTGGACGTGATACGGCTTTCAGTGCGGGGCAAGGCGCTGAGGCGTTTCTACAACTCATCACGTCGGGCCAATCTGTAGAAGAGGCCATGACAACAATAGGCGCTGTCATGGAAGGCGCGGCGGCAGCGGGTACAGACTTAGGCTTTACCGCCGATGCCTTGACTGACATCATGGCACAGTTTAGCAGCCAGGGTGTCAACGCGGCGGAAGTTGTCAACGCCTTAACAAAAGCATCAGGCTCGTCAAGCGCAACTTTTGAAGACCTGGCGCAAGGCTTCCAGAATGGCGGTGCTGAAGCTGCGGGTTTTGGAATATCCATAGCAGAAACCGCCGCGATACTCGCCACATTTTCTGAGAACGGAATTAAAGGCGCGGAGGCTGGCACAAAACTTAAGTCAATGCTCAAGGGAATGACGAGTCAAACGAGCGATACTGTAGAAACATGGACACGTTTGGGTATCAGTATGTTTGATGCTACCGGAACGGCCCGTCCGTTGGGTGATGTCATGTTAGATTTGAGGGGCGCGTTGTCGGGCATGACCCAAGAGGCGCAAATCGATACCATCCAAAGTTTAGCTGGCTCTTATGGCAGCGCGGGATTGCGCGCCCTTGTATTTGGCGAAAGCCTCGAAGACATGACCGCCAAGATGCGAGAAGCGGCGACGGCCTCTGAAGTTGCTGACGCTCGCATGTCTACCTTTTCAGGATCAATCAAGTTCCTGAAGGGTTCAATTGAGACATTCCAAATTCAAGTTTTGACTCCGCTCATGGAAAACGTCTTGAAGCCGATTGTTTTGGCATTCTCAGGCATAGTAAACAAAGCAACGGCGTGGGCTGCTGCCAATCCAAAGTTGACAGCTACCATTACGAAAGTAGCTTTGGCCGTTGTCGCGTTAGGCCCAGCGTTATTCATCGTAGGTAAAGCAATCAGTGTTATCGGCGGTCTTATCACGCTTGCCTTTTCGCCACTTGGAGTGCTCATCATAGGCATCACCGCATTGGTGGCAGCCTACGAAACCAATTTCTTGGGTCTGAGAGACCTTGTGGATGGTGTATTTGGAGTAATCAGCAGGGCGGTTGAAAGGTTCATGATTGTACTTGGGGAGGATGGACTCGTAGCGGCTTTTGGATCGTTATTTGCTATATTCGAGGATGGTAGCAGTGCACTCAGTTCGTTCTTTAGAGCATTAGGGATTGGGCAACAGCAGGCGCGGGCTATGGCCGATGCGGTAAATCTAGCCTTTCAACGTTTTTTTACTGTACTTGGGGAGGACGGAATCATTGGGGCTGTTAGGTCACTCTTTATTGTGTTCGAGGATGGCAATAGTTCAATATCAGCGTTTCTTGAGGCATTGGGTCTGAGTGAAACCCTTTCGCGCGCTGTTGCTGGCGCGTTCAACATCATTGCCCTATTCGTTTTTGACACATTGATACCCGCGCTTCAAGCTATGGCGGTGTGGTTTTTGGAAGAGGGTTTGCCAGCAATTGTTTCGTTTGTCACTGAAACCGTGATTCCCGCATTCGGAGATTTCATCAATTTGCTGGTTGGGATTTGGGAAACCGTCAGGCCGGCATTGGAAAGTCTTGCAGATTGGTTTTTGACCAGTGCTTTGCCTGCGGTATTGGCATTTGTGCAAGATCACATTTTCCCATTGATTGAAGAATTTATACGGTTGATTGGCAATATATGGGAGGTGGGCGGCCCACTTTTGCAACAGTTTGCGGAATGGTTTTTGGAAACAGCGATGCCCGCTATAATCGCTTTTCTTGATGGCCCGGTGACATTTGCGTTCAATGGGATTGTAACCATAATCACGACCATTGTAGACGCGCTCACTGATGGTCTTGCTATAATCAATGACTTCATTGAAAGCGGGAGAAACATTGCTGATGTGATCCCAAACCTGAATCCACTCGATGCGTTAAGCTCACTCGATCCGCGCAAATTGTTACGTGGTGGTAATGGGCTATTGCTCACCGAACCGACACCTATAATTGCAGGAGACAATGTGCAATCCGGTAGTTTCGAGGCGGTGTTGCAAGAGCCACAACTGCGAGCGCTATTGGCTGAAGTCAAGGGCAGCGGCGGAGGCGGTGACATCATCATCAATGCAGAGCCAGGCACGCTCAACATCGCCCAAGACCCGGCCACTCAGGGCACAATTTTAGCCGAACAACTTGACCGTAAATTACGTGAATTGGGCGTGCGATGAAAATGGAACCTAACTATGGAGCATACGCCCCAAAACTTTTTCCAGGCGGGTGTGGAGTTGAGGTCTTGATTTCCTTAATATTCTGGCTGACATTTCTGGTCATACTGTTAATTGGATTGAAATGAGATTGAATTAATGGCAACCGTACTGCGTTTTGAGGCCAACGGCCAAACCTATACATTCACCAATGTGCAAACGGTGCTCGACAACTTCCGGGATTTAGTTTCGCGCATTGTGAGAATGCCGGGCGCGGACGGCGGCTTTAATGAATATGGCAGCGGGCGACCCGCATCGGCTATCGGTACAGTGCAGGTGTCATTCATTATTCGCAGCGCCACGAAAGCGGGCATGGAAGCCTTGCGCGACGATGCTAAAGAGATGGCAGACTGGGGGGCGGGGGCGTTATTCAAACAACCGTCTGACAGTTCTGATGACGAACGCTTTTGTACGGCGACGATTGATGCCATCACAATTACTGATAGACCATCGGGCCAAACTGAATTCCAACAACCGGGGCAGGCCACCTTCAGCGTACCGCATCCCCTTTGGCTCACAAAAGGCAACGGCATCCTGTGGGGTGGTGGCGAGTTGTGGGGCGGGGCGTCGGCTATATGGGGCGGCACGGCGGTTATAAATGCAACAGGTCGTAGTACATCAGGCAGCGCCACAAACAACGGCAAGGCCACCACCTGGCCGAATATAAGCATCACCATACCAGCCGGGCAACTGATGACCTCGATTGAAATCCAACGCATCAAGAATGGCGCGGTAATTGACGCTGTGCGTTTCGATGACAGCCTGGAAGCCGCCGACCAACTGGTTATCAACACGTTAAAAAAATCGGTCACGGTGAACGGTGCTGATAGATTTACAACCGCTTTCGATTATTTACACCCGGACTGGTTTCGTCTAGAACCAGACAGCAATACGATTGAAGTTCTAATGGGCAAGACAACAGACCAGGCCGACGTGCGGCTTGGCTACCACGAAAGGTTTCGATAATGCCACAAGATATATCCGGGTCAGTTGACCTTTCGGGGATTACAGACACCGAACAAATCGACGCCGCCGATGTGAATGTTCCGTTCAATAACCTGATTACAATCATCAATGCAATATTGAATGGCACACAAGAGTTTGACGCGCTCGATATGAACGGCGTGGTATCTACCGCCATCCCCGACATCATTCAAATTCAAGCTTTCAGTTAGGAGTAATCATGGCATCATTTAGTAAACTTCCATTATCGGGCAGCGTCAACGGGCGACAAGTAAAAGTCGTGGCGACAGCAACGGTGGGCACGCTTATCCATACGGCAATCGCTGGCACGTCTGACCTCGATGAGATTTGGTTATGGGCATATAACCACGACACGGTAGCCCGCGTATTGACCATTGAATATGGTGGCGTGGCGTCGCCCGACAACCTTATCACAGTGAACCTATCGCCACAAAGCGGCCTCATATTGGTTGTGCCGGGCTTGCTTCTGCAAAACGGATTAGTTGTGGGCGCTTTCGTGGCGGCGGCGGCGAATCTTATCATGCTCAGTGGGTATGTCAACAGGATTGCGGCCTAATGCTGTCGCTCATGTCAGGTCTGGTGGCATATTTTCCGCTGGACAATTACAGCAACATTCCGGCGGCTGACGGCATCAGTGATATGGTTGCTCCGCACGATTTATTGGGGGGGCAGACTGGCGCTGCTGTTGTAGTAGCTGGGCCGGGCAACCAACCTGCGTTGTCGTCTCCTGGCGGAGCTGCCGATGGGTTTTTTGGCTTTAATGCCGGGGCGAAATTCCAATTGGAAGATAGCACCTATACCTGTCTAATCTGGTCATGGCTCAATAGCACGGCTGCTGTGCGTGTCATGTTGAGCAAGTCTTGGGACGTGGCAGGGGATAAGGATTATCAACTTTACTTTAACAGCGCCGCCAACCGCTATCAATTCCGGGTCTACAAACCAACTGACTCGGCAGTTGACGCGGTTGCCAATAATTTCGGTAATGTGCCTGTCAACACTTGGAACTTGGTACACGCCTATCATTCTGCTGAAGATGACGAGGTTGGAATACGCGTTAACTTGGGGGCGTTCGATACTCAGGCAACGGGTGGTGCTTTACAAACCGGATCGGAAGCTGAAATCGAAATTGCGGGTCGTAATCAGGGCGACAGCCGTATGCTTGGGCGCTTGATGGGCGCGGGCATATGGTCACGCAAATTAACCGACACTGAAAACGCCTGGCTTTACAACAACGGGCGCGGCATTACGTGGCCTTTTGGTGATGGGCGCGGCACGATCATGAATCGCAATCGACGCTTGCGGCGTCGGCGAATAGCATAAGGAGTAGCAAATGAACAAGGATACGCCTAAGGATTTCATGAGCCTGAGCAAGGCATTTATGGAATATGACAAACGCAGCTTCATTGGCAAGATACGCTTTTGGATACGTGTGCCGCGCGCATATTATCGATGGTGGAAGCAAGTGAGACGCGATGCAAATATGGCTTGAAATATTTGATGCGGTTGGCAATCGCATCGGCCCCGGCACGGTGCAACTTTTGACCGCCAGCGTTGAACGCCGCCTGGACGGTATCGGCTCGATTGGTTTCGCTGTGCCGTCAACTGACCAGCGCGTCGTGGAGCATCTCACCAACGAACGCCGGGTAATTATTTATACCGATGTGCAAGGTGAGAAACGTGAGATGGGGCGCGGCATTATCGGCGGGCGCAACCTATCGGATAATGCATCGCGGCGTAATTACAACATGTCAGGGCCGGACATCCTGGATGAATTGCGGCGCCGCAACACCTTGCTTAATCGCCAGTTCGAAAATCAAGACATTGCAACGGTAGCCACTGAATTAGCCGATCTTGTACCTGCCTTGCAGATTTCAATTGAGCCGAACTTAGGTCAGGTGACGGCGCGTTTCGACGGCGCAACGGCGCTTAAAGGTTTCCAAAAAATCGCTGAGAAAACGGGGCTGCATTTCCGGTTGAGCGACGATAGCTCCACAATCGAACTCGGCAAGTTTGGCGTGAACAATGGCGTCAAGGTTGTGGGGCAATC
>SDBT01013619.1_pt1 | contig 13022 bp, 6 predicted proteins | sample 2277101 | NCBI WGS metagenome assembly SDBT01 (sample SAMN10404973, study PRJNA504765) | marine sediment metagenome | isolation source: marine sediment core GS10_PC15, 103 cmbsf | place: Arctic Ocean: Southern Knipovich Ridge | collected 2010 | reverse complement strand
TTTGCCCTCTGCTCTATGTTCTTTACCCTATGCTCTATGCGCCATGCTCTCTGCCCTTTGCACCATGCTTGCCGTTCCACCGGAGTTCGGCCATTCTTTAAGAAAGTATCCCATAAAGCTCCATCAACTCAGAAAGAGGGTGGAGCTTTTTTATTTTGTCTGCCGCATAAAGCTGGTCCTTAGGCTTGACGTAGGACGTTGGAGTAGGATTTTGAGGGTTTGGGAAATTGTCAAGAATCGAGATTTGACCCCATGCTGGAGAGGAAGTGAGTAGTTGGATCCATAAGAAGTGAAGTCGCGAAATGGAAAGCCCAGGCGATCATAGAATACACAGAATCGTAGACGCAATCCCAATCATAAGCCTTTTTTGTGGCGCAGGTGGCCTTGACCTAGGTTTCAAACAGGCGGGATTTCGCACCATTCTGGCTATTGATAGTGATCCAGCCGCGTGCGAAACTTTTACGCTCAATCATCCCACCTGCAGCGTTTTAAAAGGGGATCTGGCAACTGTACACCACAGGTATATCGTTGATCGCATCTCGGAACTCCCCCAAGAGGATGTTCCGGTCGGTGTAATCGGCGGCCCACCATGCCAGGCTTTCTCCTTTGGCAATGTCCACAAGAAAGACGATGACGCTCGCTCACGACTTCCTTCACAATACGCCGCTCACCTTGCCGTCTTGCGGAAAGAATTCGACATTGATTTCTTCGTGTTCGAGAACGTTCCCGGGCTCAGCAGTAGGAATCATGACACATTGTTCACTGAACTGAAGTGCCTCTTTGAGAAGGCTGGTTTCATCATCCAAGAGGATGTGCTTGATGCACAGGACTTCGGCGTCCCCCAACGTCGCCGGAGGATCTTCGTCGTCGGCTTCAATCGTAAGAAGAATCATGACATATCTTTCTCTTTTCCGGAGACTTCTCAACACACCCCAGTGACTGTCCGGGATGCTCTCTGCGGGTTGCCTGATCCTGTTTATTTCTCCCGGAATCTTACAGCTGATCAGATCCCTTTCCATCCCAATCACTGGTGCATGCGGCCCCGATCTCCGAAGTTCCTGAATGGGCATCTGACGAGAGAGGGGAACGTCATCAAGGGAAGACCTTTTCGGGTGCTCGAATGGGACTTGCCGAGCCCCACGGTTGCCTACGGGCATCGGGAGGTGCATGTGCATCCAACCGGGAAGAGACGGCTGAGCGTTTACGAGGCGATGCGACTCCAAGGCTTCCCTGACGACTATCGGCTCTGTGGGAACTTGAGCCAGCAGATAACCCTTATCTCCGACGCTGTACCGCCTCCCGTCGGAAGTGCTCTGGCAGAGCGAATAAGGAAATCACTGTATGCCTCCAGCAAAGACAAGAAAGCCGCTGCGCGGTAGCTGCCCTCGAAACCTAGAAACCAAGCAGACGGAACTCAAGCTCTTCTTCGGTTCGAAGGTGGCTAGCCCAAGAAATGAGCTCACCGCACATCTCCGTAGGTTCTTCTGGCAGTACTATGAACAGCATGGCAGGCATTTCCCATGGCGTCGCAAGCGCACTTCGGCTTTCCGCCTCCTTGTTGCCGAGACTCTCCTCAAGCAAACGAAGGCAAGCGATGTCGTGCCTGTCTGGCTGGATTTCTCAGATAGATACCCGACACCAGCAAGCCTTGCTCGTGCACGGAAGGAGACGCTTCTTCGGCTCCTGGAGCCTCTTGGTCTTCAGCGTCAACGCTTTGTCGCATTAACGTCGATGGCAAAGGCCATTGTCTCAGAGTTCTCGGGTAGAGTACCCAGGCAAATTGACGATCTGCTTGGGCTCCCGTATGTGGGGCTATACTCAGCCTGTTCGCTCGCCTGCTTCCACTACGGTGCCCGCGTGCCGATTGTGGACGCGAATATCTTGCGGATTCTAGGCCGGTTGACAGGCGATGATTTCGGCAGGGACCTACGGCGCAATCATCAAGTATGGGCACTAGCATGGGCGATCTTGCCGAGGGAACGTTTCGCAGCGCACAATTACGGGCTGTTGGATTTTTCTGCTCTTGTATGCATAGCACGAAATCCCGCATGCACTCGTTGCGCACTGCGGCTCAGATGCGTCTATGGGCAGTCAAGAACTCACGAGGGCGGGGGAAGGCCCTCAAGAGGGTGATATAGAACATGTCTTGGGTAGGAATAGCATCACTGATTATACTGGGCTGTGTTGCGGTAGGTCTAGCGTATCTTCTGCTGGCCAGACACCGCAAGAAATCACGGGGGTGGGGTAGACCTCACCTTGGGCCCGCAGTCGAAATTTCCGAGGCCGTAGACAGTGCGCCCCAGGCTGGCGCGACGACAGCACATACGCAGGAAACAGCCGAAGAAGACGTTCAAACGCAGCCTTCGGCGGGGCGTGCGGAGAGAGATGCCGATCGGCTTGTGTCCAAGCCGGATACCAGCCGACAAACCACTGAGATAGCCCCCCGAGCAGAACTGCAGAAGGGCAAACCAGAGGATTCACCCAGAGGACGCTGGACCGAAGAAAAGGAAGAACCAAGCGAGAAGGGTTCGAAGAAGACTGAGGAGAGACAGCCTAGGAAGCCGGTTGGGGCAGCGGATCCTGCCGGAGTGCGGGCCGCCCGAGACCAGTCGACTGCGGAAGGTGAAGGAAAGCCGGACGGAGTTACGGAGCGGACTGCCGCTGACTCACGACTAGTCGTGCGACAGCGGAAGGTGTCCAAGGCCAAGAGGAAGAGGGAACCTCGACAACAGGCGAGCCGAACGCGCAAGGAGGTAGAGCCTGAAGAGGAGAAAAAGCTCCTTGCTAAGCATTCGGATATCCCAGAAGGACATAAGGTCACGGAGGACACCGAGCGTGATAGGACCCACCGCCTGCGGCGGCCCAGTCTATACCGGCCACCCAGCCAAGAACCACTTGCAGCGCCACAGCCGCCCGAAAAACGACGACCGGCACGCCAAGCGGGCCAGAAAGCCCTTTCTCTGACTGTACGCTTGCTCTTCGAGAGAAGTGGGCATTTCACTGTGGGGCTTTTGCCTCAGCGAGAGACCGACTTGCCTGAAGAGATTGTGCTTGGCGCGGGAGAAAACAAGCTCACAGTCACCGCAATTCACGATGCGTGGTACGAGGATGTGTACCCTGAGAATCTCGCCGAGCTTCTGAGTGTTGGTATTGCGTGGGAGGGGTATTCGGAGTCTGAAGCCCTCGGGTACTGGCGGCTGAGCGGCAGGGATCTCTACGTCCTAGCCAAAGGTGATTTGAACGGTTATGTTCAGACAACTCGCCTTAAGATTGGACGGAGTCACGTGGTGCTTTGCCGGAATTCTTTGCTACCAGAAATTGAGTCAATCCTCCATCAAGCCGGTTGCAAAGACTTCACAAAGCTATCTGAATCATACGGCGCTCCGGCCGAATGGACGGTTATCCGGGGCGTGGTGCCCACGAATATCGTGAGACTTGAAAACGGTCCTGAGATTCTGTCCATCTTGCAGCCTGAGCCTGAATTGGAGATCGATCTCCGGGGCGGTATCTATCTCCAGCAATCAACCTGGCTCAGCGGTTTCCCGCCCAACATCTGTGTTTCGGGTGATATGGGGACCGAGATTGAAGTCTTCATCGATGGGAACAAGGCTGCTGCGGGAGATGACGGTTCATTCAGAAACCAAGGGTATGAGACAGCCGGTGAGCATAAGGTGTCAATCCCCTTAGCCAACATGTCGAGAACGTACAGGATCTCTGAGAACGATGAAGGCTGGACCCCGTGGGATGCGTACAGCCTGGGTCGCATTCAGCTCTGCGGACCTATACTCCTGTCCTCGGACACCTCAGACACACCGCGTGCGGTGGTGGTCCCTTCATGCACCTCTGTTATCCTCGGCGCGAAGCCCGGCGACATCGCGTGCTGTCCCCATATCCGTGGCCCCAAACAGGTTGGCTGCGTGACATTTCATCCCGTGTGGGCCTTGCCGCGTGACGCCTTCGCATGCGACAAGAGCACGACACGCATACGGCTCTTGAATGCACGATGTTTGACTCCAAATCAACGCCGCCAGTTCGCCGGCAAAGAAGCCACCCGCGTGTTGGCATGGTCTACGGCCATACTGAATACTTCGAGGAAAGGCCTTTCTGTGGATTCCAGTGACCCAAATGCTGTCGTCCTTTGGAGAGAGTATAGGGCACACGCCCGGTCCTTGTGGAAGATGTTGAAGCGATGAACGCAAATCACCTCCTTTTCTGGGCCTCGGCTTTGGGTCATGGTTCCTGGCGCCAGTTCAAGTCTGCTGTGGAGCGCCTGCATTTGGAGGATAGGCAGCGGGAAGAGGAAGAAGATCAGAAGGACTTCCCTTTGTACCAACAAGTCCGGTTCAATCTCCAACGTCTCGGGCACGTGGAGTTCAACACCGAGGAAGGTGACTGGCGAGTTGTGCCACCCGTATTTGCGGTTGTTCAGCAAAAGGACAGAGTGCGGGCAGTGCTCTGTGGGGCGCGCTCTGAGCGGCTTCTGGCCGGGATACGCGAGGTCGGCAGCGACTTGACTCTGTCACAGACCCCGTACGATCTGTGCCCCGACATCGTCTGTCTTGAGGACATAGACAGCGGGAGGATAGAGAGACCCGCCCAGGGCTTGGGCATTTTGACCCAGCCCTCTGCACCTGAAGCCATCCTGGTCAACTTGCCTCTGGTGGGGTCTTTGATTCATTGGCCAAGATGTGAAATGCCCTTCGGAGAAGGCTGGAGCAAAGAGAAATTCTGCGTGAAAACACTCTCGTGGGTTGGAGTGACCGGCTCCAGCGGTATTGGCGAAAAGCCTGAACTGCTGCGGTTCACGAGGTACGGCAGGCCCTACTACTATGTCCGCATAGGTACCTCCGCCATTCACGTGCCAGGACAGATGGGGAAGTTCTTCGTTCTCATGCCAATACGCCGGCGCGTGATGTGCTACGACAGACAAACGGTTGAACTAAGCGTGCGGCCGATATGCCGGCCGCCTCTTTTCGTGGAGCGCGCTGTGAGCCTGTGTTCAGGCTTCCCGGCGCGGTTTGATCCCAAAAAGAAGCTCCTTGTCTATAGAGACGTGCCCGAGCATATCGCGCAGCTTACGGCACGAGTCTTACAACAGGAGATCCTATGAAAAGCCCGACCGCCGTTTTTGAGAGTCTTCGAGACATGTATCTTCGATATCTGGATAGCCCCTTCGACCTCCGCTACGAGGATCTTGTAACCGAGCGTCGGCAGCTGCTCGACGTTGATGGCCGCATCTACCGATTACCTTTGATCGAACCCCTACCCGCTTATCAAACGTGTGGCGCGCCTTTCTCCACCGTTGCGCAGGATCTCCTGTCGGGCAGGTGGAGCCAGAATGACATCGATGACTTGGTTGACTTCGTTTCCTTACAACTCTTCCCGGCCTCCCGGCAACCGTATACGCATCAGCGCGACGTATTTGAGGAGGTCGTGGTCAATGGCAACGACGTGGTTGTCACGACAGGCACGGGGTCAGGGAAGACAGAATGCTTCTTGTTGCCTGTGGTGAGCGAACTGGTGCGGGAGTCGAGAAGTTGGGGAGCACCCGGCCAGCGTAGCCCCCACTGGGATTGGTGGAATCCTGCGCATCGGACCGGCCGCAATTGGGCTCCGAGAGCCGGGCAACGGGAGCACGAGGACACGGCTTCTCGCCGTCCTGCCGTGCGTGCTATCATCCTTTATCCGTTGAATGCGTTGGTCGAAGACCAACTGAGCCGGATGCGAATGGGTCTCGATTCTCCGGCGGCACGAGCCTGGTTGCAAGCCAACCGGAGCGGAAACCCTTTCTATTTCGGGCGCTACACAGGTCGCACACCCTTCTCAGGAGGGCGCGGCCGAAGCAAGTTGAACCGTCTCCGGGCGGAGCTTCAGAGTATCGCTCTTGATGCACAACTCGTTGCCGGTTCACCGGCCGCCAGGTTCTTTCCAACCGTGGACGGTGGCGAGATGTGGTCCCGGTGGGACATGCAGGATTATCCTCCTGACATCCTCATAACTAACTACTCGATGCTAAACATAATGTTGATGCGCAGTATTGAGGCGGGGATCTTCGATCAGACGCGAGATTGGTTACGGCAGGATAATTCCCGGGTCTTCTACCTTGTCGTCGATGAGCTACACACTTACCGGGGCACTCCGGGGACGGAGGTAGCGTATCTTATCCGAGTTCTGCTTGACCGGTTGGGCCTCTCCCCTGCCTCCCCGCAGTTGCGGATCATTGCCTCCAGTGCCTCTATTGCGGGTGACAACTCAGGGCTCTCATACCTAGAGGCCTTCTTTGGGCGAGATCGTTCACGATTTCGTATCATCGCCGGCGACATAATACAGCCAGATGCCACCGCTGTGGCATCTGTTCGGGGCCACGCTGCGGCGTTTCAGGACTTTGGGCAGGCGGTTACAGCTGGCGATCTACTGGCGCTTGAGCAAGCAGCGCAGGACCTGCACGCAGCGACGGGGGCTGGGCCTGTTGATGCGGCGGCGACGACACTGGAGCGGTTTGCTGACGCGGCGGTACGGCATGTGTTAGCTCCTGACGCAGTCCGAATAGCCTGCTCATCAGGGGACAACGGCACGCAAGTGCTGCCTAGGACGCCAGAAGAAATCGGCCAGACGCTCTTTCCCGACCTGCCAGAAGCGGAGCAAAGGGACAGTACGGAGGGGCTTCTGGGGGCTCTTGTATACGCCAGGAATGCTGATGGTGTGGCTCCGCTGCCAATCCGCACCCACCTGTTCTTCAGGAATCTCCAAGGACTTTGGGTTTGCTCCAATCCACATTGTAGCGGCGCCCAGGGCAGGGCAGCACCCTGTCCCGTGGGCTCTTTGCACTACACGCCAACATTGACCTGCCAGTGTGGCGCACGGATACTTGAGCTGCTGTATTGCGAAGCCTGTGGGGAGGTGTTCCTTGGCGGATACCGGCGGGAAACAGGCGTGAACCCCAGCGAGTGGTACTTGAGTCCCGACCACCCCGATCTAGAGTCTTCACCAGAAATCGCCTCACTATCACGCGAATACCCCCAGTTTGCTGTATTCTGGCCATGTGGGGCGGGGCAAAATCCAGCTACACCACAGTGGACACAGGACACCGTTGGTCGCGCGTGGCAGGCTGCACATCTGTCAACAGCCGATGGGTGCGTGGCGCTTGGCGGTGCTCCCGCGCCTGCGGTGACGGGCTATTTGTACTACGTTCCAGACATGCACGGGCCGAATGGGGAAATCCCAGGCCCTAACCCTCCGTCCCGAGAGAGCGCTTGGCAAGCGTATCCTTCACGCTGTCCTCGATGTGACACAAACTGGGCACGCCGGGACATAGGATCGCCGATTAGAACGCAGCGAACCGGCTTTCAGAAGATGGCCCAAGTCCTTTCTGACGCGGTCATTCGGGAGATCGGCACTTCTTCGCCCGATGCCCAGAAACTTGTGGTATTCTCGGATAGCCGGCAGGACGCAGCCAAGCTTTCCGCCGGCATACGCTTCGCACACTACCGCGACGCCCTTCGTCAAGCCCTGACGCTTGAGATTGGGAGGCAAGGCGCTGGCGCGCTGGCATACATTGCGCAGATTTCCGGCCAGCACCTCACTCCTGAGGACCAAGAGTTGGCTGCCTCCTTTGAGGCAGCGAACCCGACCGACGCCTTGGTTCTGGAGCTGGGGGACAATCCAGCGAGGGCGAATCAGCATTGCGTACAGTACGCGGGTCTCACCTACCAGCAAGCGGCACAAATGATTCAGGCGCGGTCTGCGCAGGGACCGTTTCCGATCTCGCACGTTACACACCTTGCGGCTCTTGAACTGCTCCGCCACGGAATGAACCCCGGGGGCTATGGTCGAGAGATCCTGTGGACCGAAGCGCAATCCCAAGCGGGTAGTTGGCGCGATATGTACAACTGGCCACCGAACGGTGTGCCAAGCGAGAGGCCCCCTGCCCAGTTGACTCCCGGGCAGGCTGACCATCTGGAACGAATTCGTCGGCAGTCGAGGCGTGAAGCACTGGACATAGTCTTTGCCTCTGGTAGGAGAAGTCTGGAATCGCTGTGCATTGCCTACGTCACGACTGACCGGCTATCGCATCCCGCACCCTCGCCCATGGTGCAGCAGGCCGCGGACAGCACAATCCGGCTACTGGGTTCGCGTAGAAAGCTATCTACTCATGATGCCGCCAGCCAACAAAACGTTCCTGCCTACGTTCGTAACTACCTTCACGCCGTTGCCCAGCAGAATGGTCTCAATCCCAACACGTTTGAGACGGATGTACTTAACTATCTCGATGCAGCGGGTTGCCTGAACCAGCATGTGTTGCAGGTGCAGGCGCTCTGCCTGACGAGGCATTCGGGCACATTCCGTGCGTGCCCACAGTGCCGGACGGTCCATCTCCACGCAGCCGGTGGGGTCTGTGTTGACTGCCAGTCTTCTCTCGACCCACCACAGCAACTGACGGCGGTGCTCGTGGCTTCCGACTATTACAGCTTCCTGGCTTCTACGGGAGACCTGTTCAGGCTGAACTGTGAGGAGCTAACCGGGCAGACCGACAAAGCTGACGGAAGGAAAAGACAGCGTTTGTTCCAAAACATCACACTGCCGCCACCGGAGGAAATCGAGATTACGGATGCAGTGGATCTGCTGAGCGTCACAACGACCATGGAAGCCGGTGTTGATATCGGGGGACTTCTCGCGGTCATGATGGCGAACATGCCCCCGATGCGGTTCAACTATCAGCAGCGAGTTGGGCGGGCAGGCAGGCGCGGGTCAGGTCTTTCCGTTGCCCTGACCTTGTGCAGGGGGCGGAGTCATGACGACTACTACTTCCAAAGGCCAGCGCGCATTACCGCGGACCCACCGCCACAGCCGTACGTCGATGTTTCCAGGACAGCAATTCTGCGCCGGGTATTGGTAAAGGAAGTTCTAAGAAAGGCCTTTGTCGATTTGCATCTTTTTCCCGCAGGACAGGCTGACAGTGTGCACGGCGAGTTCGGTCCAGCGCTCGCGTGGAGCCTACCAGCTAACAATCAGGGCCAGACAACTGCGGACCTGGTGACTGACTGGATACAAAACAATCATGCTGAAATCGCGCGCATCCGTGATGTGCTCCTCGCATTCACCGACCCTCAACTGGTTGTCCAAGGGCAGGAATTAATGAACTATGTATTACACGACCTCGTACCCGCTGTTACTAACGCCGCGAATCATTCAAATCTGACGCAACATTGGCTCGCCGAGAGACTCGCCAATGTGGGCCTTCTCCCGATGTTCGGGTTCCCTACGCGTGTGCGGTACCTGTTCCATGATCGACCGGGCATGGCCCACGAGTGGCCGCCTGAAAGAGGAATCGTGGACCGAGACCTGGATATCGCCATAAGCCAGTTTGCGCCGCGTGCAGAAACGGTAAAGGATGGGCTGATTCACACATCGGTCGGCGTGGTGGACTATCAGCCACAGGGCAACCAGGTTGTGGAAATGCCAGGCCCCCTGGGACCAGCCCGATCGATCGGCTTCTGTCGCCGCTGTCAGGCAGTTGACGATAGCTCAAATTCTGCACCGGCATGTCAGGTGTGCGGAGGGACAACGCAGGACAGCCCAGGTTACCAGATAATTCAACTCTCTGAACCGAAGGGGTTCCGCACCTGGTATGGGCGTACAAGGGATTTCGAAGGTCTCTTCGAATGGACACCGCGCGCTTCGCGCCCCAAGATGGGCATAGCGCAACTGCAAGGCACGCAAAGGGCAAACTTCGAAGTCTGTAGCGACCAAGCAACTGTCTTCGTCGTGAACGACAACAATGGCTTTTTGTTCAGCTTTGAGAAGTTAGCTCAAGGTGAAACATGGGTCTTGCGGGATGCCCTTGCTCAAGTGGGAGTCAACAACCCGCCTCTGGCCGGCGGTATACCTATGGACATCAGGGCGCTCGCATCCATCAAACAAACGGATGTCATGGTGCTTGGAATCAGCAACTGGCCGGCTGGTCTTGTGTCTTCACCGATCGATCTGAATTGTCGTGCCGCTCTGTACTCGTTCGGATTCCTTCTGCGCCGTGCTGCTGCGGTCAGACTCGATATCGACGAACGTGAACTCAAAGTTGGGCTTCGTGTGTTTCAAGATGCAAGCGGAAACATTGCGGGTCAGGTCTTTTTATCGGACAGCCTTGAGAATGGTGCAGGATACAGTTCTTACTTAGGTTCGCCGGTCGAAGCTGAAGACTTGCTGCGTTTCGTGGTTGGACAGAATGGGACAACATTCTACAACCCGCTAATTGCCCCGGCACACGCTTTCGATTGTCATACATCATGCCCGGATTGCCTGAGGGATTTCTTCAACCTGCCATTTCACAACATACTGGACTGGCGCTTGGGACTCGACCTCGCGCGCTTGGCCCTGGACGCGAACGCACAGATAGACTTCACAGTGCCATATTGGCAGCAGCTTCTCCCTGCGGTGTGTCCACCATACTTCGCGGCTCAGCCTGGATGGCAAGCCGTCAACTTTGGTGGCATTCCGGCAGGCACAAGGGGAATCGTCGCAGAGATTATCACGCACCCACTGTGGTGTCGCGAAGTGAACAACATGCATCCACAGTTGGCCGTTGCGCAAGCTCAGGCCATCGCATCGGGGGCAACTGATGTGCGATTCAAATCGATCTTCGAGCTCTTACGTCGTCCTTTTTAGGTATTGCATGTATGTAATTCGATTATTTGGAGATGACTTTACGATTTCAGATGTAACTACACCTTCGCGGGAGCACAATTAGGGGAAGAGCGGGACGTTCGTAAAAAAGTAAATAATTTACACATGAACTGGCTTACTTACTTATTTACGAATGTCCCCAAAAGCCCTAGATAAATTGCCGTCTATAGAAAACCTAACATCGGACTGGACAGGAATTCGCGGAAAAAGCACCCGCGCACCTGTCAGCCCGGGCGTTAGCACTTGGTAGAATTCATGATTTACAGGCTTGGGAAGACCTATATAGATAAAGGTGGAAAGAACCATCAAGATGATGAGTTCCTACGCTGGATTAATATTGAAGGGAGTGGAATGCTCAATTCTCCGGGCATTAGGCCACTTAAATACACATCTGATCTTTCCGAATTTGGACTACCTGCTTATCTAATCCTTGTAACTCATGAAAAGACATCTGGGCAATTAAACCCGTGGGATGACATAATCGATCTTTCATATGCTGAGATCTTTTATTGGGGTGATGCGAAATCTCATGACAATAAGTCGATTGACGATTTTAGTGGTAATTCTTTTTTAAGGCGGATATACGACTATATTCTAGAAGGAAACACTGATCTCATTCCTCCAATTTTACATTTCTCAAAGCCTTCTAAAGGCATTGTAAAGTTCAATGGCTTGTGTGTCCTTAATAAATTGGACATATCTTGGTTCGATGATCATGGCTCCCCAGTAAGAAACTATCATGCGAACCTAACAATTCTTGATTGTGAAGAGGTTCATGTGGATTGGTTGCATTCAAGAGTCAGTAAAAATGACCCTAAAAATATTGACTCTCACGAAAAATGCCCCGATGCATGGATTGATTACAAAAAAGGCAGAAAGAGACCAATCGATATTTGGATAAATAGAATAAGATCTGAAGCAGACCAATTACCGTCTCCAAAATCGATTGATTCCAAGGTGCTCGAACAGTTGTTGACGCTTAAACCCTATGAATTCGAAAGAGTCATAGTCTCACTATTCCAAGAGCTTTCCGATATCACACATCATATAAGTGGCACTAAAGCAACTGGAGATGGCGGCTTTGATTTCTTTGGTACCTTCAGATTACCAAGGCCTATAGGATACGAAATTAGATTCAGGGGCGAAGTAAAACGTTACGCAAGATCTACAGCAGTAGATCCCAAATCAGTATCACGACTAGTTGCACGCCTATCTAGGCAAGAGTACGGAATATTTCTTACTACGAGTTATTTTACAAAACAAGCTCAACGTGAAGTGCTATCTGATGGGTACCCTGTTCATCTCATTTCAGGAGTTGATCTGATATTTATGTTCAAACACTTGCGGTTATTATCCCAAGGAAAAATCAAACAAGAATGGCTTGAGGCAGTCTTGAGATAGGGAGGGAAAGGGGGACGACCTTAAGTAGTTAAATAGACGTAATGGGGGACATAATGAAAACAACGGGGTCACATCTTAAATAATAAGTATTCGCTTCTTTACCTAAAAGTGAAGGGCCTGAAATCTCGACTCTTGACATATTTGATCAGACTTGTGAAGCAATGAGGGACGTTGTTCATATTTTAACTTAAGAAGTGGTGGGTAATGAGACGTCCATAAGTAAAAAAGGGAAGGCTTGGGGTCAGAGCCCTTGACATGTGACACTTGTTGCACGTATTGGACGGGTTAGAGTGAGAGCACCGAGGATACAAGATGAAGAATGCTGAGCTTTCCGCAATGGCCAAAGTAAACCAGATGGTTTTAGAGGAAAGTAAAGAGTGATAAAATCCCAGGGGAGGGGTATGAAGAGATTTGGATAAATTGTCATATGTCAAGGGTTGACGCCATTTTTTTACATATATGGGAAATTAGGGGTCGGGCCGCGCTAATTATATGAAATGATGACAAATAGGCCTTAAAAAAAGGGGGTGTGAGTGAAGGGGGTCAAATCTCGACTCTTGACATATTTGATCAGACTCTTTGGACCGAGTCCATCTGGGATAGGCTATGGGCTTGAGAGAGCGGAAGTCATAGCCAAAGACAATAAATACCAATTGACAGATTCATTTACTTTGTGTTGATTTTATTGTATTTATTTGTATACCTTAGACAGAATTTCTATCATAATAATCAAGGCTTTACCAATATTCCTGAACTGTTTCCATTATATTCAATATCTTGGAACTAATTCCGTTCACTCAATTGTTATGCTTTTTAAAATTTATATTGAATCGACGCCTGAGTGGGTTGGACCAACTTCTTCGGTGGTAGCGGTATGACAGAAGAACAATATATTGGATTTGCGAAGTATACTGGAAAATTGGTTGAATCGGGACTTATGG